>JAESGM010000055.1_pt1 | contig 364252 bp, 353 predicted proteins | sample 9269721 | NCBI WGS metagenome assembly JAESGM01 (sample SAMN15720920, study PRJNA650825) | algae metagenome | isolation source: Komarekiella atlantica HA4396-MV6 and co-occurring heterotrophs from... | place: USA: Theobald House, Kauai, HI | collected 2009-07-29
GCGCGCGGCTGCAGGAAGGCGTCGAGCTGCCGCTCAAGAACCCCGACGCGTTCCGGCGCCTGGGCATCCGGCCGGCCAAGGGCTTCCTGCTCTACGGCCCGCCGGGGACCGGCAAGACGCTGCTCGCCAAGGCAGTCGCGCGCGAGGCGGAGGCGAACTTCATCGCCACCAAGTCGTCGGACCTGCTCAGCAAATGGTATGGCGAGAGCGAGCAGCAGATCGCGCGGCTGTTCGCCCGCGCCCGGCAGGTCGCGCCGACGGTGATCTTCATCGACGAACTCGACAGCCTCGTCCCCGCGCGCGGCGGCGGGCTCGGCGAGCCGCAGGTGACCGAGCGCGTGGTGAACACGATCCTGGCCGAAATGGACGGACTCGAGGAACTGCAGTCGGTCATCGTGATCGGGGCCACCAACCGGCCGAACCTGATCGATCCGGCGCTGCTGCGGCCGGGCCGGTTCGACGAGCTCGTCTATGTCAGCGTGCCCGACGAAGCGGGACGGCGGCACATTTTGGGCATCCACACGGGCAAGATGCCGCTCGGCGACGATGTCGATCTCGACTCGCTGGCGCGGCGGACCGACCGCTTCACCGGCGCCGATCTCGAGGACCTCGTCCGCCGCGCCGGCCTTTCGGCGCTTCGCCAGTCGCTCACCAACGAGACAGTGACGATGGCGCATTTCGAAAAGGCGCTGGAGGACACGCGCGCGTCGGTCACGCCCGAGATGGAACGCGAATATGAGCAGATCGCGGCCCGCATCAAACAGGATGCGATGGCGATGGAGCCGATCGGCTTCATCGCGCCGGGCATGCTGACCCCGCGTCCGTCGCGCGAGCCGGAACGGACGGAGTAGGCGCGGGACCTCCTTTGGCGAGACCGCTTCGCGACGTTGCTCGACGCGAACGGGGTGGGGCTGGATCAACCCATCCCGTTCGCGTCGAGCCTGTCGAGAAACGCTTCCCCGGTCAGCCCGCCAGCCGCGCGCGCAGATAGGGGATCATGACCAGCAGAGAGATGCCGGCGAGGAGGTAGGGAAGCGGCCCCGACACTTCGTACAGCCCGACGCCGATCGACGGGCCGAGCACGAAGCTCGCGCCGTTGACCGAAGTCGTCCGTCCGGCGACCGCGCCTTGCTCGTCCGCGCCGACGGCCAGTGACGATCCGGCCGTGAAGGCGGGACGCATGAAGCCGAAGCCGAGCGAGGCGAGGCCATAGGCGACGGCGAGCATGTGCAGCGTCGCCGCGAACGCAGTTACCGTGCAGCCGATCGCGGCGATCACCGCGCCGGAGATCGCCAGCTCGCGCGGGCGCAGCTTGAGATGGGGAATCAGCCCCCATTGGGCGAGCAGCGCGGCGCCGGCACCGGTCATCAGCACCACGCCGGTCGCGCCCGCCGCGGCGGCGATCGGCAGGTTCAGCCGGTCGATGATGACGAAGCCGATCGCCTGGCCGGTCATCGCCTGGGCGTGGCCGGCGACCAGCCCGACGAGCATCCAGGGCCAGATGCGCGGGTCGGTCAGCTTCATCGGCGGGCTGTGGGCATCGTCGGTCGCGGCGCGGACGCTGGCGCCGGTCGGCTCGCCCCCGATCGAGGGATAGCTGATCGCGGCGCCGCGTGCGCCCACCGGCGAGTCGTCGGGCAGCCGCGCCATCGCGACGATCAGCACGACGACGCCGAAAGCCGAGAAGACGAAGGCGGGTCCGGCAAGGCCGACGACCGGCAGCACGAAGAAGGGGGCGAGGGCCGGGCCGAGGATCGTCCCCAGTCCGAACGCCGAGGCGAGCAGGGTGAGCGCACGGGTGCGCTCGTCGCGCGTGGTCGCGGCGGCGACGATCGCCTGGGCAGCCGGGGGCGCCGCCGCGCCGAACGTGCCGTAGAGCATCCGGGCGAGGATGAAGCAGCCGAACGCGACGCCGGGCGCGATCCAGCCGATGATCCCGGCGGCCAGAAACGCGCCGCACAGCGACACCGACGAGATGAAGCCGAACAGCCCGAGCAGCACCATCGCGCGCCGCCCCTTCCGGTCGGAGCGGCGCGCCCAGAACGGGGCGGAGACGACCCAGACGAGTGCCGAGACCGAGAAGGCCGCGGCGACCGCGCTGTCCGGCACGCCCAGCGATCGGCCGATCGCGGGCAGCACCGACTGGAGCGCGGTGTTCCCGGCGGCGATGGTGAGCATCACGAGGAAGAGCAGCTTGAAGGGCGGCGCCTTGCCCGATTCGTCCACGGCACCTTCCGCGCTCGGCGGCGTTGTGGCGGGATGAAGCGAGTCGTCGGGCAAGTCTGCCATGATCGAGGGTCGTTAGGCGAAGATGCGTCCGGCAGGAAGCCGCGTGCGTTGCTTGCCTAAACACCCGAGATTTGCGACGGCGCGTAACCCCCGCGAGGACATGGAGACACGATGACTGCTTCTTCGGCCAGCCGGAAACGGCGCAGCATCGGTCTCGGCGGGCGCTCGCGCCATCCGCTGATCCTGTTCTTCCGTGGCTTTTTGAAGCATCCGGCGATGGTCGGATCGGTGATCCCCTCGTCGGACAAGCTCGTCGCCCATGTGCTGAGGCCGGTCGACTGGGACAAGACGAAGCTGTTCGTCGAATATGGCCCGGGCGTCGGCACGTTCACCCAGCCGGTGCTCGACCGGCTTGGCCCCGATGCCGAACTCGTCGCGATCGACACCAATCCCGAGTTCGTCGATTATCTGCGCCGCGAGATCAAGGATCCGCGCCTGCACGTGGTGCGCGGATCGGCCGCCGACGTTCGTCGCATCATCCAGGATTTCGGCCATGAGCAGGCCGACTACATCCTGTCCGGCCTGCCCTTCTCGACGCTTCCCGAAGGCGTCGGGCCGCATATCGCCGAAGAGACCGCCGCCGCCTTGCGCCCGGGCGGCGCGTTCCTCGTCTATCAATTCTCGACTCGCGTCTTCAAGTTTATCGCGCCCGCATTCGCGCGCATCGAGCGCCGCTTCGAGCTCTGGAACATCCCGCCGGTGTGCCTGTTCTGGGCCTGGAAGGATTAGTCCGGGCCGAGGTTGAGCCGGCGCGCGACCGAATAGTCGACCACCGCCACCAGGAAATAGGCGACCGCGTTGCGCGCGCGGGCGGCGAGATGCGGCCAGCCGCGCACGTCCGCGAGCGTCCATTCGGTGCTCGCCGCGCATTCGCCGTCGACATAGGCGCGCATCTGCCGGGCCAGGGCCGCGTCCTCGATCCGCAGCATCAGCTCCATGTTGAGGAACAGGCTGCGCATGTCGAAATTCGCCGAGCCGATATGGACGACGTCGTCGACCACATAGAGCTTGGTGTGCAGCCGCCCGGGCTCATACTCGAAGATCCGGACGCCCTTGCGCAGCAAGCCCGGATAGGTGAAGCGCGCCGCCGCGACCGTCGTCGTATTGTCGGAATGGGCGGCGGTCACGACCCGCGCGCGGCCGCGCCGACCGACCCGGTCGAGCCGGCGGAGCATCGCCGGGCTCGGCGAGAAATAGCCCGCGATCAGCGAGACGTCGCGCGCCCGGCGCATGTCGCGGCGCACCGTGCGCGCCCAGGGACTCATCCGCCGCGTGGGCCCGCCGAGCAGCCAGCGCACCTTGCCGGCCGGTTCGCTCCAGCTGTGGAGCGCGCGGCGCAGGTCGCGCATCCGCGCCTTCGGCCGCGCCGTCCAGGCGAGCAAAGCGTCGAAATAGCCGACGAGCCGCGCCGCGGCGGGCCCTTCGACGATCAGCCCCAGGTCGCGCCAGGCCTCGGCGCCGTCGCGGAAATAGGCGTCGGCGACGTTGAACCCGCCGATGATCACGCGCGCGCCGTCGGCGATCGCCAGCTTCTGGTGGTTGCGCAGCAGATAACGTCGCCCGAGCCGCGGGATGAAGCGGCAGATCTCGGCACCGGCGTCGCGCAGCGGCTGCAGGAAGGGATCGCCGGCATCGCTGCCGAAGCCGTCGATGATGAGACTGACCGCGACGCCGCGTTCGCGCGCCGCGACCAGCGCGTCGCGCAGCAGCGTGCCGGCATGATCGTCCTCGAAGATATAGTAGAGCAGGCGCAACGAGCCGCGCGCCTGCCCGACCAGCGCGAGCAGGGCGTCCAGCCGCTCCGGTCCGGTGACGAGCAGGTGGAGACGATTGCCGTCGACCTCATGATCCAGCGCGATCACGTCTCCCCCATGCGCGTGGCGACCGGCGGGCGCAAGCGATGGCCCGCCCGCGCGCGACATTGACTTCCGCCGGTCCTGCCCCTATTTCCGCCGCCTTTCCGGACAACCCGAACAAGCTGGAGCGTATATGGCGCGCGTTACCGTCGAGGATTGCGTCGACAAGGTTCCGAACCGGTTCGATCTCGTGCTGCTCGCCGCGCAGCGGGCGCGCCAGATCTCGGGCGGCGCCGATCTGACGATCGACCGCGACCGCGACAAGAACCCGGTGGTGGCGCTGCGCGAGATCGCCGAGACCACCGTCTATCCCGAGGACCTGCGCGACGCGGTCGTCGGCAGCCTGCAGCGCGTGCAGATCGACGACGAGGACGCGCCCGATGAGATCGGTTCGCTGGCGAGCGCGGCCGAGGCGCTGCGCCTTACCGCCGCCGCGCCGCCGCGCAACCAGAATCTCGGCCCCGACTACGAGTAAGCCGTCGCGCGCCCGTCGCTGACGGGCGGAACGCCGCGCGCCTCTGCCGGTTGACGCCGGCGGAGGTGACGTGATGGCGAGCGACACGAACACGGGCGGGCTCCGGCCCTGGGTGGCGGCGGGCGCGGTCGCCGGCGCGATCGGCTTCAGCGCCTGGCTGGGCACGCGGCATCGTCCCGACCCCGCCAGCGATCCCGACACGTTCCGCTGGTATCGCGGCCTCGACAAGCCGGGCTTCACGCCGCCGGATCCCGTCTTCGGCGCGGTCTGGCCGCTGCTCCAGACCGGCCTCGCCTGGGGCGGCTACCGGCTGTTCCGCAAGCCTTCCGAGCCCAGGCGCGACCTGGCGGTCGGGCTGTGGCTGTTCAACATCGGCATGATCGGCGGCTGGAGCGAATTGTTCTTCGGCGGCCGCAAGCTCGGGCCGGCGGCGGGCGCCGCGGCGGGCATGCTGGCGAGCGGCGCGGCCTATACCGCGGCCGCGGCGCGGGTCGATCGCAAGGCGGCGGCGACGGGCGTGCCCTTCGTCGCCTGGTTGGGCTTTGCGACGCTGCTCGCCGAAGAGGTCTGGCGACGCAATAGCGGACGCACCGACATCGAGACCTGAGCGACCACCTCCCGCGCGCGCGGGAGGTGACGCGGGACGAAATCTCCGTTAAGCGCGCCGGTCTTATGGCCGACACGTCTCCCGACTATCGCGACACCGTCTTCCTGCCGCGCACCGACTTCCCGATGAAGGCGGGGCTTGCCCAGAAGGAGCCGGCAATTCTCGCGCGCTGGCAACAGCTTGGCCTGTACCAGCGGCTGCGCGAGCGGCGCGCCGGCCAGCCGCGCTTCATCCTCCACGACGGCCCGCCCTACGCCAATGGCGACATCCATATGGGCCATGCGATGAACAAGGTGCTGAAGGACATCATCGTCCGCAGCCAGTCGCTGCTCGGCAAGGATGCGCCCTACGTGCCCGGCTGGGACTGCCACGGCCTCCCGATCGAGTGGAAGATCGAGGAAGAGTATCGCAAGAAGAAGCGCAACAAGGACGAAGTCCCCGCGGCCGAGTTCCGCGCCGAATGCCGCGCCTATGCCGCGCACTGGGTGGGCGTGCAGCGCGCCCAGTTCGAGCGGCTGGGCGTGATGGGCGATTGGGACGATCCCTATCTGACCATGGCCTATCCGGCCGAGGCGGCGATCGTCGGCGAGCTGCTGAAGTTCGCCGAGAGCGGCCAGCTTTACCGCGGCGCGAAGCCGGTGATGTGGTCGCCGGTCGAGAAGACCGCGCTCGCCGAGGCCGAGGTCGAATATGAGGACATCGTCTCGACCCAGATCGACGTCGGCTTCGAGATCGTCGAGAGCCCGATCGCCGAGCTGGTCGGCGCCTATGCGGTGATCTGGACGACCACGCCCTGGACGATCCCGGTCAACCAGGCGATCGCCTATGGGCCGGAGGTCGAATACGTCCTGTTGAGAAGCGCCGACCAGGGCTATCTCGTCGCCGCCGAGCTCGAGGACTCGTTCTTCCAGCGCGTCGCGGCCGGTCTCGACTCGGTCGCTTTGTCCGTCGCGTGGCGCGGCAAAGGCGCCGCGCTCGCCGGCACGTTCGCGCGTCACCCGATCGCAAAGCTGTTCGGTCACTCCGGCGTCGAGCCGGGGTCCCGCTCCTTGACCGACGGCGACGGCAGCGGGGCCCCGGGTCAGGCCTGGGGTGACGAGGCGGGGAGCCGTATCGATCCCGGCTCGCCGCATGCCGAGTTCTTCGCCCGCCCGCGCCCGTTCCTGCCCGGCGATTTCGTTACCACCGATGCCGGCACCGGCCTCGTCCACATGGCGCCCGATCATGGCGAGGACGATTTCGAGCTGTGCCGCGCCAACGGCATCGACCCGGTGTTCGCGGTCACCGACGACGGCCGCTATCGCGAGGACTGGGCCTGGCTCGCCGGCCAGGGCTCGGTCATCAACCCCAAGTTCAACGCGCCCGACGGCCCGATCTGCGCCGATCTCGCCGCGACCGGCGCGCTGCTCGCGGCGTCGGCGGACTATCGCCACAGCTACCCGCATTCGTGGCGGTCGAAGGCCAAGGTGATCTTCCGCTGCACCCCGCAATGGTTCATCGGCATGGACCGGCCGCTTGGCTCCTCGTCCCTCGCGAGCGAGGCGAGTGTCGCGCCCTCAGGAGAGGGGCTTGGCGGGAATGGTCCGACGTTGCGGCAGCTCGCGGTCGACGCGATCGAGCGGACGCGGTTCGTGCCCGAGAAGGGGCGCAACCGCATCGGCGCGATGGTCGAGGGGCGCCCCGACTGGGTGATCTCGCGCCAGCGCGCCTGGGGCGTGCCGATCGCGCTCTACGTCCACCGCAAGAGCGGCGACTATCTGCGCGACCCGGCGGTCAACGCGCGCATCATCCAGGCCTTCCGCGCCGGCGGCGCCGACGCGTGGTTCGGCGCCGACCACCAGGCCCTGCTCGGGCCCGAATACCCGCTGGCCGATTATGAGCCGGTCAACGACATCCTCGACGTCTGGTTCGACAGCGGCTCGACCCACGCCTTCGTGGTCGAGGCGCGTTATGGCGAGGGGGCTCGCGCCGACCTTTATCTCGAGGGGTCGGACCAGCATCGCGGCTGGTTCCAGTCGTCGCTGCTCGAGAGCTGCGGCACGCGCGGGCGCGCGCCCTATGACGCGGTGCTGACCCACGGCTTCGCCCTCGACGGGCAGGGCCGCAAGATGTCCAAGTCGCTGGGCAACGTCGTCGATCCGTTGAAGGTCATCCAGGATTCGGGTGCCGACATCCTGCGGCTCTGGGTCGCGTCGACCGATTATTTCGAGGACGTGCGCATCGGCAAGGAGGTGCTGGCGACGACCAGCGACGCTTATCGCAAGCTCCGGAACACCTTCCGCTACCTGCTCGGCGCCCTGGACGGTTTCGAGCCGGCCGAGCGCACGACCGAGTTCCCGGAACTGGAGCGCTACGTCCTCCACCGGCTGGCCGAGCTCGACGCCGAACTGCGGAGCGCGGTCGAGGGGTTCGAGTTCAACCGCTATGTCCGGCGGCTGAGCGAGTTCGCCAATGACGACCTGTCGGCCTTCTTCTTCGATATCCGCAAGGACTGCCTCTATTGCGAGGCGCCGTCGTCGGCGAAGCGGCGCGCTTATCGGACCGTGCTCGACATCCTGTTCGACGCACTCGTCCGCTATCTCGCGCCGGTGCTGCCGTTCACGACCGAAGAAGCGTGGCAGACGCGCTGGCCCGACGCGGCGGACTCGGTGCATTTCGCGACCTGGCCCGAGGTCGATGCCGGCTGGCGCGACGCGGCGCTCGGCGCGCGCTGGGATGCGCTCCGCGCGTTGCGCGGCGCGGTCACCGAGGCGATCGAGCCGCTTCGCCGCGAAAAGGTGATCGGCTCCAGCCTCGAGGCCGAGGTGTCGGTGCCGAACCCGCCCGAGGGCAATCTCGAGGAGCTGTTCATCGTGGCGAAGGTCTCGCCGGGCGACACCATCCAGGTGACCCGGACCGATCGCCAGAAATGCGGCCGCTGCTGGCGGCACCTGCCCGAGGTTCCGGCCGATGGCGGGCTGTGCGCGCGCTGCACGGAGGTGGTGAGTGACTAACCCCCGCAGCCTGGGGCTGGCGATCGCGGCGGCCGTCTTCCTGGCCGACCAGCTCGCCAAATGGACGATCCTCGTGCCGCTCGACCTGCAGGCCAAGGGGCAGATCGTGCTGTTGCCGATCTTCAACTTCACCTGGGTGCCGAATTACGGCGTGTCGATGGGGCTGCTTACCGCCGACAGCCATGTCGCGCGCTGGGCGCTGGTCGCGATGACCGCGCTGATCGCATGCGGCGTGCTCGTCTGGATGTGGCGCGAGGTCAATCGTGCCGACGTCGCCGCGCTCGGGCTGGTGCTGGGCGGGGCGGCGGGCAATATCCTCGACCGCATCCGCTTCGGCTATGTCGTCGACTTCCTCGACCTGCACTTCGGCGAGTTCCGCCCCTTTTTGGTCTTCAATGTCGCGGACGCCGCCATTACCATCGGCGTTCTGATCCTCTTGGCCCGCGCGGTGTTCGCGCGGCGCGATCTCGAATCCTCGGAGAAAGTCGATGCGTAATCTGGTTCTTATCGGCGCGGCGGCGATCCTGCTCGCAGGATGCGGCGGCGGCCGGGGCCTGGCCGGCCGGGGACCGGACGAGTTCGCGGCGGCGCGGCGGGCGCCGCTGGTCGTTCCGCCCGACTATGCGCTGGTGCCGCCCTCGCCGGGGTCGCCGCGCCCGCAGGAAGCCGATTCGAGCACCCAGGCGCTGCAGGCGCTGTTCGGCGGCAGCGCGCCGCGCAGCGACTCGGAGCGCGCCGCACTGGGCCAGGCGGGCGCCGACCGCAGCTCGGCGGGCATCCGTTCGGCCGCGGGCGATCCGAACTCGGCGGTGGTCGACAAGGGCCAGGTGACGCGCGACATCATCGCCGCGCCGGAAGGCGACGGCGCGGATGCACGGGCGACGGTGCCGGCCGCCGGCACCACGCCGCCCGCCGATCCGCCGCGGAACTGAGACTCAGAAGCTGAAGCTGGCGCTGGCGACGAGGCCGGCGCCGCCCAGCGTGCGCCCGGCAGGAGTGCGGAACGCCCGGTCGGTGTCGGCGTAGGCGAGACCGAGCGTCAGCGGGCCGCGAACGTAGCGCGCGCCCAGCCCCCATTCGGTGTAGCGCGTGCCGAAGCCGAGCGCGCTCCGCGACAGGTTGCGGCCGAGATGGACGTCGAGCGTGAGCGGCGTCCCCGGGACGGCGCTCGACGCCGACGCTTTCAGGTACAGATTGTCGCGGTCGCGCCCGCCCAGGCCAAGCGCGCGCTGGCGCGGGGCATAATGGGCGCGCAGCTCGGCCGAGACCGGCCCCAGCGTATAGCCGACCGCCGCATAGGGCTCGACAAAGTCCGTCGCGCCGCGTCCGCCCGGGAAGACATAGGCGCGCACCCCCGCGTCGAGGCTGACGCCGCTTGGGGTGATCGCCTGATAGCCGCCGGCCAGCTCGAGCTGCGCATCTGCGCCGCCCGCGACGCGGTCGTCGATGCTCGATGCGAAAACCGAGCCATAAACGCCGGAGACATGCGCGAGGTCGAGGCTGCCCTGCACCGCCGGGCGCCGGTTGCTGCGCGACACGCCGCGGAAGCGGAAGTCGCTGACCAGGGAGACGGTCGCGTCTCGCTCGAGCGCTGGCGGCGGGGCCGTGTCCTGCGCGGCAGCGGGGGCAGCGGCGACGGCGAAGAGCCAGGCAGGCGCAAGCCGCCACGATTCGACTCCCCTCCCGCGCGCGGGAGGGGCTGGTAGTGGGCCGGCCACGTCGTCGCGGCGGCCGGCATCGCGCCCACCCCCGGCCCCTCCCGCAAGCGGGAGGGGAGAGAAACGCTCAGCGATCGGTCAGCTCGCCATTGTCGCGCGCGCGGCGCTCGGCCTGGGCCTGGCGGACCATCTGCTGGTAGCAGCCGGTCCAGCCGCCCGCGCCGACCGGCGTGCAGCTGTTGATGCCCGAGGCGCCGACATATTCCATGCTGCGCGCGCGTTCGGACCAGCTGCGGCTCTGCGCGCTCGGCTCGACCCGGCGCAGCTCCTGCGGGATGCGATATTGTTCGGACTTGGGCTTGCGGACGCAGATCGTGTCGCGCGGGCAGGGATCGTCGCCGAACACGATCAGCATGGCCTCGTTCGAGTTGCGCTGCGCTTCGAGCGGGCCGAACGGGATCAGCGCGGGGACGGTGAGGGCAAGGCCCAGTGCGATCTTCAACCTGGCCGACATCGGCGTGCTCTCCCTCACTCAGATTCGCTTGGACAACGCGATCGCGGCGCGGCAGCCGAGCCGGATCGCGTGAAACATTAACGGATAGGCGAGCGCGCGCTCGGCGCCGGCCTCGAGCGCGGCGTCGCGGTGCTCGACCTCGTCGGCCTGGAATTCCCGGATCATGCCGGACAGCTCGGGGTCGCTCTCGCCGAGCGCGTCGAGCTGCTCCTGATAGTGCCGGTCGATCTCGGTCTCGATCGCGGCGGTGCACGCCATCGCGGCTTCCGGGCCCATCGCCGCGGTCACCGCGCCCAGCGCGAAACCGGCGACGTTCCACATCGGCTGCAGCAGCGTCGGGCGCACGCCACGCTCGACGATCAGCGCGTCGAATTTGCGCCGGTGATTTTCCTCCTGCGCCGCCATGCCGGCGATCGCCCGGCCGGCGGGGACGCGGTCACCCATCACCGCAAGCTGCCCGGCATAGATGCGCGTCGCGCCATATTCGCCCGCCTGGTCGACGCGGACCATCGAAGCGGTGTCGGGCCTGGTATCGCCGGGCTTCCAGCTCATGCGGTTTTCCTCTCCTTCAGCGCCAACGCCCAGATGAGCCCTGCGGCCGCAAAGGAAAAGAGGGCGTTGAAGCCGGCCAGCGAGATGCCGAACAGCGTCCATTGCGGCTGGTCGCAGCGCACGATCGGGGCGGCGAGGATCGCTTTCAGCATGTCCTCGCTGCTGCCGCCCATCGGCGTCGCGGTGCAGGTCGTCAGCCCCTCCCACCAGCGATATTCGACGCCGGCATGGAAGACCCCGATCGCGCCCGACACGGCGATCGCCAGGCCGGCGAGCAGCACCAGGGTGCGGGTGTGGCGTGCGGGCACGACGAAGGCGAACAGCGCCAGCACCAGCGCCACCTCGTGCGGCCAGCGCTGCCAATAGCACATCTCGCACGGGAAGAGCCCGCCCAAATATTGCGAGCCGAGCGCGCCGGCGAGCAGCGCGCCGGGCACCAGGAAGGCAAGCAGCCGGGCAAGGCCGAGCGGGGTCACGATATCCAGCCTTTGTGCGTGCAGGGTCGCCGACATCTCAGCCCCGGCACCTGAACCGGGACTGACCGTTGCGCGCCCGCATGGCTCAGCGCGGGCGCGCGGTCGCCGACGGCCGGGCCGACGCGACCTGGGCCCCCGGGAGCTTGTTCAGCCGGGCGATCGTGCGCACGGCGTAATCGAGCTGGAAGTCCTCGACGCCCTGTTTCTTCAGCTGCTCGGCAGTGAGCTTGAAGCGCGGATCCTCCTTCGCATCGTCCTCGAGGACGGCGTTGTCGACCTTCGCCTCGTTGATCAGGTGCCGGCGCAGGTCGGCCTCGCGGAAGCGCGGCCGGGTCTTGTAGTCCGGGTCGCTGAGCTGCGGCACGGCGACGTCGGGCTCGATCCCGCCTTCCTGCACCGAGCGGCCCGAGGGGGTGAAGTAGCGCGCGGTTGTCAGCCGCAGCGCGCTGTCGGTCGACAGCGGCAGCAGCGTCTGCACCGACCCCTTGCCGAAGCTCCGCTCGCCCATCACCAGCGCGCGGTGCTGGTCCTGCAGCGCCCCCGCGACGATCTCCGCCGCCGAGGCCGAGCCCGCGTCGAGCAGCACGATCAGCGGCGCGCCGCCGGTGTCGTCACCCGGCTTGGCGTAGTAGCGCTCGACGTCGCTCTTCTCGCGGCCGCGCTGCGAGACGATCTCGCCCCGCTCAAGGAACGCGTCGGAGACCTCGATCGCCTGGTCGAGCAGGCCGCCCGGGTTCGAGCGCAGGTCGATGACATAGCCGGTCGGCGCGCGGCCGAGCGCCTTCCTCAGCCCGACGATCGCGGCGCGGACGCCGGCGCCGGTGTTCTTGGAGAAGCTGTTGATGTTGATGACGCCGACATCGCCCTTCAGCTCCCACTTGACCGGCTTCAGCTCGATGAGCTCGCGGTTCAGCGACACGTCGAAGGGCTTGTCGCGGCCCGGCCGGACGATGGTGAGCTTGACCTCGGTGCCGGGCTTGCCGCGCATCTGCTCGACTGCCTCGTCGAGCGTGCCGCCATAGAGCAGCTGGCCGTTCAGGTGCGTGATATAGTCGCCCGACTTGAGCCCGGCCTTGTAGGCGGGCGTGTCCTCGCTGGCGGTGATCACCTTGACCGCGCCGTCCTCCATCGAGACGGTGAGGCCCAGCCCGCCATAATTGCCGTCGGTCTGCGCCTTCATCGACTGGAAGTCGGTCGCGTCGAGGAAGCTCGAATGCGGGTCGAGCGACGACAGCATGCCGTTGATCGCGCCCTTGATGAGCGTCTTGTCGTCGACCTTGTCGACATATTCGGCGCGCACGCGCTCGAACACGTTCATGAACTGGTCGAGCTCGCGATAGGTGTCGTTGTCGACCGCGGCGAGGCCGGAGGTCGCGATCGGAACGAGGGCAAGCGCGCTGACAAGGGCCGTGGCGCGGAACAAGGGACGGAACATTCGCGGGTCTTTCTGCGAGAGTCTCTCTGACAACGATATAGGCAAAAGCGCGGGGATTAAAGGTCAGCCGACGAACTGGGCGAGGTCGACCGGCGCGCCGTTCCGCCGCAGCTCGACGGTGACCGGCGCCGGCGCCGCCCTGCCGAGCGGGCTCCCGGGGTCGACGGTGTCGCCGACGCGCGCCGACACCGCCGCAAGGCCCGTGATCAGCGTCGTCCAGCCGCCGCCATGATCGACGATCACGATGCCGCCATAGCCGCGATAAGGTCCGGCGAACGTCACCTGCCCGGCCGCCGGCGCGACGACGATCGCGGCAGGCTGCGCATGGAGCGTCACGCCCCGCGAACGGATCCCGGTGGTCGAGACGTCGCCGAACCCGCGCACAACGGTGCCGAGGACCGGCAGGCGATAGCCGGTGAGCTGGACCGCCGGCGACGGCCCCGGTGCCGGGGGCCCCTCGCCGGGGCGCAGGGGCCGCGGCATGGGGCCCGGCAGCGCCATCAGCGCGTCGCGCAGGCTCGCCTGGCGGTCGAGTCCCGCGACGAGATCCTCGAGGTCGCGCGCCTGCTCGGCGAGCGCGACCGCGCGTTCGGCCTGATAGCCGGCGCTGCCCGACAGCCGCGCCGCGCGGCGGCGCTCGAGCGACTCGAGCCGGGCGAGTTCCTGCAGTTCGTCGCGCCGCCGCTGCTGGGCGGACTGCTGCGCCGAGAGCGCCGACGCGGCGGCCCGGCGCAGCGCGCCGCTGCGCTCGAGTTCGACGCGGAGGCCGCTGGTGTCGGCCTGGATGCGCGGCAGCACGGTGTTCAGCACCGCGCGGACATGGACGAGGTCGCCGAGGCTGCCGGGCTGGGCGAGCACGGCGGCGGCGGGGCGGCGCGCCATCGTCTGCAGCGCCCCGGTCAGCCGGACGATCGGTTGCTGGCGCGCCGCAAGACGCGATTCCTGCGCGCGGAGAAGACGTTCGGCGATCGAGAGGCGCAGCGCGGCGGCGGCAAGGTCGGCCTCGGCCGCCTGGATGCGCGCGGCGACGGCGGCCTGCCCGGCGCGGGCCCGGGCCGCATCGTCGCGCGCCTGCTCCGCAGCCTGGTCGAGCTGCGCCGAGCGCGCCCGCGCGGCGATCGCCTCGACCCGGGTGCGATCGAGGGCGGCGCGCTGCTCCGCCAGCGTCTGCGCCGACACGGCCGCACCGCCGAGCGCGAGGACGGCAACGATGGGCCAGCCCTTGTTCAACCCCTATCCCTCCCGGTGATAGGGGTGATTGGCAAGGATCGACGTCGCGCGCCAGAGCTGTTCGAGCAGCATCGCGCGCGCAAGCAGATGTGGCCAGGTCGCCTTGCCGAAGGCGAGCAGCAGGTCGGCGCCGTCGCGTTCGGCGTCATCATGCCCGTCGGCCGCGCCCAGCACGAAGCGGCATTCGCGCCGGCCCTGGTCGCGCCAGCTCTCCAGCAGCCGCGCGAACTCGACCGAACCGAGCTGGCGGCCGCGCTCGTCCAGCGCGACGAGCACCGAATTCGGTTCGCGGGGCGGGATGCGGCCGCCCTGGTCGGGCAGCTCGGTGATGCGCAGCGGCCAGGCGATGCGCCTGGCATAGCGGTCGACCAGTTCGGCCTCGGGCCCGCGGCCGATCCGGCCGCGCGCGACGATGTGCAGCAGCAATGCGCGGGCGTCAGGCGTGGGCGGGATTGGGGACGGCCGGCGCCTCGCCGAACGCCCACATGCGCTCCAGATTGTAGAAGCTGCGCACTTCCGGCCGGAACAGGTGCACGATCACGTCGCCGGCGTCGATCAGCACCCAGTCCGCCGCGGGCAGCCCCTCGACCCGGGCCGAGCGGCCCAGCTCGCCCTTGATCCGCTCGACCAGCTTCTGCGCCATCGAGGCGACCTGCCGGGTCGAACGCCCGCTCGCGATCACCATGTGATCGGCGATGCTGCTCTTCCCCTCGAGCGGAATCGAGACGGTCTCGATGGCCTGGTCGTCCTCGAGCGAGGTCAGCACGAGCTTGTGAAGCGCCGAAACCGTGTCGGCTTCGGGCGTCTGGGGAGCGAGTGAATGTGCGGCCAAGTGGGTTCCTCAGATGGAGTGGAACGAGCGTTTGTCGGATGAAACGCGCGAAGATGCGCGGCGGTGCCAATCGGGATCGGCCAGGCGGATGCGGGTCGCCGAAGTCGGATCGGGGCGAAAGCGCAACAGCACGAGCGCCGGCGGTCTCCAATTCGTCCAGCTTTTACGCTGGCTTGCGGGCCGGACGAAGCGCCGCAGCCATCCCATCGCGGCACTCGCGCGGGCAGCCCGGTTATACCCCGGCCGGGCGATGACCGCAATCGGCATGGCACGCGCAATGCCGCGCCAATCCCGCCACCGGTCGAATTGCAGGAGGTTGTCGGCGCCCATCAGCCAGATGAACTTGTGGTCGGGGTAGCGCCGCTTCAAGGCCCGCAGCGTGTCGACCGTGTAGCGGGTTCCGAGTCGCGCCTCGATCGCGGTGGGCCGGATCCGCGTGGCGCGCGCGATCCGCTCGGCCGAGGCGAGTCGCGCGGCGAGCGGGGCCATCCCGGCCTCGGGCTTGAGCGGGTTGCCGGGCGAGACCAGCCACCAGACCTCGTCGAGCCCGAGCGCGGCGATCGCCTGGACGCTGATCGCGCGGTGGCCGCGATGCGCCGGATTGAACGACCCGCCGAGCAGGCCGATGCGCAATGGCGTCAAGCGCGCACCTGGCCGGTGCCGCGACCGACCCATTTGTAGGTGGTGAGCCCCTCGAGCGCGACGGGGCCGCGGGCGTGGAGGCGCCCGGTCGCGATGCCGATCTCGGCGCCCAGCCCGAACTCGCCGCCATCCGCGAACTGAGTCGAGGCATTGTGCAGCACGATCGCGCTGTCGACCGCGGCGACGAACCGGTCGGCCGCCGCGCGGTCCTCGGTCACGATCGCGTCGGTGTGGTGCGAGCCGTGCCGCGCGATGTGCGCCAGCGCCGCGTCGAGCCCGTCGACGATCGCCACCGCGCAGATCGCGTCGAGATATTCGGTGTCCCAATCCGCGGGCGCGGCGGGCGTGACGGACGGATCGAGCGCCTGCGCGCGCCCGTCGCCGCGCAGCGCGCAGCCGCCGTCGCGAAGGACCTCGACGAGGCGCGTCGCGGCGGGAAAGGCGGCGTCGATCAGCAGTGTCTCCATCGCCCCGCACACGCCGGTGCGGCGAAGCTTCGCGTTGCGGACGATGGCGACCGCCATGTCCGGGTCGGCCGCGGCGTGGACGTAGACATGGTTGTTGCCGTCGAGATGGGCGAGGACGGGCACGCGCGCGTCGGCCTGCACCGCCGCCACCAGCGACTTGCCGCCGCGCGGGATGATGAGATCGATCCGGCCGGCCGCGCGCAGCATTGCGCCGACCAGCGCGCGGTCGGTGTCGTCGACGAGCTGGGCGGCATCGACGGGCAGGCCGGCCGCGGCGACCCCGCGGACGAAGGCGGCGTGCAGCGCGCGGTTCGACTCCGCCGCTTCCGAACCGCCGCGCAGGATCGTCGCATTGCCGGCGCGCAGGCACAAAGCCGCGGCGTCGGTGGTCACGTTCGGCCGGCTTTCGAAGATGACGCCGATCACGCCGATGGGCACGCGGACGCGCGCGAGTTGGATCCCGCTCGGCGCCTCGCGCGTGTCGATCACTTCGCCCAACGGCGCGGGCAGGGCGGCGACGGCCTCCAGCGCCGCGGCGATCCCCTCCACCCGGCCCGCATCGAGCTGCAGCCGGTCGCGCAGCGCGGCGTTCAAGCCGTCGGACCGGTTCATGTCGCGCGCATTGGCCGCGAGGATCGTCGCCGCATCGGCGCGGATCTCCGCCGCGGCGCGGCGCACGGCGTCCGCCGTCTGCGCCGCCGGTGCATGGGCCAGCGTCGCCGCGGCGTCGCGCGCGCGCTGCGCCATTTCGGCAATCCGATCTTCGGCCGCGACGCTCATCGGGGTCCGCCTAGCATGGCGCTCCCGAACAATGCTAGGCACGCGCGGATGGGAGACGTCGAGGCAGCAGCCGACCTGGTCACGGGCGGCCTGGTCGCGGGCGCGATCGAGCGCGAGAGCCGCACCCGTGCCAGCGGGGAGACGCACCACGCGATCTGCCTCAACTGCGGCACGGCCCTGCTCGGCGCCTTCTGCCACCGCTGCGGCCAGCCCGAACACATCCACCGCTCGCTGTCCGCCGTTTGGCACGACCTCGCGCACGGCGTCCTGCACCTCGAGGGCAAGGTGTGGAACACGCTGCCGCTGCTCGCCTGGCGCCCCGGCGACCTCACGCGTCGGTTCATCCATGGCGAGCGCGCGCGGTTCGTGTCGCCGATCGCGCTGTTCCTCTTTTCCGTCTTCCTGATGTTCGCGCTGTTCAGTGCGTCCGGGCTGCACCTGGGCGTCGAGGACGGCAAGGCGACCTCGGCCGAGCAGGCGCGGGCCATGGCCGCGTTCGAGCGCGATCTCGCGCAGATCGACGCGCAGATCGAACGCGCCCGGGCAGAGGGCAAGGACATCACGGACCTCGAACGGCAGCGCCGCGCGGCACAGGCGATCGGCGGCCTCGTCGTCCGCCCGGCGACCGGCGGGAGCGCCGCCCGCATCGGCGTGGTCACCGGCATCCCTCCGATCGACCGCGCCATCGAGAAGGCCAACGCCAACCCCAACCTCCTTCTCTACAAGATCCAGTCGAACGCCTATAAATTCAGCTGGCTGCTCATCCCGATCTCGACGCCCTTGCTGTGGCTGCTGTTCGCGTGGCGGCGCGAGTATCATGTCTACGACCATGCGGTGTTCGTGACCTACTCGCTCGCGTTCATGTCGCTGCTCGCGATCGCGCTGATCGCGCTCAGCTGGACGCCGGTCGGCGGGGCCTGGCTGGGCCTCGCCGCGGTCGCCGTGCCGCCGCTCCACATGTATCGCCAGATGCGGGGCGCTTACCGGCTCCGCCGGCGCAACGCGATCGCGCGGACGCTGCTGCTGATCTTCTTCGCGCAGATCGCCCTCGTCACCTTCGGGTCGCTGCTGATCACGCTCGGCGCGCTCGGCTGACCCGCCGGAACGGAGCGGGTTTCGGGCATATCCCGCCGAAACGGAGCGAACCCTCGTTCACGATCGGGTTGCCGGGCGGCTAGCCGTCTCGGCATGGATCAGGCGCCGCGCCGGTTGACCGGCCTCGATGCCGCGCTGGAGCTGTTCAGGCCGCTGCTCGCCGGCTGCACGCGCGAGCGGCTGATCGTCGCGCATCTGCTGGAGGACGATATCGTCGCGCAGGTGCAGCCCTTCGCGGGCGGGGCGACCGACCGCATCGCCCTGCCGATCCGCGACATCGTCACCGTCGCCCTGTCGGCGGGAAGCAAGGCGATCGTCCTCGCCCACAATCACCCGAGCGGCGACACCGCGCCCACGGCCGCCGACCTGGACGGGACGCGCGCGCTCGCGCTGGCGCTGAAGCCGCTCGGCATCCGCGTCCGCGACCATCTGATCTTCGCCGGAACCGACTGGGAGTCGTTCCGCGCGCGCGGGCTATTGTAGGCGGCAGGCGCGGATCGCGCGCGGCTCGGGCCGGGGGCCGCGCGCCTCGAACGCCGCGATATAGCCGCCGGCGCTCGGCATCGGCTCGAAGCTCACCTGCGCATAGCCGAGCGACGCGAACTCGCAGCGCAGCAGCGCGGGGGGCGTGCCGTGGTTCTGGGTCGGCCGATCGGCATCGACCACGATCACCCGGCCGCCCGGCTTCAGCGAGGGTCGCAGGTTCCAGAGGAACTGATAGGGCTGGCCGATCTCATGGTACATGTGGACCATGAACACGCGGTCGAAGCTTGCGACGGGGAGCTTCGGGTCGGCGGGTTCGCCGAGCTTGACCGAGACATTGTCGAGCCGCTCGCGGTTGACGCGGGCGGCGAGCGCGTCGCGCACCTCGGGGATGATGTCCTGCGCCAGCACGCGACCGCCCTCGCCGACGCGCGCGGCGAGGCGGATGGTGTAATAGCCTTCGCCCGCGCCGATATCGGCGACGGTCATGCCGGGGGCGACGCCGGCCCGGTCCATCACCACGTCCGCCTCGCGCACGCGGTCGCGGGCCTCCTCGGTCGACCAGCGGCTGGAGACGATCTTCGCGACCGGGCGGTCGGCCTCGGGGAAGGCGCCCGCCGTGGCGGCATGCGCCTTGGCCTGGCTCGAGCCGCCCGGCGGCTGGCACGCGGCGAGCGGCAGCCCGGCGGCAAGCGCCAGCGCCGCGACGCGGGTCCAGGCGGCAGGGGCGAGGCGCGGGCGTTTCACCTAGTCGACATCCTCCACCTCGACCGTCTCGCCGGTCACGCGCTGCGACAGCGCGGCGGCCATGAAGCGGTCGAGGTCGCCGTCGAGCACGTCGCCGGGCGCGGTCGAGGTCACGCCGGTGCGCAGGTCCTTCACCAGCTGGTACGGCTGGAGAACGTAGGAGCGGATCTGGTGGCCCCAGCCGATGTCGGTCTTGGACGCGTTGGCGACATTGGCCTCGGCTTCGCGCTTCTGCAGCTCGAGCTCGTAGAGCCGGGCGCGCAACTGGCTGAACGCCTCGGCGCGGTTCTTGTGCTGCGAGCGCTGGCTCTGGCTCTGCACCACGATGCCGGTCGGCAGATGGGTGATCCGGACGGCCGAATCGGTGGTGTTGATGTGCTGGCCGCCGGCGCCCGACGCGCGGAACGTGTCGATGCGCAGGTCGGCATCGTTGACCTCGACCTCGATATTGTCGTCGACCACCGGATAGACCCAGACGCTCGCGAAGCTGGTGTGGCGGCGCGCGTTCGAGTCATAGGGGCTGATCCGCACCAGCCGGTGGACGCCGCTTTCGGTCTTCGCCCAGCCATAGGCGTTCTCGCCCTTGAGCAGCAGCGTCGCCGACTTGATGCCCGCCTGCTCGCCGGCGTGATAGTCGATCAGTTCGACCTTCATGCCGTGGCGCTCGGCCCAGCGCGTGTACATGCGCTGCAGCATCCCGGCCCAATCCTGGCTTTCGGTGCCGCCGGCGCCGGCATTGACCTCGACATAGGTGTCGTTGGCGTCGGCCTCGCCCGCGAGCAGCGCGGCGACCTTGTCGCGCTCGGCCCGCTCGGCGAGCGTCGCGAGGCTGGCGACGCCGTCGTCGACCATCCCCGAATCGCCCTCGGCCTCGGCCATCTCCATCAGCTCGACAGTGTCGTTGAGCTCGGTCTCGATCGCGCGCGTCGCGCCGATCGCCTCGTCGAGGCGCCGGCGCTCGCGCATGACCGCCTGGGCCTGCTTCGGGTCGTTCCAGAGCGCCTGGTCCTCGACCTTGGCGTTCAGCTCGTCGAGGCGCCGCAACGCGCGGTCCCAGTCGAGGAACCGGCGAAGGAGCGCCAGCGCGTCCTTGATCTGGTCGACATGTGCCTGCGCTTCGGCGCGCATAGGGGCGTCCTACTCTTTTCTCGTTCGACGTCGGGTGGCTTGAGCGGCCTCTAGTAAATCCCGCCCTCGCGCTCAAGGAAGTCGCTGTCGCGCCGCGCCCGGGTGACCCGGTCGGGGCCGACGCCGTCCTCCTTCTTGGCCTGGGCGGCGATCTCGGCGCGGCGGATCGAGCGCCGCGGCTCGCTCTCCGGCTTGAACGCTTCCCAGATCACCGCCGCCTTGGGCTCGTCGTTGGGCCATGTGCCGAAGACCTTGCGGCCCGAGCGGCGGTCGATGCGCACCATGCGGATCCCGGGCGGCGCGCGGAACGGCACCACCGGCATGTCCTTCATCGCCTCGCGCGCGAACTGCTTGAAGATCGGCGCCGCGACCGTGCCGCCCTGTGCATAGCCGCCGAGCGAGCGCGGCTGGTCATAGCCCATGTACAGCCCGGCGATCATGTCGGCCGAGCCGCCGATGAACCACACGTTGGTCGGCCCGCTGGTCGTGCCGGTCTTGCCCATCAGCGGCCGGTTCAGCTCGCGCAGCGTCTGCGCCGTGCCGCGCTGGACGACGCCCTCGAGGATGTGCACGACCTGATAGGCGGTCATCGGGTCCATCAGCTGGCGCCCGCGCACCGGCGGCCGCGGCATCGGCTTGCCGTCCCAGTCGCGTGCGTTGCAGGTGCGCATCACCGCGCAGCGCCCGTCGGCGCGATAGATCACCTTGCCGCGGCGGTCCTGCACATAGTCGATCAGCGTCGGCTTGAGCTCGCGGCCGAGCGCGGTCAGCTCGGAGAAGGCGTTGGTCATCTTGAGCACGGTCGTGTCGCCGGCGCCCAGCGCGATCGCCAGGAACGGCTTGTAGCTGCCGATCCCCATCCGCCCGATCGTGCGCACGACATTGTCCATGCCGGTCTGCGAGGCGGCGCGCACCGTCATCAGGTTGCGCGACTGCTCGATGCCCCAGCGCATCGTCTGCGGCCCGGCATTGCCGCCCGAGAAATTGCGGAAGCATTTCTGGCCGAGCAGCGCCGACTGGTAGACGCAGAACGGGCCGTCGACGAGGATCGTCGCCGGCGTCATGCCCTGATCGAGCGCGGCCGCATAGACGAACGGCTTGATCGTCGAACCGGGCTGGCGAAGCGCCTGGGTGGCGTTGTTGAAGCTGCGCAACCGGCTGTCGAAGCCGCCCTGCATCGCGAGAATGCGGCCGCTGTGCGGGTCCTGCACCACCATCGCGCCCGACACGGCGGGGATGCTGCGCAGCGACCACGCCGCGCCTTCCTGCTTCACCACGATCACGTCGCCGACCTTGAGGCGACTAAAGGCCGACTCCGCCTGCCCGGCCACCGGCATGGCGGCCAGGCCCGCGGGCAGCACGCCGGTCTGGCCGTTCTGGAAGCCGAGCGTCGCCTCGCCACCCGACTTGCCGAGCACCAGCGCGATCTTCCAGTCGGGATAGCCGGCGCCCAGGTTCGCCGCGGCAAGCCGCTGCGCCCAGTTGCCCGAGATGTCGAGCTCGCGGATCGGCCCGCGCCAGCCGCGCCCGCGATCGTAACGGACGAGTCCGTCGCGCAGCGCCGTCTCGGCAAGCTGCTGCAGCCGCGGGTCGAGCGACGTGCGGACCCACAGTCCGCCGGCATAAAGGCTGTTCGGTCCCTTGTCGGCGTCCTCGCCGAAACGGCCGATCAGCTCGCGGCGCACGTCCTCGAGGAAATAGCCGGCGTTCGATTCGAACTTGGTGCCCTGGCGCGGCACGGTGCCGAGCGGCGCCGCGACGGCGGCCTGGTAGGCGCCCTCGTCGATGAAGCCGTTGCGGCGCATCTCGCCCAGCACCCAGTTGCGCCGCCCGATCGCCCGCTCGGGGAAGCGCTCGGGGCTGTAGTTGCTCGGCGCCTTGGGAAGGATCGCGAGATAGGCCATCTCGGGCAGCGCGAGCTGCTCGACATCCTTGTCGAAATAGGCGCGCGCCGCCGCCTGCACGCCATAGGCGTTCCGGCCGAGGAAGATCTGGTTCAGATACAGCTCGAGGATCTGCTCCTTCGAGAGCGCGTCCTCGATGCGATAGGCGAGGATCGCCTCCTTGATCTTGCGCTTGTAGCTGAGCTCGCTGGTCAGCAGCAGGTTCTTGGCGACCTGCTGGGTGATGGTCGAGGCGCCCACCGGCCGGCCGCTGCGGGTCAAGTTGGTCACCACCGCCGCGATCACGCCCGGATAGTCGACGCCGCCATGGCTGAAGAAGGTGCGGTCCTCGGCCGCCAGATAGGCCTGGACGAGCTGCTTGGGATATTCCTGGTAGGCGAGCTGCACCCGGCGTTCGCGCGCGAAGCTATGCACCGGGGTGCCGTCGAGCGCGCGGACGTTGGTCGGCAGCGGCGGCTCGTACGTCCGCAGCTTGTCGACCGAGGGCAGGTCGCGCGCGAACAGCAGCCAGATGATCGCATAGGCGAGCAGCAGCCCGACCAGCACGATCGCGGCAAGCTTGACCCAGCGCTTCGCCCAATAGCGCGCGACGAAGTCCGCGAACGGGCCATCGCGCCGCAGACGAAAGCGCGAATTCGACGGTTCAGCCTGATCCATTGGCGCTCGGCTCTAGCAAGTTTCGCGCGCTTTGAAAGTCAGCGTGCGGCAAGCTGCTTGGCGAAATGGATCGTGACGGCGGACGCGAACGCGTCGGCGATCGCATCCCGGCCCGCGGCCGAGGTGATGAAGGCCAGGTCGGTGTCGTTGGTGATGTAGCCCGCCTCGAGCAGGATCGAGGGCACGTCCGGCGCCTTCAGCACGATCAGCGATGCGGTCCGCAGGTGGTCGGGCCGGAACGGCACGCTGGTCGCCGCCTCGCGGTGCAGCAGCCGGGCGAAGGACGCGGCCTGGTCGCGCGATTCGCGCTGGGCGAGGTCGATCAGGATGCTGGCCACGTCGCTGCTGCGACCGCTCAGGTTCACGCCGCGCACGATGTCGGCCTTGTTCTCGCTCTGCGCGAGCAACGCCGCCTCGCGGTCCGACGCCACTTCTGACAAAGTGTAGATGGTCGCCCCGTGCGCGGCATCGCTCATCGGCGCGGCATCGGCGTGGAGCGACACGAACAGCTCGGCGCCGAGCTGGCGCGCGATCTCGAACCGTTCGCGCAGCGTGAGATAGCGGTCGTCGCCGCGCGTCAGCGCGACGCGGACCCGGCCGCGCACGAGCAGCCGGTCGCGCACCGCCTCGGCAAGCGCGAGCGCGACGTCCTTCTCGCGGACGGCGCCGTCGCGCGACGCGGCGCCGGGATCGTGGCCGCCATGGCCGGGATCGATCACGACCAGCGGACGGCCCGCCGGGCCGAGCACGCGGGGCATCGGGGGCGGGGGCTGCGCCGGCCCGAGCCGGATCACGAGCGGGCCCGCCTGGCCTCCGGCACGCCCGGGACCGATCAGGAACAAGCCGCCCAACGACACCAGGACGAGCACCCCGGCGCCGAATGGCACCCACCATTTCCGATGTCCGATCAATGCCCGCCCGCGACGATGATTGTCTGTCCCCCGACAACATCAATAAACCATTTGCTTGGTCAATGCGATCTCAAGCACGACAGCGTTGCAACTTGCTCCGCCGCCCGCGGAATGTTAGCAGCGACCGGCGCGCGCGTTCCGACGCGACGCGTGATCGCACGATCGGCCATCTGCCGATTTGACAGGTTGATGTTGCAATGAGGCATATTTTCCGCGTTTCGCAGCGTCCGGTTCGCGCCGGCGATTGCGTCTTGCGGAACGCTGGCGGTGGCGATGCGCCCCCGCATGCCGTTGCAGCAGACATGCTTTCTTTTGGTTCAACCCAGGCGGCCGGAAATCACTCCGGGCCGCCTCTGTTTTGTCGCGCAGGCGCCGGGGCTCCATGGAGCCGCGCCCGCGCCCGGAGAACAATAAATGACAATGCGCATGCTGATCGACGCGCGCCACCGGGAGGAGACCCGCGTTGCCGTCGTCAAGGGAAACCGCATCGAGGAATTTGACTTCGAGTCAGCCGAGCGGAAGCAGCTCAAGGGGAATATCTATCTCGCGAAGGTGACGCGCGTCGAGCCGTCGCTCCAGGCCGCCTTCGTCGATTATGGCGGCAATCGCCACGGCTTCCTGGCCTTCTCCGAAATTCATCCCGACTATTACCAGATCCCCAAGGAGGATCGCGAGGCGCTGCTCCGCGAGGAAGCCGAGCACGCCGCCGAGGAAGAGGCCCTGCGCGCCCGCGAGGATGCCGAGGACGACGACGAGGCCGAGGCGCATGACGGCGACTTCGACGACGGCGAAGAAGGCGAGGAGCGCCCGCGCGCCGAGCCGCTCAACGGCAATGGCAATGGCGGCTCCGACGACGCCGTCGAGTCGCTGCGCGAGCGGCGCATGCGGCTGCGCCGCCGCTACAAGATCCAGGACGTCATCCGCCGCCGGCAGGTGCTGTTGGTCCAGGTCGTCAAGGAAGAGCGCGGCAACAAGGGCGCGGCGCTGACCACCTATCTGTCGCTTGCCGGCCGTTACTGCGTGCTGATGCCCAACACCGCCCAGGGCGGCGGGATCAGCCGCAAGATCTCGAACGCCGCCGATCGCAAGCGGCTGAAGTCGATCATGACCGAGCTGAAGCTGCCGAAGACGATGGGCTGCATCGTCCGCACCGCCGGCCTCAGCCGCACCAAGACCGAGATCAAGCGCGACTTCGACTATCTCGCCCGGTTGTGGGACGAGATCCGCGAGACGACGCTGAGCGCTTCGGCGCCGGCGCTGATCTACGGCGACAGCGACCTGATCAAGCGTGCGATCCGCGACATCTACAATCGCGACATCGACGAGGTGATCGTCGAGGGCGAGGAGGGCTATCGGCTCGCCAAGTCGTTCATGAAGCTGCTGATGCCCAGCCACGCCCGGCGCGTGCAGCCCTATGCCGACCCGGTGCCGCTGTTCCAGCGCTTCGGCGTCGAGGACCAGCTGAGCCAGATGTACCAGCCGGTCGTCCAGCTGAAGTCGGGCGGCTATCTGGTGATCAACCCGACCGAGGCGCTCGTCTCGATCGACATCAACTCAGGGCGGTCGACGCGCGAGCACGGCATCGAGCAGACCGCCGTCGCGACCAATCTCGAGGCGGCGCACGAGATCGCCCGCCAGCTGCGGCTGCGCGACATGGCAGGCCTCGTCGTCATCGACTTCATCGACATGGAGAGCAGCTCCAACGTCCGGAAGGTCGAGAAGGCGATGAAGGCGGCGCTCGCCAACGATCGCGCGCGCATCCAGGTCGGGCGGATCAGCGGCTTCGGCCTGATGGAAATGAGCCGCCAGCGACTGCGCACCGGCGTGCTCGAGGCATCGACCCGGCCCTGCCCGCATTGCGAAGGCACCGGCTTCGTCCGCACCGCCTCGTCGGCCGGCCTGTCGGCGCTGCGCCTGCTCGAGGACGAGGCGGCACGCGGTCGCGGCAGCCAGCTGCTGCTCCGTGCAAGCCAGGAAGCCGCCTTCTACGTGCTCAACCACAAGCGCGCCGAGCTGGCCGAGATCGAGGAACGCTATGGCGTCCGCATCGAGGTGGTGGCGTCGGGCGAGGTCGAGGGCGCGCGGATGAGCGTCGAGGCCTCGGGTCCGCCGCCGACGCACGCGCCGCGCTTCGCTGCTCCGCAGATCGAGTTCGACGATGACGACCTGATCGAGGACGACGAGGACGAGATCGAGGAGGCCGAAGAGGCCGAGGACGCCGAGGACGTGCCGGCCGAGCGCGAAAGCCGCGGCGCCCGCGAGGGTCGCGAGGAGCGCGAGGGCGCCCGCAAGCGCCGCCGCCGCCGCCGTGGCCGGCGCGGTCGCGACCAGGACGCGCCCCGCGAGACCGAGGGCGAGGCCGGCGAGCCGCGTGAGCTCGATGCCGAGGCGGACGAGGCCGAGGCGGAGGCCGAGGAGCTCGAAGCGGCAGCCGACGGCGAGTTCGCCGCGCGCGACGAGGCCGAAGGCGATGGCGAGGGCCGCCGCCGTCGCGGTCGTCGCGGCCGTCGCGGCGGTCGCCGCCGGCGGATGTCGGACGAGGGTGCGGCGGGCGAGCAGCCCATCGGCGCCGAGGCCGGCGAAGAAGCGGCCCCCGAGCCCGAGGTCGCCGCCGAGCCCGAGGCAGCCCCGGTCGAGGCCGAGGCGCCGGCCAAGCCCCGTCGCAGCCGACGCCGCAAGGCCGAGCCGGCTTCGGTCGCGGCGGAGGCCGAGGCGATCATCGAGGCGACGGCCCCCGAGGCGGTGGTCGAGGCCCCGGCCGAGGCGGCCGCACCGGCCAAGCCGAAGCGCAGCCGTCGCAAGGCCGCCGCGCCCGTCGAGGACGCGCCCGAGGCGCCGGCCGCCGAGCCGGTTGCCGAGGCGCCGGTCGCCGAGGCCAAGCCGAAGCGGACCCGTCGCAAGAAGGCCGAACCTGCCGCAGTGGCGGACGAGGCTGCCGCGCTGGTCGCGGCGAGCGAGCCCGAGGCGGCTCTCGAGACGGCCGATGCGTCGGCCGGACCGGGCGAGGCCGAGCCGGGCGACGACGCCCAGCCCGGCGAGGCGGCCAACGACCAGCCGACCCGCAAGGGTTGGTGGCAGCGTACGATCACCGGCCGGTTCTGACCGGAATGCGCCGGCCCGCCACCCTTGCCCCGGCAGGCGTGGCGGGCCGGATCGCGTTGCCGGCGCGGTGACGCTTCACATGGGGTTCAGTCGCGGGGGCGAAGAGGAAGGGCGATGCGCGCTCGACTGAGTTTTGCTTTCCGCATGATGCTCGCGGTGCTGTTGACCGTCGGCCTCACCGCGCGCCCCGCGGTTGCCCAGTCGATGATCCGCGACGCCGAGACCGAGCAGCTGCTCAACGACATCTCGCGTCCGATGATCGAGGCGGCGGGGCTGCGGCCCGAAAATGTCCAGATCGTCATGATCATGGACAACTCGATCAACGCCTTCGTGGCCGGCGGGCAGATCGTCTACATCCATACCGGACTGATCACCGCCGCCGACAACGCCAACATGGTGCAGGGCGTGATCGCGCACGAGGTCGGCCACATCACCGGCGGGCACGTCGTCCGGCTTGCCGAGGGCGCGAAGGCGGCCACAGGGATCATGCTGCTGTCGATGCTGCTCGGCGCGGCCGCGATCGCGGCCGGCGCCGGCGAGGCGGGCGCGGGGCTGTTCTCGCTCGGCCAGCAGGCGGCGCTGGGCAAATTCCTCGCTTTCACCCGCACCCAGGAATCGAGCGCGGACGCCGCGGCCGTCACCTCGCTCACCAAGTCGGGGGTGAGCGGGCAGGGGCTGATCGCCTTCTTCAAGAAGCTGCAGAACCAGGAATATCGCTACGGCATCCAGGCGACCGACAGCTATGACCGAACTCACCCGCTCAGCCGCGAGCGCGTCACCTATCTGACCGACGCGCTGCAGAACACGCCCGCGTGGAACGTCAAGACCGACCAGGCGCTCGAGGCCCGCTTCCAGCGCGTGCGCGCCAAGCTCAAAGGCTATGTGCTCGAGCCGCCGCAAGTGATCCGCGAATATCCCGACACCGACAAGTCGGTGCCCGCGCGCTATGCCCGCGCTTATGCCTGGCATCGTTCGGCCTATCCCGACCAGGCGCTGGCGGAGGTGAACGCACTGCTCGCGACGGCGCCGCACGATCCTTATTATCTGGAACTCAAGGGGCAGATCCTGCTCGAATCGGGTAAGCCCAAGGAAGCGCTGCCGGCGCTTCGCGAGGCGACCGACCTCACCCGCTACAACCCGCTGATCGCATCGCTGTTCGGCCATGCGCTGATCGCGACCGAGGACAGAAGCAACAATGAGGAAGCGGAGCGGGTGTTGCGGGCGGCGGTGGCGCGCGACAAGGAGAATCCGTTCGCCTGGTACCAGCTCGGCGTGATCTATGGGCAGAAGGGCGACATCGCCCGCGCGGCGCTCGCCAGTGCCGAGCGCTTCAACCTCGAGGGCAAGCCCCAGCTTGCGCTCGCGAGCGCGCGCACGGCGCTGGCGGGGGTGCCGAAAGGGTCGCCGGACTGGATTCGCGCGCAGGATATCGAGATGGTGGCAAAGGTCGCCGCCGAAGAGGAACGACGCAAGAGATGACGAAATGGATGCCCTACGTCGCCGTCGCGCTGGTCTCGATCGTCGGAACATCCGTCGTCACGACCGCGGTCGTCGGCCGTGCCGGTGCGGGAAGCGGGGAGGGCGTGCGCGCGTATCTGCTCGCGCATCCCGAGGTGATTCCCGAGGCGATGGAGCGACTTCGCGCCAAGCAGATGGTCGCACAGATCGGCGACCGCCGGCGCGCGATCGAGACGCCGTTCGCCGGTGCCTGGATCGGCGCCGCCAAGCCCGACGTCACCCTGGTCCAGTTCTTCGATTATGCCTGCGGTTTCTGCCGTGCGAGCCTTCCGGACATCAACCGCCTGGTGCGCGAGGATCCGAAGATCCGCGTCGTGTTCCGCGAGTTGCCGATCCTGAGCGCGGACAGCGAGAAGGCCGCGCGGATCAGCCTGGCGGCCGCCTCGCAGAACCGCTTCGCCAGGTTCCACGACGCGATGTACGCGGCCGGGCGGCCCAATGTGCAGACGATCGCCGCCGCGGCGCGGGCCGCCGCGCTCGACCCCGCCGCCATGCAGAAGGTGTCGAGCAGCCCAGAGGCCGAGCAGGAGATCGTGCGCAACCTCGAAATGGCGCGCGCGCTCGGCTTTACGGGCACGCCGAGCTGGGTCGTCGGCGACCAGTTGCTGAGCGGCGCGGTCGGCTACGAGGCGCTGAAGCGCGCGGTTGCCGAAGCGCGGGCGCGCCGGAAGGCCTGATCCGACCCGTCATCCCGAACGCGTTTCGGGATGACGGACGGAGTTAATCCGCGCGGCCCTTGAAGCCCTGCGCGATCACATACCATTCCGACGATTCCTTGCGGCTCGCCGGCGGCTTGGCGTGCTTGACCGTCGTGAAATGCTTCTTGAGCAGCGCGACAAGCTCGTTGTCGGCGCCGCCCGCCAGCACCTTGGCCAGGAAATGCCCGCCCGGGCGCAGTGTCTCGATCGCGAACCAGGCCGCGCTCTCGACGAGCGCCATGGTGCGGAGATGATCGGTCTGGGCATGGCCCACCGTGTTCGCCGCCATGTCCGACAGGACGAGGTCGGCATCGCCGCCTAGCGCCTCGCGCAGCCGGTCGGGCGCGTCCTCGGCCGTGAAGTCCATCTGGAAGAGCGTCACGCCGTCGATCGGGTCGGTCGGCAGCAGGTCGATTCCGACGATCGTCGCGCCCGGCAGCCGCTTGTGCGCGACCTGCGCCCAGCCGCCCGGGGCGACGCCCAGGTCGACGATGCGCTTCGCGCCCTTGAGCAGGCCGAAGCGCTCGTCGAGCTCGACGAGCTTATAGGCCGCGCGCGAGCGATAGCCCTCGGCCTTGGCCCGCCGCACATAGGGGTCGTTGAGCTGGCGCTCGAGCCAGCGGGTCGAGGCCGCGGTGCGGTTGCGGGCGGTGCGCACCCGCTGGCGTCCGCCGCCCCTCATTGCTGGTGCCCGTCGCGCGCCATCAGCGTGCGCAATATGCCCTCGCGGATGCCGCGATCGGCAACGCCCAGCCGCTCGGCCGGGAAAATGTCGAGGATCGCCTCCAGGATCGCGCAACCGGCGACGACCAGGTCCGCCCGCTCGGTGCCGATGCAGGGCAGATCGATGCGTTCCGGCACCGACATGCGCGACAACATGGTCGAAACCGACCGCATCGCGTTGGCCGGGACGATCAGACCGTCGACCGCGCTGCGGTCGTAGCTCGGCAGGCCCAGATGCACGCTGGCGAGCGTCGTCACCGTGCCGCTGGTGCCGAGCAGGCGAAGCTGCGCCCGCGTGTCGGTCGGCAGGCGGGCCGCAAACGCGGCGAAGCTGTCGCTCACCCGCGCGCGCATGCGGTTGTAGATGTCGAGCCGGCCATGTTCCGACCCTGCGTCGCCGGGCTCGACCTCGGTCAGCGAGACCACGCCCCAGGGCGCGCTGTACCAGTCGAGCGTGCGCGGCAGCGGGCCCGACGTGTCGACCAGCACCAGCTCGGTCGAGCCGCCGCCGATGTCGAAGATCAGCGCCGGGCCGTCCCCTTCCTCGAGCAGCACGTGGCAGCCCATCACCGCCAGCCGTGCCTCCTCCTCGGCGGTGATGATGTCGATCGCGATGCCCGTCTCGCGCCGCACGCGCTCGACGAACTCGGCACCGTTCTCGGCACGGCGGCAGGCCTCGGTCGCGACCGAACGCGCCAGATGGACATGGCGCCGGCGAAGCTTGTCGGCGCAGATGCGCAACGCCGCGACCGCGCGGTCCATCGCGGCGTCGCTGAGGCGGCCGGACCCGGCCAGTCCTTCGCCGAGGCGAACGATCCGGGAGAAGGCGTCGACGATGACGAAGCCCTGCGGCGCCGGACGCGCGATCAGCAGGCGGCAATTGTTCGTGCCGAGGTCCAGTGCGCCGTAAGTGCGCCTGGGGGGCGACGATAGGATCGCCGCATCGCGGGGTGCCGCGCGCGCCCGCATTTCGGCGGGCTGCAGCGGCAGGGGCGCGGACTCCGCCATACTGCCGTCAAGTGCCTCATCTCCGGAACGGGAATGCCGCCGGTACTTGATCGAGGGTTGTAGCCAGACCGCCCCGACCCGGCAAGTTCGTCGCGCGATGGCACGGCTTTGTGGCACGAATGTCACACCATCGCTCGTTGTGTGAGGTTCATCTCGCGTTGCTTGTCGTTCAGCTTGGCGGGGCCATCTAGCGCCCCTCGCCGGGTGCTCCCCCAACAGACCCGGACGAGCGAGAACGAAAAGTAAAGTGGAGTGAACACAATGAAGAAGCTTCTGATCGCCGCCCTCTTCGCGACCACCGTGGCAGCCCCCGCCATGGCGCAGGAGACGGCTCCGTTCACCGGACCGCGCGTCGAGGGCCTGGTCGGCTACGACAAGGTCAAGGGCGCCGGCGACAGCCGTGACGGGATCGCCTACGGCATCGCCGCGGGCTACGACTTCCAGCTTGGCGGCGCCGTCGCCGGCATCGAGGCCGAGTATCTCGACAGCAACACCGACGGCTGCGACAGCGGCTTCGTGGTGACCGGCGACAGCATCTGCGCGACGGCCAAGCGCGACCTCTATGCCGGCGCGCGCGTCGGCGTCGCGGTGACGCCGAGCACGCTGCTCTACGCCAAGGCGGGCTACACCAATGCCCGGCTCGGCCTGACCTACACCAACCCGGCCAACAGCGCCCAGAACTTCGCGCTTCGCGACAATCTGGACGGTGTGCGCGTCGGCGCCGGCGTCGAGCAGAAGCTCGGGACCAACCTCTACGTGAAGGGCGAGTATCGCTACTCGAACTATGAGGGCGGCTTCGAGCGTCACCAGGTGCTCGGCGGGGTCGGCTTCCGCTTCTGAGCGCGCTCAGGCCGTTCGTTACGGACTGTGGAAAACCGGGGTCGGGGCGCTTGCCCCGGCCCCTTTTTCTGTCCATGTAGCTTGGCGATGCGAGGTGCCCCCGGGCGTCTGCGCAAGGGCAAGAATCTGCGGGGCCCCAAGGGCCGGGGGATGGTTCCATGAAGGCGACGATCGAACGGGCAACGCTTCTGCGGAGCCTGGCCCATGTTCAGTCGGTGGTCGAGCGACGCAACACGATCCCGATCCTGTCGAACGTGCTGATCGAGGCGAGCAGCGAGGGCGGAATCCGCCTGATGGCGACCGACCTCGATCTGCAGGTGGTCGAGACGGTCGAGGCCGCGGTCGACCAGCCGGGCGCGACCACGATCTCGGCGCACACGCTGTTCGACATCGTGCGCAAGCTTCCCGAAGGCAGCCAGGTCGAGCTCGCCGCCGCGGACGGCAAGATGGCGATCAACGCCGGGCGCGCGCGCTTCAACCTGTCGACGCTGCCGCGCGACGATTTTCCGATCATCGCCGAGGGCGAGCTGCCGACGCGCTTCGAGCTGCCCGCGGCGACGCTGCGCCAGATCATCGACAAGACGCGCTTCGCGATCTCCACCGAAGAGACGCGCTATTATCTGAACGGCATTTTCCTGCACGTGTCGGACGACACCGTGCCGGTGCTGAAGGCGGCCGCGACCGACGGCCACCGGCTGGCGCGCGTCACCGTGGCGCGGCCGGAGGGCGCCGAGGGCATGCCCGACGTCATCGTGCCGCGAAAGTGCGTCGCGGAGCTGCGCAAGCTGCTGGAGGAAGTGGACGGGACGGTCGGCGTCTCCCTGTCGCCGACCAAGATCCGCTTCGACCTGGGCAGCGCGATCCTGACCTCGAAGCTGATCGACGGCACGTTCCCCGACTATTCGCGCGTCATCCCCGCTTCGAACGACAAGCTGCTCAAGCTCGACCCGAAGAGCTTCATGGAAGGCGTCGACCGCGTGTCGACGATCGCCAGCGAAAAGACCCGCGCGGTCAAGATGGCGCTGGAGCGCGACCGCGTGGTGCTGTCGGTGACCAGCCCCGAGAACGGCACCGCTGCCGAGGAAGTGCCGGGCGACTATGCCGCCCAGCCGTTCGAGATCGGCTTCAACGCGCGTTATCTGATGGACATTCTCCACCAGATCGACGGCGATATGGTCGAGGTGCACCTCGCCGACGCCGCGGCGCCGACGCTCATCCGCGAGAACGACAAGTCGCCCGCGCTCTACGTCCTGATGCCGATGCGCGTTTGACGCGTCAGTCGTTCGCGGCCTTGATCGCCGCGACCGGGCGCTTGCACTTCCGCTGGCTGGCGATGCCGCGCAGATAGCCGCGTCGCGCAATCCCGGCGTCGACCGCGGCCTCGTAGCGGCGTTGCGCGTCGGCGGCGCCGCTCACCGCGCGGATCACGCCGCGGAACGGGATGAGGCCGTTCATCACGCCGCGCGCGACTCCTTCGGCCAGCCGCCCCTCGCGCGTGCCGGCCTGCACGGTGCTGCCGTCGAAATCGGGGCCGAGCACCGAATCGAGTTCGGCCAGGCTCTCGTTGATCATCCGGCACGATCGCGTGCCGTCGGCCGCATAGGGGTTCTCGGCCGCGATCTCGAGCGCGACCGGGATCTCGCGCTTCTTGATGTTGGTGTCCTGGAGCGGGGTGGTCGCAATGTCGCCGGCGACCTGGCCGGTCGACCGCGGCGCATTCTGCGCGACGGCCGGAACCGCGCTGGCGAGCACGAGGGTGGCGGCGAGGAATCGGCGCATGACGAGCACTCCGAAAAGTCGTGACGGGTGAGTAACGCACGACCGCGCAAATGGCTCAATGTTTCGCGCGCGCCGATATCGGCTAGAGGAGGGGCGATGCTGACCCGCCTCGCGCTCACCGATTTCCGCTCCTATCCCGAGGCGCTGATCCTGCCCGGGCCCGGGCTCGTCGTGCTGACCGGCGAGAATGGCGCGGGCAAGACCAACGTGCTCGAGGCGGTGTCGATGCTCGCCCCCGGCCGCGGGCTGCGCGGCGCAACGCTGGGCGACATGGCGCGCCAGGGCGGCGCGGGCGGCTGGTCGGTCGCGGCGGATATGGGAGACGATGTGCGCCTGGGCACGGGGACGCGCGCGGAGGCCCCCGAGCGGCGGGTCGTCCGGATCAACGGCGCCGCGGCGAGCGCGGCGGCGCTGGCCGAATGGCTTTCGGTGCTGTGGATCACCCCGGCCATGGACCGGCTGTTCACCGATCCCGCGAGCGGGCGCCGGCGGTTCCTGGACCGACTGGTGATGGCGCTCGAGCCCGGGCACGCCGTCGCCGCCACGCGCTACGAGGCCGCGATGCGCGAGCGCAATCGCCTGCTCGCGCAGGAGCGGCCGGTCGACCCGGACTGGCTGGCCGGGATCGAGGCGCAGATGGCGATGCAGGGCCAGCTGGTCGCGGCCGCGCGGGCGCGAACGGTCGCGGCCCTGGCGACCCGGCTGGCCGGAGGTCCGGACGGTCTGTTCCCGCGCGCGACGCTGGCGCTCGACGGCTGGAACGGCGACGAGAGCGAAAAGGAGGCTGCGTCGCGGCTCGCCCGCAGCCGTGCCCGCGACGCGGCTGCGGGGCGCGCGCTGGAGGGGCCGCATCGTCAGGACCTGCGGGTCACGCATGCCGGCAAGACGCAGCCGGCCGAGCGATGCTCGACGGGCGAGCAGAAGGCGCTGCTTCTGGGGCTGATCCTCGGCCATGCCGACCTGGTCGCCGCGCGCAGCGGGCGGCGGCCGATCCTGCTGCTCGACGAGGTCGCCGCCCATCTCGACCGGCATCGCCGGGCGGCGCTGTTCGACCGGCTGGCCCTGGCGGGCGGGCAGGTCTGGATGACGGGCACCGACCCGGAACTCTTCGCCGATGCGCCGCCAGCCGTCCAGCATCTGACCGTCGCCGCAGGCACGATCTCCTGAAGTCCAGGCCCGCTCCGCCGCTCGTTATGTTCTGTTCATGCAACCGGCAGACATGCTGCACCGTTGAACAGCCCGTAAGGAGACCAGTCATGCGTAAGTACATTGCTGCACTCACGATGGCGGCGGCCACCGTTACGGCAGCGCCTGCACTGGCGGGCGGCCAATATTATGGCGATCGATATTATGGCGGGAACGCCGCGCAAGCCGGCTATGGCCAGCAAAATTACAATGGTGACCGGATGTTCACTGTCGATGCTCGCGGCAATCTCCGCGATCGGCAGGGGCGCGTCGTGACGGCCGCCCGCGCGGAACGGAACGGCTATTATCGCGACCGCGACGGTTACTGGCGCGATCGTGACGGCGCAGCCCTCACGGCCGACTATGCCAATGCCTATGACGTCTACCGCGATCGCAACGGCACGCTGCGCGACCGGCGCACCGGCCAGGTCGTGGACGAACGCTACGCCGCCAATACCGGCGGCTATAACGGCCAGACCTGGGTCGGGAACGACGGCCGGACCTATTGTCGCCGGTCGGACGGCACCACGGGCCTGCTGATCGGTGGTGCGGGTGGCGCGCTGCTCGGCCGCGCGATCGACGGCGGGCGCAACAAGGCGCTCGGCACGATCCTCGGCGGTGCCGCGGGCGCCATTGCCGGCCGGGCGGTCGAACGCGGGCAGGATTGCCGCTAAGACCTCGACCATGCGAGCAAGAAAGGCGGGGCTTCGGCCCCGCCTTTTTTTGTTGCCGAGCGTTCAGACAGGCTGCGCTAGCCTCCGGCCCAGAGACCTAAAGGGACGGGCGACATGCGTAATCTGATCCTCATCGCGATGGCCGCGTCGGCTGTCGCGGCGCCGGCGCTGGCACAGCCGCCGGGTGCCGAACCCGACTGGCGACGCGACAGCTATGCCGACAGCGCCGATGCCGACATGGACGCCGCGCAGCGACGCTGGGACGCGGCTCAGGAGCGGTTCGACCGCGAGCGCGAGGCGCTGGACCGCGAGCGCTTCGCGTACGACCAGGCGCGCCAGCGTTACGATCGCGAGCGCGAGCGGCTCGCCTCCTATGACGGCCCGACGTGGCGCGGCGCCAATGGCGAGACATTTTGCCGCCGGTCCGACGGCACCACCGGCACGATCGTCGGCGGCGTCGCCGGTGCCCTGCTCGGTCGCGCGATCGACGGTGGCCGGCGGAGCGCGGTCGGAACGATCCTCGGCGCCGGTGCGGGTGCGCTTGCGGGCCGGGCCGTCGAGCAGAACGGCCGTCCGTCCTGCCGCTGACCGGCCCGCCGGCGGTGCGGGTCAGTGCACCCGCGTCGCCGGGTAGAGCAAGGCGCGCAGGCCGCCGCGCCGGAACGGCGTCCGGTCGCCGTCGGGGCGCGCGAGGCGATCCGCGACCGCGAACAGCACCGCGGGATTGACGCCCAGCCCGCAATGGCTGCCATGGACCTCGATATTCTCGGTCGTCAGCGCCTCCGGCTCGCGACAATTCTGCCACGCGACGATGCCGTCGGTGCGGCTGTAGATCGCGGTCGCGGGCACCGGCGGCGCCTCCGCGCTCTCGCGCAGTTGCGCCTGCGTGTCGGGATCGTCGACCTTCTGGCCGGTCAACACCTGATAGGTGCGCCAGATGCTCGTCGCGCGCGGGTTGCCGGCAAAGGGTGAGCCGAGCGAGACGACCTGCCGCACCGCATCGGGGCGTCGCCGCGCGAGCTGCCGCGCCATGACGCCGCCCAGCGACCAGCCGACGATGCTCACCTTCTGCCCGGTGTCCGCATGGATCCGCTCCAGCCGCTCGAGCAGTCTCTCGCCCTCCCGGCCGATCGCGCGGGGGCCGAGGTTGCGGCCAAGCTCCCAGGCATAGACGTCGTGGCCGAGCGCGGTCAGGTAGCGGCGCAGCACGGTCGTCGACACGTCGGAGGTGATGAAGCCGGGGATGACGAGCACCGGATGCCCGTCACCGCGTGGCGCCGTCATCAGCAGCGGCGTCGCCCAGGGCAGGGTTCCGAGCTCGGCCAATGCGCGCGGCAGCTCCGACAAGGCGAGCAGCTTCGAGGGCGGGCCGACCTTCGCGGGTCCGGCGGCAGTGGCAGTCGTCATCCGTGATCCTTCGTCTCGTCGTCAGCGGCTGCAACGCCCGGGGACGCGAAACGGCTCATGCCGCCCCGACGCCGAACGCCGCCTGGCGCGCCGCATAGGCCTTCATGTCGAGCGACAGGATCGCGAGGTCGTGCAGCCGGCCCTCGCGATCGCGCACATGGTCGCGCAGCATCGCCTCGCCGCGGAACCCGCTTTCCTCGAAGAGCGCGATCGCCCCGCGCTGGTCCGGGGTCATTCGCGCGACCAGCTTGGCGAGGTCGTGCGCGCGCGCCGCGGTCATCATCTCGTCGAGCAGGCGCCGGCCGACGCCCTGCCCGCGGAGCTGGGGCGCGACGAGCAGCCGCACTTCGCCGACGTGCGGCGACCAGCCGAGGGGATCGCGGACGAGCGCGGAGGTTGCAACGATCGCGTCGCCGTCCTCGGCCACGAAACTGTCGATGTCGCCGCTCCCGATCGCTTCGATCCAGGCCTCGACGACCTTCGGGTGCTTGATGTCGCGCGACAGGAACAGCAGGTCGTGTTCGGGCAGGACGCGACCGAAGCGGAGCATCGCCCCGGCATCGTCGCTGCGGAAGCGACGGATGGTGATCGGCAGATCGGTCACAGCGAGCGTTCCTGCAGCCATTGGTCGAGCTTGGGCCAGAGACGCCGCACCGCATTGCCGCCCGCCACCAGGCTGACGTGACCGCCCTTCAGCACCACTTCCTCCTTGTCGGTCGACCCGATCTTCTCGATCAGCGGCGCGGACGCGGCGCGCGGCACGATATGGTCGTGCTCGGCGACGACATGCAGGAACGGCGCGGTGATCGCGCCCAGATCGACGCGCCGGCCGGCCACGTCCATCGTTCCTTCCATCAGCCGGTTCTCCCACATCAGCTGGCGCGTGGTCTGCCGGAAATACTCGCCCGCCAGCGGCAGCATGTCGGCCGCCCAGCGGTCGAACATGCGGAAGCTCTTCACGAACTCGTCGTTCCACATATTGTCGATCAGCCGGATGTTGCCGGCGATGCGGCCGGCGGGGCGCAGCATGTCGAACGCCGAATAGAGCATTTCGGCCGGGCACTGGCCGAAGGTGTCGACGATCCGGTCGACGTCGAAGAAGCGCCGGTCCGCCCAGGCCTGGAACATCTCCATCGCCTTGAAGTCGACCGGCGTCGTGAAGCAGACCAGATTCTTCATCGGCCCGTCCGGATGCAGCCCGGCCCACAGCGTCGAGAGCACGCCGCCGAAGCAATAGCCGATGATGCTCAACTCGGGCTCGGCGGTCTCGGCGAGCACCCGATCGACCGCCGTCGGCAGGAAGTCGAGCACATAGTCCTCGAGCGACAGATGCCGCTCGTCGGGCCGGGGCGGCGACCAGTCGAGCATGAACACGTCGTAGCCGCGCTTCAGCAGGAACTCGACGAGGCTCTGCCCCGGCACCATGTCGAAGATATAGCCGCGGTTGGTGGTCGCCATGACCAGCAGCACCGGCACGCGGTACACTTCGTCGGCGAGCGGCCGGTAATGGTACAGGTTCATCGTGCCGCGCTGGATCAGCAGGTCCTTGGCGCTGGCCCCGAGCACCGGGTCGGGCGAGGCGAAATAGCCCAGCCCCTTGATGTTGCGCTTGAGCGCACGGTCGAACGCGGTCCGCGCCTGTTCGAGGAGATCGGGCGCGGCGGCTTGGCTCATTTGGCGGACTTGGGCGGCTTGCGGGTGCGCGCCGGCTTGGGGCCGCGCTTCGCGCCGCCGGGACTGGCACCGGTCAGCTCGGTCAGCATCGCCTCGATGCGGAACAGCCGCTCGTCCATCGCCCGCACGCGCGCGGACAGATCGAAAATCTCCTCCCGGCTCGGCATGTTGGCGGCGGCGAGCGCGCGGCTCATCGCTTCCTTGGCCGCTTCCTGCGCCTTGAGGCTGGCCGCGGTCGCGCCATGCACGGTGCGCGCGAACTCGCCCGACTTCATCAGCTCGCTGCCGAACTGGTTGGCCATGGTCTCCCAATGGCCCAGCATTTCGCGGAAGAAGGCGGCGGGATCGGCTGCGCTCATCGCCGGATCATTGGCCGCCGTCCGCGGCGCGTCAAGCGACTGCCGATTCCGCACCCGCGAGATAGGAGGCGAGCGCGGCCGCGTCGACCTCGCCCGACAGCCCGAGCTTGGTGCGCCGCCAGAGGATGTCGTCGGCGGTCCGCGCCCATTCGCGCGCGACCAGCCAGTCGACCTCGCGCGCGGTCAGCCCGCCACCGAACGCGGCGCCCATGTCGAGCTCCGCGCGCACCCCGTCCAGCATCCGGACCAGCAGCGTTCCATAGGCGCGGGCCATGCGCAGGCTGCGGGCATCGCCGAGAAAGGGCCAGCGACCGCGCACATCGGCCAGGAACGCGTCGAACGCGGCCAAGTCGCCCCCCGGAAACGCGCGTCCGTCGCTCGACGTCCGCGTCGCGAGCCCGAGCGGTCGCGCCAGCTTGGCGAAGGCGACCTCGCCCAGGTGGCGCGCGGTGGTGATCTTGCCGCCGAACACCGACAGCAGGGGCGGACCCGCTTCGTCGAGCTCGAGGACGTAATCGCGGGTCACCTGCCGCGCCTCGCTCGCTCCATCGTCGTAGAGCGAGCGGATGCCCGCATAGGTGGCGCGGATGTCGGCGCGGCCGACCTGGCGCGTGAAGTAGCGGTTCACGCTTGCGAGCAGATAGTCGGTCTCGGCGGCGTCGATCGTCGCGTCGGCGGGATCCGTCACTGCGACGTCGGTGGTGCCGACCAGCGTCGACCCGCCTTCATAGGGGATGGCGAAGACGATGCGGCGGTCGGGCTGCTGGAGGATATAGGCCTGGTCGCCCTCGAACAGCGCGGGCACGATGATGTGGCTGCCGCGGATCAGCCGGGCGCCGGCCCGGGCGTTGGCGCCGAGCCGCCGGCTCACCTCCTCGACCCAGGGGCCCGCAGCGTTGACGATCGCGCGTGCCTCGACAGTGCGCCCGTCACCCAGCCGTGCGCGCCAGACCGCGCCCTCGCGACGTGCGCCGACCAGCTCGGTCCGCGGCGCGATCTCGGCGCCGTTGTCGGCCGCGTCCCGCGCGTTCAGGATGACCAGCCGCGCATCGTCGACCCAGGCGTCCGAATAGACGAAGCCGCGCGTCCGGCGCTTGAGCGGCGCGAGCAGGGCGGAGTCCTTCGCGAGCCCCTTGGACCTGGGCAGCGACGTCCGCCCGCCGATATGATCGTAGAGGAACAGCCCCGCACGGACCATCGGCCACGGCCGAAGCGTGTTCTCGTGCGGAAGCACGAAGCGCATCGGATAGATGAGGTGCGGCGCCGCGCGGAGCAGCTTCTCGCGCTCGATCAGCGCCTCGCGAACCAGCTTGAACTCGTAATATTCGAGATAGCGCAGCCCGCCATGGATGAGCTTGGTCGAGGCGGAGGAGGTGGCGCCGGCGAGATCGCCCTTGTCGACCATGATCACGCGCGCGCCGTTGATCGCCGCCTCGCGCGCGATCGCGGCGCCGTTGATCCCGCCCCCGACGATCAGAAGGTCATAGATGGACACGATCCCGCCTTTAGCCGTTCGAAACGCGCGAAGTCGAGAAATGCCGGCGCCGGCGCGCTCGACACGACCGGAGGAAGTGACGACAACGGGCCATGCGTAACGCCAGACAGCGACCCCAGGGATTGCCCAGCCGCGAGCAGGTGCTCGACTTCATCGCCACATCGGACGTGCCCGCCGGCAAGCGCGAGATCGCGCGCGCTTTCGGGCTGCATGGCGCCGACAAGATCGCGCTCAAGGCGCTGCTCAAGGACATGGCCGACGAGGGCCTGATCGACGGCGCCGCCGGCCGGGCGTTCCACAAGATGGGGGGCGTTCCCAAGGTGACGGTGCTTCGCGTCGTCGACGTCGACGACAGCGGCCAGGCCTGGGCGGTGCCCGAGCGCTGGGAAGCCGACACGGCGGCGCCGCGCCTGCGCCTGCGCGAGAAGCGCAAGCAATCGGCGCTCGGTCCCGGCGATCGCGTGCTCGCGCGGACCGAAGAGGCCGGCAAGGGCTGGATCGCGCACCCGATGAAGCGGCTCGCGCGTGGCGAGGAACTGATGCTGGGCGTCCTCCACCAGGAAGGCGAGCGCTGGTTCCTGCAAGGCGTCGAGAAACGCGAGCGGCGCGACTTCCCCGTCTCGGACCGCGGCGAAGCGGGGGTGGGCGACCTGGTGCTCGCCGAAAAGTCCGGCCGCCCGCCGCGGATCACCGCGCGCGTCGTCGAGCGGCTGGGCGACCCGTTCGAGCCGCGCAGCTTCTCGCTGATCGCGATCCATCGCCACGGCATCCCGCAAGCCTTTTCGGAAGAGGCGCTTGCCGAGGCCGACCGGGTCAGCCGCCTCGATCTCGGCACGCGCGAGGACCTGCGCCACCTGCCGATCGTCGCCATCGACCCCGTCGACGCGCGCGACCATGACGATGCGGTCTGGGCCGAGGCCACGGAAGACGGCTGGAACGCGATCGTCGCGATTGCCGATGTGAGCTTCTACGTCCGTCCCGGCTCGCCGCTCGACCGCGAGGCGCGCAAGCGCGGCAACAGCGTCTACTTCCCCGACCGGGTCGTCCCGATGCTGCCCGAAACGCTGTCGGCCGACATGTGTTCGCTGAAGGAGAATGTCGACCGCGCCGCGCTCGCCTGCCACATGGTGATCGGCAAGGACGGGACGTTGAAGCGCGCGCGCTTCAGCCGCGCGGTGGTCAGGCTCGCCGCGAACATCGCCTATGAGGATGCGCAGGCGGCGATGGACGCCTACCGGGCAGCGCAGGACGGTTCGCCTCGAGCACGGTCGAGAAGCGCAAGCCCGGAGGATGGCGTCTCGACGTTGCTCGACACGAACGGGACCGACAATCTCGTCGAACGCGTCCTTCTGCCGCTCTGGGATTGTTGGAAGGCGCTCTTCGCCGCCCGCACCCGGCGCGAGCCGCTCGATCTCGACCTGCCCGAACGCCGGGTGGTCCTGGACGAGAAGGGCCGGATCATGTCGGTCGCGCCTCGCGAACGGCTCGATGCGCACAAGCTGATCGAGGATTACATGATCGCGGCGAACGTCGCGGCGGCAAAGGCGCTGGAGGCGAAGAGGGCGCCGGTCATGTACCGCGACCACGAGCCGCCGGGCCGCGAGAAGCTGGTCGCGCTCAAGGATTATCTGAAGACTTTCGAGGTCGAGTTCGCGCTCGGTCAGGTCGTTCGTCCGGCGACGTTCAACCGCGTCATCGAGCGGGTCGGCGAGGCGGAGTTCCGGCCGCAGGTGATGGAGCAGATCCTCCGCACCCAGACCCAGGCCTATTATGCCCCCGCCAACACCGGGCATTTCGGCCTTGCGCTCGGCTCCTATGCGCATTTCACCAGCCCGATCCGGCGCTATGCGGACCTGATCGTCCACCGCGCGCTGGTCGGCGCCTATCATCTCGACCCCGAGGCCGAGCGGACCCGGCTGACACCGGGCGAGACCGAGGCGATGGAACTGATCGGCGAGTCGATCAGCCAGCTGGAACGCCGCGCGATGGAGGCGGAGCGGGACACGATCGACCGCTATGTCGCCGCCTATCTGAGCGAGCGGGTGGGCGAGATCGTCGACACGCGGATCACCGGCGTGCAGCCGTTCGGCTTCTTCGCGACGGTCGAGGGACTGGGGGGCGACGGGCTGGTCCCGGTCTCGACCCTGGGCCGCGAATATTTCCGCTATGACGAGGCGAGCCAGCGGCTCGTCGGCGAGGAGAGCGAGACCGTCTTTGCGCCAGGCCAGCGGCTGCAATTGCGGCTCGTCGAGTCGAACCCGGTCACGGGTGCGCTGCGGTTCGAATTGCCCGAGGGCGGCTCGAGTCGCCGCGACGCGCCGCGCGGCGACCGCACACGGCCGGTGAAACGCCGCGGACGGCCGGCAAATATCCGCCATCAATCAAAGCGTTAGAGACGGCTGCAAAAAAGGATTTTGAAAACTGTCACAAGACTGTCATCGTCCTGTCAACGAAGAGTCATGTTGGTAGGAGTCACTGCGATGCGTGGTTGGGCTTTGACGGTTCTCGGTGCGGCATTCATCGCCTCGGCAGCAGGTGCGCAGACGCAGGAACAGACCTATGGCTTCAACGCGATCCAGCGCCAGGACCTGACCGCGGCCGAAGCGCGGCTCGTCGCGCAGCGCGCGGCCGAACCGAACGAACCGTCGGTGCTGATCAATCTCGCGCACGTCTATTCGAAGACGGGGCGGATGGAGCAGGCGGCGGCGCTGTACCGCCAGGTGCTCGCGGGCGACAACATCCTGCTCGCGACCGCAAGCCGCGACGGCGTCTGGTCCCATGATCTCGCCCAGCGTGGGCTCGAGCGCGCCCGCACGATGGCCTCGCGCTGATCCGCGCGATCGCTCGACGGACCTGCTGACCTCTCCGGCCGGCGCGCTCGCCAGCGCGTCGGTTCGCGGCGCGGATGCGCACTGGCGCTCGTCTCGCGGCGTGGCGAACGCCTGACCGCGCACCCTTGCCCCCGGCGCCGCGACCCGGATAGGTGGCGGCGAGAGGGGCCCCGATGACGCTTTGGCGAGACTTGCCCGACCGACGCTACGACGTGATCCTCGCCGACCCGCCCTGGTCCTATTACGGCCAGCAGGACAAATGGGGCGCGGCGGCCAAATTCTACGCGACCGCGCCCGACGAGGCGATCGTCAGGCTGCCGATCCCGGAGCTGCTCGACGATCGCGGCGTGCTGTTCCTGTGGGCGACCTCGCCGCGCCTCGACGTGGCGATGGCCTGCCTCGCCGCGTGGCGGCTTCATTTCCGCGGCGTCGCCTTCGTGTGGGTCAAGTCGCGCAAGGACGGCGGGCCGATCGGCGCCCAGGGCGTGCGGCCGTCGATCGTCAAGCCCACCGCCGAATATGTCCTTGCCGCCAGCCGCGTCGGCAAGGGCCGGCCGATGAAGCTCGGCGACGAAGGCGTGTCGAACGTGATCCTCGCGCCGCGGCGCGCGCACAGCCAGAAGCCCGACGAGATCACCGCCTCGATCGAGCGTCTCTACCCGGAGGCGCGCAGGCTCGAACTCTTCGCGCGCACCGAGCGCCCCGGCTGGGATGCCTGGGGCGACGAAGTCGGCAAGCTCGGCCGGGCGGCGGAATAGGCGCGGCCGGGTCAAGGCGTCCGACCGTCATCCCCGGCTCGACCCCGGATCCAGTGGCGAACGCCGGCGTGCGTGACGGGGATGCCGGATCAAGTCCGGTATGACGACGGAAAGAGCGTGCGGGGTTGCTCGGCGCCCTTACCCGTCATCCCGGGCTCGACCCGGGATCCAGTGGCGACCGCCGGCATGCGTGACGTGGATGCCGGATCAAGTCCGGCATGACGACGCGGCGGGCGTGCGGGGCTGCTCGTCGCCCTCGTCCGTCATCCCGGGCTCGACCCGGGATCCAGTGGCGGACGCCGGCGTGCGTGATGGGGATGCCGGATCAAGTCCGGCATGACGACGGGGAGGGCTTGCGGGGCTGGTCGTTGCCCTCGCCCGTCATCCCGGGCTCGACCCGGGATCCAGTGGCGAACGCCGGCGCGCGTGACGGGGATGCCGGATCAGGTCCGGCATGACGACGGGGCGGGCGTGCGGGGTTGCTCGTCGCGCTCGTCCGTCATCCGGGGCTCGACCCGGGATCCAGTGGCGAACGCCGGCGTGCGTGACGGGGATGCCGGATCAAGTCCGGCATGACGATGGGGCGGGCGTGCGGGGCTGGTCGTCGCCCTCTCCGTCATCCGGGGCTTGACCCGGGATCCAGTGGCGAACGCCGACGTGCGTGACGGGGATGCCGGATCAGGTCCGGCATGACGACGGTGGAAATGGGGTGACGGGCCCCGGAAACTGAAATGGGGGCCGGCGTTTCCGCCGGCCCCCACTGCGCCGAGCTTGCAACTTCCTCCGCTCTTGCGAGCCTTGGTCCTCTTGGCTCAGGCGTCGCCGCGTCGTCCTTCCAGTCCTTGCGGACATCCGGGCGGCTTGGCGGCCCTTCTTGGGATGGAATGTCGCGCTCTTCTTTCCCTTTCGGGTCATCCAAGCGCGCCGTCTTCCACCACTTCCGGCGCCTGTACCGCGGGCCTCGTTCTCCAGCCGGGGGCTGTCGACCTTCCGCCCTTGGTAGCGATCGCGCGGTTCGATCTCTCCGCGGATCCGCCCCGAGGGGCTTTTCCGCTTCGCGATCGTCGTTTCGACCACGAGACGAAGGTGTCACGACTTCCGAGTCGCCCCAAGCGGAATCTGCCCCCCGATCGCTGTGGATAACGGGGATATCGGGGAGCTTTTCCGGACGTCAGCCGCGGTCGCGGCGGCGGCGGTCGAACAGCCAGAACAGCGTGACCAGAAGCAGCGCGAGCCCGGTGCCGAGCAGCAGGCCGATGACCGGCTCGCCGCGATAGCCCAGGATGAAGGCGCCGGCGATCGGGAGGATCGCGAACAGGCAACCGAGCGATTGGGGCGAACGGGGTTCGGGCATGGCGGGCCCATGCCATGTCCCGGCCCGGGACGCCAGCCGCACCGGCCGTCCAGCGCTGGCACTTGGTCAATGCGGCGTGAACCGTCGCAAGCCGCAGCCGCCTGAAATTCATCGCTCTTGGCACGCAGCTTGGAGGAGAGGCGGCCGTTCTATGGGGAGAACATGATGACGCCGCTGCCTTATGTCGCCGACCGCGCGATGGTCGCCGACGCGACCGAACTTCTCGCCCGCTTCGGCGAGGAAGCCGGGTTCGAGGCGGCCGCGCGCGCCGATCGCAGCCGCGACCTGGGCAATGTCGTGAACTTCTGCCGCTGGCGCCAGATCGAACGGCTGGTGCTCGTGCTGGCCGAGCAGGATGTGACCGGGACAATCCACTAGGCGGTTCTGCCTAGCGGCCCACCCGCGAACCGGGTAGGGCCAGCGCCATGAATTCCCCCTTGTCGCCGCGCCGCTGCGCAGCGATTGCCGCGGCCGCGTCCCTTGCTGCGGCCCATCCCGGATCCGGGCCGGCGCACGCTGCCCAGCCGCCCGCGGCCGAGCCGGCGCTCGACCCGGACTCGCCGCTCGACGAGATGCCCGACATCGGCGTGGACTGGCCCGACCTGAACGCCGCGCAGGAAGCCGAAGCCAGCCCCGATGTCACGCTCCGCGAGGCGGGCGACGAGCTGCGCTACGCGGTGCGCTTCGAAGGGCTGGACCTGCCCGAGCGCGTGGCGATCGAGGCGCAGTTCGGCCAGCTTTCGACGCTCAGGGCCGCGGAAAAACAGGCCGCCAACGTCGCCCAGCTCGATCGCCGCGCGCGCGAGGACGCCGCCCTGCTGGCCGAGCTGCTCCGCGCGCGCGGCTATTATGACGCGATCGTCGACACCCGGGTCGCGCCCGAAGGCGCGGGGCTTGCGGTGGTGCTCGAGGCGACGCCGGGCGAACGCTACCGCTTCACCGAAGTCGAGGTGCGCGGCCTTCCCGAGCCGGAGGCGCAGCGCCTGCGCGAGACGTTCGGGATCAAGGCCAACGATCCCGTCGATGCCGAGCGCGTCACGGCGGGCGAGGCGGCGCTGCGCGCGCGGATCGGCGAGGCGGGCTTCCCGTTCGCGCAGGTGCCCGACAGCGAGGTCGTGGTCGACCATGGCTCCCGCACGGCGACGCTGGTGCTGCGCGTCGAGGCCGGCGGCGCCAAACGCTACGGCCGCATCGTCGTGCCGCCCGGCGCGCTGTTCGACGCGCGCCACATCCAGCAGATCGCGCGGTTCAGGCCCGGCCAGCCCTATGAGGCGCGCGACGTCGACGATCTCCGCCGTGCGCTGATCGCGACCGGGCTCGCCTCGGCCGTGACCGTGAGACCGGTGCCCGGCAGCACACCCGACACGGTCGACATCGCGGTCACGGTCGAGCGCGCGCCGCCGCGGACCATCGCCGGGGAGCTCGGCTACGGCACCGGCGAGGGCATTCGCGGCGAGGTGAGCTGGCAGCATCGCAACCTGCTGCCCCCCGAAGGCGGCCTCACCGTCCGAGGCGTCGCCGGCACGCAGGAGTTCCTTGCGGGCGCGACCTTCCGCCGCAACAATTTCCGCAAGCGCGACCATGTGCTGACCGCGCAGATCAGCGCCAGTCGCCTCAACCGCAAGGCGTTCGAGGCGAACACCTTCCTGCTCGGCGCCGGGATCGAGCGGCAGACGAACATCATCTTCCAGAAAAAATGGACGTGGAGCATCGGGCTCGACCTGCTCGCGACCGACGAGCGCGACAACAGCCGCATCGCGGCCGACCAGCGCCGCACCTTCTTCATCGCCGCGCTGCCCGGCACGCTCAGCTATGACGGGTCCGACAATCTGCTCGACCCGAGCCGCGGCTTTCGCCTCTCGGGCCGGCTTTCGCCCGAGCTGTCGTTGCAGAACGGCGCGTTCGGCTATGCACGCATCCAGCTCGACGCGAGCGCCTACCGGCCGGTCGGGACCCGCGTCGTCGTCGCGGGCCGCCTCCGGATCGGGCATATCGCGGGCGCGAGCGCGTCGCGGATCGCGCCCTCGCGGCGCTTCTATGCGGGCGGCGGCGGATCGGTGCGCGGCTACGGCTTCCAGGCGATCGGACCGCGCGACGCCAATGACGACCCGATCGGCGGGCGCAGCCTTGCCGAGTTCGCGCTGGAAGCGCGCATCCGCGTCGGCAATTTCGGCATCGTGCCCTTTCTCGACGGGGGCAACATCTCGCGCCGCTCGATCCCGGGCATCGGCACGATGCGCTTCGGCGCCGGGATCGGCGCGCGCTATCACACCAGCTTCGGCCCGATCCGGATCGACATCGGCACGCCGATAAACCCGCAGCGGGGCGACCCGCGCCTGGCCGTCTACGTGTCGTTGGGCCAGGCCTTCTGATGCGCGAGACCGACGCGCCCGAGCCGAGGCCCGCACCGCCCCCGCGCCGGCGCTGGCGCTGGGGCGTGCTGGCACTCCTGGCGCTGCTCGGTGCGCCGATCCTCGGCCTGTTGCTGCTCGACACCGACGCCGGCCACCGGCTGCTGGTCGACCGCATCGCGACGCTCAACCTGCGCAACGGCCTCGTGGTGCGGATCGGCCGGATCGACGGATCGATCTACGGGCGTGCACGCCTGCGCAACGTCCGGCTCGCCGATCCGCGCGGGCTGTTCCTCTCCATTCCCGACGCCCGGCTCGACTGGACGCCGCTCGACTGGCTGCGCAACCGGCTGACGATCCGGACGCTCACGGCGACCCAGGCGACGCTTCACCGCGTGCCCGCGCTCCGCAGCACCGGCCAGCCGTTCCGCCTGCCCGGCTTCGACATCAAGGTCGGCGCGCTTCGTGTCGAACGCCTGCGGCTTGCGCCGGGCGTGCTCGGCGCCGAGCGCGCGGGGCGAGTCGCGCTCAAGCTCGACGTGCGGCGGCGCCAGGCCTTCGTGTCGGGCCGGCTGCGCACCAATGCGGGCGACGATCTCGACCTGACCCTCGACGTCGCGCCGGAGCGGAATCGCTTCGATATCGCGGCGCGGGTCGCCGCCCCGCGCGGCGGGCTGCTCGGCAAGCTCGTCGGCGCGCAAAAGCCGCTCGCCGCGCGCGTCGATGGGCGCGGCAGCTGGACCGACTGGCGCGGACGCGCGGAACTCACCGCCGCCGGCGTGCGCACCGTCGACCTGGCGCTCGGCAATCGCGCCGGCGACTATCGCCTGCAGGGTGGGCTGATGCTGGAGACGGTCACGCGCGGCCGGCTCCAGCGCCTTTCGGCCCCGCGCATCGCCGTCGACGGCCGGGCGCGCTTCGAGGCACGCGTGCTCGCGGGCACCCTCGCGCTGCGCTCGCCCGCGCTCCGGATCGACGCGGCGGGCGGGATCGATTTCGCGCGCGGCGCCTATGACGCGGTGAAGCTTCGCGCGGCCTTGCTGCAGCCCGCGGCGCTGTTCCGCAACATGCGCGGCCGCGACGTGCGGCTGCGCGCGATGCTCGACGGCAGCTTCGCGACCGCGCGCTTCAGATACCTGATCGGCAGCCCGGTCGTGTTCTTCGACCGGACCGGGTTCGAGACGGTCCAGATCGCCGGCGCCGGGCGCCTGTCGCGCGCGCCGGTGATCGTGCCCGCCCGCCTGACGGCGCGACGCGTAACCGGAGTCGGCGAGGTCGCGGGCGGCATCCTCGCGAACCTGTCGGTCGAAGGCCTTTTGCGCGTGACCGCGAAGACCATCACGGGGGACGGTCTGAAGCTGCGATCCGACAAGCTCAACAGCACGCTCACCTTGTTCGTCGACCTCGTGACGGGCGATTACGATGTCGGCTTCACCGGCGAGCTCCGGCGCTATTTCATCCCGGGCCTCGGCATCGTCGACGTCAAGAGCGTGCTCAAGGTCGTGCCCGGTCCCAACCGGGTCGGCACGCGCGTGGTCGGTCGTGCCCAGGCCTGGGTGCGGCGGTTCGACAATCGTTTCCTCGCCTATCTGGCGGGCGGCCTGCCGCGCCTGGAGACCAATCTCGAACGCGGTCGCGACGGGGTGATCCAGCTCACGGGTCTGCGCCTCGTCGCGCCGAAGCTGACGCTTGCGGCGCGGGGCTTCGGGCGCCGCGACGGCAGCTTCTTCCTCGAAGGGAGCGGAACCCAGGCGAGCTATGGCCCGGTCCGGCTGGTGCTCGACGGCCGCATCGAGCGGCCGCGGCTCGACGTCCGGCTTGCGCGGCCGGCCGACGCGCTGGGCCTTGCCGATGTCCGCCTGCTGCTCGACCCGACCGCGGCGGGCTATGACTGGCGCGGCGAAGGCGGCTCGACGCTCGGCGCCTGGACGGGCGACGGCGCGATCCTGCTGCCGCGCGGCGCGCCGGCGCGGATCGCGGTCGCACGACTGGACGTCGCCGGGCTGCGGGGGGTGGGCGAGCTCGTCTCGGGCGAAGGCGGGTTCGACGGGGAGCTGCGCGTGGCGGGCAGCGGCGTTTCGGGCGCGCTGCAGTTCGACCGACCGGGCCAGGTGCAGCGCATCGCGATCGACCTGGATGCCCGCGAGGCGCGGCTGGCGACCTCCCCCGAGCTCGTGATCCGCCGCGGCGCCCTCGATGCGGAGCTGCTGCTCGCACCCGGCGGTCTGGTGGTGGACGGCACGCTCACCGGGCGCGGATTGCGGCGCGGCGGCCTCGCGCTCGCCCAGCTTGCCGCGAGTGCCCAGCTCCGCAACGGGCGCGGCACGGTCAAGGCGGCCTTTGCCGGCTCGCGCGGGCGCGCCTTCAACCTGCAGGGCGTCGCGCAGGTCGAGCCGGACATGTTGCGCGTCAGCGGTGGCGGCACGATCGACCGCCGGCCGGTGCGGCTCGACAGCGCGGCGCTCGTCACGCGCGAGGCGGGCGGCTGGCGGGTGGCGCCGACCGCGATCAGCTTTGCGGGCGGCCGCATGACGCTCGCCGGACTCTTCGGCGGCGCGAGCACCGAGTTCGACGCGACGCTGTCCGCGATCCCGATGACGGTTCTGGACATTATCCGCCCCAATCTCGGCTATGGCGGTTCGGCGACCGGGCGGATCGGCTATCGCTTCCCGATCGGGGGAGCGCCATCGGGCAGCGCGGACCTGACGGTGCGCGGCCTGTCGCGGGCGGGTCTGGTGCTCTCCTCCCGACCTATCGACCTCGGGTTCAAAGCGGTGCTGAGCGGCGACCGCGCCGGCATTCGGGCGGTCGCGGCGAGCGAAGGCCGGATCATCGGCCGGGCGCAGGCACGGCTCGCCCCGCTGCCTGCGGCCGGAGACATTGCGAGCCGCCTGATGGCGGCGCCGATGCGCGCGCAGCTGCGCTATGCGGGGCCGGCGGACACGCTGTGGCGGCTGTCGGGGATCGAGCAATTCGACCTGTCGGGGCCGATCGCCGTCGCCGCCGATGTCGGTGGCAGCCTCGACGACCCGACGATCCGCGGGTCGCTGAAGGCCAACAACGCCCGGCTGGAAAGCGCGACGTCGGGCACCGTCCTGACCGGCGTGTCGGCGACCGGGCGGTTCGCGGGCGCCCGGCTGCAGATCGACCAGTTCGCCGCGACGGCGGGTGCGGACGGACGGGTCAGCGGGCGCGGGCTGTTCGACTTCGGCGCGGCGCGCGGCGTCGGCATGGCGCTCGACGTGACCGCGGACAATGCCGTGCTGATCAACCGCGACGACCTCGGCGCGACGGTGAGCGGCCCGCTCACCATCCGGTCGGACGGCTATGGCGGCGAGATCGCGGGCGATGTCCGCCTCGACCGCGGCCGCTACCGCCTCGGGCGCGCGCGCGCGGCGCAGGCAATCGCGCGGCTGAACGTGACCGAGCTCAACATGCCGGTCGACGAGGCGCTCCCCGCAGCGCCCGCCGGGCCATGGCGGCTCAACATCACCGCGATGGCGCGCAACCGGCTGATGGTGACCGGCCTCGGCCTCGACAGCGAGTGGCGCGCGGCGCTGGAGATCGGCGGCACGGTCGGCGCGCCGACCCTGCTCGGCCAGGCGACGCTGCTGCGCGGCGGCTATGAGTTTGCCGGCCGTCGCTTCGACCTCGACCGCGGCACGATCCGCTTCAACGGCGCCGACCCGCCCGATCCGGTGCTCGACATCACCGCGATCGCCAATCTGCAGGGATTGAACGCCTCGATCCGCGTGAGCGGCACCGGGCTCAAGCCCGAGATCTCGTTCGCGAGCACGCCGGCGCTGCCCGAGGACGAGCTGCTGTCGCGGCTGCTGTTCGGCACCTCGATCACCAACCTGTCGGCGCCCGAGGCGGTGCAGCTCGCGAGCGCGGTCGCGGCGCTGCAGAGCGGCGGCGGGCTCGATCCGATCAACCGCTTCCGCCAGGCGATCGGGCTCGACCGGCTGCGCGTGCTTCCCGCCGATCCGACGATCGGCAGCGGCACCGCGGTCGCCGCCGGCAAATACCTGACGCGGCGCGCGTTCGTCGAGATCGTGACCGACGGCCAGGGCTATTCGGCGACCCGCGTCGAGTTCCAGATCACGCGCTGGCTGTCGCTGCTGTCGAGCATCTCGACCATCGGCCGCCAGAGCGCCAATGTGCGCGTGTCGCGGGACTATTGACCGCTCCCGTCGTGCCGAACACCTCGGGGGAGAGGGCCGGGTCCTGGTCCCGCGCGCCATTGAAGCCGGGCGTCCGCATCCTATCTTCCAGGGCAAGCTCTCAGTTCGCCCATGGTCTTCATTTTGCGCGCCGTTCCGGCTGCCGATGCCGGGCCATGGACGGGCGGCGCGGCTTCCCTCCCTTAGCCGCGCCGCCGAACCTCTGCGTCGATCGCATCGACCAGCAGCTCGCCGCGGCCGCCATGCGCCAGATAGAGGTCGGGCTCGATCGCCTCATATTCGATGAGCGCCAGCCGGCCGTCGCCGCGCCGGACGAGATCGACGCGCGCATAGACCGCGCCCGCCGGCACGGCGCGGTTCGCGGCATCCGCGACATCCATCGCCTCGCGATCGGGCGACCATGGCCCGATCTCGGCGCCGAATTGCGGCTGGACGCGGAAGTCGCCGGCCGCGGCCACCTTGCGGATCGCATGGCTGAACGCGCCGCCGAAGAAGAACAGCGAATATTCGCCTTCCGCGCCGACCGACGCGAGGAAGGGCTGGATCATCGCCTCGGCGAGCGGCGCGGGCACATCCCCGCGCCGGACGCGGGACGTGCGGTCGCTTCCGGCCGAGACCTGCGGCTTCACGACCAGCTCGTCGACCCCGAAGCGATCGAAGGCGTCGGCCGCCAGCATCGACGAGCCGAACAGCGTTGGCACCGTGGGCACCCCGGCCGCTTCGAGTTCGGCAAGATAGGTCTTGCGGGTGTTCCAGGCGAGCAGCGCCGGCGCGTTCAACAGCGGCACGTCCGCCGGCCAGCCGGCCAGCAGCGCGTCCCAGCGCGCGAGGTCGTGGTGATAGCCCCAGGCGAGCAGCGCCAGCGTGGGTGCGCGGCCCGGACCTTCGCTCCATGGCCGTGCTTCGGCGGTCCAGCCGCCGCGCGCCAGCAGGTCGCGATAGGCGGCGAAGGCGCCGCCCACCATGTCGCGATATGCGCCGCCGTGCGGCGGAACGAGGATGTCGATCCGCCGCACCGGCGTCGCGCGGGCGTCGGTCAGACCGGCGCGCCGACCACGGACTTCACTTCCATGAAGTCGGTCAGGCCATAGACGCCGTTCTCGCGGCCATTGCCCGACTGCTTGTAGCCGCCGAACGGCGCGCCGGGGTCGGGCGACCAGCCGTTGATCGTGACCAGCCCGGCGCGCAGCCGCCGCGCCACCTTGGCCGCCTTCTCGGGATCGCCCGAGATCGTCGCCGACAGGCCATATTCGGTGTCGTTGGCGATGCGGATCGCCTCGTCCTCGTCCGAATAGCTGGTGATCGTCGCGACAGGGCCGAACACTTCTTCCTTCGCGATGCGCATCTCGGGCGTGACGTCGCGGAACAAGGTCGGGCGGATGTAATAGCCGCGGTTGACGCCCTCGGGCAGGCCGGTGCCGCCGGTGACCAGAGTCGCGCCTTCGTCGATCGCGCTCTGGATCAGGCCCTGGATCTTCTCCCACTGCGTCTTGTTCACGACCGGGCCGATATGCGGTCCCTCGGTCAGCGGGTCGCCGACCGGCGTCGCTTCCATCATGTTCTTGATGAACGCCGTGGCATCCTCGACCTGGCTCTGGTGGACGAGCACGCGCGTCGGCGCGATGCAGCTCTGGCCGGTGTTGGCGAGCACGCCGACGACGGTCGGCGGCAGCACCTCGGCGAGGTTCGCACCTTCGAGCACCAGGTTCGGCGCCTTGCCGCCCAGCTCCTGGTGGACGCGCTTGACGGTCGGCGCGGCGGCGGCGGCGATCGCGGTGCCGGCGCGGGTGGAGCCGGTGAAGCTCACCATGTCGACGTCCCGGTGGCTCGACAGCGCCGCACCCACGGTCGGGCCGTCGCCCTGGACGAGGTTGAACACGCCGGCGGGAACGCCCGCCTCGTGCAGCACCTCGGCGAGGATCGCGGCGCAGGCCGGCGTCTCTTCCGACGGCTTCAGCACCATCGTGTTGCCGGCGGCGAGCGCGGGGGCGACCTTGGCGACGATCTGGTTGATCGGCCAGTTCCACGGCGTGATCATCGCGACGACGCCGATCGGCTCGTGCAGCACGCGGGTCTTGCCGATCATCTCCTCGAACGGGAATTCGCGCAGCGCCTTCAGCGTGTACATGAAGTGGCCGAGCCCGGCCGGCGCCTGCGCCGCGTTGGCGAGGCCGAGCGGGGCGCCCATCTCGACCGAGATGGCGCGCGCAATGTCGGGCAGGCGCGGCTTGTAGGCGGAGATGATCCGCTCGAGCAGCGCGATCCGCTCGTCCACGCTCGTCTGGCTGAAGCTGTCGAACGCGCGCCGCGCGGCGGCGACCGCCTTGTCGACGTCGGCCACGGAGCCGAGCGTGATCTCGGTGCAGGGCTCCTCATTGGCGGGGTTGATCACCTGGTGGCGCTTGCCGCCTTCGCTGTCGACCCAGGCGCCGTCGATATAGTGCTGCGGATACTGCATCATGGCCACGCTCTCCCGATTCCGTTTGCGGGCCACTTTGCGTTTTTAATCGCAACCCGCAAGCGGCCGGCACGGCCCCCACGTCATTTTGAGAGGAGGCGCACGGCCCGTTCGCCGGGCCGTGCGCGCTCGGTCACATCGCGGCGTCGATGTCGTTCGGGTTGGGCAGGGTCGCCGGCGCGAACGCGTCGCGCTTGTCCGCGGCGATCGGGGCCGTCGGGTCGGGACGGAATTCATCCGGCGCGCGGTCGTTCGCACCGATGATCGCGCCCGACGCCGCGTCGCTCGCCGGCGCCGCGCCCGAGGTGAGCGTGCCCGCGGCCGAGGCGCCGCCCAGCTCGCCCGCGCCCTCGCTGGGCATGCCGAGCGCGCGATCGATCGTGCCCAGGCTGTCGTCCGAATCGACGTCCTCGCTCGCCGGGAACAGCGCGTCGAAACTGCCGCGCGAGCGCAGCGCCAGCCCGACCGCGATCAGCCCGATCCCGCCCGCGATGGCGGCGCCGCCGAGCGCGAGCGTGCGCCCGTCCACCCGGTCGGTGAGCGACGCGGACTGCTGCGATTTCTTCTGCTTCTTGGTCTTGGCCATGCCGGCCTCCATGCGGTTGAGGGGTCGCGCGGAGAACAAGCGAGCGGGGCGGGACGTTCCGGGAGGGAGCGCCCCCGCCGCGTCACCCGGATCAAATCCGGGGTAACGCAAAGGCGCGGAGGCTTATTCCGCCGCGACCGGCTCCTTCGTCCGCCGCGTCCGCGCGCGGGGCTTCACCGCCGCGATCTCGGCGCGGGTGCCGCGTTCGAGGAGCGGCTTCAGATAATGGCCGGTGAAGCTGCGCGGCTCGCGGGCGACGTCTTCGGGCGTGCCCACCGCCACGATCTCGCCGCCCTTGACGCCACCTTCGGGGCCGAGGTCGATGATCCAGTCGGCGGTCTTGATGACGTCGAGATTATGCTCGATCACGACGACGCTGTTGCCTTGCTCGACGAGCGCGTGGAGCACTTCGAGGAGCTTGCGGACGTCCTCGAAATGGAGGCCGGTGGTCGGCTCGTCGAGGATGTAGAGCGTCTGCCCGGTCGAGCGCCGGCTGAGTTCCTTGGCGAGCTTCACCCGCTGCGCCTCGCCGCCCGACAGGGTGGTCGCCTGCTGGCCGACCTTGATGTAGCCGAGCCCGACCTCGACCAGCATCGCCATCTTGTCGCGGATGCCGGGCACGGCCTTGAAGAACTCGGTCGCGTCCTCGCAGGTCATGTCGAGCACGTCGGCGATCGACTTGCCCTTGAACTTCACCTCGAGCGTCTCGCGATTGTAGCGCGCGCCGTGGCACACGTCGCAGGTGACGTAGACGTCGGGCAGGAAGTGCATCTCGATCTTGAGGACGCCGTCGCCCTGGCACGCCTCGCAGCGACCGCCCTTGACGTTGAACGAGAAGCGGCCGGGCTTGTAGCCGCGCGCCTGCGCCTCGGGCAGGCCCGCGAACCAGTCGCGGATCAGCGTGAAGGCGCCGGTATAGGTCGCCGGGTTCGACCGCGGCGTGCGGCCGATCGGCGACTGGTCGATGTCGATCACCTTGTCGAGATGCTCGAGCCCGCTGATCTTCTCGCACGGGCCGCAGACCATCCGCGCGCCGTTGAGCGCCCGCGCCGCGCCCGCATAGAGCGTGTCGATGGTGAAGCTCGACTTGCCCGAGCCGGAGACGCCGGTGATGCAGGTGAAGGTGCCGAGCGGGATGCTCGCGGTCACGCCGCGCAGGTTGTTCGCGCGCGCGCCCGACACGGTCAGCTTCTTGCCATTGCCCTTGCGACGCCGCGCCGAGATGGCGATCTCGCGGCGGCCGGTCAGATAGTCGGCGGTGACGCTGTCTTCGTGCGCGAGCAGCTCGTCCAGCGTGCCCTGCGCGACGACCCGACCGCCATGGACGCCGGCGCCCGGCCCCATGTCGACGACATAGTCGGCGGTGCGGATCGCGTCCTCGTCATGCTCGACCACGATCACGGTGTTGCCGAGGTCGCGCAGCCGCTTGAGCGTGGCGAGCAGCATGTCGTTGTCGCGCTGGTGCAGCCCGATCGAGGGCTCGTCGAGCACGTAGAGCACCCCCGACAGGCCCGAGCCGATCTGGCTGGCGAGGCGGATGCGCTGGCTTTCGCCGCCCGACAGCGTGCCCGACGTGCGGTTGAGGTTCAGATAGTCGAGGCCGACATTGTTGAGGAAGCCGAGCCGCTCGACGATTTCCTTCAGGATGCGCTCGGCGATGGCGCGCTGCTGGGAGGAGAGCCGCTCGGGAAGCGCGCTGAACCAGGCGAGCGCGTCGACGACCGAAAGATGCGTCGCGTGCGCGATGTCCTCGCCCGCGATCTTGACCGCCAGCGCCTCGGGCTTGAGCCGCGCGCCGTGGCAGACCTCGCAGGGCTGGGCGGACTGGTATTTGCCCAGCTCCTCGCGCATCCACGCGCTCTCGGTCTGCAGCATGCGGCGGTTGAGATTGCCGATCACGCCTTCGAACGGCTTCTTGACCTCGTACGACTTGCGCCCGTCGATGAAGCGCAGGGTCACCGGCCGGCCCTCGGTGCCGTGCAGGACGATGCGGTGAGTCTCCGCCGGCAGCTCGTTCCACGCCGTCTCGAGCGAGAAGCCGAACTCGCGCGCGAGGCTTGCCAGCACCTGCATGTAATAGGGGCTGGGCGGGTTGGACTTGGCCCAGGGCACGATCGCGCCCTTCTTGATCGACAGCGCGTGGTTGGGAACGACGAGATCCTCGTCGAAGATCAGCTTCTCGCCCAGGCCGTCGCACGCCGGGCAGGCGCCCTGCGGCGCGTTGAACGAGAAAAGCCGCGGCTCGATCTCCGGGATGGTGAAGCCGGACACGGGGCAGGCGAAGCGTTCGGAAAAGATGATCCGGCCGTGGGGGGCGTGGTCGGGCCTCATCCCCCCCTCCCGCTTGCGGGAGGGGTCGGGGGTGGGCGAGTCGCTCTCCTCCGGCGCATCCGGCAGGCCCACCCCTAGCCCCTCCCGCGAGCGGGAGGGGGAGGGATCCGCCGGATCCACATAGGCCAGCCCGTCGGCCAGCTTCAGTGCCTGCTCGAAGCTGTCGGCCAGGCGCGTCTCGATGCCCGGGCGGACGACGATGCGGTCGACCACCACTTCCAGATCGTGCTTGTACTTCTTGTCGAGCGCGGGCGCGTCCTCGATGTCGTAGAACTGGCCGTCGATGCGGACGCGGGTGAAGCCCGCCTTCTGCCACTCCGCCAGCTCCTTGCGATACTCGCCCTTGCGGCCGCGCACGACCGGCGCGAGCAGATAGAGCCGCGTGCCCTCGGGCAGCGCCATCACCCGGTCGACCATCTGGCTGACCGTCTGCGCGGCGATCGGCTCGCCGGTCGCGGGGGAGTAGGGGATGCCGACGCGCGCCCAGAGCAGGCGCATATAGTCGTAGATCTCGGTCACCGTGGCGACCGTCGAGCGCGGGTTGCGGCTGGTGGTCTTCTGCTCGATCGAGATGGCCGGCGAGAGACCCTCGATATGGTCGACGTCGGGCTTCTGCATCAGCTCGAGGAACTGGCGGGCATAGGCCGACAGCGACTCGACGTAGCGGCGCTGCCCCTCGGCATAGATGGTGTCGAAGGCGAGGCTCGACTTGCCCGATCCGGACAGGCCGGTGATGACGATCAGCTTGTCGCGCGGCAGGTCGAGGTCGACCCCCTTGAGGTTGTGCTCGCGCGCGCCGCGCACCTGGATGTGGGTCAGCATGATCGATTATGTTCCAGAAATGTTCCGCCAGGACAAGACCCTGGCGGCGGAGCCCGGCAAGATGGGGACGCTGCCCGAGTCGGGCAAGCGCGGTTCGGTCAGGGCAGCGCGTCGACCGCGCGTTCGAGCGGCGCCGGCGCGATCCGGATCGATCCCGAGCGCGGCCGGTCGAGATCGACGATCGTCGAGAAGGCGAGGCCGAGCAGCGTGAACAGCAGCCATGCGGCGACGCGGTGGCGGGCACGGCTTTCCGAGACCGCATAGCCGAGCATCAGAGCCGTCGTCGCGCAGTAGAGGACGAGCAGGGCGAGCACGCGGCCGGGAAGGCGCGCGTCGTTCGCCGCGTGACGCTCGGCGGCGATGTCGTTGACGGCGTTCAGCCCCTGGATGACGAGCGACGCGCCGGCGCTCGTCCGCACCGGCGCGAGGGCCGCGAGCGTGAGTCGGGTGATCGCGGCCAGCTCCGCATCGCCGCGTGCCATCAGCCGCTCGCGCGCCTCATCCTCGACGGTGCGGGCAAGGTGGACGCGTGTCGCTCCATAGGCCTTGAGCAGCCGGTCGATCGCCGCGTGCGGCGCGGGATCGAGCACCGCCAACCGCTGCGAGAAGCTGCCGATCGCATTGGCTTCGGCCACCAGCAGCTGCCGGCGTTCCTCGTGCCGCTGCAGCGCGAGCGAGAAGGCGAAGGCGAGAAGGAGCGCGAGCAGGCCGAGGACGCCGGACAGGATATAGCCCTGCTTGTCGGACTCGTCGTCGACGGGGCGGCCGGGGCTGCGGCGGCTGAACAGCCGCGCGCTCGTTTCCCAGAGCGCGATCAAGAGCCCGGTCAGCCCGATCGCGATCGCCCAAAGCGGCAAGGCCACGTCCGTCGTCCCCCCTTTCACCCGTCGCCAGCTTATGCGGCGAACAAAGGCGCGTCACTACGCGTCCGTAACGAGCCGATCGGGCGTGATCGCCGCGCGGGGCACGCCCGCGGCCGCCAATCCCTCGGGCCAGTCGCGGCCGAGCAGGAGCGCTTCGACCGCCTCGGCCATCGCCGGCGCGGTCTGCAGGCCATAGCCGCCCTGGCCCGCCAGCCAGAAAAAGCCGGGTCGGTCGGGCGCCCAGCCGGCGACCGGCACCCGGTCGGCGGCGAAGGTGCGCAGGCCGGCCCAGCGGTGCGTGATCCGCCGCACGTCGATGGTGGTGAACTCGGATACGCGGTGCGCCGCGACCGCCATGTCGAGTTCGTCCGCCTGGACGTCGCCCGGCGCGTCGGGAGTCTCGTCGACCGGCGAGGCGAGCAGCCGTCCGGCGTCGGGCATGAGATACACATAGTCGGATGCCGATTTGACGAACGGCCAGTCGCGCACGTCGTAAGGCGTCGGCGCGTCGAACACGATGACGGTGCGGCGCAGCGGCGCCAGGCCGAGCGGGCGCACCCCGGCGAGGGTCGCGACCTGGTCCGCCCAGGCACCGGCCGCGTTGACGAGCACCGGCGCCGCATAGCGCGCGCCGCTTTCCGTCGTGACCGCCCAGCCGGACTCGACCGCGGCGATGCGCTGCCCGGTCGCGACCTGCCCGCCCCCCGCGCGGATCGCGCGCGCATAGCCCTGCAGCAGCGCGTTCGGGTCGAGCTTCAGCCCCTCGCGATGGACGAAGCCGGCGACCACCGCGTCCTCGCCGAGGCGCAGCGCCGGGCACAGCGCGGCCATGCCGGCCGCGTCCAGCCGCTCGACGGCGTCGCTCAGCCCGCGGGTGATCGCTTCCAGCCGGTCGAGCTCGGCGCGCATCCCGGCATTGGCGACGAACAGCGCCGGCTGGACGCGGGCAAGCGGGTCGAACCCGTCCGGCGGAGACTGGAAGAAGGCGCGGCTGTGCGCGGTCAGCCCGCGCACCGTCTCGCCGCCGATCCCGAAATGCGAGAAGGTGACGCTGCGGCCCGAGCTGTGGACGCCGATCGCGTCCTCGGCCTCGAGCACCACCACCCGGCCGTGCCGCGCCAGCCGCGCGCCCGCGGACAGGCCGGCCACGCCGCCCCCGACGATCAGGAAGTCCGCGGTTTCGGTCACATCACGCTCCCTCGCTGCCCGCCTCTCTTGTGCCGCGCCGTCCGCCGGGACAAGCTCCGCGACGAACGGGCATGAAAAAGGACGCAGGGATGATCGCACGTTTGGGCCGGATCGGGACGGCGGCGATCGCCGCGCTTCTCCTCGCGAGCGCGGCGCCGCCGCCCGCCTATGACGTGGTGATCCGCGGCGGCACGCTCTACGACGGAACGGGCGGCGCGCCGCGGCCCGGCGACGTCGCGATCAAGGGCGACCGCATCGTCGTGGTGGGCACGGTGCCCGGGCGCGGCGCGCGCGAGGTCGACGCGACGGGCCTGGCGGTCGCCCCCGGCTTCATCAACATGCTGAGCTGGGCGACCGAATCGCTGATCCAGGACGGCCGCAGCCAGAGCGACATCCGGCAGGGCGTGACGCTGGAAGTGATGGGCGAGGGCTGGTCGATGGGGCCGCTCAACCCCGAGATGAAGCGGCTCGCCGTCTCGCGCCAGGGCGACATCCGCTATCCGATCGGCTGCACGAGCCTGGGCGACTATCTGTCGTTCCTGGAGAAGCGGGGCATCTCGACCAACGTCGCGAGCTTCGTCGGCGCGACGACGGTGCGGATCCACGAGATCGGCGAAGGCGATGTCGACCCGACGCCGGACCAGCTCGCGCGCATGCGCGCTCTGGTCCGGCAGGCCATGGACGAGGGCGCGATGGGGGTCGGCTCGTCGCTCATCTACGCACCGGCCAGCTACGCCGAAACGCCCGAGCTGATCGCGCTCGCCACCGAGAGCGCGCGCTGCGGCGGCATGTACATCAGCCATATGCGCAACGAGAGCGCGCACATCCTCGAGGCGATCGACGAGCTGATCGAGATTGCGCGCGCGTCGGGTGGTCCGGCCGAGATCTATCATCTGAAGCAGGCGGGCCAGGCCAATTGGGGCAAGCTCGACGCGGTGATCGCGCGAGTCGAGGCGGCGCGGAAGGCGGGCATCCGCATCACCGCCGACATGTACACCTACACCGCCGGCGCGACCGGCCTCGATGCGGCGATGCCGCTCTGGGTGCAGGCCGGCGGGCGCGAGGCCTGGATCGCGCGGCTGAAGGACCCCGCGACCCGCGCCCGCGTCGTCGCCGAGATGAAGACGCCCGGGCAGGGCTGGGAGAATCTTCGCCTCCAGGCGGGCAGCGACGCGCGCGTGCTGCTGCTGTCGTTCCGCAATCCGGCCCTGAAGCCGCTCACCGGCAAGACGCTGGCCGAGGTCGCGCGGATGCGCGGCAAGAGCCCCGAGGAGACGGCGATCGATCTCGTGGTCGAGGATGGCAGCCGGGTCGGCACCGCCTATTTCCTGATGGACGAAGCCAATGTCCGTCGCCAGACGGCGCTGCCCTGGATGGCGTTCGGCTCGGATGCCGAGAGCGAGGCACCCGAGGGCGTGTTCCTCCAGTCGTCCACCCATCCGCGCGCCTATGGCAATGTCGCGCGGCTGCTCGGCAAATATGTTCGCGAGGAGAAGACGACGACGCTGCAGGACGCGATCCGGCGGCTGACGAGCTTTCCGGCGGCCAATCTGGGCATCAAGGACCGCGGCAGCCTGACCGCGGGAATGATGGCCGACCTCGCCATCTTCGATCCGGCGACGATCGGCGACCGCAACAGCTTCGACAAGCCGCAAGTCTATGCGACGGGCATGCGCCACGTGTTCGTGAACGGCGTCCAGGTGCTCAGGGACGGCGAGCATACCGGCGCGACGCCCGGCCGCGCCGTGTGGGGGCCCGGCAAGGGCAAGTGCAAGGGCTGAGCCGGCCGAAAGGGGGTGCCAGCGGCGCGAGCGGCCGATATGCTTGGCCGATGCTCGACCTTGCGCCGCCCCCCGCGACCGTCGCGCCCGCTGCCCCCGTGCCGGCGCAAATCCCGCCTGACCTGAAGGCGATGCTCGACGCCGCCCTGGCCGAGGGCGACGCCGCGGTGATCGGCAAGATGTTCGACTTTGCCCGTCGCGCGCGACCCGACGCGGCCGAGGCGATCGGCGCGATGCAGGCGGCGTGGAAGACCGGCCTGGACAGCGCCAAGGCGGCGCGCGTCGCGGCGGAGAAGGCGGAGCTCGCCAAGGCCGGCGTGTTCGACAATTGGACCGGCCAGGTCGAGTTCGGCGCGAGCTGGTCGACGGGGCCCGCCTCGAGCCTCGGGCTGCTCGGCACGCTCGACCTCCAGAAACAGGGGCTGGACTGGACGCACCGCGTGTCGCTGCGCGGCGAGGTGCTCGACACCGACAATGTCCGCGCCGTGGAGCGATTCGTCGCCTCGTGGCAGCCGCGCCGGACGCTCGGACCGCGCGCCTATCTGTTCGGCCTCGGCCAGTTCGAGCGCGACCCGGCGCTCGGCTATGACGCGCGCTATTCGGCGGGCGCGGGCGCGGGCTGGACGGTCGAGCAGGGCAAGGGCTTTCGGCTGACCGTCGAGGGCGGACCCGCCTATCGCCTGACCGAGGCCAATGGCGCGGCGCGCAGCCGGATCGCCGGTCGCGGCTCGGTCGATCTCGGCTGGGCACTGACACCGCGGCTCGACTTCAGCCAGAAGGCGTCGCTGTTCTACGAGGCGGGGACGAGCAGCGGCTTCCTGTCGTCGGCGCTGGACAGCAAGGTCACCGAGAAGCTGAACCTGCGGGTGAGCTACGAATATCGCATCGAGGAAGACACGATGCGCGGGCTGAGCAGCACCGGCTCGACCACGCGCGCGAGCCTCGTCTACCGGCTGCGCTGATCAGCGCGCGAACAGCAGCCACGGCTTGACCTTGCCCGTCGGGCGCGGCGTGCCGTCGATCCGGACGGTGCGGACGATCCTGACCGGCGCCAGGATCATCTGGCCCTTCATCGCATCGCGCCCGCCCCCGGTCGGCAGCGCGAGGATGCGCTTGACGGTCGCCATGCCGCCGACGACGCGGCCGAACGCCGCATAGCCGGGATAGCTGCCGCGCGCGTCGAGCGCGGGATTGTCGCCCACCATGATCGTGAAATTGCCCGTCGCCGTGTCGGGATTGGCCCCGTGCGCCATCGAGACCGTCCCGTCGACATGCGACAGGCCGGTGGCGCTGGTCCGCTCGAGCTTGATCGGCGCGAGCGCGCGGCGATGATCCGTGTCGATCCCGCCCTGGACGAAGCCGAAGCGCGGATCGCTCTTGCGCCGCGACGCCCGATAGAAGCTCGTGCCCTGCAGCCGGCCGTCGTCGACATAGGCGAGGAAGTTGGTCGCGGTGCGCGGCGCCCTGCGCGTGTCGAGCGCGACGACGATCGGGCCGGCGGTCGTGTCGATCCGGACGCGGACGAGCGCCGGCTCGGGCGCGACCGCCGCGCTTGCGAGGAACAGCAGGGGCAGCAACAGGACGCGGTGCATCGCGCCCAAATAGCGATCGGGGCCGGCCGGTTCCAGCGAGCGGATCAGCAGCCGGTGCGGGTCAGCCGGTACATCGGCTCCTCGCCGAATCCCTTGGCGAGCGGGACCCGGCCGACATAGGACAGGTCGTAGCAGGCCGGCGCCTCCATCTGCAGGATCGCCCCGAACGCCTGGGTCACATAGACCTCGCCGACCGACGCGATCGGCTCGATCCGCGCCGCGCGATTGACTTCGCGACCGAAGAAGGTGGGTGTCCTGGTGACCGGGTCGACGGCCTCGTACACCGCGCCCAGATGCGCGCTGATCCGCATGCCGGCGCCCTGGCCGAATTGGTCGAGCCCCGAGCCGGCGAGCGTCGCCTGCAGGTCGAGCGCGACATCCGCCGCGGCGCGCGCCGAGCGCGTCACGACGTAGAGCGCGTCGCCCCAGGTGTTGCGGCTGCACACATCGGCTTGGTGCGCGTCGATCAGCCGGGCGGCGCTGCCGAGCACATGTTCCCAGAACGCCGGCAGCCGGGCCTCGTCGATCCGCGAGAAGCCGGCAAAGTCGGCGAAGATCAGGCCGCGGACCGAGCGCGCGGCGGGGCTCGTCGGGAAGCTGGCGGTCGAGCGCAGTCGCGGCCGGTGCGCGCGCTCGAAGGGGAGGATGTGCGTCGCGCCGCCATGTTCCGCCCAGAGCTGGACGTCGGCGGCGGTGCCCGCCTGGCCGCTGGCCGCGACGCCGTCCCACAGCGCGAGCTGCAGCGCGTCGGTCGCAAGATGCTCGGCCCGCAGCCGGGCATAGCCCATCGTCATCAGCGACCCGTAGCGGAACTGCCATTCGTCGCCGATCGCATGGGTCTGGGACGCGATGACCACCTCCGACGCGCGGGCGAGGCAGGCGTCGAAGCGCGCGATCCAGGCGTCGCCGCCCGGGCGGACCGACGTCTCGACGAAATCTTCGGCGAGATAGGGAAGGACCACGTTCAGCTCGCCGCCGCGCGCGAGCAGCGCCTCGGCGGTCAGGATGTCGGCCCCGCAGGCGAGCGCGCCATAGCCGACCTGAATGTCGCGCGCGTCGAGGAACGCGGCGATCGCGTCGCCGACCTCGGCCTCGGTCGCCGGGTCGGCCGCGAACATGTGCCCGCAGAAGGTCAGCACCGGCGGCGGTCGCAGCCGGGCGAGCAACGGTGCGCCGCGACCGGTCGCGGCGACGAGGCGCGCGAGCTGCCGACTGGTCGAGGAGCGGGCGCCGGGGTCGCAGCCCGGCAGCGCCACCGCGCGTGCGATCGCCTGCTCCGCGCCGGCCTCGTCGCCGAGCAGCAGCCGCGCTTCCGCTTCCGTCGCGGCGTCGAAATAGTTGGTGGCCGCGCCGCCGAGCGCGCCGAGCACGTCCTCGGCCAGCGCCCGGCCGTGCCGGTCGAGTCCGGCCAGAACGGCAAGGCTCGCCGCATTGATCCCCGGAAAGGCGTCGCCCGTGTCGCGGAAGACGCGCTCGTAAGCGCGGCTCGCCTGCACCAGCAGGTCGGCCTGGCCCGCCGGCTCGGCCTGCCAGGCACGATCCTTGAGCAGCCGAGCGCCGAGGGCCTGCGCGTCGACGTCGCGCTCGGACTTCAGATGCGCGTCGTAGAGCGCCTGGGCGCGGTCGAGCTCGCCCATCCGCGCAAGCGCGAGCACCTGGACGTATCGCAAGCGGGGATGGGCGTTGCCGGCCGCGATCGCCGTGTTCGCGACGTCGAAGGCGAGCAGCAGATTGCCGCGGGCAAGCGCCGCATTGGCCTCGTCCAGCCCCGTCGAGTGTCGCTGATCGCCGCCCATCCGTCCCCCAGGACCACCATGGTAGGTCATTCCGAAGCGGGCGCAATCCGCCGCTTCCCCGTCACCCGCCGCCGCTCACGTCGTATTTGACCCACATCACCAGGCGCCGCGCCGCGCGGTGCATCTCGCCCTGAAGCGCGGCCGCCTGCTGGATCGAGGCGAGTTCGCTGCCCTTCATCTCCGAATGCGCGCGGACATAGGCGGCGACCGCGTCGAGGAGCGCCTGGAGGGCGGGCGGCGTGTCCCGCCCGGCGAAGGGCACGATCTCCAGCCGCACCTCGCGCGACCCGCAGCCACCCCGCGAGCAGCGGAAATGGCTGCGCAGCAGCGCCCAGTCGACGCTCTTGCGGCGGCGCAGCAGCTCCTGGATCAGCCATTCGCGGTCGAGCATCCGCCGATGCCCGCAGGCGCGGCAGGCGACCCGAATGTCCGCATCCACTTTGCGCAGATCGTACAAAGTCTTCGGATCGCCCACCATCGCGACTGCATGGAACAGATCGCGAACGATTCGGCTAGGGGTCGTGGCGGCGGATCAGCCCCGCGTGGGGTCGATCAGATATTTTTCCCCCGTCGCCTTGCGCTCATAGGCGCGCAGCACCTCCGGATCGAGCGCCTCGGCGAGCCCGATCGTCCGGGTGTAGTGGCTGGCGAAGGTGGTCTTCAGCTCGTCGAGGACGCGCTGGCGCAGCCGCATCGCGGTCTCCTGTCCCGCCTTCTGCAGGAACGGGGTCAGCAGCCAGCCCGACACACTCCACTGGAAGCCGAAGGCGAGCCGGTTGAGCACAGTCGGCGCAAGGTCCAGCGCGCCATAGATGTAGAGCTGCTTGAAGGTGTTCGAGCCATAGCGGCTATATTCGGTCATGCGCCGGCTCGCCGCCTGTTCCATGGCCTGCACGATGTCGCTGCCGAGGCTGCCGCCGCCGATCGCGTCGAAGGCGACGGTCGCCCCCGTCTCAACGATCGCGTCGACCAGCTTCGACCGGAAGTCGGCGTCCTTGCTGTTGAGCACATGCGTGGCGCCGATGCCGCGCAGGATGGCCGCCTGCTCCTCGGAGCGGACGATGTTGACCAGCGGGATGCCGTCGGCGAGGCAGATCTTCTGCAGCATCTGGCCGAGATTGGAGGCCGCGGCGGTGTGCACGATGGCGCCATGGCCCTCGGCCTTCGCGGTCTCGACGAAGCCGAGCGCGGTCAGCGGGTTCACGAACATCGCCGCCCCGTCGGCCGCGCTCGCGCCCTCGGGAAGCGGCACCACGTCGCGGACCCGCAGCTTCCGGTAATCGGCATACATGGCGCCGCCGAGCATCCCGACCTTGCGGCCGAGCAGCGCCTGCGCAGTCTCGCCGGCCGCGATCACCGTCCCGGCCCCCTCGTTGCCGACCGGCAGCGACTGGCCGAGCCGCGCGCGGACGCCGCCCATCCGTCCCGACGGGATCTGGAAGCTGAGCGCAGGCTGGCCGCCTTCGGACCCGGTCTCCAGGGTCGCCACGTCCGCAGGCCCGAGCAGCAGGCCCAGGTCGCTCGGGTTGATCGGCGCTGCCTCGACCCGGACGACCACCTCGTCCGCGCCCGGATCCTCGAGTGTCACCTGTTCGAGCGTGAGGCGCAGCCGCCCGTCCTCGGTCGCCGTCGTCCTGAGCTCGCGTCCCGTCACCGTCATCATCTTCTCCTGCGTTTGGCGAGACCCTAGCCGCACTCGGCCCCGCGCCGCCAGAGCGGCGTGGCCAGGCTGGGCCAAGCATCTGAACGCAAAAGCGATGTCCTTCGTCGGTCGGGCACGGAACGACAGGAACGTAGCCGTCGCGCGGTCTGTTCAGATGCGTGCAGGCCGGGGCGCAGGAATCGACCGCGAAAACCGGCGCGGAGAAACGAGAGGAATAGCCTATGTCGCGTACCATCACAGCCATGTTCGACAGTCGCGAGGAGGCCGAGGCGGCCCGTTCGCGCCTCCAGGAATCGCGGATCGATGCGAGCCGTATCCGCATCCTCGACCGCTCGTCCGGCGCCGATGCCGGCGGCCTGAGCGGCTCCGCTCCAGGGAGCACGAGCGGGGCGAGCGCCACGTCCGGCGACAATGGCGGCTTCTGGTCGACGCTCCGGGACATGTTCATGCCCGACGAGGATCGGCACACCTATGGCGAGGCCATCAATCGCGGTCACTATATGATCGCGGCCGATGTCGACGAGAACGAGGCCGACGAGGCGATCCGCATCCTCGAGTCGTCGAGCAGCGTCGATCTCGACCAGCGCAGCGGCGAGTGGCGCCAGCAGGGCTGGGGCGGCCGCTACGAGCAGGGTTTCGAGGCCAATGACCGCCAGTCGGGCGCGTTCGGGCCGATCGGCGACGATCACGACCAGCTCGCGACCGGCGGGGCCGGCATGGGCGAGCGCACGTCCGGCGTCGGCCTGGGCTCCGATCGCGCGATGGACCGCGACCGCACGGTCGAGGAGGAGCGTATCCCGGTCGTCGAGGAACAGCTCCGCGTCGGCAAGCGCGAGGTCAGCCGCGGCGGCGCGCGGGTCCGCTCTTATGTCCGCGAAGTGCCTGTCCACGAGGACGTGACGCTGCACAGCGAGCATGTCAGCGTCGAGCGGCGTCCGGTGAACGAGACGGTCGCACGGGACCGCCGCGGGAATGACGAGCTCTTCCGCGATCGCGAGATCGAGATGACCGAGCGCTCCGAGGAAGCCGTGGTCGGCAAGGAAGCGGTCGTTCGCGAGGAAGTGGTCCTGCGCAAGACCGCCGACGACCGCGTCGAGGGAATCGACGACACCGTCCGTCGCACCGAGGTCGATGTCGACGAGGATGGCGGCCGGAACGAGGGCGATCGCAGCGCCTTCTTCGGCAAGGATCGTGACCGCGACGGCATCCGCGACGATGCCGAGCGTGCCCGCGACCCGAGCTTGGGTCGCCGCGACAGCTGAGCAACGAGGCGCCCCTTCCCGGCGGGGAGGGGCGCCTTTCACTGCCGCTCAGTGGTCGCTCGCCTCGATCTCCAGCAGGCGGATCCGCCCGACCACCGCGACGAAGAAGGCGGTCGACCAGCCGAGCAGGATGATCCCGTTCGCGCCCTCGATCGCGCCCAGCACGCGCCACCCCATCGGCAGCACGACGTCGCCATAGCCGATCGTCGTGTAGGTCGACGTCGAGAAATACAGCGCTTCCTCGAAGCTGCCGAGCGCGCCCGACACGGCATAGACGGCGGCGTAGAGCCAGATTTCGGCCGCGTGCAGGAAGAACAGCCCGGCCGCGGCTCCCGCGATCCCCAGCGCGTCGTGCATGATCTCCGCCCGCTCCGGCTTGCGCCGCCGGTGCCGCCGGATCAGCCGCAACAGCACCGCGATGCCGAGCAGGTGGATGCTCACCGCGGCGGCGGTGACCACGCTCGAAAGCGCCAGTTGTGCAAGGAGCGACATGGCCGGACCATGGCCGCGTCCCGCACCTCCACCCATAAGGAAAGCTGCGTAGCGGCACGGGCGCAACCTTCCGGCGCTCCGTGACTTCCGCTCCCCGTCTCGGCAGCTCGCTTGCCAATGCGCGTAAAACCCGGAAAGGCTCGCTCCATGCTGAAGGCCATCATCTCTCCTCCCGGTCGGATCCTGCTGGCGCTGGTCGGCGGGCTGCTGCTGGGCGTGCTCGTCGCGCGGAATGGCGGCGCCGGGGTCGAGTCGGCGCTGACCGTCGGCGAGACGGTGGGCGGCCTGTGGCTCGACAGCCTGCGCATGACGATCGTGCCGTTGCTCGTCTCGTTGCTGGTGACCGGGATCGCGGCGAACGCCGAGGCCGCGCGCGCCGGCGGGATCGCGGCTCGCGCGGTGCTGATGTTCGCGTGCCTGTTGCTGAGCTCGTCGATCCTTGCCGCGGTGATGATCCCGAACCTGCTCGCGGCATTCCCGCTCGCGCCGGACAGCGCCGCCGCCCTGCGCGCGGCGCTCGGCCAGGCCGCGCCCACGCCGACCGACACGCCGCCGATCGCGAGCTTCCTGCGCTCGATCGTTCCGACCAACCCGGTCGCCGCCGCGGCGAACGACGCGATCCTTCCGCTCATCCTGTTCACCGCGGTCTTCGGCTTCGCGGTCACTCGCCTGCCGGAGGAGCCCCGGCGCACGCTGACCGACTTCTTCGCCGCGGTGGTCGAGGCGATGCTGATCGTGATCAACTGGGTGCTGTGGATCGCGCCGATCGGCGTGTTCGCGCTCGCCTTCGTGGTCGGCGGCCGCGCGGGCGTCGGCGCCTTCGGCGCGCTCGTCCATTACATCCTGGTCGTGTCGAGCGTCGGCGTCGTGATCTGGATTGCCGGCTTCGTGCTGGGGGCGGTCGGCGGGCGCAAGCCGATCGGCGCCGTCGTCCGCGCCGCGGCGCCGGCCCAGGCGGTCGCCTTCTCGACCCAGTCGTCGCTCGCCAGCCTGCCGATGATGTTGCGCGGCGCCGATCGGCTCGGCGTTCCCGTGAGCGCGGCCGGCGTCGTGCTGCCGCTCGCGGTCGCGATCTTCCGGGCGACCGGCCCGGCGATGAATCTCGCCGTCGCGCTCTATGTCGCGCACTGGGCGGGGATGGAGCTGAGCTTCGCGCAATATGCAGCGGGCATCGCGACCGCCTCGATCACCACGCTGGGCGCGGTGAGCCTGCCCGGGCAGGTGAGCTTCGTCACCTCGATCGCGCCGATCTGCGCCGCGATGGGCGTGCCGATCGAGCTGCTCGGCATCCTGATCGCGGTCGAGACGATCCCCGACATCTTCCGCACCCTCGGCAATGTCAGCATGGACCTGGCAGTCACCGCGACCGTCACCCGCGGCGTGGGCGAGACCGAGACCGACGCCGCGCTGGAGCGGTTCGTCGAGGCCTGAGCCGGCCGCCTTCGTCGATCCCTGCACGTCGTTCGTCGTCCGGAACGGCGCTTCGCCGACCGGATCGTCACGCCCGTCGAAGCGCGACTGCGCGGACCGGCGGACCGGCGTAGGTGAAAGTGGTGCGGCGGGCTCGAGATGCTCCCCGGCCCCAAGGGCCCGCCGCACGACCCGGTTTCCGCATCCCCTTTGGCGGGCCGGCCCCCACATTCACGAAGGATTACGCCATGCGCCTGTTCGCTCGAGCCTTTATCGCGTCGGTTGCCGCCGGCGTCGCCACGCTTGCCCTGACCCCGGCCCGCGCCGAGTCCGACACGCCCCGCTCGGTCACCGTGTCGTTCGCCGACCTGAACCTCAAGAGCGACGCCGGCAAGGCGCGCCTCGAGCGCCGGATCGCGGTCGCGGCGAGCACCGTCTGCGGCCCGGTCGACCGGCTGAGCATGACCGACCGCCGCGCCAACGACGATTGCCGCACCCGCGCCATCGCCAATGCCGGCCGCGCGATGGTCGAAGTGGTCGAGAATGCCCGCGGCTCGATCCGCGTCGCCGCAAACTGATCCGATACCGTTCCCTGCGGGCCCGGGAGCTGCACCCGGGACCCGAGACTGGGCCCCGGCCAGCTTCCTCTGCCGGGGCCTTTTTTCTCGTCAGCGCCCCGCCATCGCCTTGGCGGATTCGAGGTAGGTGCGCCCGATCCGCACTTCCTCGCCATCGCCCAGGTCCGCCGACCAGACGCCCGAGCCGTCATGCTTCAGCGCCTTGATGCGGTCGCGACGGACGATCGTCGAGCGATGCAGGCGGATGAAGCGCTCCGGATCGAGCCGCTCCTCGAGCGCGCTGATCGTCTGGTGGAGCAGATAGCTGCGCTGCCCGACATGCAGCCGCATATAGTCGCGCTCGGCATCGATCCGGTCGATGTCGTCGGCGGCGATCCGGATCAGCTCCGCCCGGTGCGGCACCCAGAATTCCTGCACGAACCGGTCGGCGGTGTCGCCGGTCGCATCGGTCCGGCCGCGCCGGTCGACCACCCGCTCGAAGGCGCGGCGCAGCCGGTCGGGCGCGACCGGTTTCAACAGATAGTCGAGCGCGGCGAGGTTGAACGCCTCGACCGCGAAGCTGTCGAAGGCGGTCACGAAGATGATCGAGGGCCGCACCCGCGCGCTGCCCAGCGCTCGCGCCACGCCCATGCCGTCGAGCTCGGGCATCGAGATGTCGAGCAGCAGCGCCTCGGGCTCCAGCGCCTCGGCGAGGCGCAGCGCCGCGCGGCCGTCCGACGCCGTGCCGACCAGGTCGACCAGCGGCTCGCGCGCGCACAGAAGCTGCAGCCGCTCGATCGCGAGCGGCTCGTCGTCGACGATCAGCGTTCGAACCGGTTTCTGCTGCGCGTCAGCAGCCATTCCTCACCTCCGGCATCGTCAGCGTGGCGACGAAGCCGCCCTCCGGCGGCGCGAAGGTGGCCAGGCCGGCGGCATCGCCGAAGCGGGCCTGGAGCCTGTCGCGGACATTGGCAAGACCGATGCCCGAGCCACTGGCGTCCTTGGCGACCGGGCCGCGGCCGTCGTCGGCGACGGTGATCTCGATCATCCCGTCCACCCACGCCGCGGCGATCGTGATCGTCACCGGCCGGTTCACGCCCGACACGCCGTATTTGATCGCATTCTCGACGAGCGGCTGCAGGATCAGGCCGGGCACGCATGCGCCCATCAGGTCCTGCGGAATGTCGATCACTGTCTTCAACCGGTCGGGGAACCGCACCGCCTCGATATCGAGATACAGCCGCTGCAGCCGCACTTCCTCGGCGAGCTGGACGTCGTCGAGCGGATCGCCCGACAGGCTCGTCCGGTAGAAGGTCGACAGGTTCATGATCATCGTCTCGGCCTCGGAGGCGCGGCCGGTCATCACCAGCGACGACAGCGAGTTGAGCGTGTTGAACAGGAAGTGGGGATTGACCTGGTAGCGCAGCGCCCGGATCTCGGCTTCCTTGGCCGCCTGGGCGAACGCGCCCACCCGGCGTTCCGCGTCGCGGATCTCGCTCGCATAGGAGATTGCGAGGTAGAGCGAGGCCCAGGCCGACATGAAGAAGAAGCGCGTGACCGCCGTCTCGGCGATCGATTTCACCATCTGCGGCTTCTCGGCCATTTCGCGGAGCATGTTCGGGTCGTTGAACAGCGCCTCGGGCCTGTAGATGTTGAAGAGGTAGTAATTGACGATCGCGATCAGCAGCGCTGCCGGCACCGCACCGACAAAGGCGACCGCGATCCGCGTGCCGAAGCTCTTGTCGTCGAACCGACGCAGGACGAGGTACAGCAGGAACGTGACCACGATGCCGAAGGCGGTCACCGCGACTCGTCGCTCGGCCATCGTGCCCTGGTTCGGCCAGCCCTGGATCCAGGCCTGGAGCGATACGATCACGACGTAGAAGAGCCAGAAGCCGAGAATGGAATAGATCGCGACCTCATGGCCGACGCCAACGCGGCGTGCGGTGAGGGACTGGCCGGTCATTGCGCCCAGTCTAACGCTCCATTGGCCGGGGCGCGAGCCTCCGCGTTGTCGCCGGTCGATCCCCGGTCCGGGTTCATCGAACCGGAACCCGCGCTCGGGCTCCGCCGTTTCGGTCAGCATATCCATGCCGGAGATTCCCATGCCCGATACCGGAACTCAAGACACTGCGCGCGATCCGCGCCAGGATGCAGGCCAGGATCGGGACATTCGCGCCCGGCTGAAGCGCGATCCGAGCGATCCCGACGCCAAGCTCGACAGGGGCTCGGACGAATCGATGGATGCGTCCGATCCGCCGTCGGCGGCAGCGCCCGGCAGCCAGGAGCCGATGCCGTCGTCGGGCTATGATCCGGTCGAGGAGCGGGCCAACTCGCAGGATTGAAAAACGCGCTCTGCCAGGCCGGCGCGCCGTCCCGCCCGGCCCGAGCGGGTTCGCGACGTCGGGCCAAGTCCAAGATATCCACAGTCATTTTGTTGCGCCGGGCCGGTGTTCGTCGCATCGATGTTGCATTGCACAACGCTTTCTGTTTCGATTCTCCCCGAGGGGGCGGTTAAGTGGCCGTAAACCATTGTGACCGCATTACTTCGAGGGGCAAAAGGTCGGAGTAGAAGCGATGGGGCATAAGGTCGGACCAGCCGCTGGAGCCATGGCTCTGGTCGAGATGAAGGAATTTGCGAGCTTCCCCGCGGGCACGCAGCGTTACATCCGCCGCTCGCTGGACATCGGACTCGAACGCGACGACGCCGTGCGGCTGTGGTCGCGCGATGTCGTCGAGGCCGCGAGCATCAAGGCGCAGAGCCGGATGTACGAGCGGCTCGGCGAAGTCCGTTCGCTGGTGCCCGACGACAGCGGCCTCGAGGCCGTCGAGCCGTTCATGACCCCGCTCGTGACGATCAGCGCCTTCGACCTCGGCCAGGACCGACTGTCGAGCTTCTCCGCCTATCGCTTCCTCTACGAGCGGCTGATCGGCCCGTCGGTGCGGCCGTGGCTGCCCAGTGCCTTCTGCGCCGCCGCGGCGCTTCCGCACCTGCACCCGGACAAGCGCCGCCGGCTGCTCCAGTCGATCAGCGAAGCCGCCGCGACCGCGCCGGGCTGGTCGAGCCGTTCGCCTGCCTTCTACCCGCAATGGGTGGAGAAGGTGGACCTTTCGTCTCTGCCGAACTGATCGTCACTTTCGTCGCGGCGTTCGCGCCCGCGCCGACCCGATCGATGCTTTCGTCGCGCGGCAATGTGCGCGCGCTGTGCGGTTCGCCACAGCGCCGCCACGCGCCCTTGGCCAAACCGGGCGCATTCCCCCGCTCGGAGGCAAATGACGACATGATCTTCCATCTTTCCATCGAAGCCGACGACCCGAAGCGCGTCGCGACCGTCCTCGCCGAAATCTGGGAAGGCGAGGCGCTGCCCTTTCCGCCCGTCGGCGTCGGTTCCTGGATGGCGTTCTCCAAGGCCGACGACGGCACCATGATCGAGGTCTATCCGCGTGGCGTGAGCCTGGTGGAGGGCGAGACGGACGCGGTCGGCGTGCACGGCGAGCGCCGGCGCGGGACGGCAACCCATTTCGCGATGTCGACCGACCTGTCCGCCGAACGCGTGCATGCGATCGCGGTGCGCGAGGGCTGGGTCTCCAAGACCTGCAAGCGCGGCGGCAAGTTCGGCGTGATCGAGATCTGGATCGACGGCTGCCAGATGATCGAGGTGCTGACCGCCGAGATGCAGCGCGAATATCTCGACTGCCTCACGGTCGCGGGCTGGAAGGCGATGCTCGCCGCCGGCGGGCCGTCGCAGCTCGCCGCCGCCTGATCCGGATCAGGCCTTCGCCTCGGGGCGTGCCGGTGGTGCATAGGGCATCACCAGCCGCCCGTCCGGCGCGGCCGTGAAGGTCGTCTGCGTCGGATAGGCGAACTCGTACCCCGCTTCGGCAAAGCGCGTCAGGATCGCCATCCCGATCGCGTGGCGGGCGGCGAAGAAGGCGTCGAGGTCGGGGTCGGGCACGTCGAACTCGACCTCGAAGTCCAGCGAGCTCGCGCCGAAGCCGATGAAGCCGGCGCGCAGGAAGTGCTGGCCCTGCGACTCGACGATCTCGCGCAGCACGCCCGGCAGGGCCGCCGCCTTGTCGGGCGGCGTCTGGTAGACGAGGCCGATCGCGAACCGCACGCGGCGATAGTCGATCCGGCTGTTGTTGCGGATCTCCTTGTCGAGCAGCGTCTTGTTCGAGATGATCCGCTGCTCGCCGGTCACCGAGCGAAGCCGGGTCGATTTCAGGCCGATGGCCTCGACCGTCGCCGCGGTCTGGTCATAGGCGATCGCATCGCCGCGCCGGAACGGCCGGTCGAACAGGATCGAGAGCGCCGCGAACAGGTCGGCGAAGATGCCTTGCGCGGCAAGGCCGATCGCGATGCCGCCGATGCCCAGGCCCGCGACGAGGCCGGTGACGTTCACCCCGATATTGTCGAGGATCACCACGCCGGCGATCAGGAACAGCGCGACCGACACCAGCAGGCGGATGATCCCCATCGCGCTGCTGAGCGCCTCGTGCTCGCCGGCGACCGTGCGCCGCTCGATCAGCCCGAGCACGATCTCGCGCGCCCAGATCGCGACCTGGATCGCGGCCGCGACGATGAAGACCAGCCCGATCGGCTGGGTGACCGCGTCGGGGGCGCCCGAATATTTGGCGACCAGCCGCGCCGCGACCGCGAAGATGAAGAGGTTGCTCGTCTTCTCGACGGCCCCGCCGATGATGCTCGCCCAGCCGCGTCCGCTGGTGTCGCGCGCGCAGATCGTCTTGCCGAGCCGGCGCAGCCCGATCAGCAGCGCTGCGATCACCGCGCCGGCAAGCAATCCGATCAGCAATTCAAGGCTGTTGTCCGACAGCCAGTCGAGCGTGTGGCGTCCAAGGTCATTCAGGCGCTGGCCAAGGCTGGCCATGCCCGTCGGGCGATGGGGCGTGGCGATGTCGAACCTCCTCAAGCGGCTTCGCGCTGTTCCTTAGCCTCGGCGAGCTGGTCGAGAAAGGCTATCAGCGCCCGCTCGTACGGATCGAGGTAGCGGGTGGTGCGCGGCAGGCGCATCGCGGCGTCCCAGTGGCTGCCGGACTTGGCGAGGTCGATCAGAGCGGGGTGGACGTAGGATTTGCGCGCGATGGCGGGCGTGTTGCCGAGTTCGTCCGACACGATCTCGAGCATTTGCTTGAGGCTGACATCGCCCTTGCTGTCGAACAGCACGCGGAAGGCGACGACCGACGCGCCCCAGGTGCGGAAATGCTTGGCGGTGAAGTCGCCGCGCATCGCGTCCTTGATGTAGAGATTGACGTCGGTCGAGGTGACCGGGCTCGGCTCGCCCGCCGCGTCGAGATAGCGGAACAGATGCTGGCCCGGCAGGTCCTGCATGCGGCGCACGCAGCCGAGCAGCGAGCGGTCGCTGATCGTCAGCTTGCGCAGCTTGCCGGACTTGGCGCGGAATTCGAGCTTGAGCGTGCGGCCCTGGAGCGCGGCATGCCGCTTGCGAAGCGTCGTCGCGCCGAAGCTCTTATTCTCCTGCGCATAGGCCTCGTTGCCGATGCGCACCTTGGCGAGGTCGAGCAGCCGCACCACGGCCGCGCAGGCCTTGTCGCGGCTGAGGCCGGGGCGGGCGAGGTCGGTCTCCACCCGGGCGCGGAGCCGCGGCAGGCTCTGCCCGAAGGCCGAGCATCGGTCATATTTCGCGGCTTCCTGCGCGGCGCGGAAGTCGGGATGGTAGCGATATTGCTTCCGGCCCTTCTCGTCATAGCCGATCGCCTGGATATGGCCGTCCGGATCGGGCGAATACCAGGCGTTCACATAGGCGGGCGGAAGGCCGATCTTGTTCAGCCGATCGATCTCGTCGCGGTCGGTGATGCGGCTGCCGTCCGGCGCCAGATAACCCCAGCCGCGCCCGAAGCGCCGCCGGGTGATCCCGGGGACGCTGTCGTCGACGAATGTCAGATGGGTCCCGTCCAGCTCCACGCGTCTCCAATGTTCGAGCCGCCGGCCGCGTTCCCGGTAACCGGACGGCAAGCACCCGCTGCTAGTCTCGCGCCATGAACCGGATCCTGCTTGCCTATGGGCCTGCCCTGCTGCCGCTGCTCGCCGCGGCGGTGATCGCCGGCGCGCTGCTGCCCGTCACCTCGCCACTCACCGCCTGGGCCGGGGCCGCGCTCGCGGCGAGCGCGATGTTCCTGGTGCTGCTGCTCGCGCGTCCGCGCCCCCGCCGTCGCACCCGCGCCCCGCTCTCGATGTCGGACCTGGCCCGCTTCGAGCCTGCGCTGGCCGAGCCGCCGCTGGTCGCGGAGAATGTGCCGCTGGTGTCGCCGGAGATCGACGCCGCGCTTCGCGAGACGCTCGACGAGTTGCGCCGCCTCGCGCGGGTGTGACGCTTAGCCGAGGCTTGCGCCGCCGAGCGCGCGGATGAGGTCGGCAAGGTCGCTGTCGAGCTGGCTCTCGCCCATCTCCCCGATCATCCGCGGTTCGATCTGCCTGTCGATATAGGACGAGCGCCCGCGCCACGCGATGCGGAAGGCGTCCGACGTCCGCCGCACCAGCGGCCGGCGGGCGAAGGTCCGCACGGCGTCGCGGTTCACCGCGTCGCGCACGGCCGCAGCCCAGGCGTCGAGTTCGGCGGGCGTGCCCTCGATCCGCGCCGCCATATATTGCTCCGTCAGCAGCAAGGCCCCGGTGAGGCCGTGGCGCGCGGGGTCGTGACCGTCGGTATGCCAGCGTCCGTCGGGGGCGAGGACCGACGGGCGCGCGAGGCCGACCCGGCCAATGATGGCCAGCCATTCAAGCCCGATCGGCGACGGCGGCTTGGCACCTGTCACGCTTTGCTCAATCCCCCCCGGACCGGCAGTAACACAGCCGAAACAATTCGTCGCGCTCCGCGTCATGCGGACTCGATCGTCAGCGCTTCGACCACAAGACCGGTCGGCCGCGCCGCGACCGCGACGTCGGCGACGATGTGCCCGGGCAGCACGAACTCGGCTTCGGCCAGGTCGTCGGGAGCGTCGGCCGGCTCGAAGGTGAAGACGTGGCGGGCGCCGGTGTAGGTCACGCTGGCCCAGGGCTCGGTCGCGCTGTCGACCAGCCGCAGCTCGGGATGGCGCCGGCAGAGCGCGCGGAGGAGAGCGGCGTGCGGGTCGGTCATCGCGCGCGCTCCAGATAGGATTCGATCCGCGCGATCATGCGCGGCCCGGGCTGGCGACCGTGGCGCAGGTCGAACACCAGGCGCGGATCGTTGGCGACGGTGCGGCCGAAGGCGGTGGGCTTTACGCCGCTCCGCCGCAGATGAGCTTCGATTCGGGGCAGGATCATCCTCGCGACTCCGGGGACTCGGGTTGATAGGTATATTCCTATCCACGAGGAAATTTCCTATTTGTCTAGGAGAATTCCTATGCTATGGGACCGAAATGGAGGAGAATCCGCGCCTTACCCTCGACCGGCTGATCCGCGATCGGCACGAGGACTATGCTTCGATCTCGCGCCTGCTGGGTCGCAACGCGGCCTATGTGCAGCAGTTCATCAAGCGCGGCATCCCGCGCAAGCTCGACGAGGATGACCGCCGGACGCTCGCCCGCTACTTCGGCGTGAGCGAATCCGTGCTCGGCGGACCGGGGGCGAGCGACGCGGAAGAACGGCTCGCGACGGTGCCGGTGCTGGCGGTGGCAGCCTCGGCCGGCGCCGGTGCCTTTGCCGAGGACGAGCGGGTCGAGACGGCCATGCGCTTCGATCCGGCCTGGCTGCGACGTCTGCGACTGGACCCGTCGAACCTGTCGGTGATTCGCGTCACCGGCGATTCGATGGCGCCCACGCTCGACGATGGCGACGACATCCTCGTCGACCGCGGCGACACGCTCGATCGCCTGCGCGACGGCATCTATGTGCTCCGGCTGGACGGCGTGCTGAACGTGAAGCGGCTGCTGCTCGATCCGAGCCGACGCCGCGTGACGGTCAAGAGCGACAATCCCGCCTATCGCAACTGGCCGGTGCTGGACCGCGGCGGGGTCGATGTGGTCGGCCGGGTCGTCTGGGCGGGCCGCCGCTTCTCCTGACCCTCAGCGCCGCCGCGCCGCCTTGTACGAGTCGAGCACGGCGCGCATCCGTGCGATCGCCTCGCGCCGTTGCCGGTCGTCGGCGATCTCGCGCAGCTCCTGGCGCAGGTTGACCGCGAGGTCGGCATAGTCGTTCTGCCAGCCGCGCCCGGCGATCTCGGCCATGTCGGTGCGCCCGGTGCGGAGCCGCTTCGCCGCTGCGCCCGGTGACAGCTCATAGGCCTCGCCGATGACCGGGCGACGCACATCGGCGTCCGAAGCGAGCCTGTCCGCCAGCGCCGCGGTCGCGGACTCCTCGCCGTGCATCAGGAACAACGAGCCGGCGATCGGCAGCCGCCCGCGGGCCCAGGCGACGAGTTCGCCCTGATCGGCATGCGCCGAATAGCTGTCGATCCGGCGCACCTGCAGCCGAACGCCGACATCCTCGCCCGACACCCGCACCCGGCGTGCGCCGTCGAGGATCGTGCGGCCCAGCGTTCCGGCGGCCTGGAAGCCGACGAAGAGCAAGGTCGAATCGGTGCGCGGCAGATTGTCGAGCAGGTGATGGCGGATGCGGCCCCCCTCGCACATGCCCGAGCCGGCCAGGATGATCGCTCCGGACATCGTCTCGATCGCGCGCGACTGGGCGACGTCCTCGACATAGTGGAAGGCCGGGTGTCGGAAGATCTCGCCCGAGCCGAGATCCTCGAGCGTGTCGGCATGGCGCGCGAACACCCGCGTGATCCGGGTCGCGAGCGGCGAGTCGATGAAGATGCTCCGGTGGCGCAGCCGCCCGCGGTTGATGAGCACGGCCAGGTCGAGCAGCAGCTCCTGGGTGCGCTCGAGCGCGAAGGCGGGGATCAGCAGGTTGCCGCCGCGGGCCAGCGCCTCCTCGACGATGTCGGCCAGCAGCGCGCGCCGGCCCTCGATGGACATGTCGTCGCGCTCGCGATCGCCATAGGTCGATTCCATGAAGACATGGTCCAGCCCGGACGGAGCGACCGGATCGGCAAGCAGGCTGGCATTCCGCGGTCCGAGATCGCCCGAGAAGAGCAGCTTCAGCCCGTCGCCGGAGATCGCGACCGACGCCGAGCCGAGGATATGGCCGGCATTCCAGAAGCGCGCGCTGATCCCGGGGGCGGGCGTGAAGTCCGCCGCGCCCGGCTGCGGGCGCAACAGCTTCGCCGTCCGCGCGGCATCGTCGACGGTGTAGAGCGGCTCGAACGGCGCCTCGCCCGCGCGATCCCGGCGTCGGTTGCGGCGCGCGGCCTCCTGCTCGTTCAGCCGCGCCGAGTCGGCGAGCAGCAGCGGCAGAAGCTCGGCGGTGGCGGGCGTGCACCAGATCGGGCCGCGATAGCCGGCCGCGAGCAGGCGGGGCAGCAGCCCCGCATGATCGAGATGCGCATGGGTGACGATCACGCCGTCGAGCGCGCCGGCATCGAAGTCGAACGGCGCGAAGTTCAGCGCCTGCAGCCCGCGCGACCCCTGGAACAGCCCGCAGTCGACGAGCAGCCGCGCGCCGGCGATGCAAAGTTCGGTACACGACCCGGTGACCGTTCCCGCGGCGCCGTGGAAAGTCACCTCTGTGCCGGCCATGGCGCCGATGGTGGCCCGGATCCCCGGACGGGGCAAGGGCACCCCCGTTCCCTCGCGTCATCGCGGCGTTGAGCCGGGACCTGGCTTCGGCGGCGGCTGACGCTGGAAGCGGGACCCCGGGTCGAGCCCGGGGTGACGGGAGGGGGCGGTGCTCGGTCGCCGCTCGGTTCGCCCCTTCCTCGTCATCCCGGCCTTGAGCCGGGATCCAGCTTCGGCGGGGGGCTGACGCTGGAAGCGGGACCCCGGGTCGAGCCCGGGGTGACGGGAGGGGGCGGTGCTCGGTTGCGCCTCTTCCTTGTCATCCCGGCCTTGAGCCGGGATCCAGCTTCCTCGTGCTCGCACCACGCTTCCTGCCAAAGCAAAACGCCGCGACTCTTTCGAGCCGCGGCGCCTGCTGTCCGACGTGGTCGGGACGGGTGAGCTCTTACGAGCTGTAGTACATGTCGAACTCGACCGGGCTCGGCGTCATTTCCCAGCGGGCGACGTCGTTGCGCTTGATCTCGATATAGGCCTCGATCTGGTCGCGGCTGAACACGTCGCCCTTCAGCAGGAAGTCCATGTCGGCCTCGAGCGCGTCGAGCGCCTCACGGAGCGAGCCGCAGACGGTGGGCACGTTGGCGAGCTCGGCCGGCGGCAGGTCGTACAGGTTCTTGTCCATCGCATCGCCGGGGTGGATGCGGTTCTGGATGCCGTCCAGGCCGGCCATCAGCAGCGCCGCATAGGCGAGATACGGATTGGCGAGCGCGTCCGGGAAACGGAACTCGACCCGCTTGGCCTTGGACCCGGCGCCGTAGGGGATGCGGCACGAGGCCGAGCGGTTGCGGCTCGAATAAGCGAGCAGCACCGGCGCCTCATAGCCCGGCACCAGCCGCTTGTAGCTGTTGGTCGTCGGGTTGGTAAAGGCGTTGAGCGCGCGGGCATGCTTGATGACGCCGCCGATATAATAGAGGCACATCTCCGACAGGCCGGCATAGCCATTGCCGGCGAAGAGCGGCTTGCCTTCCTGCCAGATCGACATGTGGGTGTGCATGCCCGAGCCGTTATCTTCCTTGATCGGCTTCGGCATGAAGGTCGCGGTCTTGCCATAGGCATGGGCGACCTGGTGCACGACATATTTGTAGATCTGCATCCGGTCGGCGGTCTCGACCAAAGTGCCGAAGGTCAGGCCGAGCTCGTGCTGCGCCGCCGCCACCTCGTGGTGGTGCTTGTCGCAGGGCAGCCCCATTTCGAGCATGGTCGAGACCATCTCGCCGCGGATGTCGACGGCGCTGTCGACCGGCGCGACCGGGAAATAGCCGCCCTTCGCGCGCGGCCGATGGCCGAGATTGCCGACATCATATTCGCGGCCGCTGTTGGTCGGCAGCTCGATATCGTCGATCTTGTAATAGCTGGTGCTGTAGCTGTTCTCGAAGCGCACGTCGTCGAACAGGAAGAACTCGGCCTCGGGGCCGACATAGACGGTGTCGCCCAGGCCAGTCTGCTTCAGATAGGATTCGGCGCGCTTGGCGGTCGAGCGCGGATCGCGGCTGTAGAGCTCGCCGGTCGACGGCTCGACCACGTCGCAGAACAGGATCAGCATCGGCGTCGCCGAGAACGGATCGACATAGGCCGCGTCCAGGTCCGGCTTCAGGATCATGTCGGACTCGTTGATCGCCTTCCAGCCCTCGATCGACGAACCGTCGAACATCAGGCCGTCGGTCAGCGCATCCTCGTCGATCACGCGCGCGACCATCGACAGATGCTGCCACTTGCCCTTCGGGTCGGTGAAGCGGAGATCGACCCACTCGATCTCCTCGTCCTTGATGCGCTTCAGAATGTCGGCGGCAGTCGTGGCCATGTGCAGTCCTCGTGTCCGTGGCCCGGCCCGCGGCGGGCTGGGTCGAAGGTGGCAATGAAGGGAGCACGGCTCGTCCGGCCGACCCCCGATCCCTCCCGCCAGGGGAGGGGAACGCTGTTACAGCGCATCTCCGTCGCGCTCGCCGGTGCGGATGCGAAGCGCGGATTCGACGGGGATGACGAAGATCTTGCCGTCGCCGATCCGCCCGGTCTGGGCGGCGGCGGCAATCGCCTCGACGACGCGCTCGGCGAGCCCGTCCTCGACCACGACCTCGAGCTTCACCTTGGGGAGGAAGTCGACGACATACTCGGCGCCGCGATAAAGCTCGGTATGGCCCTTCTGCCGGCCGAAGCCCTTGGCCTCGGTGACGGTGATGCCGGACACGCCCACGTCGTGGAGCGCTTCCTTCACCTCATCGAGCTTGAACGGCTTGATGATCGCCTCGATCTTTTTCACCGCTGCACGTCCCCCGCGATCATCGCTGACCTGCGGACCAATAAGCGTGGCTCGCCACGAGTCGCAAGCAAGCGTTGCTGCGGGCGCGAAAGAAGTTGGTTCCGTGCCGGATTCCGCGGCACGGAAGCAAGCGTTGCCCGCTTTTTAGGCAGTTCCGGCCCGGCGTCGCGGATCAGGAATAGGGCGGCTTGTCGAGCCCGGCCGGGCTTTTCGTGAAGATCTCGCAGCCCGTCTCGGTAATGCCGATCGAATGCTCGAACTGCGCGGAGAGCGAGCGGTCGCGCGTCACCGCCGTCCAGCCGTCCTCGAGCAGCTTGGTATCGGCGCGGCCGATGTTGATCATCGGCTCGATCGTGAAGAACATGCCCGGCCGCAGCTCGGGCCCGGTGCCGGGGCGGCCGACATGGACGACCTCGGGCGCGTCGTGGAACAGGCGGCCAAGGCCATGCCCGCAAAAGTCGCGCACGACGCCGTAGCGATGCTTCTCGGCGAACGACTGGATCGCATGCGCGACGTCGCCCATGCGATTGCCGGGCCGCGCCATTTCGATGCCGCGCATCATCGCCTCGTAGGTCACGTCGACCAGGCGGCGCGCCTTGATCGGGACGTCGCCGACCAGGAACATGCGGCTGGTGTCGCCATGCCAGCCGTCAAGCAGCGGCGTCACGTCGATGTTGACGATGTCGCCGTCCTTGAGCGTCCGCTCCGACGGGATGCCGTGGCAGACCACATGGTTGATCGAGATGCAGCTCGAATGGGCGTAGCCGCGATAGCCGAGCGTCGCGGGCACGGCGCCTTCGCGCAGCATGTGCTCGCGGATCATGTCGTCGAGCGCCTGGGTCTCGACGCCGGGCACGACGTGGGGCGCGATCGCATCGAGGATCTCGGCGGCGAGGCGACCCGCCTTGCGCATGCCTTCGAACCCGTCCGGGCCATGCAGCTTGATGGCGTTGGTGCGGGTGAGGCTCGTGTCGTCGGCGGCGATATAGGTCGTCATGCCCGCCATATAAGGCGTGGGCGCGTGCGGGCCAACCGTGGATCGACTTGTCGAGGCCGGGCTTTTGCTTCTACGGCGCGGAGCGGAGCGATCGTCATGCTCCGCACGCCAACGGAGCGCAACGTGAGCGAACGCATCTGGACCGCCGGTCTCGTCATCATCGGCGACGAGATTCTCTCCGGTCGCACGCAGGACAAGAACATCGCGCAGATCGCGCTGTGGCTGAACCTGCAGGGCATCCGCCTCGCCGAGGTGCGCGTGGTCGGCGACACGGTCCCGGCGATCGTCGAGGCGGTCAACGCGCTCCGGTCGCGCAACGACTATCTGTTCACGACCGGCGGGATCGGGCCGACCCATGACGACATCACCGTCGACGCGATCGCGTCGGCGCTGGGCGTCGGGGTGATCGTCCACCCGCGTGCCCGCGCGATGCTGGAGAGCTACTACGCCACGCGCGGCGGGCTGACCGAAGCGCGGCTGCGCATGGCGCGCGTGCCCGAGGGCGCCGAGCTGATCGAGAACCGCATGTCGGGCGCGCCCGGCATCCGCTGGCAGAACATCTTCATCATGGCGGGCGTCCCGCACATCACGGCGATGATGCTCGATGCGCTGTCGGGCACGATCGAGGGCGGCCGCCCGCTGCTGTCGCGCACCGTCGGTTGCTGGGTCGCGGAGAGCGAGGTCGCCGAGCTGCTGCGCGCGACCGAGAAGGCGCATGACGGCTGCCAGATCGGCAGCTATCCCTTCTTCCGCGAAGGCAGGGTCGGCGCCAACTTCGTCGTGCGCTCGACCGACACCGACGCGCTCGCCGCCTGCATCGCCGATCTCTCCGGCCGGCTCGCCGCCGAGGGGCGCGCGCCCGTCGACGGCGGCATCTGATGGCGCGGCGCCTGTCGCGGAGAAGCTGACCGGCGATGGCGCGTGTCCTGCTGGGCTGGGAGCTAGGCGCGAATTCGGGCCATGTCGTGCGCCTCCGCGCGATCGCGGAGCGGCTGGTCGGCGAGGGTCATGCGGTCGCGGTCGCGCTGCAGCGCCTCGATGACGCCCCGAGCTTTCCCGCCGGTTGCAGCTTCTGGCAGGCCCCGATCTGGCCGCGGCTGCTCGGCTCGGTGCCGCCGCCCGACACGGCGGTCCCCGCGACGCTTGGCGACATCCTGTTCCGGCTCGGGCTCGACCGCGAGGACACGCTTGCCGGCCTGGTCGCCGGCTGGGACGCGATCATCAAGGCGGCGCGCCCCGACGCGGTCGTCGCCGACTTCGCGCCGGCGCTGCTCTGCGCCGCACGGGGGCGCGTGCCGACCATCGTCGCCGGGCTCGGCTTCGACGCGATCCCGCCGCACCTCGAGCGCTTCCCGAGCCTGACCGGGCAGGACGCGGCGCATGACGAGGACGTGGCGCTCGCCAATGCCAAGGCCGCGCTCGCCCGCAGCGGCCGCACGCTGCCGGACCGCTTGCCCGCGATCTTCGCCGCCGACCGCATCTTCGCGGGGACCTTTGCCGAACTCGACCCCTATGCCTCGTGGCGGCGCAGCCCGGTCTGCGCGCCGTCGGTGCTGCCGCCGATCGGCGAGAACGGGCGCGGGGAGGAGCTTTTCCTCTACGGGCCCGGGCCGCTGCTCCGTTCCAAGCCGCTGATCGACGGGCTGATCCGCGCGCGCGTCCCGGTCCGCGCCTTTTTCCCCGACGCGACGCCGGCGCAGCGGCTGGAGCTGGAGGCGAGCGGGCTGCGGGTCGAGCCGGCGCCGCTGCCCTTCGCCGACATCGCCCGGCGCGCGCGCGTCGTCATGTCGCCCGGGGGGCTGGGCTTCGTCAGCTCGGCGCTCGCGGCGGGCGTTCCCCAGGTCGTCGTCCATTACGACCTCGAGAAGCGGCTGAACGGCGAGGCGGTGACGCGCCTGCGACTGGGCGGGCATGTCGCATCGGGCGGGATCGACCCCGGCGCCTTTGCCGGCTCGCTGCGCGAGTTCTACGCCGACGAGAGCTTCCAGCGCCGCGCGCGAGAGGCGGCGCCGGGGTTCCGCGCACGGCTGGCGCCCGCGCAGGAGGATCTCGTCGTCGCCGCGATCGGCGAGCTGACCGGCTGAGGCTCAGCCCGCCGCGCGAGGCAGGCGGCGCAGCAGCAGCATCGCCGCGATCGCGAAGCCCGCCGCGACCAGGAAGGCCGATCCCGATCGCCACAGCGGGGCGCCGGCGTAGATGTTGTCCGCCATGACCTTGACCAGCACCAGCGGCGCCACGATCGAGCCGATCCCCATCGCCATGCTCGCAATGCCCTGGATCTCGCCCTGCGTCTCGGGCGTCGCCCGGCGCGAGAGCATCGCCATCAGGCTGGGCTGGACGAGCGACTGGCCGGCGATGAAGACGAGCGCGACATAGGACATCCAGGTCTCGGTGATGAAGGCGTATGTCACGAAGCCGAGCGTCGCGACGACCAGTCCCAGGGTCGCGGCATCCCGCTCGCCGAGCCGCCGCACGAGCGGGCCGATCACCGTCATCTGGCTCGCCGCGATCACGATGCCGACCGCGGCGAGGCTGGCCCCGATCATCAGGTCCGACCAGCCGAAGCGCGCGATGCCGTAAAAGGCCCAGGTGAGCGGGTAGACGAGCGAGGCGATCTGCCAGAGAGTCAGCACGACCGCGATCCCGCCCATGCCGGGTGCGGCGCGGACGATCCGGAAGGCGCCCAGCGGATTGGCGCGCCGCCAGTCGAAGCTGCGCCGGTTCTCGGGCGCCAGCGTCTCGGGGAAGACGGTCAGGCCGTAGGTGAAATTGAGCGCGGCGAGCGCCGAGGCGGCGTAGAAGGGCGCACGGTCGCCGAGCATTCCCAGGAAGCCGCCGATCGCCGGCCCGAGCACGAAGCCAACGCCGAAGGCCGCGCTGACCAGCCCGAACCGGCGCGCGCGCTCGTCCGGCGCGGTGGTGTCGGCGATCGCCGCCTGCGCCGGGGCGTAGCTGCCGCCGAACGCGCCCGACAGGACCCGGCCGATGAAGATCAGCGGCAGCGTCTGGGCGACCGCCAGCAGCAGATAGTCGACAGCCAGGCCGGCGAGCGCGATCAGCAGCACGGGCCGCCGGCCATATCGGTCCGACAGGTTGCCGAGGACAGGCGCGGCGAAGAAAGTCGCGACCGCAATGGCGAGGCCCATCCACGCGCCGAGTTCGATCGCGCCGGGCAGGTCGAGTCCGCCGACCGCCATCAGCAGCCGCGGCAGCACCGGGATGACCAGCCCGAAGCCGACCGAGTCGATGAAGATCGTCACCAGCACGAAGGCGATCGAATGCGGCCGGCCGGCGGGGGCGCTGCGGGTGTCGGTCGCGGTCATCGGTCCGCGATACAGCCAGTGCAGGGCATTGGGAACGGCGCCGGCCGCGAACGGCATTCCGGAGCGTTCCGCGGTGCCGGCATCCCCCACTGCATCGAATCCATCGCGCGCGCGCATTGGCGTCTGCCGGGCAGACCGTGCATCGTCGTCCGCACGGGAGATGACGATGGTTCGACACTGGACATTGGCGGCGCTGGGCCTGCTCGCCGGGTGCGGTGCCGCGCCAGCCACGCAGCCGGCGGCCGCGCTCAAGGTCGTCGAGCTGTTCCAGAGCCAGGGCTGCTCCTCCTGCCCACCGGCGATCGCGAACGTGAATGCGCTCGCGGACCGACCCGACGTGCTCGCGCTCACATTCGCGGTCACTTATTGGGACCAGCTCGGCTGGAGAGACAGCTTCGCCCGCCAGGCCTTCACCGACCGGCAATGGGACTATGCCCGGGCGCGCCGCAGCGGGCAGGTGTTCACGCCGCAAGTGATCGTCAATGGCCGCACCTCGATCGTCGGCGCGCGCCGCGAACAGCTCGAACAGGCGCTCGCCACCACGCCGCCGATCGCCGACGCGCCCGCGATCGCGGTCGAGCGCGGCGCGCTCGTGCTGGGCGCGGGAGCGGCGGGGCGGCCGGCCGTCGTCTGGCTGGTCGACTACGACCCGCGCGCGCGGGCCGTGCCGATCCGCGCCGGCGAGAATGGCGGCCGCACGATCGTCCACCGCAATGTCGTGACCGGGGTGTCGCTGCTCGGCCGGTGGACCGGGCAGGCGGCGCGGTTCGCGCTGCCGCCCGCCTCACCCGGCCTCCGCCGCGCCGTGCTCGTCCAGGCCGATCGGGCAGGGCCGGTGATCGCGGCCCGCCGGCTCTAGGCGCGCCACGAACCTGCACGCCGTGCATCGACTCGATGCCGGCTCGGTAGCGGACAGCCGCGCCGCCTTGGCCGACACTGGGCGGCATGACGCACCCGATCCCGACCACCGCGCAGCGCCCGAGGGTGGTGATCCTTGGCGCCGGCTTCGGCGGACTGGCCGCGGCGCGCACGCTGTGCGGGACGGAGGCCGAGGTCGCGCTCGTCGACCAGCAGAATCATCATCTCTTCCAGCCCTTGCTCTACCAGGTCGCGACGGCCGGCCTGTCGCCCGCGGACATCGCCGCGCCGATCCGCGCGATCGTCAAGCGCCACAAGGCGACGCGGGTGCTGCTCGACGCAGTGACCGGGATCGACGTGCGCGCACGCCGCGTGCAGCTCGCCGGCGGGGCGACCCTGCCCTATGATTTCCTGATCGTCGCGACCGGGGCGCGGCACAGCTATTTCGGGCGCGACGACTGGGCGGCCTTCGCCCCCGGCCTCAAGACCATCGACGACGCGACGCGGCTGCGCCGCAACATCCTCTATGCGCTCGAGCATGCCGAGACGCTGCCGCCCGGGCCCGCGCGCGACCGCCAGCTCACCTTCGTCCTGATCGGCGGCGGCCCGACCGGGGTCGAAATGGCCGGCGCGATCGCGGAGTTGTGCCGCCACAGCGTCAGCGGCGACTTCCGCCACATCATGACCGAGCAGGCGCGCGTCGTGCTGATCGAGGCCGGCGACCGGCTGCTCGCCAGCTTCCCGCCCGAACTGGGCGAGTGCGCCCGTCGCGCGCTCGTCCGGCTGGGCGTGGATGTTCGGCTCGGCGCGCGCGTCGAGCAGGTCGATGCCGACGGCGTGACGCTGCCGGACGGGGTGCGCATCGACGCGGCGACGCTGGTGTGGGCCGCGGGCGTCCAGGCCTCGCCCGTCGCCGCGTGGCTGGGCATCGCGGCCGCGGACCGCGCCGGCCGCGTCGCAGTCGGGTCCGATCTCTCGCTCCCCGGCCGGCCGGAGATCTTCGTCATCGGCGACGCTGCGCTGCGCGTGCGCGCGGACGGTCGTCCGGTGCCGGGCGTCGCGCCGGCCGCCAAGCAGATGGGCGAACACGTCGCGCGGGTGATCGCGGCGCGCGTGGCGGGCGCCGCGCCGCCGCCGCCGTTCGTCTATCGCGACCGCGGCAACCTCGCCACGATCGGCCGCAAGCGCGCCGTCGCGGACTTCGGCCACACCCGGCTGCGCGGCACCGTCGCATGGCTGCTGTGGTGCGTGGTCCATGTCTATTTCCTGGTCGGCTTCCGCAATCGCCTGCTCGTCGGCGCCAACTGGCTTTGGCACTATCTGACGTTCGATCGCGGCGCCCGCCTGATCACCGGCCTCGACCGCCTCTTGCCCCAAGGGAGCTCCCGATGACGCTTGCCGCCGTGTGTTCGCCCGCGCCGCTGTGCCATCGCGCGGGCGATCTCGAGGTCCGCCTGGCCGAACCGCACGAGATCGACGCCGCGCTGCGGCTGCGTCACCGTGTCTTCTGCGACGAGCGAGGCGCGCGGACCGGTCGCGCCGGCCTCGAGGAGGACCGCTATGATCGCGACTGCGACCATCTGATCGTGCGCGATCGCAGCCGCGCGCAGGCGCCGGTGGTCGGCACCTATCGCCTGCTGCGCGAGGATGTGGCGGCGCGCATCGGCGGCTTCTATTCGGCCGGGGAATATGACCTCGCGCCGCTGTTCGCGCAGCGGCAGGGCGGCGGGCCGCCGGCCCGATTGCTCGAGCTCGGCCGCTCCTGCGTCGACCTGCCTTACCGCACGAACGCGACGATCACCTTGCTGTGGCGCGCGATCGCCGCCTATCTCGAGGCCCACCGGATCGGCTTCATGTTCGGCTGCGCCTCGTTCGCCGGAGCCGATCCGTCGCGCCACCGCGACGAGCTCGCCTATCTCCACCGTTTCCACCTGGCGCCCGAGGCGCTGCGCGTGCGCGCATTGCCCGGCTGCCGGGTCGAGATGGCGAGCGCGGCGGCGGCCGATCTCAGCGGGCGCGGCCTCCCGCCGCTGATCAAGGCCTATCTGCGCGTCGGCGCCAAAGTCGGCGACGGCGCCTTTGTCGACCGGCCGTTCAACACGGTCGACGTGTTCATGATCCTCCCCGTCGAGCGCATTGTCGGGCGCTATGGCCGGCGCTTCGGGCTCGTCTCCGGCTGATGCATCGAAAGCATAGGAAGGCGGCATTTCCGCAGCGATGCCGGAGCCGGCACGATGCGGCATCTCCGAACAAGGAAAGACCTTCTCATGTCGCGTAACCTGCCCTTCGCGGTCGCTCTCGCCCTCGTGGTCGTCCCCACCGCGGCCATCGCCAGGACGGCGCCGGTCTATACCGGCCTGTTCGGCAATGTCGCGCTGTCCGGCTACGACCCGGTCGCCTATTTCACCGACGGCAGGCCGGTGAAGGGCGATGCGCGCTTCAAAATCGCCTGGCAAGGCGCCGAATATCGGTTCGCGAGTGCCGACCATCTCGCCCGTTTCCGCGCGACGCCGGCGGCCTTCGCCCCGCAATATGGGGGCTATTGCGCCTGGGCCGTCGCGCACGGCTACACCGCGTCCGGCGACCCGATGGTGTGGAAGATCGTCGGCGGCCGGCTCTACCTCAACTACAATGCCGAGGTGGGGCGCAAATGGGCCGCCAACATTCCCGGCTTCATCAAGGCGGCCAACGCCAAATGGCCTCAGCTCCTCGCACAATGATCCGGAAAGGAGAGGAAAGATGAGCCGCGCCCGTCTGTCGATCGTGCTGATCGCCTTCGTCGCCTTCGTGTTCGTGCAGTCGCTGTTCTTCAAGTTCACCAACTCGCCCGAGACCCAGCATATCTTCGGCACGCTCGATCTGTGGGGCGCGAGCCTCGGCCTGCCCGGCCTGTTCGCGCCGCGCGGCATCTTCTCGCAATATGTGGTCGGATCGGCCGAGCTTGTGGCGAGCCTGACCCTGGTCGCGAGCCTGATGCCGGCGCTGCGCGCACTCCGGCCCGCCGGGGCGGCGCTCGGCCTTGCCGTCATTTCGGGCGCGATCTTCTTCCACCTTTTCACGCCGCTCGGCGTGTCGGTCCCCAATGCCGACGGGACCCAGGATCATGGGCTGCTGTTCGGCCTTGCGTGCGGGGTCTGGGCGTCGAACGCGCTGCTGCTCTGGTTCGACCGCGACCGGTTGCGCGGGCTGGTCGGGCGCCGTCTCGCGTCCGCCTGACCTCAGTCGAGCGCGGCGACGATCGCCGCACGCGCGCGCGCCGCGGCCGCTTTCCGGTCGCGATCGGCGTCGAACGCCGCGTGGTAGGTGATCCGGCACAGCATCGATGTGCCGCAGATGATCTCTCGCGCATGCGGCAGGAACGCCTTGTCGCCGTCCCATGCGAAGCCCGCGCGCTCGCCGGGCCGCCAGGGCCGCCCGGCCGGGCGCCACTGCAGGCTGACCGGCTGGACGCGCGTCGCCGCGGCGAACAGGGCCGAGCGGAACGGCAGCACGCTTCCACCGTCTCCCGTCGTGCCTTCGGCGAAGAGCACGACCGTGCCCGCGCGCAGCGCTTCGGCGATCTGCCCGACCTGGCCGCGAACGCCCGCGCGGCGGTGCCGCGCGACGAAGACGGTGCCGGCAAGCCGCGCGAGCGCGCCGAGGACCGGCCAGCGCGCCAGGTCGGCGCGCGCCACGAAGGTTGCGGGCGTCGCCGCGCCCAATGCGACGATATCGGCCCAGCTGACATGGTTCGCCACGTGGAGCGCGCCGGCTTCCGGGGCGCCGACGATTTCGACCTCGAAGCGCAGCGCCCGCGCGAGCAGCCGGTGATAGGTGCGTACGACCGGGGATGGCCGGGCGCGTCGCGCGACACGCCATAGCAGCTGTGCGGGAAGCAGGGCGGCCAGGCCGGGCCCGGCCAGAAGCAGGAAGCGGATCGCGCGCCGTTGGCGCCCGGAGGAGGGCACGCGAACCGCGGTCTCGGGCAGCGCCAGATCCATTTCGGTCTCAATCTGCACGTTGACGGAGCAAAGGCTGACCGATCATCATCCGGCCCGGAAATGCCGGACGCGTATGCGATCCATAGCCGCTCGCTATTGGACTTCGCGACCGCCGATCCGGTCTGATCCGGGGGCGTGGACATGCGACCGACACCAAGCCGATCTGAGGCCTGAGCCATGGAAATGCATCAGGTCCGCTATTTCCTGGCCGTCGCGCGAACGCTCAATTTCACGCGCGCCGCCGAAGAATGCAACGTCACCCAGCCATCGCTGACCCGCGCGGTCCAGAAGCTGGAAGAAGAGCTGGGCGGGCTCCTGTTCCGGCGCGAGCGGGCGCTCACGCATCTGACCGATCTCGGCCGCCTGATGCTCCCGCACCTCGAGCGCACCTACGAGGCCGCGCAGGCGGCCAAGGCGCTCGCGCGCGGGATCGGCAAGGCGCAGGTCGCGCCGCTGACGCTCGGCGTGGCGAGCGGGATCGAGTCCGACGCGCTCCGCGACGTGCTGAACGTCGTCGCCGAGAGCCTGCCGGGCTTCGAGCTCACGATCGAGACGGGCGCGTCCGCCGCGCTGCTCGACCGGGCGATCAAGGGCGATGTCGAACTGCTGATCGTCGAAGCGCCTGACTCGGCGCCCGAGCGGCTCGACAGCTGGGGGCTGTTCGTCCAGCACTATCACATGATCACCCGCGCCGGGCACCGCCTGGACGGGAGGTCCGAGATCAGCCTCTCCGATGCGGCGGGCGAGGCCTGGATCGATTGCGGGAGCGACGGGGCAGTGCGCCTGCGTGCGGCCGGCCGGCGGATCGGGGCGGAGCCGGACTTCCGGCACCGTGCGACGGCGCCGGGGCAGGTCATCCAGCTGCTGCTTGCCGGGCTGGGGAGCGCGGTGATGCCCCGACCGGCGCGGAACGATCCCCGGCTGATCGCCCTCTCGTTCCTCGACGACGAATTTCTGGCGCCGGTGATCCTCGCCGGGATCGCCGGCCGGCGGCGCTCTCCTGCGGCCGATGCCTTCGTCCGCGCGGCGCGCGCGCGGCCCTGGGCGGACCGCTAGCCGCGGCCCTCCGCCGCGACCGCGCGCACGACGGCGAGCACGTCGTCGACCGCGGCGCGCACCCGGAAGTCCGGGTCGACGAAGGCGAAGCGCACGCGTCGATCCGGGGCGACCACGAACGTGGCGGGCACCGGCAGGAACCAGCCGCCGCTGCCGTAGATCTGGGTGAGGTCCAGCCCGCAGGCGAGGTAGCGGCGCTGCAGGTCGGCATCGCAGCGAAACGCCAGCCCCATGGCGAGCGCGAGGCCATGGTCGACATCGACGAGGACCTCGGCGCTGGGGCCGACCAGCTCGTGCAGCCGGACCGCGCGGCCGCCGGTCTCGCCGGCGATCGAGACGAGCACGCCGCCGGCATCGGCAAGCGCCGCGCGGCGATCGCCCCACGCGCTCAGCTCCGACCGGCAATAGGAGCACCAGCCGCCGCGGTTGAAGCTGAGCACCGCGGGGCCGCGCGCCAGGATCTGGTCGAGGCTGCGATAGCGGCCCCGATCGTCGGGAAGCGCGAAGTCGGGGAAGCGCGCGCCCGACCGCGGGGCGCGGTTGCCGATCCCGCTGGTCCGCAACTTGGCGACGAAGGCGTCGTAGACGGGCGTCCAGTCGGCGGTCTGCTCCTCGCAGGCGACGATCGGCGCGGCCGAGGGAAAGTCGGTCATCATCGACTCCTCATGCCTCCCGGGCCGGCAAGTTGGAAGCGGGCCGGGCCTATGATGTCGATACTTCGAAGGCATGAGTCGCGCGCGCGCGATAGCGCCCCGCTATCGACAGGATGGCCAAGCGGCATTTCCGGTCATCGCAAGTCGAGGGCAGTCTCCAGCGGAAAGGAGAGGGGCCCGTTGTTCACGCTGCTGCTGTCCATGCTGTGCGGGGTCGGCTTCGGCTATGCGGCGCAGCGCGGCAGCATCTGCGCGGTGCGCAGCGTGGCGGAGCTGATCGACAAGGGCTCCGGCCGCCAGCTCGCCGCCGCGGCGCGTTGCAGCCTATGGGTGGTCGCGGTGGCGGTCCCGCTCGTCTGGCTCGACCCCGCAGCGCATCTCGCGCCGCGCCACGCCGCGAGCCTCGCCGCATTGCTGGGCGGCGCCGTGTTCGGCGTCGGCGCCGCGCTCAACGGCAGCTGCTCGTTCGGCACGATCATCGGGCTCGGCGCCGGCGACCTCAGCTATCTCGCGACGCTCGCCGGCACGGCCCTCGGCTTTGCCTTGCAGCTCTCCGCCGGGCCGATCCCGCCGGCGGCGCTGGGCCCGAGCCTGCTCCAACTGCCCTCGCACGGCGGCCTGCTGCTGATCGCGGCGGCCTGGGCGCTGTGCGCCCGCGAACTCGTGCTGATCGGGATCCGGCCGCGACGGCGGCGCCGCTGGTCGCCCGAGCGGGCGGCGGCGCTGATGGGGATGACCGGCGGGGTGCTCTACGCGCTGAACGGAAGCTGGGCCTGGACCGTCTCCCTCCAGCGCAGCGTCGCCGCCATGGCCGATGCCCCCGCCGGGGAGCCGCGCCTGCTGCTGATCTTCGCCGCGTGCGTGGCCGGCGCCGCATGGGGCGCCCGACGCCGGCTCCGGCTGCGCCTCAACCTCGCTGCGTGGCCCGTCCGGCTCGCCGGCGGGACGGTGATGGGCGCGGGTGCGGCCTATGTGCCCGGCGGCAACGACGCGCTGCTGCTGCACGGCGCTCCGGCGCTGTCGCCGCACGTCCTGGTCGCCTGGCCGGCGCTTCTCGCGGGGGTGGCGGCGGCACTGGTCACGGCCCGGCTGGCGCGAGGGCTGCGCCTGGGGCCGGAGCGACGACGCGCGAGCGGGGCGCGCCGTTGATGCGCGGCGGCTATCGACAGCATGGCCAGCCGGTATTTCCGCCGGCGCATCGGCTCCGCCACTCTCGCGACCAGGGAAGCGAGGTGACATGCTGGGCGATGTTCTGATGGCGCTTGCGGGAGAACCGGTCGCGCTCACGCTTGCGATCGTGGCCGCCACCTTCGTGCTCGAAGATGCCGCGACGATCACCGTCGCCCTGCTCGCGAGCCGCATGGCGATCGACGGCAAGACCGCGCTCGTTGCGGCGACGCTCGGGACCATCCTCGGTGACCTCGCGCTCTATGCCGCCGCGCGCTGGGCCGGCGATCGGCCGCTCGTGCAGCGCTGGACGGCGCGGCCGGGAGTCGCCGCGGTGCTCGGCTGGCTCAAGCTCCACGCCCTCGCGCTCGTCGTGCTCGCGCGCTTCACGCCGGGGCTGCGGCTGCCCGTCTATGCGGGTGCCGGCACGATCCGGATGCCGGCCGGGCGGCTCGCGCTCGCGGTGATCGGCTCGACCCTCGTCTGGACGCCGGGCCTGTACTGGGCGGCGACGGCGCTCGACATGGCGGACCTGGGCGTCGCGCGCTGGGCGGCGCCGGCGGGACTGGTCCTGCTGATGCTGCTGGCCCCCCGCGCCACCGCGCAACTGCTCGCGCGGCCTCAGGGCTGATGCGCACTTTTCCCCAGCCCGAGCTGCCGGTCACCGCCACGGCCGCGACGGCGACGGCGCTCCATGGTTTCGAGAACGAGATCCTGAGGTTCGGGCGCGACGCATCGCGCATCTTCGACCTGATCGCGGCCGACCCGACCTGCCTGCTGGCGCGGGCCTATGGCGCGCTCGCGCATGTGCTCGGCCAGTCGCGCAGCGGGCTGGCGATGGCCCGTCAGCTCCTCCACGAACAAGATGTCCGCGGCGTGACGCCGCGCGAGGCGCGGTTGGTCGCGGCGATCGACGCCTGGTCGCGGGAGGATGTCGGGCGCGCGCGGCAGACGCTCGAGCGGCTTGTCGCCGACCTGCCGGAAGACCTGTTCGCGGCGCGGCTGCTCCAGCTTCTCCAGTTCAATGCCGGCGATGCGATCGCGATGCGCGCGACGATCGAACACGTGCTGCCGGTTCACGTCGGGACCGCCGAGGCGCACGCGATGCATGCCTTCGCGCTGGCCGAGACCGGTGCTCTGGCCGCGGCCGAGCGCGCCGCCCGGCATGCGCTCGCGCTCGGGCCGGAGCCCTGGGCGCATCACGCGCTCTCGCACGTGATGTATGTCGAGGGCCGTCACCGCGAAGGGCGCGCCTGGATGCACGCGCATGCCGGCGACTGGGCGCGCTGCTCGTCGTTCCTGTTCACGCACAATTGGTGGCACGCCGCGCTGTTCGACCTCGAACTCGCGGCCGCGGACTCCGCCCTGGATCTTTACGACCGGCGCGTCTGGTCGATGCGCAAGGATCATGCGCAAGACCAGATCAACGCGGTCTCGCTCCTGGCCCGCCTCGAGCTGTCAGGCATCGACGTGGGCGACCGCTGGCACGAGATCGCGGCGCATGTGGCGCCGCGCTGTGGCGATGCCGTCGACGGCTTCCTCGACCTGCATCTTGCCTGGGCCCTGGCACGCGCGGGCGACGATGGCGCGGTGACGACGCTGCTGCGTCGCGCGCGGGCGGGCAACGTCGCGGAGGCCCCGCGCTGGCGGCGGATCATGCCGGCGGCCGCGGGCGGGATCGTCGCCTTCGCGCGCGGCGCGCACGAGCAGGCGTGGTGGCTGCTCGGGCCGGTCCTGCCGCAGCTGCGTCTGCTCGGCGGCAGCACCGTCCAGCGCGATCTGTTCGAGCGCGTGGCGGTCGCGGCGCGCGCGGGCGTCGAGCTGGCCGCATGACGCGGGCCGGGCCTGCGGTCGCGCGACCGGCGCTCACCGGCGCGCACGAGACGCGCGACGCCATGCCGCCGCTCGATCCGGCGCCGCCGCTCTCGCGCTTCGAGTTCTGGCCGGCGTCGCTGTTCTACGCGCCGGTCTGGGCGTGGATCGTCCTGCTCGCCATCCGGCACCGCGGCATTCGACTGCCGCTCGTCGCCAATCCCGGCCTGCCCGCGAGCGGACTCGTCGGCGAGTCCAAGTCGGCCGTGCTCGACACCATGGTCGGTTGCGCGCGCGCGCATGTCGCGCCCTATGTCGCGGCGCCCAAGTCCAGCCTCGCGGCAGCGCTCGCCGCGCTCGAGGCGGGCGGTCTCGACTTTCCGATCGTCGCCAAGCCCGATCTCGGCTGCCGCGGCGCGGGCGTGCGCCCGGTGCGCAGCGCCGCCGAGCTCGACGCCTATCTCGCCGGCTTTCCCGACGGACAGACGATCGTCTTCCAGAAGCTGATCGACGTCGAAGGCGAAGCCGGCGTCTTCTACGTGCGCGAGCCCGGCCGGACCCGCGGCGAGATCTTCTCCCTGACGCTCAAATACTTCCCGCATGTGACCGGCGATGGCCGCCGCACGCTGCGCCAGCTCATCCTTGCCGATCCGCGCGCGGGGCAGCTTGCGCACCTCTATCTCCACCGACATGCGCGCCGGCTCGACGCGATCCTTCCCGACGGCGAGCGGGTCCGGCTCGCCTTCGCCGGCAGCCATAGCCGCGGCGCGATCTTCCGCGATGGAGGCGCGCACGTGACCGAGGCGCTCCGCGCCCGCTTCGATGCGATCGCCAATGGCATTCCCGGCTTCTGCTTCGGGCGGTTCGACGTCCGCTTCGGGGATTTCGCGGCGTTCCGGCGCGGCGAGGGGTTTGCGATCCTCGAGGTGAACGGCGCGGGGGCCGAAGCGACGCACATCTGGGACAGTCGCACCCGGCTGCGCGACGCCTGGCGGACGCTGTTCCGCCAATTCGCGCTGCTCTGGCGCGTCGGTGCCGCGAACCGCGCGCGCGGACATCGCCCCGAACCCTGGCGCGTCTTCCTGCGGCGCTGGCTTGACGAACGACGACTGGTGGGGGTCTATCCGCCCACCGCCTGATGAGCTTTCCGACCGGCTTCGACCCTCGCGACTGGAAGGCGCCCCCGCACACCGCCTGGGCGCTGCGCAATGTCGCCCGCTTCCTCCCCGTCGCGACGGTGGCGACGGGTGCGACGCGCCCGCTCCCGGAGCGGCCCGAACCACTGGACCTCGACTCCTATATGGCGGAGGTGCACGCGACCGCGGTGCTGGTCGTGCGCGGCGGGGCGCTGCGGTTCGAACGATATGCCGAGGGCGCGGGGCCGGCCGACCGGCCGATGCTCTTCTCGATCACCAAGTCGATCCTGGGATTGGTCGCGCTCGGGCTGGTCCATGACGGGCGCATCGACCCCGACCTCGGGGTCGCAGCGCTGGTTCCGGAACTCGCCGGGACCGGCTTTGCGGAGGCGACGCTCGCCACGCTTCTCGCGATGGAGGATGGCGTCGATTTTGACGAGTCCTATGCCGACCCCGGCGCGGAGATCCATGCCTATTCGCGCCATTACTGGGGCGAGTCGGCGGGCGGCACGCTGGCGGGGCTGGCGGCCCTTCCCACCCGTCCGCGGCGGCCGGGCTTCGCCTATCGGACACCGGTCGCCGACGTGGTGGGCTGGATGCTGCGGCGCGCGACGGGAACGGCGCTGGCCGATCTGGTCTCGGAAATGCTCTGGGCGCCGCTCGGCGCGGAAGCGGACGCGCTGATGATCCGCGATACGGGCGGGGCGGAGATCGGCGGGACCGGCTTTTGTGCCCGCCCGCGCGACCTGGCGCGCCTCGCGCTCGCCTTGCTCGATCCAGAGAGCGGCATCGTCGCGCGCGCGGTCGTGTCACGGCTGTTCCGGGGCGGCGACCCGGCCGTGCTCGAACGCGCCGGCTACGCCACCCGGACGGGCTGGTCCTATCACGGGCTCTGGTGGCATCTCGGCGGCCGCCGCATCGGTGCGCTCGGCGTGCACGGCCAGCGCTTGCTGATCGACGCCGGTTCCGAAACCGCGCTGATCGTGACCGGCGCCGCTCCGAGCGTCGACTCACGCGCCCTCGACCCGGCGCATATGCGCATGTTCGACGCGCTTTGCGCCGGGCGCGTGTGAGGATCAGCGGCCGGAGACACTCGCGGCGATCGCGTGGCCCGCGGTCTGGGACGGACGCCTTCCTGCCTTCCGCCTGTCCGCTACCGGTCATGCATCGTGTCGATACCCAAATGGCAGGGCCGGCGACTGGATGGAGTCGCGCCGGAGGTGTAATGATCGCGCCGGGGAGACTGCCTCATGGAGATGCAGCAGGTCCGCTACTTCGTCGCGCTCGCGCAGACGCTGAACTTCACGCGCGCCGCCGAACAGTGCAACGTCAGCCAGCCGGCGCTGACCCGCGCCATCCAGCAGCTCGAGCACGAACTGGGCGGACCGCTATTCCATCGCGAGCGCGGGAACACGCATCTGTCCGAGCTGGGGCAGATGATGCGGCCCTATCTCGACCAGCTCTGGGCGCAGGCAAGGGCCGCCAAGGAGAGCGCGCGGGCGTTCGGCCGGATGGGCGAGGGTTCGCTGCGCCTGGGCGCCATGTGCACCATCTCGCCGGGCCTGGTCGCCGACCTGATCGCGCGGTTCAGTGCCGCGCATCCGAGCGTGAGGGTTCAGATCCACGACGGCGGCGCGCCCCAGATGATCGAGGCGCTCGAGACCGGCAAGCTCGAGATCGCGGTGGTCGGCGTGCCCGGCGAACTGCCGGACAGCCTCCACTGCCTGCCCATCTTCGAGGAGCGGTTCGTCGTCGTGCTGCCGCCCAACCATCGCCTCGTCGCGCACAATCCGGTGCGCGTCGCGGAGCTGGACGGCGAGACCTATGTCAGCCGCGCCAGTTGCGAGGTCTTCGAGCATGTCGCACAGGATCTCGCGTCGCGCGGCGTGCTGCCGCGCAAGGTGTTCAGCTCGACCCGCGACGACTGGGTGCAGAGCATGATCAAGGCGGGGCTGGGCTTCGGCTTTTTCCCCGAGAGCTGCGTGACCGACCCGGACCTCGTCGTCCGCGAGCTGGTCGAGCCGAGCTATCGGCGCACCATCTACCTCGCGACCGTCCGCGGACGTCCGCATTCGCCCGCGGTCGGTGCCTTCGTGCGCGAGGCGCGGCGGCACCGCTGGCCGGCGACGGTGCCGGTCGACAGGCCCGAGCTGGTCAGCGCCTGACCGCGGCGCCGAGCGCCGTGGCCAGCCCGAGCGCGAGGGCGACCATGCCGACCGCGCTCCCCCAGCCGAAGCGATCGAAGAGCGGGCCGACCAGCGCCGCGCCCGCCATGCCGCCGCAATAGTAGAAGCTGAGATAGAGGCCGCTCGCGGCCGACGTTTCCGTGTCCGCGGCGCGCCCGACCATTCCCGTCGCCACCGCCTGCGCGAAGAAGGTGCCGATGCCGACCAGCGCAAGGCCGACGAGCACGGGCGCCAGGCTCTGGAAGAGCAGCAACGGCAGTCCCGCGATGGCAAGCCCCAGGGAGGCGGCCAGGGCTGATGCCGGCCCGTAACGGTCGACCGCGCGCCCGGCGAGCGGCGTGGTCAGCATCGCCGGCGAGAACACGAGAAAGACGAGGCCGAGCGCGGACATCGACAGCGCGAGCGGCGGCCCGGCGAGGACGAAGCCGACATAGGAGAAGATGCCGATGAACCCGAACAGGATCAGGAAGCCGATCGCGTAGAGGCGCAGGAGCGCGGGATTGCGGATGTGGCGCGTCCAGCCCGCCCAGAACGGCGCCGCGCGCGCGACGCGCATCGGGGCGCCGCCGGAAAGGCTGACGCCGACGAGCGCCGCGCCGGCAAGATTGAGCCCGGCGAAAACGACGAAGCTCCCCGACGCGCCCAGCGCCCCCGCAAGCGTCGCCGCGACGAGGCGCCCGACCAGGTTGCTCGCGACCACGCCGGTCACATAGGCGGCGAGCGCGGTGGCGGCGCCCGTTCGGGTGCAGCGCTCGGCCAGATAGGCGAGCATCAGCGTGAAGGCGGTCGCCATGCACAGGCCCTGGAGAATGCGCAGCGTCGCGAACACCGCGAGCGACGGCGCGAAGGCGAGCATCAGCGTCGGCCCGGCGAGCAGGGCGAGGCTGACGACGATCCCGCGTCGCCGGTCGAGATCGCGTCCCAGGGCGCCGGCGAGGAGCCCCGCCAGCGCCATGCCGAGCGTGCTTGCGTTCGCTGCCAGTCCGATCGCCGCGGCGCTGGCGTGGTAATGCCGCGCGAGGGCGGGCAGGATCGCCTGCGTCGCGAACAGGTCGACGAGGGTCAGGAAGCCGATCAGGCCCACCACGGCCGGACGGAGCGTGCGCGCCATGGCGGGCGCAGGCGGCGCGAGAGCGTTCATGGCAGGGTCCGGGTTGTGTCGGAAAAGGGGAGGTGGCGCCCCGCCCAGGGGGCAAGCGGGGCGCCACGCGGCCGCCGGCGAGAGACCGGTGCGGCGGCCGGAGCCGTCAGTCGCCGGCCTTCACGTCGGCCGAATAGAGGATTGCCGGCGTGGTGCCGTTGTTGACCCAGTAATGCGAGATGCCCTTGACCTCTTCGGCGAGGTCGCCGGCCTTGTGCTGGATCGGCTTGGCGCAGGTGCTGCGATATTCGGTGATCTCGCCGCTGGCGGTCAGGATCAGCGCCGGTCGGCCATCATGGCTATGGAGCGGGACGACGCCGCCCGGCTGAACGACCAGCTTGCGCAGTCGCAGCTTGTGGCCCGGAACGTCGATCTGGGCGCCGAGGTCGAGCGCGCCGAGGACGTCGTCGGTGACCGCTTTGGGGCTGGTCGGCGCGCTGGCGAGCGCCATTGCGCCCGCGGCCGGGCAGTCGGCGGCGGCGGCGGGCGTCGCGCTGAAGGCGAGGGCGGCGGCGGCGACGGACAGGGCGGTCGTGCGCCGGGCAAGAACGAACATCATGTCGAAATCTCCTGAGAGCTGAAAATCGGCAGGGGCCGGCGGCCCGTGACATCGCGCAAGCTACGGCGTGCGGGGCGAGGGCTCCAATCGCGGTTCCGTATCGAGTCGATGCGTGATGGGCATTTCATCCGGACGGCGCGGCCCGGCAGCTTGGCGCCGACCGACCAGATGAAGGAGCTTACCCGTGAACATCCGCCCCCAGGACCTGCACGCCGGCAGCAGCACGCTTGCCGGCCGCGTGGCGGTCGTCACTGGCTCGACCAGCGGCATCGGGCTCGGCATCGCCCGCGCGCTCGTCGGGGCGGGCGCCGACGTCGTGCTGAACGGGCTCGGCGACGCCGCCGCGATCGCCGCCACCGTGGCGGACCTCGCAGGGGCGGGCGGAGGGACCGTCGCGCACGACGGCGCCGACCTGATGACGCCCGACGGGGCGCGTGCGCTCGTCGAGCGGGCGCAGATCCGCTTCGGGCGAGTCGACATCCTGGTGAACAATGCGGGCATCCAGCATGTCGCGCCGATCGAGTGCTTCCCGATCGAGAAATGGGACGCGATCCTGGCACTCAACCTGTCCGCCGCCTTCCACACCAGCCGCGCGGCATTCGCGGCGATGAAGGCCGCGGGCTTCGGCCGCATCGTCAACATCGCGTCGGCGCATGCGCTCGTCGCATCGCCGTTCAAGAGCGCCTATGTCGCCGCCAAGCACGGCCTGCTCGGGCTGACCAGGACGGTCGCGCTCGAAGGTGCGGAGCACGGCATCACCTGCAACGCGATCTGCCCCGGCTATGTCTGGACTCCGCTGGTCGAGGGCCAGATCGACGCCACCGCGCAGGCCCGCGGGATCACCCGCGAGCAGGTCGTCCGCGACGTGCTGCTGGCGGCGCAGCCCAACAAGCAATTCGCGAGCGTGGACGAGCTCGGCGCGCTCGCGGCGTTCCTCTGCGGCCCGGGAGGCGCTTCGATCACCGGGGCGGCGCTGCCGGTCGACGGCGGCTGGACGGCGCATTGACATGACCCATCGCCCGCTCCGCCCGGACCTGGCCGGCGCCTGGCTGTTCGCCAGGGCCGCGCCGCCGCACGGCCGCCCGATCCGGCCGATGGGGGCCGGGAACCTCGCCCAACTCGCGACCCGCGGCGCCGCGCCGCGCAACTTCGACTGAGGGACTTATGGACAGTGAACTCAATGCCGAACTCGCCGGCCTCGGCCAGCGCGTGCTCGTCCTCCAGGGCGGCGGCGCGCTCGGCGCGTATCAGGTGGGCGTCTACCAAGCGCTCGACGAGGCCGGCGTCGCGCCCGACTGGGTGATCGGGACCTCGATCGGGGCGATCAACGCCGCGCTGATCGCGGGATCGAAGCCCGGCGAGCGAATGGACCGGCTGCGCGCGTTCTGGACGCGGGTCGAACATGGCCGCTTCCTCGGCAGCCCGCTTCCGGCCTGGTTCGGGACCGCGGTGCGCAACATGCTCGCGGTCACGACCGGCGTGCCGTCCTTCTTCGCGCCCAACCCGGCGGCCTTTCTCAGCCCGCACGCGCCGCTCGGTCCCGAGAGCGCGGGCTATTATTCGACCGCGCCGCTCGCGCGCACGCTCGGCGAACTGATCGATTTCGACGAGGTGAATGCCGGCGCGGTCCGCCTGACGGTCGGCGCCTCCAACGTCCGCACGAGCGAGATGACCTATTTCGACAGTCGCGACCAATCGCTCGACCTGCGCCACGTGATGGCGTCGGGCGCGCTGCCGCCGGCCTTCCCGCCGGTGCGCATCGACGGCGAACTGTATTGGGACGGCGGCATCCTGTCGAACACCCCCGTCGAGGTCGTGTTCGACGACAATCCGCGTCGCAACTCGGTCGTCTTCGCCGTCCATATCTGGAACCCGCACGGCGCCGAGCCGAACACCATCTGGGAGGTGATGAACCGCCAGAAGGACGTCCAATATTCGAGCCGCGCCGCCGCGCACATCAAGCGCCAGCGCCAGCTCCACAAGATGCGCCACATCATCGGCGAACTGTCGCGGATGGTCCCGGAGAGCCTGCGCGACAGCAACAGCTTCGCCGAGATGGCGAGCTGGGGCTGCCTGACCCGGATGCACGTCGTTCGCCTGCTCGCGCCGGCGCTGCCCTATGAGGATCACGCCAAGGACGTCGATTTCAGCCCCGAGGGCATTCGCCAGCGCTGGGAGGCGGGCTATCGCCACACGATGGAGACGCTCGAAAAAGCACCCTGGCGCGATCCGTTCGACCCGCTCGAGGGCTTCATCCTCCACGAAGCCTGTGGCGGCGAGATGGTGACGACCGCGGCGGCGTGACGCGGGCGGGGGGCTGTTCCCGGCCGCTACAGAGCATCGAGATCAAAAACGTTCACGGTGCGCCGTCCCCCTCAAGCGACTGTATTGCCGGGTTGATCGGCGAGCACAACGCCGTTTCGACCCACCCCGGTCCTGTACGCGCGCTACGACAATTCTGGACGTGCCGAGCTACCTTCGGAGGCCGGCGAGTGCCGCGGCGGCGTCGCCGTCCTCGGCCGGGAAGGGCGCGAGTTGATAGAGTGATCGGTTCGCCCGCCGTAGGGCGTCGGCGTTTTCCGCCGCGAGCGCGGCCTCACCCTCCGCGACCACACGGTCGAACGCCGCCCCGTCGACCGCCGCATGCCGGCGTCCCGCGAGAAACTGGAACTGTCGCGCCAGAAAGTGCGGGTCGCTGCGCAATCCTTCGCGATTGATCGCGTCCATCGCCTCGATCGCCGCTTCGGCGACGTCGATCCGGACCGGATGTCCGAGCAGCGCTTCTTCTGCGGTAAAGCGTGCCCGCCCGAATTGCAGACGTCCGGCATCGGTCAGCCGGTCTTCCAGTGCCTTGTGAAGACGCAGCGCCTTCTCGAGTTCCCGGCGCAAAATCGGCGCGCGGTGCTGCGGGTCATGACGTATCCGCGACATCTCCTGCCGGATCAGCCGCGCTTCCTCGACCACGCGGCGGAAGGCGTCGGGGTCTTCCGCATGGCGGGATTGGTCGAGCAGCGAATTGACCCGATCACGAACCTTGTTGACCTTCTCGTCCGCGCCCGGACCGAGCAACTCGGACAGCGCCTCGACATCCGTGTCGAGCGAGACGATCGCCTCGTCCGCGAGTTGCCGGCCGTTGGCGGCGAAATCGAGCCGCGCCAGCGAGTCCACGTAAAAGTTCCGGTCGTCGAGGTGAAGGCCCTGCTGCGGCAGTTCGACAGAGCAGAGCAGCAGCTGACTTTCGTCCACAGACCAGTGGATCGCGACGGGGTCGCCTTCGTAAAGCGTTTGCCCGGGAGGTAGGTCCGTCGCCCACAAACGCAGCATGCCGATGAACTGATTGTTCTCCGGGTCCGGGACGCCCTTTGCCTGCTGAAAAAGCTCGACGTCGATAAAATCGTTGCTGCCTGGGTTCAGCCGTTTCGCGGCACGCAGCTCCCGCACCCCACGCGCGGGCAGAGTTGCACCTTTCTCGATCAGCGGGTCCAAAGCATTACGCGCCCTTTCGCCTTCACCCGCGACGATCTTGACCGCAATGCTGTGCGTGCAGGGCGCGCCCGCCGCGATTGCCGCGACGCGCGTTATGAGCAGCTCCGCGCCCGCGTCGGTTACGGGCTCGCCGCTGCCGTCCGTCACGATCATGCGGACGCGATTCTCGCCGTCGATCAGCGGGACGGTAAAGAGCGGCTGCTCGGCCACGAGCCTCTCGCCATGGTCGCGGCCAGCGGAGTCGATGGCGGTGACGCGAAGGCCGTCCGCACTGCCCTCCGCCACGACACGAATTCGAGCTTGTGACTTCGACGTGCGCGCTTCGTAGTCGTAGCTCACCCGCGCCGAGGCACTGCGCTCGCGCTTGCGCGCCTCTTTCCGGCCGCCCGCGCCGACGTCCGTCCAGTTCCGTCCCTCGGCAAAGATGGCAGCGCCACGCGCGACAGCGGTCATCGGATCAACCGTCAGATCCGCGGGAACCCCAAGCTCGCGCGGGACGCGCTCGCGGACGATCGGCATTTTGGAGGGGCCGCCGATCAGCACCACCCTGTCCAGATCGTCGGCTGCATAACCGTTGTCGGCCAGAACCTTGCGGCAAAGCTCGATCGACTCCTCCACCTTCGGCGCGATTAGCCGCTCCAGATCGGCGCGGGTGATCGTGACTTCGACGAACACGTCTCGCCCGTTACCGTCGGTCAGGCGCGCCTCTTCCTCGCCCACGAAGATCACTGCTTCCGTCGCCGTCGACAAATCGATTTTCGCCTGCTCGGCGGCCGATCTCGCAAGGGCGAAGAGGCGCTTCACGCTCGGATCCGCCTGGCTGGAGGGCAAATCGAACTTCGCGGTGATCCATGGCCGAACATGGGCGTCCACGAGCATGCGATCGAAGTCGGAGCCGCCCAGCATGTTGATGCCTTCATGCGCCTCGATCGACACTGCGCCGTCGACCGCGCGCACCAGCGCGATGTCGAATGTTCCTCCGCCGAGATCGTAAACGAGAAACAGACCCGTCTTCACTTCCGAGCTCTCCATTGCGGCAAGCGCCGCGGCGACAGGCTCTTGGAGAAGGGCAACGCGCTCGAGGCCAGCCGCTCGAGCGGCCCGAACGGTCGCTTCCGACTGGAGCTGGTCGAACGCCGCCGGCACCGTGACCACCGCGCCCTCGATATCGACAGTTCCGACCGCCGCAGCCACCTGAGCCCGAAGCGTCCGCAGGACTTCGGCGCTCGCCTCCTCCGGCGAAATCGAACCTTCGCGTCCAAAAGAAAGGGTAGAACTCGTTCCGATCAGGCGCTTGAAACGCGCTGCGACCTGGCCGGGCGCGGTCTGCAACTGACGATAGGCGCGCTCGCCGACATAGCGGCCGCCGGTCCGATCGGCCATAACCACGGACGGCAGCGTGTCTTTGTCTTCCTTCGTCTTGAATAGTCGCAACGTGCCCCCGGAGCTTCCAACAATCGCCGAGTTGGACGTGCCGAGATCAATGCCCAGATACATCAAGCCTCCCTGATCAAGAGCTTGCCGGGCAGAACCACCCGGCCATTCACGTCCACGACCGTCGGCTCCAAGGTCGTCTCGACGACATGATCGCTGCCGGACACCTCGTCCGCGTTGACCGCGCTGGCCGGGATCGCTGGCGACCAAGGCTCGCCCTCGAACGTTGCCAATCGCAATCCAGCTTCCGCCAGCAGATGCTCCAGCCGGCGACGTGCGAAACGCAGATGCGCCTGACCGCCGGCCCGACGATACTGTTCCACTTGGGTCAGCTGGCGCTCGAAAGCCTGGGTGAGCTTCCAGAACTCCACAGCGAGCTCGGGCAGCGGATCATATGCCATTTGCGACATCCTCCCAGCCGGCGGCATCAGGCGACGGCACTGGATCTGCGAGGTTTTCCAAATCCGAATATGCAGGGCGGTCGGGTGCGCGAGAGGATCTCGTCCAATCCGCTAGCCGAGCCTCTGCGTCGCGCTGCAGCCGTGGCCTCACGTTCTTCAGCTCCGCTTCGACTGCCGCGCGATCGGAGGTGTAAAGGTCCACGCGAGAGCAGCGAGCGTTGAACTGTTCCGCCTCGCGATTGAAAATATCGACGGCAGCGTCGAGCAATCGGCCCTGAATATGTTTAAGTCGTGCATTCTCGAACGCGCACCATCGCAACTGCGGACGCGTCAGAGGTCCAACGTGAGTGGTGGGGGGCTCTTCCTCGCCGGCGCCGTTATTGGACTCATCGGTATCCGCAGAGCCGGCGCTCGCGGTAATTCTCGCATCGTCTGCGTTGAATTTCCCGCTGGCCGCTGTAGCCTCGTCCACGGCGGTCACGTTGTCCGTGGGCGTCAACGAGCTTGCACCGACTGCCGAACTCGGTTCGACCCGATCTTCCTCTTTCTTGTCTACGAAACCGAGCAGCATAAGCGCGGCAAATGCGGCTGCCCAGAAAAACGCGCTGCGGCGGTCCGCACGCTTCTTTGCGACAGCAGCCCTTAGCTGCTCCAGCTTTTCTTCTCCCCCGACGACCGATGCCGGTACATTGGCAAGTAACTCGGACGCGCGGCGCAGCTCGTTCCGTGACATCGCCTGACTAAAATCCCGCGCCGCCATGCAGCCTCGTATCGTTTCGGCATCGTTCTCGAGCTTCGTCCGCAACTCAGCTGGCGGGTCGAACCCGAGCAACCATGCCGTTATGGTCGCCGCCGCATCCGATAGATCGTCCTCGTTATGGAGCTTGATCGCGACATCGCGCACGATCAACCATGGCTGAGCGGGGCGGCCGAGGCGCGTTCGACGGGCGCGCTGGAAGCCGGCAACCAGGTTGGCGGCGGTCGAGCCTGGTCGCGGGTTGTTTAGCCCGCCAGCAAGGACCTCGTTGCTGAAAGCGACCGGTGCATTTCGCGCCTCCTCGCAAGCGGTGACAAGCGGACGAAGCGCCTGCTCTTCGATCTGCTCGTCATGCAGTGCGCGGAGCGCGGTCAGATCCTCGTCGACTTTCTCAGCCAGGGCCCGTTGATCACTGAAGCCGTTCTGCATCGCTTTGCAGATCGCGATCACATCAGCGTAGCGGTCGTGTTCGTTGGCCAAATGCAGACACAGGTCCCGGATCGACCAGAATAGCCGAGCAGACGCGGCGTCTTCCAAGCCCCGGGACGCTTCACGTCGCTGAACCGGGCGGCGAAGCGACGCCCAACTCGCGATCGCATCAGTCAGTCGCGCGACCTCGGACGTGCGCTCTGGATCATCGCGCAAAGTTGCGAGTGCCTCGTCGATCTGCGCTTCCAGCCGCGAAAGTTCCGGTCGAACGGTCTCGCCATAAGCCGCCACGACAGCGTCCAGCAAAGCCGCTGCCTCGCGGCGTTCCGGCTCGTCAGACGCCGCGCTTGCGAGCAGCGCCGAGTGAGCGGCGGACGAGCCAAAGCGCGCACCTAAGGCCGATGCTATTACCACCTGGCGCGCCTGAATGGCTTGATCCCACAGCTCGGGACTGAGCGGACGCGTGGAGGCGATGCTCCGCGCCTCCTCGATCGCTTGACGTGTCTTCGCCGGCGACCACGCAAGCGCGTCGCGCAAGATTGATGCGGCATATTCGGGTGTATCCGGACCCAATCGCAAAAGTTCGAGGCCGAGATTGATGCGTGCCAGACCTGAGGCTCCCGACCGAAGTTGGTCGAGCGCGGAAAGATCTGAGCTCGAGATCGCTCGCATAGCTTCTTTGGCCGTCGCGGGTGCCAGCTCAGGCAGCCACCGCAACTCTTCGACGACGCGGTCGCGGCTGGAAAGCAATCGTGCACGCGCGGCGGCGAGCCCAGCCTCATCTTGCCCCAAATCGAACGAGAGGCGATCATACGCTTCGTTGATGACGGACTCGCCAGCGCGGGGTGAGATGCCGAGAACAGCGAAGGCACTGCTTGCGAGAGTTGATTCGTTCATCATTGTTGCTCGCCAGCGGGTACTCGACAAATAAGGCTCAGGATTTTTCTGTCCGTCACCTAACCTGAACTTGAGCAATCGCCAAGCGTCGAGCGTATCTCGCGATCAGTGTCCCAGTTCCGCATATCTCGGTCTGTTACATGTTCGCCGCACGTTGGTGAAAACTGGGCTAGGCTCGGGCTGCCTTCGCCCCGTTCGAACGAGTTTGAGTTAGTCCGTATCGATTGAGCGTATCGCCTCTAGCAAAGCCGGCAGCGCATCTTCGCTAACGCTGACGACGCCATCGAACTTCTCGCCAACCAGCTGTGGCGTCGCGCCGCTATTGTCGTAGATCCAAGCGCGATCGGATTGCTCGAGAAACCATGGGAACTGCTGGAGCGAGCGCATGTAGCCCTTTCGCACGTCATCGTCCGCGACGGAGTGTCCGCCTTTGGCCACACGAAGCTTGATCCGTTCGATCGATCGCTCGGGGCTATCGAGGACGACGTAGATGATCCAGACGAGGAACCCGAGGGATTTGGCTACAGCGACCAACCGTCGATACTTCGCCGTCGACCGCACGGTTTCCACGCCAACTGTCTTGTGGACCGCAATCGACGCATCGAGCCAAATTTCGATGCGCTCAACCGCAGCCAGATTGGCTTCGCGGAGCGGGGAGCTCTCGATCTCGCTACTGCGTGCGGCGAGCGAATCGGGATTGACGATCCACATCGAGCGGCCGCCCCATTCGAGATCGGCGTCGCGGTAGACGCTGCTCTTTCTCGATCCGTTGGGCCCGGCGACGATCAGGAAGACAGGCGGGTCAGCCCTTGGCAGGGACACGGTCCAGCGTGCCTGTCACTTGCTTGTTTTCACGCCGCGCCTTGGCGACGTTCTTCTGGAAGACGTAAGTCAGGTCCTCGGCGAAGGTCGCGCTCTGCGCGTCGAGCGTTCGCATCGTGAGGATCTCCCCCGCGGCGTCACGCACGCGTTTTCTCCGACCGACGGTGTCTTGCCGGCGGCGGAGCCGCCTATCGCAACATTTCGCTTTGTGACGACGACTTTGGCCATGTCCACTCCAACAGATGATCTCAATTTAGCGATCCAGCGATCAGTCGGAGGGCCTTGATGTGGCGATACATCTCGGCGATGCCCCTCACCAGAAACTTGCCGGCAACGGGCCCCACTGAACCGCTGACGCGGGTGCGTCACCCCGCCGCCACGCGCGACCACTCTAGCTCGAAGCGGGCGAGGTACTTACGCAGGCGATCGGCGTCGTTCGAGGATGTCCGGCGCGCGCGCGAGGCGGCGAAGAGGGTACGGCCGGCTTCGGACAAAGAGCGGCTGTTGCGGCAGACGCGGATCGTTTCGGCGAGCTGGACGCGATCAAACGGGTCGATGACGGCGAGCGCCTCGGGCGTGAGGACGTCCGCCAATATGTCGATCGCGTCCGCGCGCTGGCCGGACCAGAGCCGCTGCAATCGGCCGATTTCCGCCTCGACGCAGTCCAGGTCGATCCGGCCCTTCGGGCTCAGCGTCGCCATGCGGGTCACGCTAGCGGCCAGGTCGCGGAAGTTGCCGGGCCAGAGGGCGTCCGGGCTCGTCGCGAAGGCGAGATAGCGCTCGCGAGCTTCCTTGTTGAAGCTCGCCCGGTCCCCCTCGCGCTCGGCGAAGCGGTCGAGCTCGTAATCGAGATTGGGCTCGATGTCCTCGCGGCGCTGGGCAAGGCCGGGCAACTGAAAGGTCCAGAGGTTCAGGCGGGCGTAGAGATCGTCGCGGAACGCGCCGGCGGCGACGGCCTCGCCGAGGTCGCGATTGGTCCCCGCGATCAGCTGGAAGTCGGAGGCGGCCTCCTTGTCGGAGCCGACGGGCAGGAAGCGCTTGTCCTCGATCGCGCGCAGGATCATCGCCTGCTCGTCGAGCCCGAGCTCGCCGATTTCGTCGAGAAAGAGCATGCCCTTATCGGCAGCGCGGAGCAGCCCGGGCCGGTCCGCGACGGCGCCGGTGAAGGCGCCCTTGCGATGCCCGAACAGTGCGGACATCGCCCCGTCGCCTTTCAAGGTCGCGCAGTTGACCTCGACGAAGGTGCCGGCGATCTGGTGCTTCAGCCGCTTCAGCTCATAAATGCGCCGGGCGAGCTGGCTCTTGCCCGCGCCCGTCGGCCCCATCAGCAGGATCGGCGCCTTGGAGCGGATCGCCACCCGCTCGATCTCGTCGATCATGCGGTTGAAGGCGGCGTTGCGTGTCTCGATGCCGGACTTCAGGAACGAGGTTCCTTCCTGCGCGGCGACGGCGAAACGCGTGGCGATGCTGTCGTAGCGGGAGAGGTCGAGGTCGATCGTGTTCCAGGTGCCGGCCGGATTGACCGCGCCGCGATCGGGCTGGGTCTGGAGCAGCCGCCCAGGCAGATAGCGCGCCTCGGTCAGCAGGAAGAGGCAGATCTGCGCGACGTGCGTGCCCGTGGTGATGTGGATCAGATAATCTTCTGCCTCGGGGTCGAATGGCTCGGCGCGCGCGAAGTCGAGCAGCTTGCCGTACACCTCCTCGAAGTCCCACGCGTCGCGGAAGTCGAGCAGGCGCAGCTCGACCTTCGTCTCGGGCGACACGGACGCAATGTCCTCCGCGATGTATTCGGCCAGCCGGACGTGCGCGCTGCCGTGAATAAGGATCAGGCGATCGACGCGCAGATCCTGGTGCATGGCGAGGCCAACGGTTGGCCGCCACTTGTTCCAGCGCGACGGGCCGAACTTGCTCGCGTCGAGCGTCGAGCCCAGAAATCCGATGACGACGAGTGGCCTCATCCTTATACGTTAGGATAAGTCCCGATCCGACGCGATAGGAAAGTCGCAGATGTCGAGGTCGAGGATCCAACGCCTTAACTTCTCTGTCGCGCCTCTCTGACAACAATAACAGACACTTACGAGAAATCCGGTTCGAGCTCCAACAAACTGGCACGCCTCCTGCGAAGCTATGCCCGTCGGTCGGAAGCAGTCGAACCTTTCAGCCGGCAGCCAGAGGAAGTGGGGCGGCCGGAATGGGCCGGCCGCCCCGGAGGGATTTCGCAGGGCGTAGCTCAGTCTGCGCAGAGCGCCCGCCTTGGGAGCGGTGAGGATGATCAGGTGAGGATTGCCCCCGGCAATCCGCAGCCGTGCCTGGGAGGCACGGCGACCTGATCATGGTTCAAATCCTGCCGCCCTGACCAGTCGAGGAGTTGGACGATGGCCAACAAAGGACTTTTCGCATCGGCAGTCGCGAAGCTGTTGCCGCGCGCCGACGTGCTGAACCGCGCGGCGGCGCCGGCCTATGCCTATGCGCCGGAGCACAAGCTCGCCCAGCTCGCGGCGACAGGCACGCTGGCGGACGGCTTCTACGGCGCGGCGGAGACGCAGCTCGCCGAGGTGCTGGACGCGGCGCGCGCTTGCGATCCGTATTTCGTCGCGCAGGCGGCCGTCTATGCGCGCCAGTCGGGCGCGATGAAGGACATGCCCGCCTTGCTCGCTGCGTACCTGACGGTTGCCGATCCCGATCTGGCGGTCACGGTCTTCAATCGCGTGATCGACAATGGCCGGATGCTGCGCAACTTCGTGCAGATCATGCGCTCGGGGCAGGTCGGGCGAACTTCGCTCGGCTCGCGGCCGAAGCGGCTGGTCCAGCGCTGGCTGGAACAGGCGTCGATGCCGCAGCTTATGGCGGCCGCGACGGGCAATGATCCGAGCCTGGCCGATATCGTCCGCATGGTTCACCCCAAGCCGGTCGATGCGACGCGGCGCGCCTTCTATGGCTGGCTGATCGGGCGTCCGTACGACGTCGCTGCGCTGCCTGCCGAGATCGCGGCGTTCAAGGCGTGGAAGGCCGATCGCGCGCTGCCGCTACCGGCGGTGCCGTTCGAGTGGCTCACCGCTTTTCCGCTGACCGCGGAGAACTGGGCGGAACGGGCCACTCGGATTGGCTGGCAGGCGCTGCGGATGAACCTCAACACGCTGGCGCGCAACGGCGCGTTCGGCGTGGCGGGGGTCACCGATGCGGTTGCCGCGCGCCTCGCGGACGGGCGTGCGGTCGCACGGGTCAAGCCGATGCCCTATCAGCTGATGATAGCATTGGCGCAGGCCGGCGAGGGCGTGCCGCTGAAGGTTCAGGCCGCGCTGGAGAACGCGCTCGAGCAGTCGCTCTCGCGCGTGCCAAAGGTGCCGGGCCGGGTGGTCGTCTGCCCCGACGTGTCGGGCTCGATGAGTTCTCCGGTGACCGGCTATCGCAAGGGCGCGTCTTCGGCGTTGCGCTGCATCGACGTGGCCGCTCTGGTGGCCGCGGCCATGTTGCGGACCAATGCGGACGCCCGGGTCCTGCCGTTCGAGGAGACGGTGGTGAAGGTGCAGCTCGATCCGAACGCCCGCGTGACCGTGAATGCGGCCAAGCTCGCGGCGATCGGCGGGGGCGGCACCAACGTCTCGGCGCCACTTGCCCGGCTGAACCGGGACGGCGCTGCTGTCGAACTGGTCGTGATCGTTTCGGACAACCAGTCCTGGGTCGATGCGAGCTGGGGCGGCGCGACCGGGACGCTGCGCGAATGGGAGCGGCTGAAGCGTCGGAACCCGGGCGCGCGGCTCGTGTGCATTGACATCCAGCCCTATGGCAGCTCGCAGGCGCCGCAGGACCGGGCGGACATCCTCAATGTCGGAGGCTTCTCCGACGCGGTTTTCGATACCATTGCGCGCTTCGTCTCGAAGGAAGCGCGGGACTGGGTCGACATCGTCAGCGAAGTGGAGGTGTAACGAACAAGGGTCGTGGCGAATGCTGGTGGGACTACATGTCTCCAACCAAAGGCCCGACGGATAGAGTGCCGCAGCACAGGCAACGGTCTGCGGAGATGCGGGTTCGATCCCCGCCGCCGACACGTAGCTCAAAGGGCCGCGTCTCGCCGATCTCGTCGCCACGACCCAGTTCTCGACCATGGCGAATGCCGGGAAGGACTACATTGTTAATGCGGTTGTCGCGGGTTCGAGTCCCGCCTGCTCGCAAGGGCAGTAGCTCAGCTGGATAGAGCGCCGGCCCTTCGGGGCAGTCCTTTCCAATCCTCGTCGCCATGATTTCGGGCCGATGCTGGCGAATGCTGGCGGGACGACATGGTAAGGCCGCAAGGCCGAGGCGGTTCGAACCCGCCCCCGGGCTCGCCCGGGATGTCCCGCCTCTTCTCGTCGCCAGCACCAGGCGCAGTCGTCAGGAAGGTATAAGGCGGTCGCTCGTGACGCAGAGTTTGTACGATTTCCAGCATGTCGAAGGCGGCGTGCCGATCAAGATGTGGACCCGCGGCGTGCCGGTCGAGGACGGTGCACGGGCGCAGCTTGCGCGCGCGGCGAAGATGCCGTTCGTGTTCAAGCATGTGGCCGTGATGCCCGACGTGCATGTCGGTATCGGCGCGACCGTCGGGTCGGTCATCCCGACCAAGGGCGCGGCCATTCCGGCCGCGGTGGGCGTGGACATCGGCTGCGGCATGATGGCGGCGCGCACGTCGCTCGTCGCGACCGACCTGCCGGACAATCTCGAAGGCATCCGCGCCGCAATCGAGCAGGCCGTCCCTCACGGTCGGGACGTGGGTCGCGGCAAGCGCGACAAGGGCTCGTGGGGCGATCCGCCGCCGGCGATCGTCGAGGCCTGGGCGACGCTCGCGGCGCGCTTCCAGCGCATCACCGACAAATATCCGCGGCTGAAGAACACCAACAACCTGGTGCATCTCGGCACGCTCGGGACCGGCAATCACTTCATCGAGCTGTGCCTCGACCAGGACCAGCGCGTGTGGGTGATGCTGCATTCGGGGTCGCGCGGCGTCGGCAATGCGATCGGCAGCTTCTTCATCGAGCTGGCGAAGCAGGACATGCGCAAGTGGCACATCAACCTGCCCGACGAGGATCTCGCCTATCTCCCGGAAGGGACCGATCATTTCGACGATTATGTCGAGGCGGTCGGCTGGGCGCAGGACTTCGCCGCACTCAATCGCCGGATGATGATGACCAACGTCATCCGCGCGCTGCGGGCCGAGATCGCGAAGCCGTTCGACGCGGAGTTGGAGGCGGTGAACTGCCACCACAACTACGTCCAGCGCGAGAACCATTTCGGGGAGAATGTTTTCGTCACTCGCAAGGGTGCGGTCCGCGCGGCCAAGGGCGTGCTGGGGATCATCCCCGGCTCGATGGGCGCCAAGTCGTTCATCGTCCGTGGCCTCGGTAATGCGGAGTCGTTCGACAGCTGCAGCCACGGCGCGGGGCGCGTCATGTCCCGCACCGCGGCCAAGAGGCTGGTCACGCTCGACGAGCATATCCGCGACACGGCCGGCGTCGAATGCCGCAAGGACGAGGGCGTGATCGACGAAACGCCCAAGGCCTACAAGCCGATCGAGGCCGTGATGGCGGCGCAGGCCGACCTGGTCGAGATCGTCCATACGCTGAAGCAGGTGGTGTGCGTGAAGGGCTGAGGCTCGCTTCAGGCCCGGGCGCACACCGCCCAACAACGAGAAGAACAATGATCGTCATCGACGGGTCCGAAGGTGAAGGCGGGGGACAAATGGTGCGCAACGCGCTCGCGCTGTCGCTCGTCACGGGCCAGCCCTTCCGCATCACCAATGTCCGCGGCGGCCGCGAGAAGCCGGGCCTGATGCGCCAGCATCTGACCGCGGTCGAAGCGGCGTGCGCGATCGGCGGCGGGTCGTGCGACGGCGCGGCGGTCGGCGCGACCGAGATCGCCTTCACGCCCGGACGGGTCGTACCCGGCGACTATCGCTTCGCGGTCGGCACTGCAGGCAGCACTGGCCTGGTGCTGCAGACGGTGCTGCTGCCGCTGCTCTTGGCCGACGGGCCCTCGCGCCTCGTGCTCGAGGGCGGGACGCACAACATGTCGGCGCCGCCGTTCGACTTCATCGCGCGCGCGTTCCTGCCGATCATCAATCGCATGGGGCCGACGGTGACAGCGCGGCTGGTGCGGCATGGCTTCTTCCCGCGTGGCGGCGGCCGGATCGAGATTGATATCGCACCGGCGCCGCTCGCGCCGATCGAGTGCGTCGATCGCGGCCCGCTCCAGTCGGTCGCGGCGACGGCGCTGTTCGCGGCCTTGCCGGCCAACATCGCCGAGCGCGAGATCGCGACCGCGCGCCAGTCCCTGCCGGACTGGCCCGAAAGCGCGTTTGCCGTCCGCCAGCTTCCCGAGGAGCAGGGGCCAGGCAATGTCCTGCTGATCGAGGCGGCGTTCGCGCACACGACGGAGATCGTGACCGGCTTCGGCAAGCTCGGCCTGTCGGCGGAGTCGCTCGCCAAGCGGGCCGCGCATCGCATGGCGGGGTTCCTCGGCTGCGACGCCTTTGCGGGACCCTATCTGGCGGACCAGCTGCTGCTGCCGTTCGCGCTCGCAGGCGCCGGAAGTTTCACGACGGTGAAGCCGAGCCAGCACAGCCATACAGCTTGCGACGTGATCGGCCGGTTTCTCGATCGTCGCCCGGTCTTCGTGCCGCAGGTGGACGGCAGCCACCGGATGGAGATTCGCTGAACATGGTTGCGGCGCCGTTCCGTTTGGGCTATCGGCGCTGCCTCGCCGGGCCATGCCCGCGCCAACAGGAGTCAAGGGATTGCTGGACCGAACGCCTCTACCAGGCGCGGCCGGCTGCATCCGTTCCCTGCCGTAAACGCCACCAGCCGAGGCGACGCTGGCGGGCGAAGCGGATCCGCCGCCCGCAGCTGATCTGAACGGACAATCGCGAACCCGCGCGCCCGATGAGCTCGGCGTGCGCCCGTTCGCGCGAACGGATGATGTCATGACCGAATGGATGATCGTCCGGCGCCTGGCGCGCCGGATCGGCGCGCCGCGCGATACGCGCCTGACCGCCGCCCTGAACGAATGGGCGGAAGCCCATGCCGATTGGCTTGGGCTCGGGCAGACCAAGGACTGGCCCTCTGCTGTCGCGGCGCTCGCGGGGGCGGAGACCGGCGCGGTGCCGCACGTCCTTGCCGTGGCGGACGTGCTCGCGGAGAGCTTGGGCGCGTCCGCTGCGGCAATGACGCGCGCGTGGTCGTGAGGGCGGAGACTCGCGCGAGCTCCGCGGATCAGCAGCTTGTTCTTACTTTCGCAAACGCTCGCGCTGCTCAGCAGCTCGCGCTCCAATCAAACCAGGAGCATGGCGCAGCTCGCCCGTCTCGCGCGCACTTCGGAGCATCGGCTCAAGCAGCTCCTCCGGCTCAGCTATCTTGCTCCGGAGGTCATCGCAGACATCCTCTCCGGAAACACACCGGCGGCGATCAGCCGGACCGGGCTGCGGACGCTGACGGGTATCCCCCTTCTCTGGGAGGCTCAGCGACACGTCTTCGCGCTGGGCTGATTGGCTCAATCGCAGCGAGCACTCTTCGATTCTCTCTTTCCGCCCCGCAGAGAAGATGGGCTGATCAGCCCGGATGTACCGATACGGCGGGCGTCTCTTGCCACCAGGGCGGGTAGTATGCTCTCTCTAACTCACGGAAATGGCGTGCCTTCTGGGCCGCTCGGCGAGCCGGACTCGGAGACCCTCGACTGCGGCGACTGGCTGGAGCGGGTAGCGGGAATCGAACCCGCGCGTTCAGCTTGGGAAGCTGACAGGCTACCATTACATCATACCCGCGAAGCCTCGGAAAACTTTTGTTTTCCCGGCCCGCCGTGGGGAAAGTTCCAAACGTTCCAAGTTTGGAATTCCAAACGGCGGGCCTTCACTTAACTGCGTCGGACCCGGGCGGCAAGTCCGCCGACGTCTATCGAGCGGACGGCCGCCAGGCAGTTTTCCGCCGTTCGGATACGGGCAGCACACCTGTCCATAGCCGCATCATCCCCGCGCTCGCGTGCGGCGTCGAAGCCAGGACGAAGCTCCATCAGGATCACTTCGATTTCCGCAGCACATCGCTCGACGGTCGCGCTCACCAAAGCTTCCGCCGCTGCCAGCACCTTTTCCGTAGTTTCGCTCACGCTGCAGCCTCCCGCTTTTCCTTCGCCTCGCGCGCGTGCGTCATCGCGATCGCGCGCGCTGCCATGCCCGTGGTGCGCGGCATGTAAGTCTCGAGGATCGTTTTGGTCTCGTCGAGATCGTGCCCGGTGATCGCCGCGATCAGGTGATCCGGCAGGCCGAGCTCGCCCAGGTAGACGACAGCCGTGCGGCGGAGATCCCGAAACTCGAGCTCGGCGAGCTCCTCGACCAGCCAGGTGGTGCCGGCCTCGCGCGCGCCGGCGATCGCCAGCTCGCGCAGCTGCGCGAAGCGGCGCTGAAACCGGCCCTGTCCCTCGCGGCCGCCCCATGACCGCAGCGTGCGATCGTCGAACAGGATCGTGGTGAGGTTGGCTTCCTTCGCCCGCTTGATGTTGGCCTCGACGGCCGCGCGGACCTCGCCGACCAACGGGACCTCGATCCAGCGCCGGGTCTTCCGCTGGCGAATGCGGATCCCGCGGACAACGCCGTCGGGTGCGAGGCCGGCAAGCGTCGCATAGACCTCGGCGTCCATCTTGTAGGCCGGGATCGCGTCGTACTGCGCGATCGACATGTTGAGCAGATCCGCCTCGCGCTGGCCGATCGCGAAGCCCAGCATCAACGCCAGGCCGATCGACGTCTCGGGCGGGCAGACTTCCTGCCAGGTGCCGCCGTCGATCGTGATCGGCTTCGAGGCCTCGAGGAGCAGCGCCGCGCGCGCCTCGGGGCTCCAGACCTGCTCGCGCGCCGCCGGCTTCCCAAGGCCGTGCTCGGCCGCCGGGTTGGTCGCGATCAGCTCTTCGTTCACGGCGAACTTCATCAGCGATCGGAGCGTCGACAGGACGTTGAAGGCCATGGTGTGACGGATCGCCGGCTGCTCGCATGGCTTGCGCTTCTGGCACGGCTCGCAGGCGCCGCACGGGACCGGCGCCATCATCAGATCGCGCAGCTTGTGAACCCGCTTCTTGGTGATCGCTGCGACGGGCTCAGGGCCCGCCCAGGCGCTGATCTTGGTGAGGTTGTGCTCGTAGAGCTTGAACGTGCTCTCGGCCAGCTTCGGCGCCTTCTCGCCCCGTTTGCGCGCCTCGAGATCTTGCTTCCACCGTTCAATCAGATGGTCGACCGTCGCGCGCGCCACATACTTGCGGATCTCGCGGGGCTTCGCGCCGCCGGTGCGCCAGGCCTCGATCTCGTCGTTGCGAGCTCGAGCTCCCTTCATTGCGGCGTCCAGGTCGACGCCGAACCCGACGGGTTTCCAGCCGGCTTTGCGCTCCGGCTCGTTGGGCTGCCAGTAGTAGCGGCCCTTTTTCTGGACCAGGCCCTTGATGCGAACTTTCATGATGGTGGCTCCCGGGGGAAGGCGGGGCGGGAAGTCAGCGCGCCGCCGGCGCGGGTGTCAAGCTATTGGCCTCTGTGCGGATCAGGTTCCGCATCATGCTCACGTCCGATCCCACCAATAATCCCACTCCAAGATGAGGAAGCGCAGAGCGCTTCTCCCGGCGCTGTCCAGATCAAGATCGGCCGGGACGCAATAGACCCCGTTCCTGAGTTTGACGCCCGCGGCCATGAGATGTTCGTGCGCCTTCGTTTCGCAGATGCACTCCGGGTCGCCGTCGTGTTCGTGTCGCCAGCGGGCGCGATCGCTTTCAGGCGCGGTTGGCATCGCAAGCCTCTGTGCGGCTGAGGGCGGTCAAACGCATGAGCAGCGCGTCTGCGTGGCATAGAGCGGTGGTTGGACACCAGCACTGGAGGTCGCGCCCGGCGAGTTCGTGAACTCGTGACAGCACTCGTTGACGCAGCCGGGTCAGCGCATCGATCTCGCCGGGGGAGAAGCGCAGCCGCTCGAGCGTGAGCGCGCCCAGCTCGCCAGCGAGCCAGAAGCTGTGCAGCTTGACCGCTTCGCAGTGCCCGGCGCGGCCCTGGAAGGGGTTGCCCCAAATAGTCGGCCGCCCGACGTAAATGACGCCAGGAGGCGTCCGATATCCGCGGCGCCGCGGGCGTTGAAGCCGCTTGGGATGGTTCATGATCTTCTCGGGAGCATGATCGGCGGGCCGCAGGCCCGCCGATCTTCGTTGGAGAAAGGATCAGCCGTCGCCGTAGCCGGAGCCGTAGCCGTCGCCGTCGCCGTAGCCGGAGCCGTCGCCGTCGCCGTAGCAGGAGCCGTAGCCGTAGCCGTCGCCGTAGCCGGAGCCGGAGCCGTCGCCGTAGCCGGAGCCGTCGCCGTAGCCGGAGCCGTAGCCGGAGCCGTAGCCGGAGCCGTAGCCGGAGCCGTAGCCGTCGCCGGAGCCGTCGCCGGAGCCGTCGCCGGAGCCGTCGCCGGAGCCGTCGCCGTACCGCTGGCCCGCATCACCGGGGGACATAGTTCGGCGCTCCGGCGATGCTGGCTGCGGCCTGCTCGCTGCACGCGATGATCTCGCAGTTCTCGGTCAGCACCAGGTCGACGGGCGCACCCACCTTGCTGGCCTTGTGATCGAGGCCCTCGGTGGCCACGCCGGACAGGAACGCAGCCTTGTTCGCCGGCTTCCAGTACCAGAGGCGCCGCGCCTCGCTCAGCTCGCATTCGCGGTCGCTCCGCGACACGAGCTTTCCAGCATGAACGCCGGCGTCGCGGCAACGAACCACGACGTATTTTCCGATCCACGGATCGGTCGCAGTATCAGCCATACTAATCTCCTTTTGCTGGCTGGTTGGGAGCAGTGTTGATGATGCTCGGAAAATGATTGGCGTTTGGGAGCGCGCTGGACCGCGGTGCCATGGCGCCACAGGAAATAAGTTGGCGACAATCGAGCGGATCATCCCACCCACCCATCTAGAAACTTGACACAGGCCGCGAGCAGCTGGCCGCGGTCGCCGTCGGGATCCGGCTCGCCGAGCTCGCGCGTGAGCTCGAGCGCCAGCTTGAGCGCGTCGGCGAGCAGCTCGACCGTCTCTTGGCCGAGCAGCTCGATCGTGTTCTGGTCGGCCGCGAACCGGAGCAGCTCGGCCGACGCGGCCGTGGCCTGCTGCGCCGCGAGCAGCCCCAGGCGTGGCGTAGGGATCGCGATCGCGCTCATGCCCAACGGCTCCTCGGAGCAATCCAGGCATCCGGCCAGCCCGCGACGGGGCGCAACAGGAGGCCGCCCTTCTCGATGTGGTCGAAGAAGCCAGCCTCGACACCGTCGAGTGTCTCGGGCCGGTACCATTCGTGCGTCGGCGAAGGCCAATCCTGCACGCGGTAGAACTTGCTTGTCGCCTCGCTGCCGCAGCTGCCGCAGCGAACGATAAATGGCGTCACGCCGGGATCGCGATCGATCGTCACAATGTAGGACCGGCAGCTCTCGCACTCGTAGGCGTTCTTGCGCCCAACGTTCTGAAAGCCTTGGCCGCCACTGCCGTTGAAGCTCTCCGCGAGCTGGCGGCCAACCTCGAGGATGTCTTTGCTCATGGCTGTTATCCGTTCGCCGCGTTGATGACGAAGGGGGCGGACTGGTCGGACCGCCGCTCCGGCTGCGCGATCGCGCGAACCGCGCGCATGAAGGCCTCCTCGCCCACCGTCTGTGCGATCGCGACCTGGCGCTGATCGACGCTGACGAAGGTGCGCAGGTAATCGATCATGCCGTTGAACTTGGCCTCGAGATCCTTGATCCCGTTCATCGCGTCGATCTCTTCCTGCGAGAGTTCGCGATAGCCGCTGATCTTCCGATGCTGATTTTCCATGTGCCTCTCCAAGGTGCGCTGGATCCGCCAGCGCGCGGTCTCTGGCGGCCGCGGCCGCGATCAGGCGGAGGCGAGGACGTAGCCGCTCCACACGAGCAGCCCGAAGGACGCGATGATCAGCCCGAAGCCGACGATCTCGAAGGCGTTATTCGCGCGCCTCGACTGTCCAGGCGTGCCGTCATTGGCGCAGGACAGCGACACGGCGCCGCCGATGAAACAGCAGACACCGCACACGGCGATCCCAATCGAAGCAAGCATGTTTTCCTCCCGGTGATTATGCGGCCGCGGCCGCGGGTTTCTCGAGCTGCGCAACGTGCGCGCGGACGATCGCCAGGCCGGCGCTGATTGCCGCGCGGCGCTCCTCGTCGGGGACATCCCGAGGCGGCGGCGGGACCATGCAGAAGCAATCGATCCAATACATCCAGTGGACCGCCTCGAGGCGCTCGAGCCACTTGCGCGCGTCGTCGGCCGTCATTCGGCCCTGCTCCACCTTGCGCGGGTAGGTGTTGCGCCGGATCTGGATCTCGCGGCGAAGCGAGCGGATCTTCCGCTCCCAGGCTTCGTGCACGGCGATCGGCTCGGGGACCTGGTCGCCCATCCCGGGCATCGCCCAGATCCCGGTCTCCTCGCGCCGCTGCAGCGCCTCGAGATCCTCGAGCACCGTGGCCATCATCCGGGTTTCCAAGTCGGCCTCGAGCTCGGTCATCCGGCCACGGATCACGAACTGCGGATAGTGCCGGCGCCGCTGGTCCAGCTCGCGCCGGACTTCGGCAATCCGCTTGTTGAGAGGAACCTCGAACGGGGCGCGCGAGGTCGGCGATGTGTTGGGGAAGTCGTAGGCCAACGGCTTGCTCACTCAGCCGCTTCGGCGCGCTGACGGAGGCGAAACCACCGTCCAAGAGCGCTGTTGTCCGAACGGCCGAGCTGGCGAGCAGCCTGGCGGATCGAAGTTCTCGAGGCCAATGCCAACAGCTGGCGATCTTCTTCCGGCGACCAGCGCCTGTATTCGGTCAAGCCAAACGCCATCAGAGTTCCTCGTCTGGAGTGAGACAGTTGGAGGGGAGGCCGGCGCAGCCGCAGCCGCGCGCGTGCAGGCATTCACCGAGATCGTTGTGAAAGCCTTCGTGGTGGCCACACGGGCACAGCCTAGGGCCGTTCCGGTAACACCAGGACGGAACGTAAGGGCTGTCGTCCGACGGACCGCGGTGAGCATCTGAGACCGGCCCTGGCATCAGCGCTTCCCCCGTTCGGACGCGAGCACGGCCGCGGCATATGCTCCGGCATAGGCAAGGTTGTATCGGCGCGCGTGCGCGTCTGTGCAGGACCTCGGGGCGCCGACCAGCTTGCGCGCGACGTCGCTCGCCAGGTGAGCTTCGAAGCTACCAGCCGTGTCGTTCGTCATGTTGGGGAGCGGATCTTCGAAGCTGATTGGCTGCCCGTTGCGCTTGAGAACGTGGCTTGGGGCGATGTCGTCCAGCGTCCTGCTGCAGATCCAATGCCCGCCAGTCCAGCCGTCGAACGTCACCGTGACGACAAGGCCACCGCATCTGGTGACAGTCAGGCGATCGCCGGGCTTGAGCTGCTCGCGCGCCCGCTCAACCGATCGCCGCCACTCAGGGTCGCGGAAAGCGTGCCACTCCTCATATCCAGGACCGCGCATCAGTCGATCCCCAGCGCGGCGCGATAGGTCTCGAGCAGCGCATCGTGCTCCTGGCGCGCGTTCTTCTCCATCTTGCGGAGCTTCACGACGGCGCGCATCGCCTTGACGTCGTACCCATTGGCCTTGGCCTCGCTGTAGACGTCGCGAATGTCGTCGCTGATCCCCTTCTTTTCTTCCTCGAGGCGCTCGACGCGCTCGATGAAAAGGCGGAGCTGCTCGCACTCGATGGCGGTGCTGGACATTAAAGGATCCCTTCGGAGAGAGCGGCCAGCGTGTGCACGCCGACGCGGTCGATGTGGGTGATGCAGGCGACGTCGATCCGCGTCGGCCGCGCGATCGGTTCGCCAACGGCGAGACGGAGAGTGTCGCTGGTCGGGAAGCCGAGGATCGCGTCCTCGCCGTGCCCGCAGATCATGATGTACTCTTCGAACATCGTGTCGGGGCGAGCGACGGTGATGGTCGCACCCTCAATCAGGTGCGGCTGCAGCTGCGTGAGGGTCAGCTCGCCCACGGCGCTTGGCTCCAGAGCAGGATGCCGAAAACGACCAGGCCCAGCACCGCGCCACCGACGATCGCGCGGACGTCGCCGGCGAGCTCGGCATCGCGATTGAGGCCGAGCCGGCGATCGTGATCGATCCACCACTGGCGATCCATCATGCGGCCCTCCGTGCTTTCTCGAGCGCCTCGTCGGCGCGTCGTCGCGCGTTGGCCTCGATCTTGTCCGCCTGCTCGATCAGGCGCGCAGCGAGCAGCCGCGCGTGCTCCGGCGTCGGGCAGAAGACCAGGCCGATCCCGGTCCGCATCGGCTCAGGCGGCGTCTGCAGAAACTGGATCATGATCCGAGACGGATCTTCATAGCTCTCGCCGATCACGCCGATGCGCATGTGATGGGCCGACTGCACCATGAAGCGAACCCCATCTTCCTCGAGCACAAAGCGCAGCGGCGCCTGCTCGTCCGCTTCGTGCTGGACAAAGCCGGGGACCTTCTCGGATCGAACCGGCTTCATCACGCCACCTGCAGGTCATTGGCCGGCGCGAACAGCGCTGCAGCTCGGGCGTCCATCCGCTCGCCGGCTTCGGCAAGCAGGTTGCGATCGACAGCGGTCGCCGCATCGGGCGGCAGGCGGTCCAGCTCCCAGGCTTCGACGGCCGCACGGTTCCAGCGCGCCTTGATGTGGGCGCCCTCGATCCAGCGATTGCGGTTGAGAAGGGGGAGCGGCTTCGGGAAACCGTACCGCTCGATCAGGCCGTCGATATAGGCAACCTGCCAAGTGTTGGAGCGGCCCATCACGCCGAGCCGGCGGACGATGTCGAAAAAGCCCAGCGTCGGCGCGTCGGCCGCGGCGGGTAGATGAATGGCAGTCGCCATAGGTGCCTCCGTTCAAACGAACGGGGCGCACGCTATTGCCAAAATGGATACGCTGTCAACGAAATCGTTGCCGAAACGGATATGATGCCGAAACGGCCTATTCCGGGCTGGACACGATCAGCGAGTGTCGAGCGCGAACATCGCGACCAGCGCGGCTAATCCAGTAAAAGCCACAATGTCCATAGTTGTGGGGCTGAGCCCAAGCGCATCTCGAAAGAGCCAGGCCAGGCCGGGCACGATTGACACGACCAAATAGATCCAGCGCTTTATCGCGATCGGGATGCTCTGCCAGGCGGCGCGCAACTTAAGCGGCGCGGCCTTGGTTCTTCTCATCGCTAGGCAGGATCGCCCCGGCGACGCGCCGGAAGGTATCCTGCTCGCGCGCCGGCGCGCGCCTATACGCCGCCAGCAGTTCGCGCTCCTCCTCCGATAAAATCGTCGGGTTGTCGCGATGGAGAAGAAGGTCAGCTGGCGCAACGCCGAGGTGCGGCGCGATCCGGCGCATCCAGTCTAGATCGAGGCCGCGCGTTCCCATCTCCACCTTGTTTAAGGCCGAGGGCGTCACATGGATCCGGCGCGCGAGCTCAGCCTGAGAAAGGTTCAACCTCTCCCGGAGCTCGCGGATCCTGTTCGGCGGGTCTTGGTCGTTCGCCACCCGCGCATGATAGCCAATCTGGATAATGGCCATATTGGCGTATTGCCACAACGTCCCAAAATAAGATAGCCATTTTGGAAATGGTGTTGGGAGCCTCGGGATCGTGAAACTGGCGGATTGGCGGAGGTCGATTGGTTGGTCGCAGCCGCGTCTCGCGGCCGAACTGCAATGCGCCGTGTCGACCGTCGCGCGCTATGAGAACGGCAACCGCCGCCCGGAGGAGGATGCACTACAGCGCATCTTCGAGATCTCCTCCGGGCAGGTTACTCCGAACGACTTCTATCCGATCGAGCAGTGGCGGAAGCGCTTTCCTGCGTTGGCCGCCCTGTGTGATCGAGCTGCAGCTTAATGCCCGCGTCGTTCGCCCACGCGTTGCAGCGCGACAGCGGGTTCGCAGTTTCGGTCGGTTTCAGCAATCGCTGCCAACGCCGCATTGACGTAGCCGTAAAGTGTTCGCCGGGACACCACGCGTTTCAGTTCGACGGCGCCAAGCTTGCTCACGATCAGAAAGTTGTCTCCGTCTCGCGTGATCTCGGGCGCTTCGGTTTCGTAGTAGACTACGCCGGTAGCAACATCGCGCATACTCTGTCCCCCCAATGCTGGCACATTCTTCCCCAGCCGTGCGGGATACTAGCCGGACCGTTCGCCGAGTCGGCAAGCGCGCAATTCACCTATAGTTCAACGACGTCCCGCTCCGGGACGATCCGCCGCCGGGCCGCGGTCCGCGCCTGGCGCGCCCGCAAGCGAATGGCTGCAGCTCGAGCAGCTGCAACGCCGACCATTCCCGAGATCCTCGACCGCATTCGGTCGCGCGGATCCTAGCGAAACACAGGGGGGAAACATGCCACTCGGATATACCGTTCACGACCTCAAGTTCGTGCAAGGGGCGCTGGTCCAGCCGGCGCCGCTTCCGATCCGCCAGGCCGGCACGCTCGCGCTCGATACGACGTCGACCGAGATCAAAGGGCCGTGCCTGCTGCGCCTGATCAGCGACGAGGCGATCGTGCTGGACGCGCGCGAGGCGTCCGCGGACCTGAACACGGCGACTGCGCAGTACCGGATCTATCCGAACGTGCCCGCCGAAATCCCGGTGCACAGCAAGGCGATCTACCTGCGCACCACGCTGGGCGTCTTCTCGGACGCGGTCGATATCGGTCAGCCCTGCGACGTAATCGAGGTCGTGCCGGTGCTCGACACCTCGGCCTATGCCGTCGGCGACGTCCTGTTCAACCCGATCGCCATCCCGCTCGCGACCCGCCTGCTCGGCGGCCGCGCGGTGCTGCAGAGCGTGTCGATCGTCGACGAAGACGACCAGAAGCCCGCGATGGATCTGATCTTCTTCTCGGTCTTGCGCAGCCTGGGGACGATCAACACGGCGCCGTCGATCTCCGACGTCGACGCGCGCGACTGCCTGCCGACCGTCTCGATCGCAGCCGATCGGTTCATCGATCTCGGCGGCGTGTCGATCGGAACCGCGCTGCAGAGCGAGATGGGCCGGATGTACGAGGCCGGCACCGGGTCCGCCTCGATCTTTGTCGGCGCGATCGCGCGCAGCGCCGCGACATTCACGGCCGCCGACAAGCTCCGCTTCCGCTTCGGGTTCGTGAAGGCCTGATGCGCCCGCTCGGCGTCTTCTACGAGGCAACCAAGCCACGCGGCGGACCCGTCAGTCCGACGCCGACGCCGACGCCGTCGGGTCCCAACTGGTCGACCGTTCTGGCGCCGATCGAAGTCGATCTGTGGGCGACCAAGTTCTATCAGGACCGCGCCGGCACGACGTCGCTTGTGACTGCGACCGGGCAGGACGTGCGGTGTATCAGGCACCCGACGACGGACGCGATTATCTGGCAATCGCCTCTCGCCAATCCCGGCAACTGCTGGAAGCTCACGATCATCGGCGGCGTGCCGTATCTCCAGCCGAAGAACCTTGCGGGCGATAGCATCCTCGACACGGTTTTTGGCTCGTCCACGGCTCATTTCCAGTTCGGGCTTTGCGCCAAGACGCTCTCCGTATCGGGCGGCGGCGATCTTCGCGTCTTCTCGCCGCGCAACGTCGGCGAGGCGGCCTATCTGTCGCACAAGCCGAGCTCGCGCATGGAGTTCTGGAACGGCGGCGGCGACGTGATGCAAACGGCCGCCGATTTCGGCGTGGGGACCGGCGGCGTCATCGACGGCTATTGCACGTCGGACGGGACGGTCGACGCCATCACGCCCGTTGCTTACGCCAGTCTCCGGAAGAACACGACGGAGCTCGGCATGGCCGGCGGCGTCGGGCCGGACGCCACGAAGCCGGGCACCACAATGACGGACGGGATCCGCCTGGGCGGCGTGTCGGCCGGGTTCGGCGGCTTCGCCCCCGACATCCTGATCCGCGCGCTGTACTGGCACCAGGCCTCGACGCGCGCAGGGCTGCTTGCGGCCGCAACGCGCGCTGAAACCAACACATGGATGCAGGGGCTCACGCTATGATCGGGCGGCCAGGCGCTCCCATGTCCTCGAGAGAACGTCTGTCCGGCCGCAGCCGCGGAACTGGCGTGTCAGTCGCCGCGCCGGCACCGACACCAGCGCCCACTCCGGCGCCGACCCCGACGCCGACGCCCGGCTTCTTCACCAAGCGCTTCGACACGACGCTCCTCAACGCCGGCCAGCTCGCCAAATATCAGGCGATGGAGACGGTGATGGCAGCCGTGCGCTGGCAGGCATCGGAGGCCGCGGCCGATTACACGACCCAGGTCACGACGCAGAGCCAGCTCACTGCCGCGATCCAGTTTTGCCATGACAACAGATCGACCCAGAAATGCCTGATCGAGATCGACGGCACCAACAACACCGACTGGTTCGATGGCTCGCTTTTCTCGGGCGGTCCTGACACCCGCCGGGACTTCTACGTCGGCGATCCGCGCTATGGGACGGCCGACCCGAAATATCATCCGACCTTCACGGGCTCCGGGCAGCTGGTCATCCGCCCGAAAAGCGGCATCAACCGCCCGATCAAGGGCGCGGCTGTCATTCGTGGCAAGCGGGTCCAGATCGAGGGCCTGACCTTCTGTGGCGGCCTCGGGCGCAGCCAGCGGCAAATCGTCGTTGCCGGCGTCTCGGGCGACAATGGCGCGGTCGTGTTCTTCAACAAGAACAAGTTTGGCCTGCTGTTCGACCCGACCAAGACGATCGCCGCGAACGAGGCCGAGTTCCCGTTCTACATGAACGTCGACGCGGGCCGCTATGTTGGCTTTTTCGGCAACCACTTCAACGGCTGCGACCGGGGCATTCGGTCATTCGTGCCCTATGCGATCGAGGCCTGGGGCAATACGTTCCAGAACCACATCCTCAATCCGTTTACGGTCTCGCCGGTCAACATTGACGGGACCGATGTTGGCGCGATCAACGAATATCCGAACGCGCTGAACACCTATTGCCATTTCCACCACAACCTGATCCTGCCTTATCGCGACGATTACAGCGGCGTCGCGAACGACGTGGCGCACGTGAATGTCTGCACGTTCCTCTATGGCGAAAGCGATCCGTGGCCGGCACCGTCGCGGACGGTGAACCTGGTGCTGATGGGGAATTGCGCGCTCTCGGGCGGCACGTCCTATATCACCAAGCCGGGCGGCGACCGGATCAGCCCTAACATCAACGGCTACATCCTCACCGACTATTCTCGTCAGGCGCTCGGCTTCGACCTGGTCGCCGGCAACATTTTCCTCTCGAATGGCTTCCTCTTTCAGGGCAACCGCATCCGCGACAGCCGCATCGCCTTCAACGTGTGCGGCGCGCCGTTTAAGGTGCGCGCCGGCGTGCCCGACGGCACCTCGAGCGGATGGAGCAAGGTCACCACGTACAAGGATGCGGGCGGGTATCTGGAGATCGTCAACAACTTCTTCCGTCAGCCGATCTCGGACGGCACGCCGGGCGCCGACGTCACCAGCCCGAACGGCGGTCTCAACAACTTCTCAACGGCCAGTGTCGGCGAGCGGCCGCAGGACGTGCTGGCAGGCGGGCACGCGCCCTTCTACCAGAATAGCGACGGCTACTGGATCTGGGACCTGGCCAACGGCCTGACCAACGAACAAATCTACGAGGCTGTCATTGCGCAGGGCTCGCGCAAGGCGGGCCAGACCAACGGCCCCGTGTTCGTCTGATGGCCGCTTCGCTTTCAGCACTTCCTCCGCCCGTCGGCTTTCAGGCGTTCGACGACGGGCAACTCGCGCGCTCGTTTTCCACCCCTGGGCGAGCGCGCGCTTTTATTCCGCGGCTCGGCCGATGAATGCGGCGCCGAACCTGCTCACCATGGGCGAGCTCGAGACCATGCTCGAGGGCTCGGCCGAGAGCCTGTGCTTCCACCTGTTCCCCAACGGCAAGATCAATGGCGGGTTCTTCGAGATCGGCTCGATCGCCGGCGAGCCTGGTCGTTCGCTCAAGGTCAACCTGACCGTCGGCAAGCGCGGCTGCTGGACGGATTTCTCCGACAAAGATGCGGGCCTCGGCGCCGGATCCGGCGATCTCCTGTGGCTGATCGCCGGCGCGCGGTGCGGCGGCAACCTCAAGGATGCGTGCCGCTACGCGCGCGCCTGGCTGGGCGTGGACAACATCGACCCGGCCACGATCGGCCGGATCCAGGCGCAAGCGCGCGTGAACCGCGAGCGCGCGAATGTCGCGGCCGATCGCGAGGCCGAGAAGAAGCGCCGCAAGGCAATCGGGTTGTGGAGCCACGCCGAGAAGCTCCCGGGCACGCCGGCGGAGCGCTATCTCCACGGCCGCGGGCTCGACCTGCGCCTGCTCGGCCGCGCGCCAGGCGCGCTGCGCTTCCGGCCCGACGTGTGGTGCTCGGAGACCGGGAGCAAGCTTCCGGCCATGGTCGCGATCGTGCTCGACCTCGAGGGCCGCTCGATCGCGTGCCATCGGACCTATCTGCAGCGCCGCGGCGACGGGAGCTGGACCAAAGCGCAGCTCGAGGACGCCAAGAAGGCGCTCGGCCGGTTCGGCGGCGGGTTCATCCCGGTCTGGAAGGGGCGGCATCGCTGCTCGCTCAAGGATCTGCCGGAGGGCACGCCGGTCTATGTGACCGAGGGGATCGAGGACGCGCTCACCGTCGCGATCGCGCGGCCGGATCTGCGCGTCATCGCGGCGATCAGCTTGGGGAACATCGGTGCGATCGAGCTGCCGGCGCAGGCCGGGCCGCTCGTGATCGTCGCCGATCGTGACAAGCCGGGAAGCAAGGCGGTCGACGCGCTCGAGCGCGCGATCGCCGCACAGCAGCGGAGAGGCCGGCGCGTGCAGCTCGTGCTGCCGCCGGAGGGGGCAAAGGACATGAACGAAGCGCTGCAGCGCATGGAGCGCGCCGCATGACTGGCAACATCGTTTCGATCGGCGCTGCTCTCGACAGCCCGCAGGATCTCCCGGACCTGGCGCGGCCGAGCTCGCGCGACGACGACACCCTACCGCCCGACCAGCCGCGCCTGCCGGCAGACTGCCCGGTCAAGCCGCTCGGCGTGCTCGCCCAGACCCATTATTATCTCGACAGCTTGGGCCAGCTGATCAGCCTGGGGCCACGCGAACACAGCAAGCAGCACATCGAGGCGCTCTTCGGCGTGCAGTCGTCGATGCTGCGCGAGATCTGGCCGCGCTTCGCAGCGAAGGCCGACCCGAAAACGGGCGAGGTGTCGATCAACGGCTGGAAGGCCGATGAGGCGGCCGAGCATCTGAAACGCTGCGCAGCCTGGCAGGGGATCTTCGACCCGCAGGGGCGCGTGCGCGGCCGTGGAGCGCATCGCGGCGACAATGGCGAGCTGATCATCCATTGTGGCGATCGGATCCTGATCGGCGGCCGCAAGGTCACCGGCGGCCCGGCGGAGCCGCGCTGGTATGAGCCCGGGCTGCTCGGCAAGTATGTCTACCCGACGGCGCCGGCGATGCCGCGGCCGTGGCAGGAAGAGGTCGACGACAAGCCGGCGGTGTTCTTGCTCGGCTTGTTCAAGCAATGGAGCTGGGCCCGGTCCCAGATCGATCCCTATCTCCTGCTCGGCGTCGCCGGCGCCGCCATGGTCGCCGGCGCGCTCGCCTGGCGGCCGCACGCCTGGCTCACCGGCGGATCCGGCACGGGCAAATCGACCCTGCAGAAGATCTTCGAGCTGATGTTCGGCAACGGCGCGCTCACCACGGGCGACGCGACGCCGGCCTCCGTGCGCCAGCTCCTGCAGCAGCAGACGCTGCCGGTGTTCTTCGACGAGCTCGAGGCCGAGGCCGAGGGCGGCCGTGCGCAGAAGATCGTGGAGCTCGCGCGCCTGGCCAGCTCGGGCGCGCAGACGTTCCGCGGCGGCACCGACCACAAGGCGAGCGAGTTCACGGTCCGGTCCAGCTTTATCTTTTCGTCGATCCTGGTCCCGCCCATGCCGCAGCAGGACCGCAACCGCCTCGCCATGCTCGAGCTCGAGGAGCTGCCGCGCGACGCGAAAGCGCCGGATCCGTACACGCTCGGCCTGCCGGAGATCGGTCGCAAAATCCGCCGGCGCCTGCTCGACCAGTGGTGGCGGTGGGACGAGACGCTCGCGCTCTACAAGACGGCCCTGGCCCGCTATGGCCACAACGGCCGCTCCGCCGACCAGTTCGGCACCCTGCTCGCGATCGCGGATCTCATGATCTACGAGCACGAGGCGGATCTCGACGTCGTCGAGGAATGGGCCGAGCAGCTGCGCGCCGAAGCGCTGGCCGAGAAGATCTTTGAGCGGACGGACAGCGACGAGTGCGCCGAATGGCTCGCCTCGAGCGAGCTGCGCGGCCGCGGCGGCGACGAGCGCGAGACGATCGCCCGCGCCATGGCCAGGGCGATTGCGATCAACGACGTCGAGAGCAACCACGCGAACCGCCGACAGCGCCTGCGCTCAATTGGCATCGCCGTCGGCAACCTGGTCGACAAGGGTGAAGGGCTGACCGACGACAAGCGCTGGGGCTTCCGCGACTTCAACGGCGGCGAGGCCTGGGTGGCGATCGCCAACACGCATCGGCTGCTCGACGAGGTTTTCGACAAGAGCCGTTGGCGCGGCGGCACATGGGCGCAGAGCTTCCAGCGCGCGCGCAACGCGCGCCGGCGCATCAAGGTCAAGTTCGACGGCCGTCCGATCTGGGCGACCGTGGTGCCAATCGAGCTGTTCCTCGGCACGGTCGAAGAGCCCGAATGACCCGGGCCCGCTACAGAATACGCCTGGGCAGCCGATTTGCGGCGCTCAATGCGCGCACAAGTTGTGAAGGCGATAGGCATTCTCGACTTTTCAGCACATCCCAAGTTGTTCTCGACATATTCAAGTATCGTCGAAGCGCGCTCCAAATACTGCGCTCAACGACGCGCCGGGCGGCATGCGGCGCGCGGCACCTCGATTGCGTGTCCAATCAACGCGCGTCGGCAGCGATCGCGCGCCAGCGGCGCGCGGCCGCGAACAGCCGGCGCTCCGCGTCGACCAGGAGCTCGAGCAGCTCACCCGGTCCCGCCGCGATCTCTTTTTTTGGCCCTGGCCCGCGCCCCTTGACTTCAAGCAGGGAGGCATGGCCTTCTGATCGCCGGCCGATGGGCCCGGGGACGGTTCCCAAGTTCCCAAGCGGTTCCCAAGCGATGGGAACCGGTAAGCTGCTGAAATCACTACATTTTGCGCCCGAGTTCCCGGGTTCCCAGCTTCTCGCGCGCGCGTATGATACGTGCGCGCGCGTCATGCGAGAGGATTGGATTTATTGGGAACTCTGGGAACTAGGGATAAATCCATCTAGAATAGAGAGGCTTAGCGGTTCCCATCGCGGTTCCCAACGCTCTGCGCAGCTGGGAACTTGGGAACCGGCCGGATCTGACCTGCTCGCCGACCAGTCGCGCCGGGATAGAATAGGCCCGTTTAGGGGGTTCCCGCACCGGCGCCCGGGCGCCAGTTTCCGGCGGTCGCCCCGCGGCCTGGGCGCGATCGGCAGCAGCTCGGCCGAGCTCGAGCAGCTGCTCGACCAGGCGCGCGCGGATCTTGAGATTTCAGCCACTTACGAGGGGCGCGCGGGGTCGTTTGGAACCGGTCATTTGGAACCGGTGTCGCAAGGGGTTGATCTCGGCCGACTTTCCGGGCCTCGCCGCCAGCTTGGCAGGCTATCGAGGACGGCCCGGGCGGGTCGATCGGCGGCGATCGCCGGCGGCGAGGGGGGCACCCCCCCCAACGCGCGCGCCCGGTCCGTCGCCCCTTCGCGCAGCCGATTTTTTGAGTTTCGGGTCGCCGTCCCACCTGTGCGCCTGGCGGAGCCTGCCCAAAGTTGGACGGGCGATCGGGGGTCGGGGGGCGCGGCGGTCGACCGCGGCCCAGATTGGGCCGGTCACACGGGGCCCGGGGTAACGGGCGCTCTGCTGCGGTCGGAAGAGGGAAGACCGAACTCGCGAAAGCTGAACCGGGGAGGCGCGCGTGTCAACGCCTGACACCGGCGAAAAGGGCTTCGCGGCGCATGCGATCGCCGACGCAAAGCAGCTGCTCGCGGCCGAGGAAGAGCAGCTGAGCCTGCTCGACCCGCCGACGGCCGAGGAGCTCGCGATCGCGCGTGAGGAGCTTGGCCGGCTCGGGCGCGACGCCGGGCACATGTCAGTCCTGCGCCACGCACGCGACCAGCGGAGCTCGGGGCGCAAGCGCGGCAGTCGCAACAAGCGAACGGACGATTTCGCGAAGTGGATCCTGCAGTTCGGCCAGCATCCGGCGCGGACCCTGATGGAGGTCCAGTCGACGCCGGAGCCGGTGCTGATCGAGCTCTCCAAGCGAAAGATTACGCGCGTCACCAGGTCCGGCCAGGTCGTCGAGTTCAGCGAGGAGATGAGCTTTGCCGAGGCGCGCGCGCTGCGCGTCCGCGCGGCCGAGGCGCTGATGCCATACCTCGAGAGCAAGAAGCCCGTCGCGGTCGACGTGTCGTTCGCCGGCGTCTCGGATCTGATCATCGAGGGCGTGACGCATAGCGAGCGCGAGGTCCGCGACATCGTCGACGCCGAGTTCATGGAGCTCGAGGACCAGCGCGACCAGGGGGAGGGCCAGCCGTGAAACAATGGACCGCCAAGCGGGTCGACGTCCTGTGCGAGCTGGTCGCCAGCGGGTTCAGCTTCGCCGACTGCGCACGCGCGCTCGACATCCCGCGGGCCGAGTGCGCGAAGCGCTTCGAGCAGATCCGGGAAAGCTACGGGAGGCAGGTGAAATGACTTTGCTGCTCGGCGACTGCCGCGAGCTCCTGCCATCTCGGGCCCCGTTCGATATGATAATCGCTGATCCCCCTTATGGTGACACGTCCTTGGCGTGGGACGCTCGCGTTGGTGGCTGGCACGAGGTGGCGGCTGCATCGCTAAAGCCGACGGGCTCGATGTGGGTGTTCGGTTCGTTGCGGTATCACATGGCGGAAGCAGCTCGCTTCGAGGCCGCCGGTTTCCGCTATGCACAGGAAGTTGTTTGGGAAAAGCACAACGGCTCGGGCTTCCACGCCGATCGCTTCAAGCGTGTCCACGAGCTGGCGGTGCAATGGTATCGTCGCGATTCTGCCTGGGCCGACGTGTACAACGACGTCCAGAAAACAGCGGATGCGGCCGCTCGCACGACACGCCGCAAGAAGAGGCCGAGCCACACCGGTCATATCGAGGCTGGGCACTACACCAGCGAGGATGGCGGCCCGCGAATCATGCGCAGCGTCATCTACGCTCGGAGCTGCCATGGGCGGGCGATCCACCCGACCGAAAAGCCCGTTGATCTGCTCTCGATCCTAATCCGCACGAGCTGTCCGCACGGCGGTCTGGTGGCCGACTTTTTCGCTGGCTCTGGAGCGGCGGGTGAAGCCGCGCAAAGTGAGGGACGGAGCTATGTCGGCTGCGAGATCAATCACGAGTATCATCGGCTAGCGACTGATCGACTTGCTGCCCTGCTTCCGCTCGGGAGGGCCGCCTGATGCTTCCTGGACAGGCACGCCGGCTGATCTCGCCGGGCCCGATCGCGGACGATTTCATGCGATCGCGCGCGTTCATCTGCGGGATCATCGGCCCGGTTGGCTCCGGCAAGACGATGGCGGCGCTACAGAAGGGGATCCGGGTCGGTGCGCTGCAGCGCGGCTCGGTTGACGCGAATGGCGTCACCTGGCGCAAGGCGCGCATCGGCGTCATCCGCGAGAGCTATCCCAGCCTGCAGTCGACCACGCTCAAGAGCTGGTTCAACATCGTGCCGGAAGGCGAAGGCAAGTTCAGCTGGAAGGCGCCGTTCACGCACACCTTCCGCAAGATCCTGCGGCGGGAGGGGAACCGCCGCGACGGCCGCCCGATCGACGTGCTCGAGATCGAGTTCGAGTTCCGGGCGATCGGCGATCAGACCGTCGAGGAAGCCTGCCGCGGCTGGGAGGTCAACGCGGTGATCGTCGACGAGGCGGATCTCCAGCCCGAGGATCTCGTCCCGTATCTGACCGGCCGCGTCGGCCGCTTCTCCGATCTCGATCCGTCGTCGGTGGTCGACCCGCAAATCATCCTGTCGATGAACATGCCGGACATCGACAACCACATGTACAAGCTGCTCCTCGACAAGGATCTCGAGACGCTCGGCCTGACCGAAGAGGAAGCCGAGATCCTGAGCGAGGCGCTCAACGGCCGCGCGCTGATCGACTGTTTCGTCCAGCCTGGCGGGCGCGACCCAGAGGCGGAGAACATCCACAACCTGCCCGGCGGGCGCGGCTACTACGTGATCCAGGTCGCCGCGAACAAGCACAAGCCCGGCTACGTCGCCCGCATGGTCGACAACAAGCCGGTGCCCCTGCAGCACGGCCAACCTGTCAACCCGAGCTTCTCGTTCACGTCGCACGTCCGCCCGCTCGAGTGGGACCGCCGGCGCAAGCTGATCGTCGGCGTCGACCAGGGCCTCTTCGCCGCGGCCGTGGCCCTGCAGCGCGATTGGGAAGGCAACATCCGCACGCTCGCAGAGGTGGTGAACACGAAGAAGGGCGGCGGCGCGCTGCTCAAGGTGGGCCCGACCGCGTTCGGCCTGCGGCTCAAGCGCATGCTGACCGAGCGCTTCCCGGATCTCGAGCCCGACCAGGTCCGCGTCGTCGCCGACCCGGCGGCGTTCGCGGCCGACGATCGCGAGGACAACGAGCACGACTGGATCCTCGCATTCCAGAAGGCGCTCGGCCTGCGCGTGCACCGGGCCAAGTCCAACCGCCAGGCGCTCCGAAACGAGGCGATCTGGCGGGCGCTCGACAAGCGCGACGGGTATTTCGTCGACCCCAGCTGCAAGCACCTGATCAAGGCTCACGTCGGCGGTTACCGCTACCAGAAAGACGACATGAAAACGGGTGAGACCAAGGGCGATCCCGAGATCGCCGACACGATCTACACCCACGTCGCCGACGCCGAGCAGTACGCCGCGCTCGAGGGCGAACACGTGATCTCGGACATCCGAGGCCGCCGCGGCCGCAAGGGCCGCATCATCACCAACGACAGCGATTACGCGATGTTCGGGAGCTGAAACATGAAAGCAGTTGGCACAGTCCTTTCGCCGCTCGGCAAGGCGCTCGGCATCTTCGGGGGAGGCCCCGGCAAGAAGCCGAGGGCGCTCCCGCAGGTCACCCGCGATGAGAGCATCATCAATCGAGACCGGCTCGACGAGCTCGCGCGGCGCCGCGGTGGCGCGGCCGACGTGCTGACCGGGACGACGGGCGCGGAAGCGCCGATGGCCGCCGGCAAGGCCGTGCTCGGCCAGTAAAGTTCACCTGAGGAGAAATGACGATGGACAATCAAGCGACCGAGACGACAGCCGATGATCTTGTTGGCGTGGCAAACGGCGACGGAGCTGGCGCCAGCATGATCGACGAGCTGCAGGCCCGCGTCTCGCAGCTCGAGGGCGAGCTCGCCGCGACGGGCGAGGCGCTCGAGCTTGCCGGCAAGACGGAGCTCGAGCTCCGGGCCCAGCTGGCCGAGCTGACCAAGGCGAACGAAGCGGCCGCGCGCAAGCTGGCCAAGATCGGCCGCGGCCCGACGTCGGCGAAGCCGCGACGCATCGCGCCGATGTCGCCGCTCTCCGACCAGGAGCGGGTTGAGCTCGGCGAGCGGATCGCCGCCGGCGAGAGCATCTCCATCGTGTTCGCTGAGGGCAAGCGCGAGCTGACCGGCCTCGCGCCGATCGTCGTGTCAGGGCCGGTTTTCAATGTCTCGAGCACCGGCATGATGCTTCGCGACGCGGTCGAGATCCGCAGCAACGACCCGGCGGGCCGGGAAGTCACGGCGACGGCGCTGGTGATGTTCGACAGCGATGGCGGCCAGCTCGCCTATTCCGAGCTGCCGGCGCCGCTCGCGATCTCGCCGGGCCGGACATACCGGCTCGATCGGGCAATCCAGTTCTGAGGTAGGCAGGGGCCCGGCGGTGCCGGGCCCCAACATGGGGCGGGCAAATGGCGATCGACACGCTGCAAGACGATGGGGTGACGCGCGAGCTGGTTGAAAATCAGCAGCGCCTGGAGAATGAGCGCGCGCCCTGGGAGCCGCTCTGGAAGGACGTCGATCGCCGGGTCAACCCGACGGGCGATGGCGGCTTCGAGCCGAAGAGCCCGCAGCATCGCGGCCTCGACAACTTCGACGCGACCGCGATCGACGGGCTGGACCGGTTCACCGCCGTCATTGGCGGGATCTCGATCCCGCGCCGCTCGATCTGGCATGGCCTCGAGTTCACCGATCCCGAGCTCAACAAGCTCCCCAGCATCAAGCGCTGGTGCTCGGCCGCGACCGCGGTCCTGTTCGGCATGCGCTACGCCAGCCACACCGGCTTCACGACGCAGGCGACGGAAGACATCCGGCAGATTGGCAGCTACGGCACGGCGGCGCTCGCCGTCCACGAGAAGCCCGGCATCGGGATCACGTACAAGGCCCTGCACCTCTCGGAGATCTTCATCGACGAGAACGACGCGGGCATGGTCGACACGGTCCACCGCAAGTACACGTACAACGCGCGCCAGGCCGCGCAGCAGTTCGGGCTCGAGAACCTCACCCCGAAGATGCAGAAGGCCTATAACGATCGGAAGTTCGACGAGCAGTTCGAGCTGCTCCACGTCTGCCGGCCCAACCCCAACCGCGAACCGGACCGTTTCGACTGGCGGCGCCTTCCGATCGAGAGCGTCACGCTCGGCCTCGACGAGAAGATGATCATCCGCCGGCGCGGCTACTGGTCGCAGCCGATCGCCGTCTCGAGGCATGTGACCTCGCCGCGCGACAAATATGGGCGATCGCCGGCGCTCAAGGTGATCGGCACGATCAAGACGGCCAACGAGATGGCCAAGACGATCCTGCGCGCCGGCCACAAGGCGACCGATCCGGCGCTCGCGTTTTTCGACGACGGCGACATCTCGAAGCTGGCGACCAAGCCTGGCGGCATGAACCCGGGTCTCGTGAACGAACGCGGCGAGCTCCTGGTCGCGGCCATGCCCGGCGGCGGCGACCTGCCGATCGGCATCGAGCTGCTCGAGAATGAGCGCGGCGTGATCAAGCGCGCCTTCCTCGAGGAGTTCTTCCGGCTGCTCTCGGATCCGTCCGATCGCATGACCGCAACCCAGGTGCTCGAGCAGCTGCAGAAAGAAGGCGTGCTGATCTCGCCGTTCGCCGATCGCCACGAAAGCGAGAAGCTGGCGCCCGTCGTGATGCGCGAGCTCGACATCGGGATGCGGGCCAAGCAAATCCCGCCGCTCCCGCCCGAGGCGATCGAGGCCGGCGCCGGGATCCGGCCCGTGATGACGAACCCGCTCTCGCGCATGGCGCGCGCCGAGGCAGCCGCCGGCTTCTCGCGCTGGAGCGAGATGCTGGTCCAGATCGCGCAGTTCGACGACGGGATCATGGACCTGGTCGACACGGACGCGGCTGCGCGCGGTACGGCCGACGTGCTCGGCGTGCCGCCGGAGTGGGTGCGCAGCCCCGAGGAGGTCGCGCGGATCCGCGACGAGCGTGCCGCCAACTCCCAGGGGGCCAGCCTGGTCGAGGCGGCGCCGGCGCTGTCCGATGCGGCGCTCAACCTGGCCCGCGCCAATGAGATCAGCGGAGGCATGGGCCTCTGATGAATGCGATCGTGCAACAGGCCATGCAGCTCGCCATGAAGGCGCGCCGACGCATGGCGATCTGGCGCGCGCGGTCCTACCGCGTCGTCTTTCAACCCGAAGGCGTCATCGACCGTGACCGCGAGATCGTTCTCGCGGACCTGCGCGAGTTCTGTTGCGCCAATCGGACGACATTCTCGGCGGATCCCTATCAGGCTGCACGCCTGCAGGGCCGCCGCGAAGCCTGGCTGCGCATCGTCCAGCATCTCAACCTGGACGAAGCGGCGATCATTAAACTCGTGGAGGTAGACGATGGACTTGGGGAATGAAGGCGGCGCTGCGGGGGCGCTCGGTGGCGGGGACGGCGGACAGGGCGGCGGTGGTACCGGCGCCGGCGCCGGCGGCGATGGTGGCGGCCAGGGCGGCCAGGGCGGCCAGGGCGGCGACGGCGGCCAGGGCGGCCAAGGTGGTGACGGCGGCGCGGCCGACCTCGCGTGGCTCGAGAACTTCTCGGCCGAGGGTGGCGACGCGAACAACCCGTCCCCGCGCGACTGGGTCAAGTCGAAGGGCTTCAAATCGCTCGACGATCTCGCGAGCAGCTACCGCGAGGCCGAGAAGGCCATCCGCAACGGTGGCCGCCTCGAGGTGCCGGGTGACGACGCCACGCCGGAGCAGCTCGCCGCGTTCCACAAGGCGATCGGCGTGCCGGAAAAGCCCGACGCTTACGAGGTGGCGGCGATCGAAGGGCACGAGCTCGACGACGGCCTGATCGGCGCGATGCGACCGATCGCCCACGCTGCGGGCGTGCCGGCGAAGGCGTGGAAGCAGCTCACCGATGGCCTCATGCAGTATCAGCTCAATCAGCTGCAGGAGGACGCCACGCGCCAAGACGCGGAGTGGAAAGAGCTGACCGACAGCTGGGGGACCGCGAAGGCCGAGAAGACGGTCGAGTACCAGCGGGGCGTCGAAGCGGCGGGTGTGAAGCGCGAGGAGGTCGCGCAGCTGCAGAAGATCATGGGCTCGAAGCGTGTCGGCGAGCTGTTCCAGCGGATCGGCGCCGGCATCGCGGAAGACAGTCTGATCGGCGGCGGCAAGGGCAAGTTCGGCGTGACCGGCGCCGAGGCCCAAGCTGAGATCGATCGCCTGATCAAAGATGAGGAGTTCGGCAAGCAGCTGCAGGCCAAGGATCCGCAGGCGGTGGCGCGCTGGGATCGGCTTAACGCGGCAGTCGCAGCTGCTCGCGATGCAGCTGCGAAAGCGGCCGCCTAAAAACTGCGCGCCAACCCGCGCAAACGATTGACAGGGCGGGGGGTTCCATGGGAGCTTCCCGCCCACGTCCTAAATCGCTGGACGTTGAGTGCCGCCAAGCTCGATTTAGCAGCCCGGCCCCTGGTGTGAGACGCACCCGCCGACCGCAGGCGTAAAGCGATAGAGGTGGCCGGAGCGCACGCTCCCCAAGCCCTTCGACCCAATCTGGCAACCGTCATTTTGAGCGAGGGGGACAGACCATGTCCGATCAAGTTCCGTCGACTTTTACCACGACCTTCGAGAACAACATGCGCCTGGCGCTGCAGCAGACGCGCGCGCGCCTGTGGCCGTTGCTGGCGCCGAAGACCGGCACCGGCGCCGAAAAGGTTCAGCTCGACGACATCGTCGGCCACACCAAGTCCCGCAAGGGCAGCGACGACGGCCGCCACGGCGATGTTCAGTACAACAACACGCCGCACAGCCGCGTCTGGGTCGCCAAGCCCGATTTCGACTATTACGCCGAGCTCGTCGACACGAACGACCAGGTTCAGGCCCGCATTCAGCTGACCAGCGGCTACATGCAGACCGCCGTCGCGACGATCAACCGCGCGATGGACGACGCCGTGATTGCCGGCCTGTTCGGCGACATGATCACCGGCAAGGATGGCACGATCATCGCGCCGTTCCCGGCTGGCATGATCACGCCCGCCGACACCGGCGCCGCGGTCGCGACCGGGCTCAACATCGCGAAGCTTCGCCATGCGCGGAAGATCAAGCAGCAGGCCTACAACGACCCGAACGAAGAAGCGTGGATGGTCGTCACGGCGGACGATCTCGATCAGCTGCTCAACGAAATGCCGGTCACCTCGAAGGAGTTCGGCGCCGAGGGCGGCGAGCTGCGCGACGGTCGGCTCCGCAAGCTGATGGGCTTCGAGTTCATCGAGCTCGAGACCGAAAACCCGCTCTTCCACAACTCGGCGCTCGTCGACGCCGGCAGCGGCAACCGCAAGACGCCCTGGTGGGTCAAGTCGGGCATGGTCACCTACAGCTGGTGGCCGCTCAAGACGTCGATCGACATCCTGCCCCAGAAGCACCACGCCCGGCAGGTCTATGCCTCGTTCTGCGGCGTCGCGACGCGCACGGACCAGGGCAAGGTCGGCTACGTCCTGAACAAGAAGAACTGACGGGCGGGCGGGTGGCTCCGCGCCGCCCGCCTCGCTTTCGCCGGCGCCACGTGCCCCGGAACGTCAAAGCTAGGGAGTCTTCAAGATGGCGGATTTTTACGGCACCACGTTCACGGCGGCCAAGACTGGCACGCCGCCCCGCGCGTTCCCCGACGGCGCCCGCGCCGCGGCCAAGCAGCGCGCGACGATCGAGAGCATCAACACCGGAACCGCACCGCCGCAGGTCGGCGATCGGATCTATCTCGGCAAGCTGCCCGAGGGTGCGATTTACCAGGGCGTGCGGCTGACGGCCAACCAGACGCTCGGCACCGCGCAGCTCGCGATCGGTATCACCGGCACGCCGGCGAAGTACCGCGCCGCGGCGACGTTCACCGCGGTCGACACGCCGACGATGTTCGGCACCGCGGCGACGAAGGCGCAGGGTCCGCTCGCCGCGGCCGAGGACATCTGGGCGACCGTCTCGGTGGCGGCGATCCCGAACAACACGATCCTCGTCTCCGAGCTGCTCTTCACGACCGACGCCTGACTTGGGGAAGACCGGCGTCCCGTGAATGAGCGGGGCGCCGTGCGGGCCACGAGCCGCGCGGCGCCCCATCCCCCAAGCTGAAGGACCGAAACATGGCCCGTTGGAAACTCGCTCTCAATCTCGGCCAGACCGTCGAGAACTCGACCCGCGCCACCGGCACGGCGATCTCCGGCAATGACGGGATCGAGCTCAACATCGACCAGACGAAAATGAGCAAGCGCGAGTGCATCGTCCTGATCGACGAGCTCAAGCAGCGCGTGCTGCAGGCCGCTTGGCCCGAAGTCTGACCAGGCCCGCCGGGGGATGGCAGACTACGTTACCGCCGCCAACAAGGCGCTCTCGCTGCTCGGCGAGAACGACCAGCTGCGCGATCCCGACGACGACAGCGCGCCCGCGCGCACGGTGCGGGCGGTCTGGGACACGGTCCGCAAGGAAGTGCTGCGCGACCACCCGTGGAATTTCGCGATCCGGCGGACGCGGCTGACCGCCGACGCCAGCTGGAGCGGGATCGGCTTCGCCTATGCCTTTCCTCTCCCGTCGGCGCCGGCGGAGTGTCTGCGCCTCCTCGAGATCCTCGAGCCCGCGACCAGGTCGGACGATTACGCGCTCGAGGGCGGCAAGATCCTCTGCGACGATCTGGGCCCGATCGCGATCCGCTATGTGGCGGACGTCGAAGACGTCAGTCGCTGGGATCCGCTTTTCGTCGATGCGTTCGCCGCCAAACTGGCCTTCCAGATCTGCGATCGGATCACGGGCGACCTGTCCCGCCAGTCCGCGATGGAGGCGGTCTATCGTCGCGCGCTCAGCAAGGCGAAGGGCGTCGACGCCAAGGAAAACCCGCCCGTCCCGTTCGAAGACAGCAGCTGGGTGACGGCGAGGTACGGCTGGTGAGGCCGCAGCTCACCAAGGCGCAGACCGAAGCGCTCCGGTGGTTTCGCGAGCATGGCGGCGACGGCATGTTCGACAACAACGGCGTGCTGCTCGCCCAAGGCGAGCTCGCGCCGCACGCGCGCGTCACGTGGAACGCGCTCGAGCGGGTCGGCCTGGTCCAGTTCTACGGCGGCAAGCGTGATGGCGGCCGCGGCCGCGGCCGTGCGCGGCTCACCCCCGAGGCGCGCTGATGTCGGCGACCCAGACGCCCATGATGTCGAGCTTCAACGGCGGCGAGCTCTCGCGCCGCATGCTCGGCCGCACTGACACCCAGATCTATCAGATCGCGGTTGAGGCGATGGAGAATTTCGCGCCGACGATCGAGGGCTGCGCGGTCAAGAGGCCCGGCCTCGAGCATATCAGCGCCGCGCGCGCGTCGGCGAGCTGGCTGTCGCCCTTCGTGTTCAGCTTGAGCCAGGCCTATGTGCTCGAATGGAGCGACGGCAAGCTCCGCTTTTTCACCAATGGCGGCCGCATCGAGACGGCGCCGAACGTGCCTTACGAGGTCACGGTCCCCTACACGGCCGCCCAGGCGGCGGAAATCAGCGCGCAGCAAAGCTTCGATCGGCTCTACCTCGCGCATGAAAGCCACCCGTCGCCGGCGCGGCTCTCGAGAACTGGCGCCACCACGTTCGTCTATGACGTGCCCGAGCTCGACGGCGGACCCTTTGCCGACGAGAATATCGACGAGACGATCACGGTCACCACGAGCGGGGTGACAGGATCTGTCACCGTCACCGCAAGCAGTGCGATCTTCCAAGCCGGCCATGTCGGCGCGCTCTTCCGCATCGAGGCGAAGGATTACTCGACGGTCAAAGCGTGGGAGCCTGGTTACAGCGACGTCACGGTTGGCCTCAAGCTGCGCTCCGACGGCAAGGTCTACCAGTGCGACGCCGTCGGGACGAAGGCGCGCACCGGCACGATCCAGCCGGTCCACACGCGCGGATCCGAATGGGACGGCGGCGATCGCGGCGAGGACATCAACGCAAAGGACAGCCTCGGCTGTCGCTGGGCGTATCTGCACGATCAGTTCGGCATTGGCCGGATCACGGCCGTTGCCGGCGACGGGCTGAGCTGCACCATGACGGTGCTGCGTCGCCTGCCCGACCAGGTCGCCTCGATCGCGACGCATCGCTGGAGCCACGCGCTTTTCTCGGCCGCGGCGGGCTGGCCGTCGATCGTGATCATCGCGTTCGGGCGACTGGTGATGTTCCGCGACTTTGAAATGGTCGCCTCGGTCGCCGGCGATTACCTGAACTTTCGCGCCTATGACAGCGCGGGCCGCGTCCAGCCGGATCTCTCCTTCCGACGGCGCCTCTCGCTTTCGAACCCGCCGCTTTGGGCCAAGGCAGACCGCAAGAAGATCCTGATCGGGACGGCCGACGGCCTCTACTCGATCGAGCCGGTCAACCCGGCCGAGCCGATCAGCGGCTCCAACATCGACGCGGTCCCGCAGTCTTTTCACGGCGCTGCGAAGATCTTCCCCGCCCAGATCGGGACGGAAACCATTTACGCGCAGCGCGGCCGCCGCGGCGTGCGGGCGGCGGATTACGATTTCGGCCGCGACCGCAACGCGACCGTCAACCCGACCGTCTGGGCCAGGCACATCGCGCGCGGCGTGCGCCAGCTCGGCTACCAGCAGAACCCCGAGGAGCTGCTCTTCGGCGTGCGGGATGATGGCCAGCTCTTCCTCCACCCGCGCGCGCAAGAGCAGGAGATCAAGGGCTTTGCCCGGATCATCCCGGCCGCGGACGGCAAGGTGCTCTCGGCCGTGGCGATCCCGGCCAACGATGGCGGCCTCGACGAGATTTGGACCCTGATCGAGCGTGGCGGCGCCAGGACGATCGAGCGGCTCGGCCGTTGGTGGGATGAAGACGACGCCATGGCGATCGAGGAAGCGTTCTTCGTCGACAGCGGCGTCACGTTCTCCGGCCCGATCTCCAGCATCACCGCCGGCCTCGAGCACCTGAACGGCCGCAAGGTGGCCGTCGTTGCCGATGGCGCGATCCTGAGCGATCAGACCGTCGTCGACGGCGGCCTGCCAGCGCCGCTCGGTATGACTGCGTCGACGGTGCATGTCGGGCTGCGCTACCGGGCCTATATCCGTTCGCTTCGCCCCGACGTGCGTGACGCCAACGGGCAGACCAGCCAGGGAAAGCGCAAGCGCCTGGTCAGCCTGATCCTGCGGCTGCTCGAGACGGCGGGGATCCGCGTCCGCGCCGATCAAGTGCATGCCGACAATGTGATCGATCGGCCCGGCTCGGCGCGCATGGACGCGCCGATCCCGCTTTTCTCGGGCGACACGTCCAAGACGGTTTCCGGAGATTGGGATCGCGACGGCCAATTTGAGCTGATCTCGGACGATCCGCTCCCGTGCATTGTCGTCGCGGCGATGCCGCGGCTCGAGGTAAGCGGCCGATGAGCCCGATCGTGACATTCCGCGACTTCGAGCCGCAGGACAGCGTCGAGCTCTCGGCGAAGCTGTCGGCCGAGCTCGTGCGTCTCGGCCTGACCGAAGATCCGGCGTCGATCGCCGAAGGCCGAGCGCTCAAGGCGGGCGGCCCGGCATGGACGGCCGTCGGTCGCGATGGCGAGATCCTGTGCTGCGCGGGGTTTCTCGAGACCTCGCGCGGCCTGCAGGCGAGCGCCTGGGCCATACTCGCGCCGGTGATCGGGCCGGCGCATCTCGCAATCACCCGTTTCGCGCGCTGGCAGATCCGCACGTCGCCGATCTTCCGGATCGATGCGCTGGTTGCGCGGCGCCCGCGCGAGCAGGCCTGGGCTCGCCTGTGCGGCCTGCGCGAGTGGGCGCACCTTGGACCGTGGGCCTGCGGCGACGAGCTCGAGGACATCGTGCTCTTCTCGCGCATGCGGCCGCTTCCCCGAGAGGATCAGGAATGAAGGCTGCAGCCAGCGTTATCGACGGCTTTGCCGCGTTCAGCGCCGGGAAGGCGAACCGCCGGATCGCGCGCGAGAACGAACGTTCCGCCAACATGGATGGCGCGGCCGAAGAGCAGCGCATCCGTGAGGCCGCCCGGGCGGCGATGGGGCGCCAGGCGGCCAGCCAGGCGGCGAGCGGCTTCGAGCCTGGCACCGGCTCGGCGATCGATGAGCTGCGCGAGAGCGCGCTCAACTCGACGATCGACATCCTGCTGACACGTCGACGCACCGCGGCCGAGGCGAAGAACCAACGAATCCAGGGCCGCGCCGCCTACCGCGCCGGCGTCTTCGGGCTGGCCGCCGGCGCCGCGCGCGCCGCCGGCGAGCTCGCCGACTATAAGAAGGGCGGCTGAGATGGCGGACCGCTACGAGCGATCTGTCGCGGCAAACACGCCCACGCTCGGCTTTGTCAGCCCGCAATCCTTCGGAGCCGGCCTTGCCGATGCGCTCTACGCGGTCGGCAACATCGAAGAGCGGATCCGCGAAAAGGAAAAGCGCCAGCGCGACGACGATCAAGCGGCCGAGTTCAACGTCCGCTTCGCCCAGGCTCGAGACGAGGAGGAGCGCGCCGCGGTCGACGCCAAGACCGCCGCGCCCGAAGGCGGCGCCGGCCATAGCGAAGCGATCCGGAAGCGCTGGGACACCCGAAGGCAGCAGCTGCTCGAAGGCATCACCAGCGAGCGCGTGCGCAACTATGCGACCGAGCGGCTCGCGGCATGGGGCAGCGAGTTCCAATCGCGCGAATATGCCTGGGAGCAGGGCAGGCGGGTCGAGAAGCTCGGATCCGACGTCGATCGCACGATTGACATCAGCGCCAATCGCGCTCGGCGCGCGATCGACGCCAGCGCTTTCGGCGAGGAGCTCGACGAGTTCGAAAACGGCGTCGAGTTGCTCAGCGTGCCGGCGGACCTGAAATCGCGCCTGGTTCGCGAAGGTCGCGACCGCATTGCCAGATCCTTTCTCGAGGGGATGAACGGTCGCGATCCGCGCCAGGCCCAGGCGCTGCTCGAGAGCGGAGTGTTCGACGAGTATCTCAAGCCCGAGACGCTCGACATTTTGAGAGGCGAGGCGGGCGTCGAGATCCGGCGCGAGGAAACCGAGCAGCGCGCGGCGCTGGCGGCCGAGAAGGCGCAGGCGCGCGAGGACATCAACGTTTTCCAGAAGCAGCTCGCCGATGGCGTGCCGGTGAAAGACGAGGACATTCAGCGCGTCCAAGGGCTCGCCCAGAAATACGGGTTCGACGGCGAGGTCTATGACCTCGGCAAGGCGCGCATCATCAACAATGCGAACCGCGTCTATCGCGCCGCGACGCCGATCCAGCTGGATCAGCGCGTCAAGGAACTCGACGCGTCGATCGCCGGCGCCGGCGACAAGGCGAAGCCGGAACAGGTGATCGAGCGCGACCATCTGCGCACGCTGCTTACCCAGCGTTCGGAGGAGCTGAAAAGCGATCCGCTCGACTTCGGCGCGCGCGGCCTCGGCATGCGCATCGACCCGATCGACTTCAACGATCCTGCCAGCCTGCAGCGCCGCGCGCAGTCCGCGCGCGCCGTCGCGAACGCCACCGGCGCGCCAATCCGACTTCTGACCAACGAAGAGGCCGAGATCCTGTCCGTCCAGGCCGCCGCGGGCGGTGCAGGCCGGCGGTCGGTGGCCGAGCAGCTCGCCCGGCTCGGCGCGCGCGATGCGCTGATCGCGGCGCGTCAGGTCGCCGGGGAGGACGAGGTCCTGCAGCGCGCCGTGACGCTGGGCCCGAACAGCCGCGCGCTGGCGCTGGCGGGGCCCGAATATGCCGAGAAGAACCCCAAGCTCGTGCCTAAGGAAGAGAGCTCGGCTCTGTACGAGCGGATCGTTTCCCGCTCCCTTCGCCACCTCGGCGGCGAGTTCGATGGCGCCACTCTCGAGACGGCCCGGAACATCTACGCAGGGTTCGCGGGCCGCAAAGGCTATGCGGGCGAGTTCCGTCCCGACTGGTTCGGGACCGCGATCAACATGGCGCTCGGCACGACCAAGCGAGGCGCCGAATGGCAGGGCGGTCTCGGCCAGTATAACGGCCGCAAGATCCTGTTGCCGACGACCATGACACAGCGCGAATTCGACACCGCGCTGACCAGGATCAACCGCCCGCTGCAGGGCGCCTCGACGGGCACGCCTGTTTGGGGCGATGGGAGCCCGATCAAAGCCAGCCAGGTGCTGACGCAGTTCACGCCCGTAGCCGTGCGCGACGGCGTCTATCGTTTCGAGACGGCGCGCGGCGACGTGCTGCTCCAGAAGGGCGGCGGCCCGTGGCTGCTCGACGTGAGGAAGCTCGGACGATGAGCGGGCCGCTCGACGCCTATGACATCCCGGAGCCGGCAAACCTCCCGGCCGCGCAGCGGCCGGCGTCGCTAAGCGATGTCTGGCGCGCCTCGCGAGATCTCGCCGCCGGCGATGTCAGCGTGGCGCCGTTCCGCCGCGATCGCGCCGCCTGGGAGCCGGTGCTCGACGCGCTCGGCCTGCACGCTTCCCAGAACCCGGCCTATTATGACAACGGCCGCTTCGGGAGCCCGACCAAGCTCAAGGCAGGCGGGACGTTTTTCCCGGCCTATGTCGGTCGCGACGAGCAGGAAGAGCTGATCCTCGCCCGGGTCCGCGAGCGCCGCGCGCGAGATCCGAACTTTCTGCGCGACGTGCCCGACACGGTTGCAGGCTTTCGGCAGTGGGTGATCGATGCCGAAAAGACGAAGCGCGCCGGCGCCAGGTCGGTGCTCGAGCGCTCGCCCGGGGGCCTTGTGGCGGGCGCGGTCGAGCTGGGCGCCGGCGCAGTCGAGGGGTTCACCGATCCGATCAACATCATGACGCTGCCCGTCGGCGGTGGCGGCAAGACGCTCGGCGGGATCCTGCTACGGGAAACGTTGGTCAATGCCGGCCTCGAGGCGGCGCAGCAGCCGCTGGTCGCGTTGAACCGCCGCGAGCTCGGCGAGGAGCTCACGATCGGCGAGGCGGCGACCAACGTGACGCTGTCCGGTCTGTTCGGCGGCGTGCTCGAGACGGGTGCCACCGCGGCAGGTCGCGGGATCTCGCGCGGCCTCGAGGCGGCCACGCCACTCGAGAAGCGGCTCGCGGCCGCGCTCGACGACGCGGAGCTGCCGGCGATCGCGCGCGAGGCGATCGGCTGGGAAAGTCTCACGCCTGATCAGCGCGCCGCGGTGAACGTCATCGAGCGAGAAAACGAGATCGCTCAGTCGTCGCCGTTCGCCAAGGGCGGCCCCAGTCTCGAGAGCCATGCCGATCGCCTTGCGGCGGCGATGGAGGCGGTTGCGACGGCCACCCCGCGCCAGCCGCGAGACTTCGGCGCGCCCGCTGGCGCGCGCCCGATCGAGACCAGGCTGCCCAGCACGGCTCTGTCCGGAATGGACACGCTGATGCAGAGGATCCGAACCGTAGAGAGCGGCGGTCGCGTGGACGCGCAGAACCCGCGCTCAAGCGCGTCTGGGCTGTACCAGTTCACCGACAGCACGTTCCTGCGGCTCTATAAGCGTCGCTACGGCAGCGGTGATCGAGACTTCACGATCCTGACCCGGAAGAACCGCCCTCAGCTTCAAGAGCAGCTGATGCGCGACCTGACGCAGGAGAATGCGCAGACACTGGCGCGTGCCGGTCAGGCAGAGACCGCAGGCAATCTGTATCTGGCACACTTTGCCGGCGCCAAGGGAGCGCTCCGCATCTTAAAGGCAGATCCCGACGTGCCGGTTGAGCGTGTGATGGAACCGGCGGCCATCGAGGCGAACCCGTTCCTGCGCGGCAAGACTGCTGGCGAGGTGGTTGCCTGGGCTCACAAGAAGATGGGCGAGCCCGGCTTCGGTGGCCAGCGCGTCGCGTTGGCTCGGGATGGCTTCCCGCAGGGCGATTATGGGGAGGCAATGTGGCGTGCCGTCCAAGCCGAGCTGGACGCGGATGCTATGGCGCGTGTGGCAGCCGAGCGGGCCCAGGCCAATGTCGGGCAAGATGCCGCGCCGTATGGTGCCAACCTCGAGGTTGAGCCGATCGACGTCGATCTGCGCCCGTGGGCGCGCGAGGAGGACGGCGAGATACCGGCGGCGGCCGACGCGCCGACACCGCCGTCGCGCGAGGTTCTCGAGCTGCTGCCGAGGATCAGGGGCGCGATCGACCAGGATGGCGTTTCGCTAGATCCAGCAAAGCTCGCGAAGCGGCTGGGTACCACGGAGGAGCTGGCCCGCCAGACGCTTGATCTTGCGGCCGCGCAGGGCAGCGGACTTGTTCGCGGTCGCGGAGGTGGATGGCGTCGAGCGATGCGTCGCCGGGAGCCGTCCGACATCGTCACCTTCATCGCTGATGGCGGCGGGATCCGGGACGAGCTCAACATCCGCGGAGAGTACGGCGCTCACGACATGTCGGAGCGCTTTCGGGTGATGGTGCCTGGCGCCGGCCCTTTGCACCGGAAGTCGGGCAAGTCGCTCGACGAATGGGGTGAGGCGCTGCTGGAGGCCGGTTGGTTCACGGAGCGGCCGACCACGGCCGACGTCCTCGACCTGATCGAACGTGGAGTGATGGCCTACGGAGGGCCCAAGGCGAAGCGCGTCTACCGGCCTGACGAGCGCAGCGATATCCGCATCGATATCGAGCGAAGCGAGGCCGAGCAGGAGCTGATCGATAGGCTCGCAGATCATCTCGGAACACGAGAGATCAACGCCTCTGACGAGTTCGTCGAACAACTGGCAGAGCGCTTTAATCTGAGAGCGGGCGAGGATTTCGCGGACGCGGCGGATCGGGCGATCGCTGAGGAGGCGAACAGCGAGATCGAGACGGCAGTTCGCCAAAGCGAGCCGGCTCACCTGACGGACTATGATGATCCGTTCGGACCGGCGGCCCAGGCGCAACTGGACGTGCTTCGCCACGATCTCGCGGACGTCGACGACGGCCTGCCATATATGATCGATGATGGTCGCGAGGGGAGCCTCGCCGACCTGCTGGCAGAGGTCGACGAGGAAAAAAGTTTTGCGGCGGCGCTGCGGGGGTGCCTGTGAGAGCGCTACTTTTGGGATCTGGCAACGACAACGCGCTCGATCGCCAGCTCGCGGGCTTCAGCTTCAAGAGAAGTTCGGGCCCGCTTCAGAATGATCGTTTGTATGCCGATGGCCTCAGGGTCACGGAGCAAGCGCTCACGCAAGGAGTCAAAATAGATTTCTTCTTGAACTCGACACCGCCCGAGCGCGGCGACGCTGACCGCTTCAGCGCTATCAGTTCCTCTGGCAAACTCATCAGACCTGTCGCGAACACACGCGAAAAAAAGGCTCATCGCGGCCTGCTCGAAATTCTTAGCGTCAGCTACTGGCGACGCGCCCTGCAGAGCCATAGCGGTGACGTACACAATCATGTCTCGCCCCTTGTTCCCAAGGGCGGAAACATGCATGATCTCCCTTGTCCGGTAAATCCCGGACAAGGGATTGGCGTCCCTAACCGATGGCGCACCCGCGCCAAGCAGCCGCTTCGGCGCGGTTTGTTGTGGTCGGGCGTGTCGCGAGCTCCTTCGGGGGCGCCGTCTCCATCGGGCGGTACGCCAATCGTGGCACGTCCGGCCACCCGCATTGGCGTGCGGGGCCCGGACGATCTCGATGGAGACCGTCCATGAATGCACTGCTCAGCTACCAGTTCGAAGAAGCTCCCGTTCGCGTAGTGATGATCGCGGACGACCCTTGGTTCGTAGCGAACGATATCTCGAAGGTGCTTGGGTACGGCCAAGCCGCCTTTATGACCCGTCACCTCGATGATGACGAAAAGGGTCTGCACATTGTGCAGACCCTTGGCGGTGCGCAAGAGATGAACATCATCTCCGAAAGCGGCTTGTACGCCGCAATCTTTAAGTCGCGCCGGCCCGAGGCCCGCCGCTTCCGCAAATGGGTAACCAGCGAGGTCCTGCCGACCATTCGGCGAACCGGGAAATTCGAGCTGGACCTACCGCCAGAGCTTGATCGCCCGTCCGATTACGACCCGCACCGCTTGTCTGTCGGCGTCCAGGTCGTTCGCGAGGCCCGCCGGCTCTATGGCCCCGCGGCCGCCCGACGCCTTTGGACGCAAGTTGGGCTCCCCCCGGCTGTCGCTGAGACGGCGCCGGCGGAACCGAGTGAGCCAATCGCCGAGGCTCTCAAGGAATGGCTAGGGGATCGCCAGGCCGTTACCGTGGCCGAAGCGGCCGATGGGCTTGGGCTTTCGACTGAGCTCGACCGCTCGCTCCGCCTCCGCATCGGCGGCCTGCTGACGCTGTTCGGATGGCCCAAGCGCAAGGTGCGCCGCGGCGCCGGCACGGTCTGGATGTGGTTCCGGCCTGGCACACCTGGTCTGCCCTCGAGTGAAGAGGAGCAGGCCTGATGCGTGCCGATCTCGAAGCTCGGTCAAGCGCATTCGTCGGTGCGCTCAAAGGCCTCTCGATCCTGATTGACAATCAAACGCCAGGGCTCGGCGCGAGCAGCCAGGACATCGGCGACCTCGTCAGGATGCTGGCGGAAGAAGCCGAGCGGATCGTGCCCAACCAAGGCGGCAACCTGCGGCTCGCCGCGAACGACGAAGACAGGGACGACGACGAATGACGCTTGGCCGTTGCATCCCGGAGCTGCTCGCAGAAGGCAAGCTGACGCCAGAGCAGGCGCAGCGCGCCTCTGACCTTTATGAGGCCCGAAAGCGTCACTTTGAAGGTCGAATGAGCCCGGAGGCGGCGGATGCAGCGGCAAGCGAAGCTGCCGTCAGAGAGCTGGAGCGAGCCGCGATGTTGCGTGAGCGACAGACGGTGCTCCAGCTCAAGGCCCAGAAGCGAATGGTCGGTGATATGGCCAGCTACGGTGGCGGGCAGGGCGAAGGGCCGATCGATCCGCGCGCCGCGATCGCCATGCTCGATCGCGACGGCCGAGCGCCCTACTCTAATGTCGAGGCTCGGCGAAAAGTCATCGTCGGGCAAGCGCACCGACTGATGGATCGCCTGCTGCGCGAGCACAGCCGGAACGTCGTCGGCGAGATCCGGCAGAAGGCGCAGTTGCGCGACATTGTGTCGGAGCTCTTCGGCCGGAACTCCGGAAACGCAAATGCGCGAGAACTTGCGGATAGCTGGTCGCAGGCCGCGGAGATGCTCAGGCAGCGCTTCAACTCTGCGGGCGGCGCGATCGCCAAGCTTGAGCGCTGGGGGCTGCCTCAAAGTCACAACGCGCTCAAGGCCCGGCAGGCTGGAGAGGAGGAGTGGATTTCGTTCACGATGCCTCTCCTCGACCGCGCACGCATGGTCGATCGAGAAACAGGCTTGCCGTTGAACGACGCTGAGCTGCGCACGCTGCTCCAGGACGTCTGGGAGACCGTGCGGACGGAAGGATGGGCGAACCGCAACCCGGGTGGCCGGGCTGGATCGAAGCTTGCCAATCAGCGGCAGGAGCACCGGGTTCTCCACTTCGCCGGTCCCGACGAATGGACGGCCTACGCAGATCGGTTCGGCAGCGGCAACGCGTTCGACGCCATGATGGCGCACATCGAGCACATGTCTCGCGACATAGCGCTGATGGAGGTGCTCGGCCCCAATCCAGACGCCAGCGTTCGCTGGCTAAAAGACAGCATTCTTAAATCCGCCCAGCTGGACAGCGCCGCTGGCTCCGAAAGCATCGACCGCGCGAAGGCCGGCGCAAAGAAGATCGACAAGATCTATAGAGAACTGACGGGCGCCAACATGGAGCCCCAGAGCCGCCGCGTAGCCGCAGTCGGATCAGCGCTCCGATCCTACCAGACCTATTCGAAGCTCGGCGGCGCGGCGCTCTCGGCGGTCACCGACCTAGGTTTCCAGGTCAGTGCGCGCCGGTTCGCCGGCCTCCCTGCCGTTAATGTGCTCGGGGATTATCTCAAGCTGCTGAACCCGGCCGCCGCCGAAGACAGGTTGCTGGCGGTGCGATTAGGACTGATCGCGGAGCAGTGGTCGACCATGGCCAGCGGCACGCATCGCTTCCTGATGGAGGAGCTGACGAGCGAGTGGACGCGCCGCTTGGCCGAGTTCACCCTACGCGCATCGGGACTGTCGGCGTGGACGCAAGCAGGTCGATGGGGGTTCGGGAAAGAGTTTCTGGGCTTCCTGACCGACCAGTCGACCCGGAGCTTCGATCAACTCCGGCCCAATCTGCGCGCCACCTTCGAACGATATGGGATCGGCGCCGCTGAATGGGACAAAATCCGGAGCACCCCGCTGGAAGAGGAGCGCGGGGTGCCGTGGATCATGCCGCACAACATCCAGGATCGCTCCCTCGGCGATCGGGTGCTCGAAATGGTCCTGACGGAGACGGACTTCGCAGTGCCAGTTGCGGACTTGAATGCCCGCGCGGCGTTTAGCGAAGTCACACCGCGGGGCACGCTGCTCGGCGAGACCTTCCGGTCTATGCTCCAGTTCAAGTCATTCGGCTTCACAGTTGCTTTCAACCAAGCGAACCGCCTGATTGAGCAGACGAGTTGGGCCCAGCGCGCCAATGTCATGATCGGGTTCCTGATCCCGGTCGTGATGATGGGCGGTTTCGCGACCGTGCTCAAGGATGTCAGCAAAGGCCGCGATCCTCGGCCGATGAACGACGAGCGGTTCTGGGGGAAGGCTTTCGCTCAAAGCGGAGGCTCGGGCTTAGTCGGAGATTTCTTCGCCGCGAGCACCGATGAATATGGCGGGGGGCTTCTGTCATTCGCGGCAGGGCCCACCTTCGGAGATCTCCAGCAGCTGGCTGACATCGCCAAAGGCGACCCGGAACGCCGTGCTGCGAAAGTCGCAAAGCTGCTCAGGAACGCGGTCCCAGGTACGAACCTTTGGTACACGCGTCTCGCATTTGACCGGATGGTCGCTGACCAGCTGCAGGCCGAGATCGACCCACAATATCGGGACAGCTGGAAGCGCCTTGACCGCTTCGCTGCCCAGTGGGGGCAGGAATATTGGTGGGCGCCAGGCGAGACGTCGCCGGCGCGCGCTCCCGACTTCGCCAACGCCTTTCAAGGCGAGATCCCGGAGGATGAAGAATGACGGTTTCGAGCACGGGTTCGCGCGTCGAGTACCTCGAGAACGGCGTCGGGCTCGATTTTGCGTTTCCCTTCCGCTTCCGCGCGACCAGCGAGCTCGTCGTAACCAGGAGTGTGAACGGCGGCCCGTTCGTGCCGGTCTCGACGTCCAGCATCGTCGGCGGCGGTGAAGCTGGCGGCACCGTCACGCTTTTTAGCTCCGTCGCCGGCGCGAAGCTGCGCATCGAGCGTCGGACGACGCGGCGGCAGCTGACGGATTACACGCCCGGTGATCCGTTCCCCGCCGAAACGCACGAGGCTGCGCTCGATCGCCTCGCCATGGTCGACCAGGAGCAGGACGTCGCGATGGAAGCGCTGTCCGCGCGCGCGGTGCTCGTGCCCGACGGCGAGCAGTCGCAGCAGCTCCCGGCCGCCGCCAGTCGCGCCGGCGCCTATCTCGGTTTCGACGCGCTCGGCCGACCGATCCCGCTGAGCGGAACCGGGAACGACGCGGCGCTGCGCGCGGATCTGGCCGACCCGACACTCGGCGGGCTGCTCGTCCGCTACGGCGCGACGACGGTCGCCGAGGAGCTCGCCGCGATCGTCGGTGCGAAGACGCCGCGGATGCTGACCGCGGCCGCGTCGCTCGCGCTGGCGCCCTGTCCGACGCCGATCCCGCCGCATGCCTTCCTCAAGGGCCATCTCGAGGGACAGCTCAAGATCGCGATCGTCGGGACCAGCCGGACAGCCAACTCCGACATCACCAAGCCGAACGGCCTGGGCGCGCTCTATGCTCGAATGCTGCGTTCGTATTTCCCGCGGGCGAAGGTCGCCAACTTCTCGATCCCGGGGCGTTCGCTCCAGGATCTGATCAACCCGGGCTACACGGCGCCGGGCAGCTTTGTCTTCACCGCGCCGGGCACGAATGCCTCGCCGGAGGCGCAGTTCTGGCCGAACGGTTCGACCGACGGGAAGAGCTGGCTGGATCATGTCAAGGATTGGGCCCCCGACGCGATCCTGCTCGAGCAGGGTCCGAATGACGGCGACGACAATCTGCCGTTCTCCGTCCGCTACTACACGCTCGAGGCGCTGATCGGCGCCTGGCCGAAAAAGCCTTGGCTGATGCTGTGGGCCGGTGCGCTCGAGAGCAAGATCGAAGGGCCGTTCGCGGCCGAGCAAGTTGGACGGCAGTCGAACTATGACTTCCTGCGCCACCTTGCGGTCAAGCGCGGCTATGAGCTTGTCGACGAGAACAAGTGGTCGCGGCTTCTGCGCGACGGCTTGCGCACCGACGAGCTGCCCCGCGTTCCCGAGAAGAACTTCCTTGGCTGGGGCGACGCCGCCAAGTGGCAGGTTACGGGCGCCTTTACAAAAACCGGCGACGCAATCGCCGGCGCCGGCCTCGCCCAACGCGCCGACATGATCGCGCGCGATGGACAGGTGAGCGGTCGTTGGACGCCCGCGGTGAACAACGCCGCAATCCGGATCGACGCAAGGGGCGTCTCGGGCCTGGGAAGCTGGTTCTTCCAGATCGACCTGTTCGACAATGGCGACGGATCCGGCAAGGCGCGGCTCTTCTGGCGCGACACCGACAATAGCGGCTCGCCGGACCTGATCGCCGTCGCCAACTGCCCGATCAGGACGGCGGGCCAGCCGGTCCCGGTCCTGGCGCGCTTCAACGGTCGACATATCGAGCTCTTCCTCGAAAATCGCGAGACCCCGTTGATCAGCGTCTACGACGAGCGCGACATGCGCGCCGGCACGTGGGCGTTCGGCTGGGCTGCCGGCAGTGGCACGATCGACCAGTTCGAATTCGATCCGGCGCCGGCGACGGCTTTGACAACGCCCTTTTATACGGAAGCGGACCTGCTCGGTTCGACCACGGTCGATCCGACCTATCCGAACGGCAACGGTAAAAATCACCCCACCACGCTGGGGGCTTACGCGGCCGCGGCGCCGGCGATCGCCGAGCATCTGCACAGGCTCAAGGCCGCGCTCAATCGCCCGGTGGTGCTGACCAGCGGGCCGTCGACGTCGGACATCACGGCGACCAACTCCGAAGTCCCGATCGCCGGCACCGGGATCAGCTTCACGCTTGACCAGGAGCAGATGGTCACCGTCGCCGTCGAGTTCGCCTATCTGAACCCGAACCCGCTCTCTGGCGTCGTCTCGCTGCGCCTCGACGGGACCGGCGTCCAGACCTGGTACTTGAAGCCGACAGGCGCCGACACCGAAAACCGGCAGATTGCGGTCCGCTCGACGCAGCTGATCCCTGCCGGGACGCACACGATGGATCTGAGCTGGGGCCTCAAAGCCGGCATGACGAGCAACGTCGCTGGCGGCGACAACAAGCGCCAGCTCAGCCTGACGGTAATCCCCGGGTGACCGAGCCCCACCCCCAACCCGCGCACGAGCTGCTCGGGTGGCTGCTCGGCGGCGGCGGGCTGCTCGCGATCGGCAGCGGTCTAAAGTGGCTGTGGGACAAAGCGACCGGGCTGAAAAACTCCCGCGAGACGAAGCTCGAGAAGCGGGAGGCCGAGTACGTGGCCAAGTTGGAAGAGCGGCTCGACGAGCTCGAGCAGCGCATCGAAGATCAGGGCAAGGAGATCAAGCGCTCCTCCGAACGCGCCACGCTCGCAGGCAGGTTCTGCATCATGGCGCTGGATGAGCTCGAGTCCGTGAAGCCCGGCTCGATCGTCGTCACGCACGGCAGGCAGATGCTGCGGCGCGAGTTCCCGGAGCTGTTCTCGATCGAGGCCCTGCCGGCATCGATCCGGGCGCAGCTCGAGGAGATAGACGCCCGAGCTGCGGGGGGTGGCGGCTCGAGCGTCGGGGCAGGAACGGTCGGTAGAGGGGGAAGTTCCAGATGACAGCTGCAATCGATCACAAGGCGCTCTTTGACGCGATCCGTCGCGTGAAGGGCTCGCCTCTTACCCAGGCAGACGTCGACGCCATCAACTTGGTGCTAGTTGGCGCGACGAAGCCGCTCGCCTGGGGGGCGAAGGTGAGCCCCGCGTTTCGCGCTCGCGTGCGCGACATCGCCGAAGCGCTCGGCTGCTCGCCCGACGATCTCATGACCTGCATGGCGTGGGAAAGCGGGCGTTCGTTCAGCCCCAGCGTCCGCAACATGGCGGGTAGCGGTGCCACGGGCCTGATCCAGTTCATGCCCGATACGGCACGCGAGCTCGGCACCTCTGTTGCCGACCTGGTCCGCATGACAGCCGAGAGGCAGCTCGACTTCGTCGAGGCCTATTTCCGGCCGTGGCGCGGCAAGCTCGAGAACCTGGGCGATCTCTACATGGCGATCCTCTGGCCGCGCGCCGTTGGGAAGCCCGACAGCTACGTGCTCTGGAGCCGAGAGCAAAGGCCGACGACCTATCGGCAGAACGCCGGGCTCGACCTGAACCGCGACGGCGTGATCACCCGAGCTGAGTGCCTTGTGAAGCTGCACGCCATGAGAGCTGAGGGTCTGATGCCGGAGAACGTCGCGTGAGCCGCGTGCCGCACCTCCGGATCATCGTCGGCGCGACGATCGCTGCCATCGCCGGGTACGCGGTCTTCTCTGTCTGGGTGTTCGGCTACTCGGACGATGCTGCGCTCCGCGGCGACGTGCTCGGGACATGGAAAAGCTTCGCCGTGCTGGCCTTCGGCTTCTGGCTCGGCTCGTCGAGTGGTGGAAAAGCCGAGCCTCGAAAGGACGAACTATGAAGCACCTGATCCTCGCCGCCTGCGCACTCGCGCTTAGCGGCTGCGCGACGATGGGGGCCTCGATCGGCCCGCGGCCAGGCGAGACCCCGTGCGCCTACGGTCGGCGCGTGTTGGACGAAACCCAGCGCCGGCTCGAGCAGGCCCGGCTCACCGCAGAGACCGTCTGCACTGTCGCGGGTCAATGAAGCCGCCGGGCCTCGTGCGGGTCATCGCGATGGTGACGCTGCTGCTCGCGAGCGCGGCCTCGGCCGTATTGAGTTGGGCCACGGCGGTTCCAAATCTCGCGCCGAACTAAAGCGGATTTGGAATTTCTGTTGGGGCTAAGTCGTTGAAACGACTTGGGTGCGGTAGATTGGGAAGCTGACAGGCTACCATTACATCATACCCGCCCGAAGGCGCTCGCCCAAATAGCGGCGGCGCTCGCCGGGCACAAGACGGCGCGAGGGGCTATTCCGGCCGGGCGGCCACCGCCTCGATCTGGACCAGGGCGCCGGGGATGATCAGGTCGGCGACGACGGTCGAGCGGGCGGGAAGGGTGCAGCCGAACCGCTCGCGATAGACGCGGGAGAAGCCGGCGAAATCCTCCGGCCGGGCGAGCCACACCGTGGTGGTCACGACATCCTGGAGGCCCAGCCCGCGCTCGGTCAGCGCGGCTTCGAGCAGGTTGATCGCCTGGTTCGCCTGACTGATCACGTCGCGGCCGCAAAGTCGGCCGTCGCGGACGCCGAGCTGGCCGGAGACGAAGACGAAGCCGCGCGCCTCGCGCGTCGACAGCACCTGGCCGCAGGCGGCGACCGCCTCGTCATAGCATTCGAGCCTGGGTTTCAGCATGGCTCCCTCTCCCTTTTGTCCGGACTATGCGGGCCGGTTCCCACGGGGTCAATCGCAGGCCGGCGAGGCTGGTTCCCGGCCCGCTCCGCGCGCCGGCAGGGCAGATTCTCTACCATTTCAGTATTGAAATAATCTGTCGCCGCGCTATAAGAACATTGCGCGGCCACGAGTCGCGCGCGGCGGTGCTCCGGCCCCCTTACCCCGACCGGGGCGCAGCCGATCCGATCCGCGTGACTGCACGCGGACGGCAACCAAGCCCGGTCGCGCGATGGCGCCTCCGCTCCCGTTCGGAGCGAGCGGCGTCGCGCGTCCGGGCCAAAAACAGGAGTGAAGACCATGAAGATGTTTGCTGCCCTTGCGGCCGCCATGCTGGCCATCGGCGTGACCAGCGCCGCCACCTCGGCGTTCGTGCCGCTGAACGCGGCCACGCCGGCGCGCGCGGCCTGATCGGCTGCGGCGGAGCGACGGCGGATCCGTCCGCGTCGCTCCGCTTCGCCGACAGCAGCATTTCGCTTTGACTGCCGGGCGCGCTAAGACGCGTCCCATGTCCACCACCTACACGCTCGATACGGCGACCAGCCGTGCCAACCCGATGCCGGCGCCGATGAAGCGGCTGACCGTGCCCGCGGTCCGCGCCCGCAAGGGGGGCGAGCCGCTCGTGATGCTGACCGCCTACACCGTCCGCATGGCGCAATTGCTCGATCCGCATTGCGACATCCTGCTGGTCGGCGACAGCCTGGGCCAGGTCATCTACGGCCTGCCGTCGACGCTGCCGGTCAGCCTCGACATGATGTGCGCGCACGGCGCCGCCGTGGTTCGCGGCAGCTATCACGCGGTCGTGGTCGTCGACATGCCGTTCGGCAGCTACGAGGCGTCGCCGGAGCATGCGTTCGCGAGCGCCGCGCGCGTGATGAAGGAAACCGGCGCCGCCGCCGTGAAGCTGGAAGGTGGCGTGGCGATGGCGGAGACCGTGGCGTTCCTCAGCCGCCGGGGCATCCCGGTCATGGGCCATGTCGGCCTCACGCCGCAGGCGGTGAACGTGCTCGGCGGGCATCGCGTCCAGGGCCGCGACGACGCCGCGGCGGCGCGCGTGATCGAGGACGCGCGGGCGGTCGCCGACGCCGGCGCGTTCGCGATCGTGGTCGAGGGCGTGGTCGAGCCGATCGGCGTCGCGGTCACGCAGGCCGTCGCCTGCCCGACGATCGGCATCGGTGCGTCCGCGGCCTGCGACGGCCAGGTGCTCGTCGCCGAGGACATGCTGGGCCTGTTCGAGCGCACGCCGCGCTTCGTGAAGCGCTATGCCGACATGGCCGGCCTGGTCGGCCAGGCAGCCGAAAGCTATGCCCGCGAGGTCCGTGCGCGCACCTTCCCGGCGGCCGAGCAGCTCTACGCCCCGAAGTGAGCCAATCGCCGCTTTTCCAGCCCCTTCCGTTTGCGGGCGCGGACGGTTAAGAGGTCGCGCGCTTTCCTTTACCTGTCGGAGACTCCGGTTTGGCTCTTACGCCACAGAATAGCGACGCCTTCATCCGCGAGGTCGACGAGGAACTGCGCCGCGACCAGATTTTCGGGTTCTGGCGGCGCTACGGTCGGCTCGTCGCCGCGCTGATCGGCCTCGGCCTCGTCGCGTTCGGCGGCTTCCTCTACTGGCAGCAATATCGCGCCAAGCAGGCGGGACTGCAGGGCGAGCGGCTGTCGGCGGCGATCGAGCAGCTTTCGACCAACCGCACCGCGGCGGCCCGGCCCGAACTGGACAAGCTCGCCGCGTCCGACAGCGACGGCTATCGCGCCGCGGCGCGCATCGCGCTGGCAGCGGTCGCGCTGCAGGAAGGCAAGATCAAGGATTCGGCCGCGCGCTTCGCAGCCGTCGCGGCGGACGCGTCGGTCGCGCAGCCGCTTCGCGACCTCGCGCTCGTGCGCCAGACCACGGTGGAGTTCGACCAGCTTGCCCCGGACACGGTGGTCAGCCGCCTCCAGAACCTCGCCGTCAAGGGAAGCCCCTGGTTCGGAAGCGCCGGCGAACTCGTCGGTGCCGCGCACCTCAAGGCCGGGCGGCCCAGTCAGGCGGCCAGGATCTTCGCCGCCATCGGCGCCGATTCCGGCGTTCCCGAAAGCATCCGTTCACGCGCGGTGCAGATCACCAGCGTATTGAACGCGGGCAGCCCGCCCGCCTCTGATCGAAGCACCGCAAAATGAACCGCACTTTCCGTACCTCGCTGATCTTCGCGCTGATGCTGTCCGTCTCGGCATGCGGCGTCTTCAAGAAGGCCAAGCCCAAGACCCCGGTCCTGGGCAATCGCGTGCCGATCCTCGTCACCGAGAGCAGCGCCGACGTCGATCCGACGCTCGCCGGGATCGAAGTGCTGCTGCCGCTCCAGATCGTCAACGAGAGCTGGAACCAGCCCGGCGGCAACACGTCGAAGTCGCTGGGGCATCTGGGCCTGGGCGCCAACCCGACCCGCATCTGGACGGCGAGGATCGAGGCGTCGAGCAACAACCGGGCGCGCTTCGCGGCGGCGCCGGTGGTGGCGGGCGGCAAGCTGTTCGTGGTCGACATCCGCGCCCGTCTGCACGCGTTCGACGCCGCCACTGGCCAGGAGCTCTGGACGGTCTTCGTCGGCGACGAGAAGGACTCGAAGGGCGGTACCAGCTTCTGGACCGGCGAGTCGACCGGCGTCTCGGGCGCGCTGTTCGGCGGCGGCGTGAGCGTCGAGGGCGACCGCGCTTACGCGACCAACGGCCTTGGCGACGTCGTGGCGGTGAACGTCGCCGATGGCAGCACGATCTGGCGCAAGCGCCCGGGCGGCCCGCTGCGCGGCGCGCCGACGCTGTTCAACGGCAATGTGTATGTCGTGAGCCAGGACAACCAGCTTTTCGCGCTGCGCGGCACCGACGGCAATATCGAGTGGACCGAAAGCGGCACGCTCGAAGTGTCGGGCGTGTTCGGCGTCGCGGCGCCTTCGGGCGGGCAGGGCACGATCGTCGCCGGCTTCTCGTCGGGCGAACTCGACGCCTATCGCTACGAGAATGGTCGCGCGCTGTGGCAGGACGCGCTGTCGCGGACCAGCATCTCGACGTCGGTCGCGACCCTGTCCGATATCGATGCGAGCCCGGTGATCGACCAGGGCCGCGTCTTCGCGATCGGCTCGGGCGGGCGCATGGTCGCGCTCGAGCTGCTGACCGGTCAGCGGGTCTGGGAAATCAACGCAGGCGGCATCTCGACGCCCTGGGTCGCCGGCGAATGGGTATTCGCGGTGACGGACGATGCCCGGCTGCTGTGCGTTTCGCGGACCAACGGCCGCGTGCGCTGGGCGACGCAGTTGCAGCGCTACAAGAGCGTCAAGAAGAAGAAGGGCGCGATCGGCTGGCGCGGTCCCGTCCTCGCCGGCGGTCGCCTGGTGGTCGTCAGCAGCGAGGGCGACATCGCCTATGTGAACGCGACCGACGGGACCGTGCAGCAGACTGTCGAGCATGGCGAGCGGCTGAGCCTTGGGCCGGTGATCGCGAACAACACGCTCTATCTGCTCGACGACAAGGGCCGCATCAGCGCCTGGCGTTGAGCCGGGCGTTACTTCCCGCGCAGCTTTTCGGCCTGCTGTTCCAGCCGCTCCGCCGCCTCGGCCGCGTCGTCGCGCTTGGATTCGGCGGCGTCCTCGAGCGCATCGGCCTGCGCCTCGCGCGCATCGTTGGCCGCGTCTTCGGCCTGGTCCTGCTTTTCGCCGAGCCGTTCGGCCGGCCCTTGTTCGAGCGAGTCCTCGCCGTCGACCGCGCCCGACGCATTGTCGGCCACTTCCCCGGCATTCTCGCGCGGGCCATCGCAGCCGGCCAGGGCCGCAGTCGAGAGCAGCAGGGCAAAAGCAGCGGGGCGCATCGCGAAGTCTCCTGACGTTCCAGGCAGATACGCCGCAGCCAAGCCGCGCGTTCCGGCCCGGCGGCGCACCGCCAAGGAAAAGGCCGCGCTCCCCGTCGGGGGAACGCGGCCCATTGTTCGCGCCTGACGGCGACGAAGCTTAGTTTTCCTTCACTTCGTTGCCGGCCTCGGTGAGCGCATTGCCGGTCGCGTTGGTCGCGCCCTCGGCGGCGTTCTCGGTCGCCTCACCGGCATTGTCCATCGCATTGCCGGCGCCGTCGAGCGCGTTGTCGACCGTGTCGACCGCGGCGCCGGCGGTGTTCTCGATGTCCGAGCCGACGGCGTTGGCAGCCTCGGACGCCTCGTTCTGGGCCTTGTCCGAGCAGGCGGCGAGGCCGAGGGCGGCAGCAGCGATCATCGAGATGGCGGCAATCTTCTTCATGTGGGTCTCCTGAGCAGGGACGGATTGTCTAGCTACGCGCTTTTCGGGGCGCAAACGCTTTTGGCGCGCGGCGGTTCACCGGGCGGGCCCGGCCGTCTCGCAACTGTCGGCGGGGCCGGCATGAAGGTCGAGGCACTTGCCGTCGATCTCGGCGGCCGGAACGGCCAGGCCGACCAGCGCGGCGAGCGAGGGCATGATGTCGACTGTCTCGACCCCAAGCGGCTGCTCGAACGGGACGACGCCTTTCCACCAGAACAGGATCGGCACGCGGCGATCATAGTCCCAGAAGCTGCCATGGGTCGCGACATAGCCTTTGGTCGGGTCGGCGATCGGCGTCACGCGCTCCTTCAGCGCCACGACCAGGTCACCCGACCGGCCGGGATAATAGGAGGCCCGCGCCCGCTCCTTCAGCGACCAGATCTCGGGCGGGCGCGTCGGCTGCGGCATCGTCGCGAGCTCGCTTCCGACGAAGACGTCCTCGACGAGCGGGCTCGCCAGCAGTCGCGCCCGGGCCTGCTTCAGCACCGCATCGCGGCGGCGCGCGGGGACGTCGCGCGCAACGTAGATGTCGGCGCCCTGCGCGATGATCGCGGGACCGCCGCGCAGCCGCAGCGCGCGCGCGATCTCGGTGCCGATCGCCTTCGGGTCGAAGCGCGGATCGACCCGCACCGCATCCTTGGCGGCGTGGGCGCGGTTGCGCTCGGGCAGGTCGTGGCCGCCATGGTCGGCCGTCAGCATCGCGACATAGTCGACGCCGCTCCGGTCAAGACGGTCGAAGAGCGCGCCGAGCCCGCGGTCGAGCGCCATCAGCGTCAGGCAGGTCTCGCTGCCTTCGGTGCCGTAGGTGTGGCCGACGAAATCGGTCGCCGAGGCGCCGATCGCGAGCACGTCGGTGGCCGGGCCGCGGCCGAGCTGCATCGATTCGAGCAGCGCGCCGGCCAGGTCGAGCACGGCCTGGTCCGACTCCGGCGAGGCGCGGAACGCGCGCAGGTCGCCGGCCGCGCGTTCGAAGCGGCCGGTGCCGACGGTCTTCCCGCCGCCGATCGCGACCGGGCGCGCGCGGCTTTCGCAGACAGGCGGCAGCGGCATCGCCGGCTGCGCCTGGCCGATCCGCGTGCGGATCGCGGCGAAGACGGGCGCGAGCGCCGGATCGGCCGTCTGGGTCGCGGGGCCGACATAGTCCTTGCCGTTCCACCACCAGCCCTGGTCGATGCGGTGGCCGCCCATCATGATCGTCGCGCGGTCCTTGCTCGCGACCGACACGACGCGCGAGGCCGGCGTGACCGCCTTCAGCCGGTCGCCCAGGGTCGGGACGAGCAGGTGCTTGTCGGAGACCGTATAGTTGCTCGAGCTCGAGCCGGGCAGCGTCTCGTCCTCGCTGCAATAGACGACCTTGTCCTCGCGCGCGATCGACTGGTCGAGCCAGTCATTGGCGATGATGCCGGTCCGCGCGGGCCGCGCGCCGGTCAGGATCGTCGAATGGCCGGGGCAGGTCTCCGTCGCCGCGTGCGACTGGTAGCCGGAGGGGAAGACGACGCCCTGGCTGAGCCGGCGAAGCCCGCCGGTGAACCATTGGCGATATTCGGCGAACAGGTCGGCCGAAAGCTGGTCGACCGCGATCGCGACCACCAGCTTGGGGCGCGGCGTCTCCGCCGCGGCGCTGCCGGCGAACAGGGCGAGGGCAAGGGCGGCTGTGCGGCGGAACACGATCAGATTCTCCTTCTGGCAAGCGCCCGGCTCGGATAGGGAAAGCGCGATGCTCGGGAAACTGAAAAGCGCGATACGAGCCGCTTGTTGCGCGGCAGTGACGATCCTGTTGCTGGCGGCACCGGCAGCGGCGCAACCGGGCGGGCCGCCGCATATCAGGCCGCATCTCGAGCTCGAGAGCGCGGCGCCGGCGCCGGGCCAGACGGTGGCGCTCGCGCTGGTGATGACGCCCGAGCCGAAATGGCACGGCTATTGGTCCAACCCCGGCGACGCGGGCGTGCCGCTGTCGATCCGGTGGAGCCTGCCGCCCGGACTCGCCGTCGGCGCGTTCGACTATCCGGTGCCCGGCCGGCTGCTGATCGCCGGGCTGATGAACTATGTCTACGAGACCGAATATGCGCTGCTCGCGCAGCTGCGCGTGCCCGCCGACGCGAAGCCCGGCGCCCGGCTGAGGCTGGAGGGCGAGGCCGAATGGCTCGCCTGCACCGACGAGGTCTGCGTGCCCGAGCGGGGTCGGGTCGGCATCGACGTCGTGGTCGGCGACGGCGCGGTCGCCCCCGCGCAGCGCGCCCGGTTCGACGCGTGGCGCGCGGCGCTTCCCAAGCCGCTCGGCAGCCCCGCGCGCTTCGCCGTCGCGGGCGACAGGCTGCGCATCGCGGTGCCGCTGCCGGCCTCGGTCGATGTCGACGATCCCTATGTCTTCCCCGCGACCGAACGCGCGCTGCGCTACAGCGCGCCGCAGTCGGTCACGCGCAACGGCGATACCTTGATCGTCGAGACGCAGCTCGACACCCGCCCGGAACGGCTGGCCGGCGTGCTTCGGCTCGACGGGACAACCGGCCTGGCTTTCGACGCCGTGCCGGGGGCGGTTCCGCCGGCCGGCGCGCCGGTGACGGCAAGCGCGGGGGGCGCGCCCGACATCTCGCTGCTCGCCGCGCTCGGCGGTGCGCTGCTCGGCGGGCTGCTGCTCAACGTCATGCCGTGCGTCTTCCCGATCCTGAGCCTCAAGGCGCTCGGCCTCGCCCGCGCGGGCGTCGACGAGCGGACCGCGCGGACCGAGGCGCTCGCCTATGCCGCCGGCGTGATCCTGACCTGCCTGGCGCTGGGCGGGCTGTTGCTGGTCCTGCGCGCGGGCGGCGCGGCGGTCGGCTGGGGCGTCCAGCTCCAGGACCCGCGGGTGATCGCGCTGCTGCTGCTGCTGGTGACGGCAGTCGCGCTCAACCTTGCCGGGCTGTTCGAGCTGCCGACGATCGGCGCGGGCGATGCGCTCGCGCACAAGGGCGGAACCGCCGGCGCCTTCTGGACCGGCGCACTCGCGGCGTTCGTCGCCACCCCGTGCACGGGGCCCTTCATGGCGGCGGCGCTCGGCGCGGCGCTGGTGCTGCCGCCCCTGCTCGCGCTGGCGGTGTTCGGCGGGCTCGGACTCGGCCTCGCGCTGCCGTTCCTGGCGATCGGCTTCGTCCCCGCGCTTCGCCGTCGCATGCCCCGGCCGGGGCTCTGGATGCAGACGCTGCGCCATGTGCTTGCCGTGCCGATGTTCCTGACCGGGCTCGGACTCGCCTGGCTGCTCGGGCGCCAGTCCGGGGTGAACGGCATGGCGGTCGGGCTGTCGGCCGCGCTGCTGCTGGCGCTCGGGCTGTGGTGGGCGGGCGCGCGCCAGGCCAGGGGCCGCAGCTTCGTTCCCGCATTCCCGGCGCTTGCCGTCGCCGCCGTGCTTGCGCTCACGCTGGCGCCGATCGCGACGTCGGCGGAGGCGAAGCCCGGCGCGCTCGGCGCCCGCCCCTTCACCTCCGCCGCGCTCGCCGAGGCACGCGCCAGCGGCGCGCCGGTGTTCGTCTATTTCACCGCCGACTGGTGCATCACCTGCAAGGTCAACGAGCGCACCGCGATCGACCGCGCCGAGGTCGCCCAGGCGTTCGCGCGCGCCGGGGTCAAGGTGCTGCTCGGCGACTGGACGCGCGGCGACGCGACGATCGGCCGCTTCCTCGCCGATCACGGCCGCTCGGGCGTGCCGCTCTACCTCTTCTACCGGCCCGGCCGGAGCGCGCCCGAGGTGCTGCCGCAATTGCTCACGCCGGCGACGCTGACCGCGCTGGTTTCCTAGAAGGACGGGCGCGGTTCGGCCGGCGCCGGGGGCGGCACGGGCAGCTCGCCGTCCGCGGGAGCGGCGGCGTTGTCGGCCGGCCCGACGACCGGCGCCTCGGGCGTCCGGCAGGCCTCGACCACCCGGCGGACCGCCACGCCGCCGGGAAGGGCACGTCGCTCGCCCGCGGCGTCGACCAGCATCAGCTGCGCCTGGGGCGCGGCCATCTGCGCGACCAGCGCGTCGTCGATCGGAACCCGCGCCTGAACGCGGTCGCCCTGGCCGGGGCGGGTGCCGAGCGTCTGCTCGACGTCGCCCGCGGCGATGGTGATCGCGGTCCCGCCGCCCGGGCGCTCGATCACAAGCGTGCCCGCCTCGCGCTCGCAGCGCAGCGTCAGGACCGGGGCGGAGCCGGCGGCGCCGAATGCCGCCGCTCCGCCCGCAACCTGCCAGGCCATCGGCGCGCCGACCCCGACCGGGGCGGCGGACTCGACGGCATTCTCGGCCAGGTCGCGGACCTTGACCTCGCCCGCGCGCTGGCTGCGATTGCCCGAGGCGAGATTGTCGCACCCGGCGAGCAGCGCCAGTCCGGCGAGCGCGCTATTTCGCCACATAGGCCCGTTCCCCGCCAATCCAGGTCTCGAGAACCCGGGTGGCGCGGAGCTGCGCGGGGGTGCTCTCCAGCGGATCGGTATCGACGATCAGAAAGTCGGCTCGGAAGCCCGGCAGCAGCAGCCCCAGCCGGTCGTCGGCAAAGCCGGCATAGGCGGCGCCGCTGGTGAAGCCTGCCAGCGCCACCTCGCGACTGACGCGTTCCTGCGGCTGCCAGCCGCCGAACGGCTCGCCATTCGCATCTTCGCGCGTGATCGCCGCGGCAAGCCCGGGAAAGGGATTGGGCGATTCGACCGGCATGTCCGAGCCGAAGGCGAGCCGCGCGCCCGACCGGCGGAGCGACTCCCAGGCATAGGCGCCGGCCAGCCGCCCGGGCCCGAGCCGGGCCTCGGCCATCAGCCGGTCCGACGTCTCGTGGGTCGGCTGCATCGAGGCGATAACGCCCAGCGACGAAAAGCGGGGAATGTCGACGGGATCGATGATCTGCGCATGCTCGATGCGCCAGCGCCGGTCGCCCTTGAAGGTCTGGGCAAGCTCCTGCACGGCGTCGAGCGCCTGCGCGTTGGCCCGGTCGCCGATCGCGTGCACGGCGGTCTGGAAATTGTCCATCGCGGCCCGGACCATCAGGTTGCGCAGCTTGGCGTCGCTCAGGAAGCCGAGCCCGGTCTCGGCCGGTGCATCGGCATAGGGCGCCTTCAGCCACGCGCCACGCGAGCCGAGCGCCCCGTCGGAGTAGATCTTGACGCCGACCATGCGCAGCCGGTCGTCATAGAGCCACGGCGTCGGCCCGGCCCCGGCGATCGCGACCAGCGGCTCGATGCCATGGGCGTAGCTGATGATGCGGATGCGGAGCACCTTGGCATCGCCGGCCCGGCGGTAGACGTTCCAGTCGTCGGTGGTGGTCCCCATGTCGGCGACGGTTGTGATTCCGTTCGCGAGCAGGATCGCCTGCGCCTTCGAGAACGCGGTGTCGAGCTCGCGCGGCTGGGGGGCGGGCACGACCTTCTCGATCAGCGCGCGGGCGGCGTCGACGAACACGCCGCCTTCGATCCGCCCGCCCGCCGGCGCCTTGGTCTGCGGCGTCACGCCTGCGGCCTTGATCGCCGCCGAGTTCGCCCAGCCGGCATGGCCGTCGACCCGCTCGAGCCAGACTGGTCGGCCCGGCACGACCGCGTCGAGATCGGCGGCGGTCGGGAAGCGGCCGAGCTTCCAGACTTCCTGGTTCCAGCCGCGCCCGAGGATCCAGGGCCGGTCGGGATTGGCGGCGGCATAGGCGGCGATCATCGCCTTCGCCTCGTCGAGCGAGCGCGCCGCGGTCAGGTCGAGCTGCATCGCCTGCATGCCGACGCCCATCACATGGCCATGCCCGTCGATCAGGCCCGGCATCAGCGTGCGGCCCTTGCCGTCATAGCGGAAATCGAGCTTTTCGGGCCGTTTGTCCTTGCGGTCGAGCAGCTTCGACACCTTGCCGTCGGCGCCGATCAGCAGTCCGGTGAAGCGCTGGACCTTGCCGTCCCGGGTCAGGGTGAGGCCGTTCACATTGTCGATCAGCGCGTCGGCCAGAGCCGGGGCGGGGAGCAGGGCCGCGCCCAGCATCGCGAGGAACACGCGCGTCATCGCGGCAGCCTCCGCACGATGGCGCTGGTGTCCTGGCGGCCGCCGCCCATCGCCTGCACGTCGGCATAGAATTGGTCGACCATCGCCGCGACCGGGAGAGTCGCGCCGTTGGTGCGCGCCTCGTCGAGCGCCAGGCCCAGGTCCTTGCGCATCCAGTCGACCGCAAAGCCGAAATCGAAGCTGTCGTCGGCCATCGTCTTCCATCGGTTCAGCATCTGCCAGCTCGCCGCGGCACCCCCCGACACCGCCTCGAATACCTTGTCGAGGTCGAGATCGGCCGCCTGGGCGAAGCGCAGCGCCTCGCTCAACCCCTGGATCACGCCCGCGATCGCGATCTGGTTGACCATCTTGGTCGTCTGGCCGGCGCCGGCCGGGCCGACATGGGTGATCCGCGCGCCATAGGCCTGCATCAGTGGTCGGGCCGCCTCGACCGCCTTGTCGCGGCCGCCGCACATAATTGACAGCGTGCCGTTCTCCGCGCCGGCCTGCCCGCCCGACACCGGCGCGTCGACGCAGAGCAGCTCGCGCGACTTGCCCTCGACCGCGAGCTGGCGCGCGATGCGGGCGGAGACGGTGGTGTGGTCGATGAACAGCGCGCCCGCGCGCATCGTCCGGAACGCGCCCTCGCGGCCCAGGGTCACGTCGGCCAGGTCGTCGTCGTTTCCGACGCAGGTCACGACCGCGTCCTTGCCATCGGCGGCCTCGGCGGGACTGGCGGCGCGGGTGCCGCCATGCGCCGCGACCCATGCGTCGGCCTTGCCCCCCGAGCGGTTGTAGACAGTGAGGTCATGGCCGGCGGCGGCCAGGTGCCGGGCCATGGGGCCGCCCATCACCCCGATGCCGATAAATGCAATTCGCGCCATGCCCGGTGCTTAGTGCGGCCGCCGCGCGCTGGAAAGCCTTGCCGAGGCCTAGCCCAGAAGCTGGACCCCGGGTCGGGCCCGGGGTGACGGTGGGTTTGGAGAGGCCCACCCTGCCTCTGTCATCCCGGCCCTGAGCCGGGATCCCGCTTCTCTCCGCACGAGCCTAGAAGCGGGACCCCGGGTCGAGCCCGGGGTGACGGTGGGTTTGGAGTGAGGCCCACCCTGCTTCTGTCATCCCGGCCTTGAGCCGGGATCCCGCTTCTCTCCGCGCGAGCCCAGGCAGCGGGACCCCGGGTCGAGCCCGGGGTGACGGTGGATTTGGAGCAAGGCCCACCCTGCCTTTGTCATCCCGGCCCTGAGCCGGGATCCCGCTCCTTTCCGCACGAGCTCAGGCAGCGGGACCCGGGTCCAGCCCGGGGTGACCCATGGCTCTGACCGGGTTCTCCGCTCGTCAGGCCATGGCGGCGGCGCGCGCCATTTCGGCACCCGCCATCAGTTTGAACTCGACGGGGTCGTGCGCGCAGATCAGCCGGACCCGATCGCCATGATCGAGCGACAGGTCGCGCAGCCGTTGCTGGTTGGCCAGGCGCGCGTTGCGGTCGACTTCCATCAGCCGCTGATAGGCGGTCAGCCCCGGCGGGCAGACGGGGCGCTCGCGGCCGACTTCGCCCCGGTAGAAGTAAGCGTCGCCGGCATGGAGCAGCCAGCCGCGCCCGGTGTCGATCGCGACGCCGCTATGGCCCCAGGTATGGCCCGGCAGCGGGATCAGCAGGATCTCCGGGGGAAGGCCGACCAGGTCGCGCACGCAGTCGAATCCGAACCAGGCTTCGCCGCCGCCCATCGGATACAGCCGCCAGTCCTCCACCTCGTCCCACTGCATCGGCCGGTAGCGGCGGGTGCCGACGAACGCACCGCCCTCGCCGCGGTCGGCGACCTCTCGCTCCCGTGCGGTGACATGGACGGTCGCGTGCGGGAAATCCTCGAGCCCGCCGGCATGGTCGAAGTCGAGATGCGTGACGACGATGTGCCGCACGTCCGCGGGATCGAAGCCGAGCCGGCGCAGCTGGGCGACCGCGGTCTCGCCCATGCGGAGCTGCGGATTGTTGAGCGCGCGGAAGAAGCGGGCAATGCGATGATCGGGCCGCGTCACCTCGCGGATGCCATAGCCGGTGTCGACCAGCACCAGCCCCCGATCGGTCTCGACCAGCAGGCAGTGGCAAACGAGGTGCGCCAGCGGCGCATCGGTGGTGCCGTCGAACAGGCGGCCGCCGACCGGACAGCAGGTGCCGCAGTTCAGATGATGGATGCGCAGCATGATAAGCGCGGGTCAGCCGGCGCGGCCGACCTCGAAATCCGCTTGCGGCACGACATGGCCGTCCTCGTCCCGCAGCCGGCTGCGGGTGCGCGCGTCGACATCGGCTTCCTGGTTGCGGCTGCGCAGCCAGGCCGCCGTGCCCGCCGCCGCGACCGCGCCGACGAAGAACAGCCCGCCGAGCGTCGCCGCGCCGACGCCGCCGTCCGACTCCGACTGGCGATCGAACGGTTCGGTCTGCTTGCGATGAATGCTTGCGCGTGCGGGGTCGCTCAGCATCCGGGCGACCTTCCCCTGCATGCGGGTCTTGAAGCTGCCGGTGACGATCGCGTGCTTGTCGGCCTTGAGCGCCGCCACCGCCTGCTCGGCGACCTGGGCGGGGTCGTCCTTATTCGACTGGCCGGCCGGCGTCTCGTCCATTCCGGCGCGCGTGAAGAAGTCGGTCTCGGTCGGGCCCGGCATGAACACGGTGACCCCGATGTTCTTCTCGGCCAGCTCGTTGCGCAGGGCCGCGCCGAACGAGCGGATGAACGACTTGGAGGCGGCATAGACCGCCTCGAACGGCCCCGGCATGATGCCGGCGATCGACGAGGTGATCAGGATCTTGCCGCCGCCGCTATCGATCATGTCGCGGACGACGAGCTTGGTGAGCTGCACCTGCCCGCGGACGTTCAGGTCGATCAGCTCGAGTTCCTTGTCGAGATCGGTCTCGGTGAAGTCGCCGCCGCCCGACCCGACGCCGGCATTGGCGCACAGGATGCCGACACGGCGGCCCTTGCGGCCCAGCTCGCGGTGAAGGCTGTAGACGCCTTCCTCGCTCGCCAGGTCCGCGGCCACCGTGTCGATCTCGACATCGGGCGCGCGTTCGCGGAGCAGCTCGGCCGCCTGTTCGAGCTTCTCGATGTCGTATGCGGCGATCACGACATCGTGCCCCTCCTCGGCGAGGGTGCGGGCAAGCTCGAAGCCGATGCCGGACGATCCGCCCGTCACCAGCGCCCAGGACCGTGCTGTCTCCGTCATCGACCTACTCCGCCGGCGTGGCCGTCGCCTGCGCGTCGCCGGCGCTGGCCGGTTTCGCACGGGCGAACATGAAGCCGCTCTCGACCCGCTCGGTCCGGGCCGCGGGGCGGCTCGGCTCGCGCTTGCGCTCGGCCTCGGCAAGGCGCCGGTAGGTCGCGAGCGCCTGCCCGACGACCTGGTCCATATTGTAGTAGCGATAGGTGGCCAGCCGGCCGACGAAGATCACGTCGGGTTCGGCGAGCGCCAGCGCCTCGTAGCGCTTGAACAGCGCCTGGTTCTCCGGCCGCGGGATCGGATAATAGGGATCGCCCTCCGCGCTCGGATATTCGTAGGTGATGCTCGTCTTGGGCGCGTCCTGGCCGGTCAGGTACTTATACTCGGTGATCCGGGTATAGGGCACGCTTTCCGACGGGTAATTGACGACCGCGACCGGCTGGAACCACTCGGTATCCTTGGTCTCGTGACGGAACTGCAGCGAGCGGTACGGAAGCTTGCCGTAGCGATAGCCGAAATACTCGTCGATCGGGCCCGTGAAGACCAGCTTGTCGAAGCTCACCTCGCGGCGGACCTCTTCCCACTCCACGCCCAGCCGCACTTCGATGTTCGGATGGGCGAGCATACGCTCGAACATCTTGGTGAAGCCCTCGAGCGGCATCGCCTGGAAGCTGTCGGTGAAGTAACGGTCGTCGGTGTTGGTGCGGGTCGGCACCCGCGACGTGACCGACTTGTCGAGCTCCGACGGGTCCATGCCCCATTGCTTGCGAGTATAGCCCTGGAAGAAGGTCTCGTAGAGCTCGCGCCCGACCTTCGACACGACCACGTCCGCCGAGGTCTTGATCTCCGCGACCGGCTCGGCCCGGCTTTCGAGGAAGGCCTCGGCCTCCTCGTCGGTCTTGAGGTCGAGACCGTAGAGCTTGTTGAGCGTCGTCCGGTTGATCGGCATCGGCACGAGCTGGCCCTTCACGTCGGCCAGCACGCGATGCTCATAGGGCCGCCACTCGGTGAAGTTCGACAGATAGTCGAAAATCTCTTCACTGTTGGTGTGGAAGATGTGCGGCCCGTAAAGGTGGTAGAGGATCCCCGCCTCGTTCGGCAGGTCGTAGGCATTGCCGGCGATATGCGGCCGCCGGTCGATGACCAGCACCTTCTTGCCGCCGTCCGTCGCAAGCCGCTCGGCCATCACCGAGCCGGCGAACCCCGCGCCGACGATCAGCACGTCGTAATGCGGCTTGGCGGCGGGAGCCGTCCGGGTGGCGCGCCGCTCGGCGATCGCTTCCTGGATGAGCGCCTCCATATTCTGCGCCGTCTCGTCCCACGACATGGTCGAGAGCAATGCGTCGACCGGGCGCAGCCACTCGCGATTGTCCCTCGGGAGCGCGAGCGCCTTTTCGCACGCGGCCACGAAGTCGCGGGCGTTGCTGGCGATCTGGACGCCATCGAGCTCGCCATAATGGCGCATCACGTCGACGATCGGCGTCGACACGACGGGGCGGCCGGCCGCCAGATATTCCGGCGTCTTGGTCGGGCTGATGAAGCGCGTCGCGTCGTTGATCGCGAACGGCATCAGCGCGACGTCCCAGTTGGCGAGATAGGTCGGCAGCTCGGAATAATCCTTGCCGCCCAGCCATGCGATGTTCGACTGGCGCGGCAGGTCGTCCTGGCCGATCTTCACGACCGGCCCGATGAAGACGAACTGCCAGTCCGGGCGCGCCTCGGCGACCGCGCCGATCAGCTCCAGGTCCATGCGCTCGTCGATCACGCCGTAGAAGCCGAGGCGCGGGCGCTTCAGCGCCGCCTGGTCGGCGGGATCGGCGACGGCGCCGCGCGCCTGGCCGAAGTGGCGGACATCGACGCTCGACGGGAAGGCATGGACGCTTGCATGACGCTCGCGCTTGGCCTCGAACAGGCTGTAGCCGCCGGTGAAGACGAGGTCGGCCGCGGCCAGCAACTCATTCTCGAGCGGAAGCAGTTCCGGCGGCGCGAACTTGAAGTTGGCGAGCTCGTCCATGCAGTCATAGACGGTGCAGTCGCTGTCCAGGTGCCGCGAGAAGGGCAGCATCATTGGCGTGTAGTACCAGCGCACCAGCCGCTCGCCCGAACGCTGGGCGACGAGTTCGTCGACCAGCCGGCGGAGCTGTTTCTGGTGGACGTCGGCGCCGTCCGCGGCATTCAGGTGCGGAACGGCGACGGTGACGCCACTCTTCGCGCACAGCGACAGGTCCAGCGAGGGCTCGCCGGTCGCGTCGAGAATCGGTTCTTCCCAGAAGATCACGCGGTGCGTGCGCGCGAACCGGTTCATCAGGTGCTGCGGCCGCTGAAAGACGAAGTTCCAGCGCAGATGCGAGAAGCAGAGCAACATGGGTTTGCTCGCGCTTCCGCCGGAAAATGCCTGACGCTCACGGCGGCGGGACTGATCTGGTCTCATGGCGCTCCTTCGATCGACCTAGCCGCACTGAAGCTTCCGCCAGGACGGCGGCGCAAAAACGGTTCATCGGCTGGCAATGTTAAAGCGCTGGAGCAGGAACTTAGTTCCCTGGGGATCGGTTAGGGCGTCGCAGGACCACGCCGGAGCATCGCTCCGGACGGCCTCAAACCCCGTTTCTTTTCAGTCGATTAAGCGCGGACCGCGCAGGGCAGCGGGGTCGGGCGGGGGCGCGGGCGGCCGCCGCGCGATGCCGAGTCGGACACCCTTGCCGCCGTCGCGGCGTGCAGCGCGGGCGTCGAATAGACCGGGCAGTCGGCTGTGAGCGCCTGCGTCGTCGGCACGAGCGGGGACGCCGCGCTCGCGGCAAAACTCATCGCCATGACCAATGTCGGAACCATCGACCTGCTCCCCAGTCCGGCGGAGTATAACCTTCTGGAAGAGCGATGGAAAGAGCCGCGAGTCCGATAAGGTGAGGGCGCCGCCCGCGGTGCGGACGACGCCCTCTCATGCGTGCCGGTGGATCAGGCGCCCTGCGGCGCGGGATCTCCGAACGGACCCGGCTTCTTCGGCCGCGTCTTCGGGATCGAGCTGCCGGTCACCGGCGGCGTCGCCCGGTTCTTCTCGCCCGAGCTGCGGCCGACATCCTCGCCCGCGATCGCGCGCTTCGACTCCTCGCCGGTCAGCGTCTCATATTCGAGAAGCGCTTCGGCGAGCCGGTGAAGCTGGTCGAGATTCTCGGTCAGCACCGTGCGCGCGGTCGTCTCGGCCTCCTCGATGAAGCGGCGGACTTCCTGATCGATCAGTCGCGCCGTCTCCTCGGACACGTTCTGCGACCGCGCGACCGAGTGGCCGAGGAAGACCTCGTCCTGGTTGTCCCGGTAACGGAGCCAGCCGAGCTTCTCGCTCATGCCATATTCCATCACCATCGAGCGGGCCATGTCGGTCGCCTGCTGGATGTCGTTGGAGGCGCCGGTGTTCAGCTCGTCCTTGCCGTAGATCAGCTGCTCGGCGATGCGGCCGCCGAAGCAGAGCGCGAGCCGCGCCTTCATCTGCTTCATCGACATCGAGTAGCGGTCGCGCTCCGGCAGGTTCCACGTCACGCCCAGCGCGCGGCCGCGCGGAATGATCGTCACCTTGTGGAGCGGGTCGCAGCCCGGCACGTGCAGCGAGACGAGCGCATGGCCGGCCTCGTGATACGCGGTCGCCTTCTTCTCGTCCTCGGTCATGACCATGGACTTGCGCTCGGCGCCCATCATGACCTTGTCCTTGGCCTCCTCAAACTCGCGCATCGCGACCAGGCGCTTGCCCTTGCGGGCGGCAAGCAGCGCGGCCTCGTTGACGAGGTTGGCGAGGTCGGCGCCCGAGAAGCCGGGCGTCCCGCGCGCGATCGTGCGGCGGTCGACGTCGGGCGCGAGCGGGATCTTCTTCATGTGGACGGACAGGATCTTCTCGCGGCCCTCGATGTCGGGGCGCGGCACGACGACCTGGCGGTCGAACCGGCCCGGGCGCAGCAGCGCCGGGTCGAGCACGTCCGGACGGTTGGTCGCGGCGATGATGATGATGCCCTCGTTCGCCTCGAAGCCGTCCATCTCGACGAGCAGCTGGTTGAGCGTCTGCTCGCGCTCGTCATTGCCGTTGCCGAGGCCGGCGCCGCGATGGCGGCCGACCGCGTCGATCTCGTCGATGAAGACGATGCACGGCGCGTTCTTCTTGGCCTGGTCGAACATGTCGCGGACGCGGCTGGCGCCGACGCCGACGAACATCTCGACGAAGTCGGAGCCCGAGATGGTGAAGAAGGGCACGTTCGCCTCGCCGGCGATGGCGCGGGCGAGCAGCGTCTTGCCGGTGCCCGGGCTGCCGACGAGCAGCGCGCCCTTCGGGATCTTGCCGCCCAGCCGCGCGAACTTGGTCGGATCCTTCAGGAAGTCGACGATTTCCTGAAGCTCCTCGCGCGCCTCGTCGATGCCGGCGACGTCGTCGAAGGTGACGCGACCATGCTTCTCGGTCAGCATCTTCGCCTTCGACTTGCCGAAGCCCATCGCGCCCGAGCCGGCATTCTTCTGCATCTGGCGGATGACGAAGAAGGCGACGCCCAGGATCAGGATGAATGGCAGCGACTGGTAGAGCAGGATCATCCAGAAGCTCGGCTCTTCCTTCGGCTTGGCCGAGAAGCGCACGCCCTTGGCGATCAGCCGGTCGATCAGGCGGGGATCGTCGGGCGCCTGGGTGCGGAACGCCGAGTCGTTGATGAAGGTGCCGCTGACGATATTGTCGGCGATCGCCACTTCCTTGACCGACCCTTCGTCGACCTTCTGGAGGAACTCGGAATAGGGGATGCCCTCGCCTCCGCCCACGCGGGCGCGGCTGTCGAACATCGAGACGAACAGCACCAGGGCCAGAACGACGCCGAGCCAGATCAGCAGGCTCTTCATCCAGGGGTTGGTGCCGTCCGGTTGATTCTTGTCGTTCATGCGCCTGTGACTCGTCGGGAGGGGTCCGTGGGCCAAGATAGGATGCGATCGGTTAAGGGACAATGGCGCACGCGGTCGCTCAGCATCGGTTCCGGCGCGGCGGTGCCGGCGCGAACCGCCAGCGTGCTCCCGGCGTCACCTTGACCCCGCCGATCGTCGCCGCGCGTCCGGCTGCGAGCGTCGCGAGCGCGCGGGCGAGCGACGGCCCGTCGGGCGTCGCGCCGAACCGCGCGAACAGGCGCGCGGCAAGCCGGCGGAGCAGCTCGGGCGGAAGGTCGCGCGGGTCGAGCAGATCGCCGTCGATCCGCTCGCCCGCAAGCCGCTCGGCCGCCCAGCCGAGCGCATCGTCGACCTCGCGCAGAATCGCCGCACTGTGCGCGATCCGCGCCGGGTCGAGATCGTCGGCGCCGGCCAGGAGCCGCCGGATCCGCGCCCGGTCGAACCGCGCGTCGGCGTTGGAGGGGTCGCGCGCCGGCGTGAGGCCGGCGGCGGCGACGATCGCCTCGAGATCGGCCTTGCGGAGATGGAGCAGGGGACGGACGAGCGTCACCGTGTCGGTCAGCGGTCGCGTCGCGCGGATGCCGGACAGCCCCGCCACCCCGGCGCCGCGCGCCAGCCGCATCAGGACGGTCTCGGCCTGATCGTCGAGATGGTGTGCGGTGGCGACGTGCGTGACCGCCTGGCGTTCCGCCCATTGGGCGAGCGCCGCATAGCGCGCGGCGCGGGCGCCGGCCTGGACGCTGCCGGTCACCGCGACCGGCAGGATCTCGTGCGGGATGCCGCGCGCGGCGCAAAGTTCGGCGACCATCGCGGCCTCCGCCGTCGCCGCGGGCCGCAGGCCGTGGTCGATCGTCGCGGCCCGGATCGCGCCGGGGCGCTCGGCATGGGCGACGAGCAGCAGCGCCAGCGAGTCGGGGCCGCCGGACACGGCAAGCCCCAGTCGCGCATCGGCGGGAATGCGGCTGAGGACCGGCGCGGCGTCCAGCCCGGCGACTGCCGCCGTCATCGCGCGCCGGTCGGCAGGATCATCAGCCGAGCTGCGAGAGGCTGAGGACATTGCCGAACGGGTCCGCGAACCACGCCACTTTGGCCATGCCGTCGGGCGCGGTCCAAACCCCGTCCGCATCCTGCCCCATGCCCTCGTAGACGGTCATGCGAACGCCCTTCTCGTGCAGCGCGGCGACGCCGGCCCGAATGTCGGCCAGGTCGAACCCCAGCACGGGATGCGGGCTCGGCGCATGGTCAGGCAGCGGGGTGATGCGAAGATGCGCACCGCCGAGCCGGTACATGTCGCCGAACTCGTCCGACTGGTCGAGCGGCAATCCCAGCAGGTCGCGGTAGAAGAGGCGGCTCGCCTCGCGGTCGGGTACGTTCACGAAGATCACCGGCGTCGCTGTCGACAGGGCCATGGCTTTGCTCCGGGTTCGTCCCGTTCGGGACCGTTCGGCCCGGGCGGGACATGACTTGACGCGTGGGCCAACCGGGAACAGCATGGCCCCCGGGGAAGACTAGCTCTGGACCGTCAGCAGGGGAAGGAGAAGCATCATGTCGCAGGGGGCTGTTCGGGCGACGTCGCGCGCGGATCGGGATGCGATCGATCTCGCGGCCTTTCGGGAGGAGCTGCGCCGCGCGCGCGAGCATGTCGCCCAGCTCGAGGACCAGTATCGCGAAGCGCTGGAGATCGACCGCCGCGCGCGCCACGTCGCGCCTCGGCTCGATGAAAGCCCGGCCATCGCGCGCGCCTGCAACGCGGCGCTGTGGGCGGTGGTCGCGCTGCCGTTCGTGCTCGCCGCCGCGATGCTGGTCACGCGCCTGGTCGATTGAGCCGGCCCGCCGGTCCCCGGCTCAGGCGCACTTGGCCTTGCGTCGCCCGTCGGCCACCTGTCCCTTCAGGCCTGCCGGCATCGTCGCGCCGTAGACGTCGTCCAGCTCCGCAAAGACCTTGCACGCCTCCGCGGGCTTTTTGAGCTGCGTCAACGACACGCCCAGCCAGTAAAGGCTTTCCGGCGCGCGTTCGCCCTTCGGCCATTTCTGGTAATTGTCGTAGAAGGCGACCGAGGCGAGCGCGGGCTTGCCCTGGTCGAGATAGGCGCGGCCGAGCAGGTTCTGGGCATAGGAGGCCCGGCGGTGCTTCGGGTATTGCGTCGCGACGCTCTTCAGCTCGTTGGCGGCGGCGTCGTACATCTTGGCCTGCCACAGCCGGTAGCCGTAGAGATAGCCGTCTTCGGCCGGGTCGCCGGTGGCCGGGCGCTCGATCCCCGACGCGTCCGCCGCTTCGGGGGCCGCGCCGCCGATCGCCGGAGGTGCCGCGGCCGGCGGCGCGGCGGCGCGCGCATCGGCTTCGGCCTGGAGGCGCTTCACCTGCTCCTCGAGCTGGTTGAGCCGGAACATCGCTTGCTCGGCCTGTCCGGTCATCCCGCGCACCTGCTGTTCGAGCGCGTCGACCCGCGCGGTCAGGTCGGCGATGGGGCTCGAGGCCGGATTGCCGACCGGCGCAGGCGCGGGGGCAGGGGGTACGATCTCGGGTTCCAGCGGCGAGCCGCCGGGAAACACCTTGCGCTGCACCGCGCGCATTTCCTTCTCGAGCTTGCCGACGCGTGACGGCAGGTCGGCGGTCTGCGCGGCGAGCGGGGTCGCGGCCACGCCAAGGGCCAGGGCGGCAATGCGGAGCGTCTTCATCGGAAATCCTGTCACGGAACGTCGCCTGGGATTGAAGGAGCCAAGCTGTCCTTATCCTGAAGCGAGCCGCGCTCAAGCCGCAGTTTCGCGGTGCGCGGGCAAAGTGCGCCGGCATCTGGCGCGCAGCCGGCACCTTTCGTCGTCAGCATGCGACTGCGGCGATCAGTGACGATCCTCCTTCTTCGTGTCGCGCTCGCTTTCGGCGGCGTCGATCGCACGAAGAAGTTCGTCGAAGCAGGACGCATCGTCGATCGGGAAGGCGCGTCGGAAGCCGGAACCGAGAATGTCCAGGTCGCGCGCCGTCAGCAGACCGATCGCCACGACCGGCTCGGGCTCTTTCACAAATAATCTCCGCCCTGATGACCGATGGTGATCGGCCGAACGAACGTGGCGGCGGGCGGTGCCAAATGTTTCAGGCCTGTGGCGGTTCGACAAGGACCTTGGCGCGGGCGAGGCGCTCGCGGAGCTGACGCTGGATGGTCTGCCCGGCGAGGTGCGCGTCGACGCTGTCGCACTGCTCCTTCTTGAGCTGGGCACGGATGTCGTTGACGGTGGTGCAGTCGCCGCTTTCCGCAAGGAGGAAGGCGCGTTCGAGAGTAGACGGACGGTGCAATGGACTTCCTTTCGCTGGTGTAACGCACGACCAGCGAATTCGTGCCTTTTGCTTAACGCCAGCGCAGGTTCTCGCGGCTCAGCTCGTCAACGCGCCGCGCGCCCATCAGCTTCATGTCGCGCTCGATCTCGTCCCTGAGCTTGCCGACGATCCGCTCGACGCCCGGCTGGCCCGCCGCGGCGAGCGCGTAGAGATAGAGCCGCCCGCCCGAGCAGGCCCTGGCGCCGACCGAGAGCGCCTTCAGCACGTGGCTGCCGCGCCGGATGCCGCCGTCGCAGATCACCTCGATGCGGTCCCCGACCGCGTCGACGATCTCGGCGAGCTGGTCGAACGGGGCCCGGCTGCCGTCGAGCTGCCGGCCGCCATGGTTGGACACCATGATCGCCGTCGCGCCGATATCGACGGCCCGGCGCGCGTCGGCCGCCGACATCACGCCTTTCAGGCAGAACTGGCCGCCCCATTCGGCGCGGATCGCCTCGGCCGCCTTCCAGTCCATCGTCTGGTCGAGCATCGTGTTGAAATAATCGGCGACCGACAGCGCGACCTTCGAGCCCTCGGCGACATGGGTCTGGAGGTTGGGCAGGGCGAAGCGCTCGCGGAACAGATAGTCGAGCGTCCAGCGCGGATGCGCCGCGAAGCTCAGCGCCGAACCGGGGGTGAGCCGCGGGGGCGAGGTGAAGCCGGTGCGCAGGCAGCGCTCGCGATTGCCGCCCACGATCGTGTCGACCGTCAGCGCGATCGCGTCGAAGCCGGCGGCCTTGCAGCGCTCGATCATCGCGCGGTTGAGGCCCTTGTCCTTGTGAACATAGAGCTGGAACAGCTTCGGGCTCGAAATCGTGCGGCCGACCTCCTCGATCGACACGGTCGCGAGGCTCGAAATCCCGAACCAGGTGTCGAACGCCTGGGCGGCGGCGCCAACGGCGCGTTCGCCCTGCCAGTGGAACAGCCGCTGCAACGCGGTCGGCGACAGGAACAGCGGCATGCCGACGCGCTTGCCCATCACCGTCGTCGACAGGTCGACCGTCTCGACCCCGGCGAGCACAGAGGGCACGAGGTCGCAGCTCTCGAACGCCGCGGTGTTGCGGCGCCGGGTCACCTCGTCGTCGGCGGCGCCGTCGATATAGTGGAAGACCGGGCCGGGCAGGCGACGCCGGGCGAGGCGCCGGAAATCCTCGACATTGTGGCAGTCGGCGAGCCGCATCGAACCTTCACCCCCCAGACCGGACCGGTCGCCTACCCGCCAAGCGCCTCGATCGCCTGCGCAATCCGCGCCATGTCGCCTGCCAGAACCGCCGCCAGCGCGCCATCGTCCAAAGGATCCAGGGCGACGATCTGCGGCATCGAAAGCCCCAGGCGCAGAGTCGCGCCCCACCGGCCGTCGTCCAGCCGCACGCACTTGACCGGCTGGCCGAGCCGGATGCCGTCGTCGACCAGCGCGCGGTGCAGCCGAACCGCGGCGTCGAAGTCGGGGCGGCCGGCGCGGCGCGACAGGTCGATGGTCGACAGCGTGCGCATCTCGATCGGGTGCGCATCGCCCTCGGCGCGGTGGCCGGGCGGGTATGGCGCGACCCGGCGGCCGCCCAGCCGGTCGACCATCGCCGCGCGGACGGCGGCGTGGAAGGCGAGGATCACGCGCGTGACCCGCTCCAGGCTCAGCCGCTGGAACCGCTCGAGCTCGAACACGGACGCCTCGAGCCGCAGCCGCAGTCCCGGATTGCCGCTGTCGGGCAAGGCCGCGGTGCCGGGCCAGCCGTCCGGCCATTCGGCGCGGCGGAAGATCGTGCCGAAGCTGTCGGGCAGCGCCGGCGCGCTTGCGGCGAGCGCGCGCGGGACGAGCGCGAAGCCGCTGAACGGCGGCCCGCCCATGAACTTGGACCCGGTCACGAACACGATCGCGTCGCGCGCCAGATAGTCGGCGATGGCAGGCGACGTGATCCGCGCCTGGCAGGCGTCGACGACCAGAGTCATGCGGCCGCCGTGGCGCGCCTGGAGATGATCGATGTCGTCGAGCAGCGGCAGGATCAGCCCGGTCTTGGAGCCGTGGACGACATGCACCAGCGCGTGTGCGGCGGGCGCCGCCTCGATCGCGGCGTCGATCTGGTCGCGGATCGCGGCGCTGGTGAACGCATGGCCGAGCGTGTCGCGGACGGGGATGTCGACCAGGCTGACCCGCTCGGCGAGGCCGGCGACCGGCGCGCCGGCCGCGACCGCGACGCCCAGCGCGGTCTCGCCGGCGAAGTAGCGGCCGTGCGCCGAATGCACGCAGCCGCTGCCGACCTCGTCGGCGCCGAGCAGCACATTGTGGATCTCCGGCGCGCGGTCGCCGACGCAGGCGAGGGCGACATATTCGAGGTCGGTGCCCGACGGCGCGAAGACGATCGCGACGTCGTCGGCAAGCGCATAGGCGGCGCGGATGCGCGCGCGCAGCCCGTCCAGCGCGGCCGCATAGTCGGCCTGGGGCAGCGACGTGAGATGGTCGAACGCGTCTGCCGAGATGTCGTTCGCGGTCGACGAGGCATAAGCGAGCACGCCCTGCGGGTACGGCGCGGCGAAATAGCGGTTGATGTGCCGCACCGGATCGAGGGTGATCCGGGCATCTCCCCCGGTGCTCAGGGCTTCCGCTGTGCGGAGGCCAACGGGGTCCAGCTCGTCGAAGCGCATGGCCGCTGCCCCTAAACGACTGCTTTGCCCACCGCAAATGGTCCCACCTTGGAGAAAGCCGCGCGGGACTTTATGAGGCCGCGGATGACCGACAGCATCACGCCGCTCACGATACCGGACGACGCGAAACAGCGTCTCAGGATCATGTTCATCGCCAAGCACGCGAAATGGGGCGGGGGCCTGCATCCCGAGGACGGCAACCACGCGCTCTACCATGTCGAGGTGCGCACGATCCTGCAGGAGCTCGGGCTCAACCTCGTGCTCGCCGACAATTACGACGCGCTGTTCGCGGATCCGGGCATCGACTTCGTCTTCCCGCTGCTCAACCGCGGCGGCTTCCTCAACTCCGAGATGATGCTGCCGCTGCTCTGCACCCGGCTCGGCATTCCCTATCTGGGGGCGTCGCCGATCCTGCGCGGCCTGTCCGACGACAAGCACCTGACCAAGCTGTGCGTGAAGGCGCGCGGCGTGCCGACCGCGCCCTGGGCGATCTTCCGTCGCGGCGCGCCGGTCGTCGAGGCCGGCGTGCCGATGGCCGAGCGGATGGTGATCAAGCCCAACGCCTCGTCCGCCTCCTGGGGCGTGATGGACGCGCACGACTGGCCGGGCGTGGTCCGCGCGGTCGGCGAGATCCACGAAATGGGCCACGACGCGATCCTCGAGCCGTTCCTCAACGGCAGCGACGTCGAAGTGCCGGTCATCACGGTCGGCGATCCCGTGGTGATGCCGATGATGCTGTTCGAGCAGGCCGATCCCAGCCACCTGCGCACCTATTACGAAAAGCGCGACCTGGTCGACCGGACGCAGAAATACCAGCTCGTCGACTTCGACGATCCGAAGCTGATGCCGGTCATCGACGATTATACAAGGCGCGCGATGGGCGAGTTCCGGCCGTTCGACTATGGCCGCTACGAGTTCCGGGTCGACCTCGAGACGGGCACGGTCAACTTCCTCGAGGTGAACCTCAACTGCAACCTCTGGTCGGAAAAGGTCTTCGGCCGCTCGGCCAGGCGCGCCGGACTGACGCAGAGCCAGCTCATCGAGACGATCCTCGCCGACAGCCTCGGGCGGCACGGGCTGATCTGACGCACGGTTCGGCTCCCCGGTCGAGGAAAACAAAATAAAGTCCTCAGGGCTGTGCGGTTCCAGAAATCTAGCGCGCGTTTGACAGATCAGCGAGGATTTGGCTGAAATAGTAGCTATTGTGGAAGTACATTGACGTTGGCGATCCACGTCAAAAATTCATAGTATCCCGGCCAGTTCAGATGGGTGGGGTATGATGAAGTTGAACTTTCTTGCCACGATGGCAGTTATCAATCTGGTCCTGATGCCGGCCAATGCTCAAGACTCGCAAGGGGCCGAGCCCACCGCGGGGGTTTTAGCCGAGCAAAAGTCGCTGCCCGCTAATACAGAGATCACACTAAGCATGAATGAGGAACTGACCACTAAAGGTGGTCGGATCAGCGAGGGGCATAAGTTCGGATTGAGTGTGGTCGATGATGTCCGCCTCGGGGAGAAGGTTGTGATCCCCAGGGGAACTGCTGCATTCGGAGAGGTGACCTGGCTGACGGGGAAGGGCGCCTTCGGCAAGTCGGGCAAGATGGAGATTGAGCTTCGTTACATCGACCTGAATGGTCGGCGCATCCCGATTAGCGGGAAATACCGACAGGAGGGCGAGGGCAATACCGTGGCAACCGTGGCGGGGGTCATCGCCGCAAGCGTCCTTGCCGCCGTCATCACGGGAAAGAGCGCGCGTATCCCGCAAGGGCGTGAGTTGAAGGCATTCACGACCGAACCCGTTCCGGTGTCGGGCACCGGCACTCTCTAGCTGTCTCGAAGAGCAGATCGGGACTCCGCTGCGAATTCGCCAGCGCTTCCCAGCGGTCCGATCCGCTCCTCGGGCACACACTGATCCAGACGTTTGCCCCTCCACCACCGGGCTGCGCCCGGAGGTCCCCCTCCCCATCTGCGATGGGGAGGAGCTAGCTCTCGCTCCTCCCTGCGCGACGCGTGGGGAGGGGGACCACCGCGCAGCGGTGGTGGAGGGGCGCCCCAAAGTCGCAACACAATGGTTGAGCAATCCGCAGGAGCGTCCTATCTGCCCCCTCGCAGAACAGTAAAAAGCGGAACTGACGCATGGCCGAATTCGCGCTCCCGAAGAATTCCAAGATCACCGGCAAGGGACAGGTGTTCCCGACCGCCCCGGGGGCGACGCGCGTCAAGAAATTCAAAATCTACCGCTACGACCCCGATGGCGGCCAGAACCCGCGCTACGACACCTTCGAGGTCGATCTCGACAGCTGCGGGCCGATGGTCCTCGACGCGCTGATCAAGATCAAGGGCGAGCAGGACCCGTCGCTGACGTTCCGCCGCTCGTGTCGCGAGGGGATTTGCGGCAGCTGCTCGATGAACATCGACGGCCGCAACACGCTGGCCTGCACCAAGGCGATCGAGGACGTGAAGGGCGAAGTGCGGATCACGCCGCTGCCGCACATGGACGTGATCAAGGATCTCGTTCCCGATTTCAGTCGCTTCTACGCGCAATATGCGTCGATCCAGCCCTGGCTGAAGACGGTCACGCCGCCGCCCTCGGGCAAAGAGCGGCTGCAGTCGCCCGACGACCGCGCCAAGCTCGACGGGCTTTACGAGTGCATCCTGTGCGCCTGCTGCTCGACCTCGTGCCCGAGCTACTGGTGGAACTCCGACAAGTTCCTCGGCCCGGCCATCCTGCTCCAGGCCTATCGCTGGCTGGCCGACAGCCGCGACGAGGAGACCGGCGAGCGCCTCGACGAGCTCGAGGATCCGTTCCGCCTCTATCGCTGCCACACGATCATGAACTGCGCGAACGTCTGCCCCAAGGGCCTGAATCCCGCCAAGGCGATCGCCGAAATCAAGAAGATGGAAGTGGAGCGCGCGATCTGATCGGCGCGACCGATCCGATGCTCGACGCGCATCCGGCCTTCATCCACGAGCCCGACCCGGCGCATTCCGGCTGGATGCGCTGGGAGCTCAACGACCCCACGCGCTTCAACGCGCTTTTGGGCAAGATCATCGTCCGCAAGGACGATGACGGCCGCGTGCGGATGCGCAGCTTTCCCGAGCGCGCCCAGTCGAACCTCGCCGACAAGGTGCATGGCGGCGCGCTGCTCGGCCTCATGGACATCGCGCTGTTCGCGACATCGCGGATGCATGGGATCATCGAGGCGGGGACGTCGGTGACGCTCGACCTGTCGAGCCAGTTCATCGGCGCCGCCGAGATCGGCCGGCCGCTCGACCTGGTCTCCGAAGTGCTGCGGGAGACGCGCAGGCTGGTGTTCATCCGCGGGCTGGTCGAGCAGGGCGACACCCTCGTCGCCAGCTATGCGGGGACGATCCGCAAGGCCGTTCGCTAGGGGCCCCTCCACCACGCCGCTTCGCGCCGCGGTCCCCCTCCCCATCTTTGATGGGGAGGAGCTGCTTCTCGCTCCTCCCTACGCGAAGCGTGGGGAGGGGGACCGCCGGCGAAGCCGGTGGTGGAGGGGCAACCCCCTCAGTCGATCCCCTCGATGATCCCGTCCCGCATGTGAATGCGCAGATCGGCGGCCGAGGCGACGTCGTTGTCATGGGTGACGCAGACCACCGCGCGGCCCTGTTCGCGGGCCAGGCGCTGGAAGATCTCGACCACGCGCGCGCTGTTGACGCTGTCGAGATTGCCCGTCGGCTCGTCGCCCAGCACGAGCGACGGGTTGTTGGCGAGCGCGCGGGCGATCGCCACGCGCTGGCGCTGGCCCCCGGACATCTTGTCCGGCGTCTTGTGCGCCTGGTCGACCATGCCCATCGCATCGAGCATCGCCATCGCCCGGTCGCGCGCCTCGGCGCTACGCAGCGCCGCGAGCCGGCGGATCGGCAGCATGACGTTCTCGAACGCCGTGAATTCGGGCAGCAGGAAATGGAACTGGAATACGAAGCCGAAGCGGGCGAGGCGAAGCCGTGCGCGCGCGTCGCCGTCCATCGGCAGCGTGTCCTGCCCGTCGAAGGCAAGGCTGCCGCCGGTCGGCCGGTCGAGCAGGCCGAGCAGATAGAGCAGCGACGATTTGCCGCAGCCCGACGGCCCGATCACCGCGACGAACTTGCCGGCCACGATGTCCAGGTCGATGCCGCGCACCAGCGGCACCGGCGGTTCGCCCGGCAGCTCGCGCCACAGCCCGCGCGCCGACATCAGCGGCGGATCGGTCATGCCGCGCCCCGCAGGATCTCGACCGGATCGACCTTGGCCGCCTTGCGCGCCGGCAGCCAGGCCGCGAACACCGCCGAGACCAGCGAGGCCAGGCCGGCGATCGCGAACTGGCGCGGGCGGCGGTCGAGCGGCAGGTTCTCGATCTTGCCCTGGATGCTGAACTCGAGGCTGCCGAGGATCTGCATCAGCGTCAGGCCGAGCAGGAAGCCGACGATAACGCCCAGCAGCGCGACCATCACGCCTTCGGCGACGAAGATGCCCTGCAGGTCGCCTTGCGAGAAACCGGTCGAGCGCAGGATGGCGATGTCGCGGCGCTTGTCGGTCACCGAGTTGGAGACGACGGTGTAGATGCCGAAGCTCGCGACCAGCAGGATCGCGGACACGACGGTGTACATGATGATGTTGCGGGTGAGCAGCAGCGTCAGGAAATCTGCCGAGCGCTCTTCCCAGCTTTCCGCCTTGTAGCCGAAGCGACGTTCGAGCAGGCCCGCCGCGGCCTGCGCCTGATAGGGGTCGGGCAGCTTCACCCCGATCCGGTTGATGACGAAGGGCTGGCCGGTCAGCGACTGCGCCTCGCGCAGCAGGACATAGCCGGACGAGGCGCTCAATCCGCCGCGCCCCTTGCCGAACAGCCCGACGACCTTCAGCGATCGCGTGCCGCCCCGCGCCGACGTCGCGCCGACCACGTCCCCCATGCCGACGCCCAGACGTTGCGCCAGTTCCTCGCCGATGATGATCCCGCCCTGCGTCGTCTCCAGGCTGCGCAGGCGCCCGGCGACCAGCACTTCCTCGATCGTGCTGACGCGCGCTTCGATGCCCGGGTCGACGCCGACCACCGCCAGCGGCTCCTCGCGTCCGCCGACGCGCAGCGTGACCGCGCCGGACAGGCTGGGCGAGGCGATCGCGCCGGGAACCGCCTCGGCTGCGCGCATGATCTCCTGCCAGTCGCGCAGCCCCCGCACCTCGTTGCGGGGCTTGTAGCCGCGCAGCCGGATCGCCGCATCGGGATAGGCGAGCCGGCCGGGCTGCGGCGAGGGGCTGCGCAACTCGTCCGAGATGATCACGTGCGGCGCCGCATCGATCAGCGTCTCGACGAAGTCGTTCTGGCTGCCGATCATCAGCGCCGACACGGCCAGGAAGAAGCCGACCCCGACCGCGACGCCGGCCACGGCGACGACGGTCTGGCGCACCCGCTTGGACAGGTGCTTGAGCGCGATTCCGAGCAGGAGGCGGGCGCGTGCGAACATGTCAGCGCCCCGGGGCGCGGCTCAGCATCCGGTCACCCGCACGCGCGCGCCGTCGGCCAGCTTGTCCGGCGGGTCGCGCAGCACGCATGTCCCGGCGGCGATCCCGGACAGGATCTCGACCTGTTCGCCGCCCTCGATCCCGGGCCGGACTTTGCGCTGGCGGGCGCGACCCGCGTCCACCACCCACAAGCGGCCATTGTCGACGGCGGCGGCCGGGACGAGCAGCGCGCGCCTCTTCTCGGCGATCACGATGTTCACTTCGAGCGTCAGGCCGACGGGCAGCGCGCCCTCGATCACCGGCGCGATCCGGATGCGGAACGCGCGCTGGTTGGGGTCGCCGCCCGGCGTCAGCTCGGTGACGGCGCCGCGGATCACCCGGCCTGGATAGGCATCCGTCGACATCAGCACCGGCTGGCCGGTCCGCACGCGCGGGATGTCGCGCTCGTCGACCGTCGCGGTCACGCGCAGCGCGGCGGGATCGCCGAGCGTCATCAAGGTGCGGCTGGGGGTCGCGAGGTCGCCGGGTTCGACGTCGTGGCGGAGCACGACGCCGGCGATCCCGGCGCGGATCTCGAACTGGGAGAGTCGCTCGCGGGCGACCCGCTCGGCGGCGCGGGCGGACCGCGCGGCGGCGACCGCCTGGTCGCGTCCGGCGGCCGAGACGAACCCCTTGCCGAACAGGGTGAGCGCGCGCTGCTCGGCAAGCGATGTCTGGGTGGTCTGCGCGGCGAGCTGGGCGATCGCCTGCTGCTGCTCGCCCGCGTCGAGCCGGACGAGCGGCTGGCCGGGCGACACGCGATCGCCCTCGCGGACGAGCACCTCGACGACAGGCGCGGTGACCCGGCTCGCGACCGCGACCGGCTGGCGGGTCTCGACGATGCCGGTCGCATAGACGAGGTCGAGCGCGCGGCCGAACCGCGCCGGCGCCCCGGTCACGTCGGCCGGGCGCTGGAACCACGACCAGAGCGCGACGCCGCCAAGGATCAGCACCAGCACCGGCAGCCACTTCCAGAATCGCGTCATGCCACCCCCATGGCTGTGTCCTGCTCCGAGCTAGTCCAGTGGCACGCCGCCCGCCAGCGGAGTCGCGGTTCAAGCCCGGCCGAACGGTCGCGGCCATACGCAATCATCCGGGTCGGCGGGCGCTTCCCAAGCCGGTGTCGCGCGATTATCGGCGCCCGAGTGGGTCATGTTCTCAATCGCTACGAAGAGCTTGTCCGGGCGGGGGAGCTCCGTCCGGATGCGGCGCAGGGGCGCGCCGCCGTCATGCTCGACACGCTTGCCGGCCAGCTCGAATCGGTCCCGAACCGGGGGTCGCTACTCTGGCGCCTGACCGGCCGCGTGCCGGAAGCACCGCGCGGCATCTACCTCTGGGGCGGGGTCGGCCGCGGCAAGTCGATGTTGATGGACCTCTTCTACGCGTGCGTGCGGATCGAGCGGAAGCGCCGGGTCCACTTCCACGAGTTCATGCTCGAGGTGCACGATCGGCTGCGGGTGGAACGCGCCAAGGAGGAGGGCGACCCGATCCCCGCGGTCGCCGAGGCGCTGAAGGGCGAGGCGCGGCTGATCGCCTTCGACGAGATGGTCGTCAACAACTCGCCCGACGCGATGATCCTCTCGCGGCTGTTCACCGCGCTGATCGGCGCCGGGACGACCGTCGTCGCGACGTCGAACCGCGCGCCCGAGGATCTCTACAAGGACGGGCTCAACCGCGAGCATTTCCTGCCCTTCATCGGGCTGGTCAACGCCCGGCTCGACGTGCTCGCGCTGAACGGCCCGACCGATTACCGCCGCGCGCGCATGGCCGGGCTCGAGACCTGGATGGTGCCGAACGGCCCGTCGACCACCGACAAGCTCCGCGCCGCCTTTTTCCGCATGACCGACTACCCGCCCGAGGACAGCGCCCATGTGCCGACCGAGGAGCTGGCGATCCCGGGCGGGCGGACGATGCACGTCCCGAAGTCGCTGAAGGGCGTCGCGGTCTTCTCGTTCAAGCGGCTGTGCGCGGAGGCCCGCGGCGCGGCCGATTATCTGGCGATCGCCCGGCGCTTCCACACCGTCTTCCTGGTCGGAATCCCGAAGCTCGGCCCCGAGAACCGCAACGAGGCTGCGCGCTTCGTGACGCTCATCGACGCGCTCTACGAACATCGGGTGAAGCTGATCGCCGGCGCCGACGCGCCGCCCGGCGAGCTCTACGAGAGAGGCGACGGCCGCTTCGAGTTCGAGCGCACGATCAGCCGGCTGATGGAAATGCAATCGGACGCTTACATGGCGCTGGGGCATGGGGACCGGTGACTCCTCCACCACGCCGCATTGCGGCGCGGTCCCCCTCCCCATCGTTGATGGGGAGGAGCTGTTCTTCGCTCCTCCCTGCCGCAGGCGGGGAGGGGGACCGCCGGCGAAGCCGGGGGTGGAGGGGCCTAGACCCCGACAGACCTCAGGCTAAGATGCCCTTAAGACACCTCTCCAAGGACCCCCAGACATGCGCCACCTGCTTCTCGCCGCCACGGCCGCTGCCCTCCTTGCCGTGCCGGCCGCGGCGAGCCCGGCCGACAACCAGTGGCACGCCAAGGCGCGCGAGCTGATGGAGCGCTCGATCGCTTTCCCGACCGTCGCGGGGCGCGGCGCGATGCCGGCCTATGCCGAATATCTCGCCGGCGAGTTCCGCAAGGCCGGACTGACCGACGTGCAGGTGATGCCCTATGACGCGACGCCCGCCGACAAGACCGCCGCGCTGATCGTGCGGTGGCCCGCGGCAGCGAAGAGCGCGAAGAAGCCGATCCTGCTGCTCGCGCACATGGACGTGGTCGAGGCGCGCGCCTCCGACTGGTCGATGGACCCGTTCAAGATGGTCGAAAAGGACGGCTATTATTACGGCCGGGGCACGAGCGACGACAAGCAGGGCGTGGTCGCCGTGACCGCGGCGCTGCTCAGGCTCAAGGCGGAGGGGTTCAGGCCGAAGCGCGACATCGTCGTGTTCTTCACCGGCGACGAGGAGACGGTCGGTCGCGGCGCGCAGCTTGGCGCGACCGAGTGGCGCAAGTTCACCGACGCCGAATATGCGCTCAACGCGGATGCCGGCGGCGGGTCGTTCACGCGCGACAGGCGACCGCTCGGCTTCGGGGTCCAGACGGCCGAGAAGACGTTCCAGACCTATGTGCTGTCGGTCCGCAACCCGGGCGGTCACAGCTCGCGGCCGCGCCCCGACAATGCCGTTTACGAGCTCGCGACGGCGCTGAAGGCTTTGGAGGCGCATCGCTTCACGCCCGAGCTGAACGAGACCACGCGCGCCTATTTCACCGAGCGCGCCAAGCAGGAGACGGGCCCGCTCGGCGACGCCATGCGGCGCTGGCTCGCCGATCCGAACGACGGTGCCGCGGCGGACCTGATCGAGGCGAACGAACTGGAGGTCGGGCTGACCCGCACCCGCTGCGTCGCGACGATGCTGTCGGGCGGCCATGCCGACAATGCGCTGCCGCAGCTCGCCGAAGCCAAGGTCAATTGCCGGATCATGCCGGGCGTGCAGCCGTCGGCGATCGAGGCCGAGCTGAAGCAGGCCGTGGGCACCGGCGTCGAGGTCCGGCCCGATGCCGATCTCGGCCGTCCGACGCCCGCTTCGCCGCTGCGCGCCGACGTGCTCGGCGCCTATCGCGCCGCGGTGACCGCGCGGCATCCGGGCTCGCCGATCATCCCGCAGATGTCGACCGGCGCGACCGACGGCCTCGAGTTTCGCGCCGTGGGCATCCCGGTCTATGGCGTCGATGGCGCCTGGGGCATCTCCCCCGACGACGAGCGCGCGCACGGCAAGGACGAGCGACTGCCGGCCAAGGCGCTCGACGACAATGTCGACCACTGGGCGCAGATGCTGAAGGCACTGGCGGGCTGAGGCCTGGTAGCTCCTCCCCATCGCAGATGGGGAGGGGGACCGCCGGCGGAGCCGGTGGTGGAGGGGCGAGCCGGAACAACGGCCCCCGCGACCTCCTTCCTGCAACTCATTCGCAGTTGCAAAGATAATGCCATTAGGCGGTTGAAGCCTTAACATTTCGGGCCTAGGTGCGCTCCCAAATCGTCTGGGAGAAAGCTTCTATGGCACGTCACAAGATCGCGCTGATCGGCGCGGGCAATATCGGCGGCACGCTCGCGCATCTGGCACTGACCCGCGATCTGGGGGACGTCGTCCTCTTCGACGTCGTCGAAGGCGTGCCGCAGGGCAAGGCGCTCGACCTGAACCAGTGCGGCCCGATCGAGGCGGCCGAAGGCGCGCTCAAGGGCACCAACGATTATGCCGACATCGCCGGCGCCGACGTGTGCATCGTCACCGCCGGCGTCGCGCGCAAGCCCGGCATGAGCCGCGACGATCTGCTCGGCATCAACCTGAAGGTGATGAAGGCGGTCGGCGAGGGCATCAAGGCGCATGCCCCCGACGCATTCGTGATCTGCATCACCAACCCGCTCGACGCGATGGTCTGGGCGCTGCGCGAGTTTTCGGGCCTGCCGCACAACAAGGTCGTCGGCATGGCCGGCGTACTCGATTCGGCGCGCTTCCGCCACTTCCTCGCCGAGGAATTCGGCGTCGCCAAGCAGGACGTCACCGCCTTCGTGCTCGGCGGCCATGGCGACACCATGGTCCCGGTCGTCGAATATTCGACCGTCGCCGGCATCCCCATCCCCGACCTCATCAAGATGGGCTGGTCGACCCAGGAGCGGATCGACGCGATCGTCCAGCGCACCCGCTCCGGCGGCGGCGAGATCGTCGCGCTCTTGAAGACCGGCTCGGCCTATTACGCGCCGGCGACCAGCGGCATCGAGATGGCCGAGGCCTATCTGAAGGACAAGAAGCGGCTGCTGCCCTGCGCGGCGCACCTGTCGGGCCAATATGGCCAGGACGATCTCTATGTCGGCGTGCCGGTGATCATCGGCGCGGGCGGCGTCGAGAAGATCGTGGAGATCGAGCTCAAGGGCGAGGCGAAAACCAACTTCCAGGTCTCGGTCGACGCCGTGAAGGAACTGGTCACCGCCTGCCGCGCGATCGACTCCAGCCTGGGCTGAACCCGACCGGGCCGCAGCGCCCATCCCAATCGAAGGACAAGACCGGCCTCATGAGCATTCTCGTCAACGCCCGGACCAAGGTGATCACCCAAGGCTTCACCGGCGCGCAGGGCACCTTCCATTCCGAGCAGGCGATCGCCTACGGCACCAAGGTCGCCGGCGGCGTCACGCCCGGCAAGGGCGGGTCGACCCATATCGGCCTTCCCGTGTTCGACACGGTGCACGAGGCGGTCGCGCAGACCGGGGCCGACGCGTCGGTCGTCTATGTGCCGCCGCCCTTCGCCGCGGATTCGATCCTCGAGGCGATCGACGCCGAGGTTCCGCTGATCGTCTGCATCACCGAAGGCATCCCGGTGCTCGACATGGTGAAGGTGAAGCGCGCGCTGTCGGGCTCGAAGTCGCGGCTGATCGGGCCGAATTGCCCGGGCGTGCTGACGCCGAACGAGTGCAAGATCGGCATCATGCCGGGCAACATCTTCAAGAAGGGTTCGGTTGGCGTCGTCTCGCGCTCGGGCACGCTCACCTATGAAGCGGTGTTCCAGACCTCGAATGCCGGCCTGGGCCAGACCACGGCGGTCGGCATCGGCGGCGACCCGGTCAACGGCACCAACTTCATCGACGTGCTCGAGCTGTTCCTGGCCGACGACGAGACCAAGTCGATCATCATGATCGGCGAGATCGGCGGCGACGCCGAGGAGCAGGCGGCGCAGTTCCTGATCGACGAGGCGAAGCGCGGCCGTTCCAAGCCGACGGTCGGCTTCATCGCCGGCCGCACCGCGCCCCCGGGGCGTCGCATGGGCCATGCCGGCGCGATCGTGTCGGGCGGCAAGGGTGGCGCCGAGGACAAGATCGCGGCGATGGAAGCGGCGGGCATCAAGGTCAGCCCGAGCCCGGCGGAGTTGGGCCAAACGCTTCTACAAGTGTTGAAGGGGTAATCGCGAAGGAGCGCCCCCAAAGCCGTTCGTGTCGAGCGAAGTCGAGACACGTGATCGGCCGGACCGGGACGTTTCTCGACTTCGCTCGAAACGAACGGTGATCAAGATGGGTTACGAAGGCCAATCGTTCGACATCGAGGGCGTCTCGCCGTCCTTCGTCGAAGCGCTCTACCGCAGCTATGTCGCGGACCCGTCCTCGGTCGAGCCGAGCTGGCAGAGCTTCTTCCAGGGCCTCGAGGCGTCGACCGACGGGCCGAGCTGGAAGCGGTCGAACTGGCCGCCTGCCGACACCGACGCGCTGACCGCGGCGCTCGACCCCACGCAGAGCGCCGTCGCGCCCAAGGCCGACACCCGCAAGGCGGCGCCGGCCGCCGTGCCTGCCGCGCCTGACACCGACGCCGTCGCCCGCGCCGCAGCCGACTCGATCCGCGCGATGATGCTGATCCGCACCTATCGGGTGCGCGGCCACCTTGCCGCCCAGCTCGATCCGCTCGGCATCGTCACCCGCGAGCTGCCCGCCGACCTAACGCCGGAATATCACGGCTTCTCGGGCGCCGACCTCGACCGCCCGATCTACCTTGGCGGCGCGCTCGGCCTCGAGCGCGCGACGGTGCGCGAGATCGTCGCGATCCTGCAGCAGAATTACTGCGGACCGGTCGGCCTCGAATATATGCACATCGCCGACACCGAGGAGCGGCGCTTCCTCCAGGAGCGGATGGAGGGCCGCGACAAGGCCATCCAGTTCACGCCCGAGGGCAAGAAGGCGATCCTGTCCGCGGTCATCCGCGGGGAGCAGTTCGAGCGTTTCCTCGGCCGCAAATATGTCGGCACCAAGCGCTTCGGCCTCGATGGCGGCGAAGCGATGATCCCCGCGCTCGAGGCCGTGATCAAATATGGCGGCCAGATGGGCGTCCGCGAGATCGTCTACGGCATGGCGCATCGTGGCCGGCTGAACATCCTCGCCAATGTGATGGCCAAGCCGTTCCGCGTGATCTTCCACGAATTCTCGGGCGGCTCCGCCAATCCCGAGGACGTCGGCGGCTCGGGCGACGTCAAATATCACCTCGGCACGTCCACCGACCGCGAGTTCGACGGGATCAGCGTCCACATGTCGCTGGTGCCCAACCCCTCGCACCTCGAAGCAGTTGATCCGGTCGTGCTCGGCAAGGTCCGTGCGACCCAGGTGCTGCGCGACAATCTCGACAAGGCCGACCAGGTGCTGCCGGTGCTGATCCATGGCGACGCCGCGTTCGCGGGCCAGGGGATCGTCTGGGAATGCCTCGGCTTCTCGGGGCTGCCCGGCTACAATACCGGCGGCTGCGTCCACTTCGTCATCAACAACCAGATCGGCTTCACGACGAGCCCGAAATTCGCGCGCTCGTCGCCCTATCCCTCCGATGTCGCCAAGGGCGTGCAGGCGCCCATCTTCCACGTCAACGGCGATGATCCGGAAGCCGTCACCTTCGCGTGCAAGATCGCGATCGAGTTCCGCCAGCGGTTCGGGCGCGATATCGTGATCGACATGTGGTGTTACCGGCGCTTCGGCCACAACGAAGGCGACGAACCGAGCTTCACCCAGCCGCTCATGTACGCGAAGATCAAGGACAAGCCGCCGGTCAGCGCGGTCTATGCCGGGCGGCTGCAGGCCGAGCAGGTCATCGATGCCGGCTTCGTCGACGAGCAGTCGGGCGCCTTCACGTCGCACCTGGAGGAGGAGTTCGAGGCCGCCAAGTCGTACAAGCCGAACAAGGCCGACTGGTTCGCCGGCCGCTGGTCGGGCCTCAACAAGCCGGCGGACGCCGAGAGCGCCCGCCGCAACGTCGAGACCGGGATCGACCGCAAGCTGTTCGACAGCCTCGGCCGCACGCTGACGACGGTTCCCGACGACGTGAACGTCCACAAGACGCTCGGCCGGATCATCGACGCCAAGCGCGAGATGTTCAAGTCGGGCCAGGGCTTCGACTGGGCGACCGGCGAGGCGCTCGCCTTCGGCAGCCTGGTGACCGAGGGTTATGCCGTCCGCCTGTCCGGCCAGGATTCGGGCCGCGGTACGTTCAGCCATCGCCACGCCGTATGGGTCGATCAGCAGACCGAGGCCAAATATGTGCCGCTCACGACGCTGCCGCACGGTCGCTTCGAGGTGCTCGACTCGCCGTTGTCCGAATATGGCGTGCTCGGCTTCGAATATGGCTATGCGCTCGCCGACCCGAAGACGCTGGTGCTGTGGGAAGCGCAGTTCGGCGACTTCGCGAACGGCGCGCAGATCATGATTGACCAGTTCATCGCGGCGGGCGAGGCCAAGTGGCTGCGCGCCAACGGCCTCGTGATGCTGCTGCCGCACGGCTATGAGGGGCAGGGGCCCGAGCACAGCTCGGCGCGGATCGAGCGCTATCTCCAGCTTTGCGCGCAGGATAACATGCAGGTCGCCAACTGCACGACGCCGGCGAACTATTTCCACATCCTGCGCCGCCAGATGCTGCGGCCGTTCCGCAAGCCGCTGGTGATCTTCACGCCCAAGTCGCTGCTGCGTCACAAGATGGCGGTGTCGGTGGCGGACGACTTCCTCGGCCAGAGCCACTTCATGCGCATCCTGTCCGACCCGAACGCGCCGGCGGACGCCGATGTGAAGCGGCTCGTGCTCTGCTCGGGCAAGGTCGCCTACGACCTGATCGAGGCGCGCGATGCGGCCGGCGACACGAACACCGCGATCCTGCGCATCGAGCAGCTCTATCCGTTCCCGGGCGAGCCGCTGAGCGTCCGGCTCAAGCGGATGACCAATCTCGAGGACGTGGTCTGGGCGCAGGAAGAGCCGCGCAACAACGGCAGCTGGTTCTTCGTCGAGCCGCTGATCGAGGAATGCCTGAAGGACGCGGGCGTCGCGCCGCAGCGGGCCCGCTATGCCGGCCGCGCGTCGGCGGCGTCGCCGGCCACCGGCTTTGCCAAGCGTCACGTCTCCGAACAGGGCGCGCTGATCGCCGATGCGCTGGGCCATAGCGTGCGCGGCGAGATCAAGCGCCAGATGAAGGGTTGAGAATGAGCGTTGAGATCAAGGTTCCGACCCTCGGCGAGTCGATCACCGAGGCAACCGTGGGCGAGTGGCTGAAGAAGCCGGGCGAGGCGGTCGCGGCCGACGAGCCCGTCGCCAGCCTCGAGACCGACAAGGTGTCGGTCGAGGTGCCCGCACCGTCCGCCGGCGTGATGGGCAACTACGCCGCCCAGCCGGGCGATACGGTCGCGGTCGGCGCGGTCATCGGCTTCATCGAGGAAGGCGGCGCCGCTGCTGTGGCGACGCCGTCACCCGCGCCGGCGCCGGCGGCCGCGCCTGCCCCGGCGGCACAGCCCGCCGCCGCCGCTCCGGCGCCCGCCCCGACGATCGAGGCCGAGGAGAGCACGGGCGACCTGACGCTGTCGCCCTCGGTCCGCCGGCTGGTGCTCGAGCATGGCCTCGACCCGTCGCAGATCCGCGGCACCGGCAAGGACGGTCGCCTGACCAAGGAAGACGTGCTCGCCGCGATCGAGCAGGCCCGGGCCAAGCCCGCGACCGCCGCTCCGCCGCCCGCGGCAGCCGCCGCCCCGGCGCCGGCTCCTGCGCCCGCGGGCGCGCGCCGCGAGGAGCGGGTGCGGATGACGCGCCTGCGCCAGACGATCGCGACGCGGCTCAAGGAAGCGCAGAACACCGCGGCGATGCTGACCACCTTCAACGACGTCGACATGTCGGCAGTCATGGAGGCGCGCGCGAAGTACAAGGACCTGTTCGAGAAAAAGCACGGCGTCCGCCTCGGCTTCATGGGCTTTTTCGTGAAGGCCGCCATCCAGGCGCTGCGCGACGTGCCCGCGGTCAACGCCTCGATCGAAGGCGACGAGATCGTCTATCGCGACTATGTCGACGTCTCGGTCGCGGTCTCCGCGCCGAATGGCCTCGTCGTCCCGGTCATCCGCGATGCGCAGGACATGTCGGTCGCGACCATCGAGAAGACGATCGGCGACTTCGGCAAGCGCGCCAAGGACGGCACGCTCAAGATCGAGGAGATGAAGGGCGGCACCTTCACCATCTCGAACGGCGGCGTGTTCGGCTCGCTGCTGTCGACCCCGATCATCAATCCGCCGCAGTCGGCGGTGCTGGGCCTGCACCGGATCGAGGACCGCCCGGTCGTGCGCGACGGCCAGGTGGTCGTGCGCCCGATGATGTACCTGGCGCTCAGCTACGACCATCGCCTGATCGACGGCCGCGAGGCGGTCACTTTCCTCGTCGCCTTGAAGAACGCGATCGAGGATCCGACGCGCCTGCTGATCGATCTCTGAGGAGCCGGACATGGCCGAGTATGATTATGACGTGCTGGTGATCGGGTCCGGTCCCGGCGGCTATGTCGCGGCGATCCGCGCCGCGCAGCTCGGGCTCAAGACGGCCTGCGCCGAGGGGCGCGAGACGCTGGGCGGCACCTGCCTCAACGTCGGCTGCATCCCGTCGAAGGCACTGCTCCACGCCTCCGAGCTGTTCGCCGAGGCGAGCTCGGGCGCGCTCGCCAAGTTCGGGGTGAACATCCAGGGCGCGACCCTCGACCTGGACGCGATGCATGCCGAGAAGGCGAAGGCGGTCAAGGAGCTGACCGGCGGCATCGAGATGCTGTTCCGCAAGAACAAGGTGACCTGGCTGAAGGGCTATGCGCGCTTCACCGCGGCCGACACGGTCGAGATCGCCGGGCAGAGCGTGCGCGCGAAGAACATCGTGGTCGCGACCGGATCGTCGGTGACCCCGCTGCCGGGCGTCGCGATCGACAATCAGGTCGTGGTCGACTCGACCGGCGCGCTGGCGCTGGCGAAGGTGCCCGACCATCTGGTGGTGATCGGCGGCGGCGTGATCGGGCTCGAGCTCGGCTCGGTCTGGCGCCGGCTGGGCGCGAAGGTGACAGTGGTCGAATATCTCGACCAGATCCTTCCCGGCTTCGACGCCGAGGTCCGCAAGGAGTCGGCCAAGATCTTCAAGAAGCAGGGTTTCGAGCTGCGCACCTCGACGAAGGTGACGGGCGTGACCGTGGCCGGCGGCCAGGCGACCGTGACCGTGGAGCCCGCCCAGGGCGGCGCGGCCGAGACTCTCCAGGCCGACGCCGTGCTGGTCGCGATCGGGCGGCGCCCGAACACCGAGGGGCTGGGCCTCGAGGCGGCCGGGCTGCAGGTCAACAATCGCGGCCAGGTCGAGATCGACCACGACTTCCGCACCAAGGTGCCGGGCGTGTGGGCGATCGGCGACGTGGTGCCGGGCCCGATGCTCGCGCACAAGGCCGAGGACGAGGGGATCGCGGTCGCCGAGAACATCGCCGGGCTGACCGGCATCATCAACCACGACGTGATCCCGTCGGTCGTCTACACCCATCCCGAGATCGCGGGCGTCGGCCTGAGCGAGGAAGCGGCCAGGGAACGCGGCGACGTGAAGGTCGGCAAATTCCCCTTCCTCGCCAACAGCCGCGCCAAGACCAATCGCGACACCGACGGCTTCGTGAAGGTGATCGCGGACGCGAGGACCGACCGCGTGGTCGGCGTCTGGATCGTGTCCAGCCTGGCCGGCACGATGATCGCCCAGGCCGCGCAGGCGATGGAGTTCGGCGCGACCAGCGAGGACATCGCCTATACCTGCCACGCCCACCCGACCCATGCCGAGGCGCTCAAGGAAGCGGCGATGGCGGTGACGGGAAAGCCGATCCACATCTGAGGCGCAAAGCGGGGCGCGACCGACCGCCAGCCCCTCCACCCCGCCGCTGCGCGTCGCGGTCCCCCTCCCCATCTTTGATGGGGAGGAGCTTGTTCTTCGCTCCTCCCTGCCGCAGGCGGGGAGGGGGACCGCCGGGCGCCAGCCCGGTGGTGGAGGGGCCGTCTTCGTCGGCCCCGTCAGCCCCCCGGCCGCCCCCTCCCATCCCCGTCCGCCGGAACATATTCGCGGCGTAACGACTTTCTTGCGGCATGAGACCCACCGCCGCTTCCCTCGCCGTCCTCGCGCTGCTCGCCGGCTGCGGACCCAAGACGCTCGCGCTTCCCGAGGACGCGACCCAGCGCGCCGCGACCTGCGGCGTCGTCGCCGCCGCCGATGCGCGCAAGGGGTCGGACGTGCGCGCGAAGCTTGGCTTCGAGGACCAGTCGCGCATCCTCCATTACGCGCTGCTCGAGGGTGCCGCCGGCGACAGCTTCGACAAGAACCGCGCGGCGACGGTCGCGAACGCGATGCCCGCGCTCGGCGACAGCGTGACGACGGGCAAGTGGGAGTCGCTGAAGCCGGCCTGCGCGGCCGCCTACCCGGTCACTGCCGTGGCGGGGGCGAAGCCGCTGCCCGAGGATCGGCTGACCGCCCGGCTCGGCTGCGACGGCCTTGCCCAGTTCATGACCTCGGCGCTGCGCGAGGACGAGGCCAATTACATCGACCGCATCCGTGCGCTCGACGACATGCAGCGCGCGATCGACGCCGAGGTCGGCCCGACGCTCAAGGCGCGCGGGATCACGCCGGAACAGAGCATCGAGACCACCAACAAGGCCGTGGCGCAGCTCGTCAATCTCGGTCCGCCCCATCTCGTGCTCGATCGCTGCGTCGCGGCGTTCGGCGCGCAGCGCGGCTGACGGCAGTTTCCGCACCGTCACCGCAACTTCTGCAATACAGTCCGGCGCATGGGCGCGTAATCAGGTCGGCATGGGGACGGCCTGAATGCGCGTGCTGCTGCTCGAGGACGAGCCCGAGATGGCGGCGCTCGTCGCCGCCGACGTGGGCGCGAGCGGCTTCGTCGTCGATGTCGTCGGCAGCATCGACGAGGCGCAGGCGGCAATCGCGGTCGCGCGCTACGGCCTCGTCCTGATGGACCGTCGCCTGCCGGACGGCGACGCGCTCCACTTCGTGCGCGAGCTCCGGTCGCGCCAGCCGGGCGTCGCGATCATCATGCTGACCGCGCTCGACGGGGTCGGCGATCGCGTCGACGGGCTCGACGCGGGCGCCGACGACTATCTGGTCAAGCCGTTCGACAGCGCCGAGCTGCGCGCCCGCATCCGCGCGGCGCTGCGCCGGCCGGGCGGCGAGCTGGCGCCGCCGGTGCGCTGCGGCGCGCTCGCCTTCGATCCCAACAGCCGCGACGTGACCATCGCCGGCGAGCCGGTGCTGCTCAACCGCCGCGAGCTGGCGCTGCTCGCCTGCCTGATCCGGCGGGTGGGCCGCGTCGTCCAGCGCGACCAGATCCTGAACGAAGTCTATGGCTTCAACGAGCCGGTGCAGCCCAACACGATCGAGGCGCACGTGTCGCGGCTGCGGACGCGGCTGGCGCGACTGTCGGCGGGCGTCGCCATTCACCCGATCCGCGGGGTCGGCTACATGCTGGACACCGAATGACCCGAAAGCGACCCTCGCTCAGCGCCAAGCTGCTCGTCCGGCTGATCGCCGCGCAGGGCTTCATCTATGTCGCGGCGATGCTCGTCTGGGTGATCTACTCGCCCTATGCGACGTACGAGGATCTGGCGGGCGAGTCCGCACGCCGCGTCGTCGCCGGGGCGGTGGCCTCGGATCCGGCGGGGCGGCTGCACGTCGCGGCGACGCCCCGGCTGCGCGACTATCAGGCGGCGCGACCCGGCTTCTCCTATGCAGTGATCGCGGATGGCCGCGTGCTGCCGGGTTCGACCCCCGTGCTGACCGCGGCGCTTGCGCGGCTCGGGCCGTATCTCCCGCGCAACGGCCGGATCGAGATGCAGGCGGCGGGCCTGAGCGGCAAAGTGCGCTTCGCGACGGTATCCGACCGAAACCTGGTCGTCGTGACCGCGGGCAATCGCTTCCGCGCCGACGACGCGCCGGTCTTCCTTCCCGCCTATATGCCCGTGATCCTGCCGATGGTCGGCCCGGCCCTGATCGGCGCCATTTTCGTCGTTCCTTTGGTGGTGCGCCGGGCGTTGCGTCCGTTGCGCGCCGCCGGCACCGCCGCGGGCGCGATCGACGTGCGCTCGCTCGATCTGCGGCTGCCCGCCGACGGCATTCCGGCCGAAGTGGCGCCGTTCGTCGGCACGATCAACGCGCTGCTCGACCGCCTCGACGACGGGCTGCGGCGCCAGCGCCGGTTTACCGCCAACGCCGCGCACGAGCTGCGAACCCCCGTCGCGATCCTGCGCGCCCGGGTCGACGGCATGCCCGACAGCGCGGCCAAGCAGGCGCTGATCTCGGACTGCACGCGGCTGGCGGTGCTGGTCGACCAATTGCTGGATGCCGCCCGGCTCGAGCAGCACGAAGTCGCGCTCGACGAGGAAGTCGACCTCGTGCCGCTGCTGCGCGACCTCGTTGCCGACTGGGCGCCGATGGCGATCCGCTCGGGCCGGGCGATCGCGCTGGAGGCGGGGAGCGGGCGGGCGACGGTCCGCGGCAATGCCGCCGCGCTGCGCAGCGCGATCGCGAACCTGATCGACAACGCGCTTCGCGTCGAGCCCGACGGGGGTGCGGTGCTGGTGCGGCTGTCGGTCGCCGCGCGCGGGTCGCCGCTGACCGTCCACGTGGTCGACCACGGCCCGGGGATCGCCGATGCCGATGCCGCCGCGGTATTCGAGCCCTTCTGGCGCAAGGACGACCACAAGCCGGGCACCGGGCTGGGATTGTCGATCGTGCGCGAGATCGTCAGCCTGCACGGCGGGCAGGTCGGCCATGCGCGGACGCCGGGTGGCGGCGCGTCGTTCGCCATCGTCCTGCCGGCACTCGCACCGGCCGCCTTGCCGGCCCGGACGGACGTCGAGCCGGCACCTGTCTGACGGGCGACGTCGAGGTTGTCAGCTTCATGCAAGCCGAAGCTCCTAGGCTCGTATGTTGGTGTAGTCGGAGTGAGCGATGTACCTCGACCAGCAGACGGTAGCGCGGCTCCCCGACCCGATTCGCGACGGCCCCGGGCCGCATCCGGCGTTCGACCGTGAGGTCGTGGTCGCCGCAGCCGGCGAGGCGGCCCGCATCGATGTCCCCCTCGACGGGACCCATTTGCTGCTGATGGCACGGCGCGGCGTGCGCCGGCTGGAGATCACGGCGGGCGAGGACAGCGTCGCCCATGCGGTCACGGCGCGCAGTTTCACCGCGATCCCCGCCGGCACCGCGACCCGGCTCGTCGCGTCGGGCCAGGGCGCGCACGAGTTGCACCTGTTCCGCTTCGGCGAGGCGCTGGTGCGCCGCGTCGGACGGGCCGAGGCCTTCCCGTGCTTTGTCGGCCTCTCCGATCCGCGGCTCGCCCAGCTCGCCGACCTGGCGGTCGCCATGTCCGACGCGCCCGAGCCGACGCCCGAGCTCGTCTGGGAAGCCTTCGGCACGCTGCTGCTCAACCGCCTGCCGAGCGCCCCCTCCGCACCGGCCTTCCAGCGTGGCGGCCTCGCGCCGTGGCAGGTGCGGCGCACGACCGACTTCATGCACAGCAACCTCGGCCGGAACATCGCGCTCAAGGAGCTTGCCGAGCTGGTCGGGCTCTCGCCCTTTCACTTCGCTCGCGCGTTCAAGCAGAGCGTCGGCGATCCGCCGCACCGCTATCTGGCGCGGCGCCGGATCGAGCGCGCGTGCGAGCTGCTCGCCGCCAGCGAATTGTCGGTGATCGAGATTGCCGCCCAGCTGGGCTATGAAGCGCCGGGCGCGCTTTCGCGCATGTTCCGGCGCGAGGTCGGACTTTCGCCGAGCGACTATCGGCGCCGGGCGCAAAGCAGCCGTTAAGGCTCTTTACTCTTCGTACAACTTTCGTTGTAATACTACGGTTGCTTCGCGAGCTCAGGCACGGCGAAGCGCTGCCGGTCGTCTTGGCGGCAGAGTTGCTTTCCGTGTGCGTGCAAACAGGCGGGTCTCCCGTCGGCATCTGTTTCATGGGGGAGTACGCCCTTGCTGGTCGCACAATTGGTCAATGAGTTCATCAGCGCGCACCATCCGGAGCCGGTCTGCGACGGCTGTATCGTGAAGGGCGCGAAGCTCTATCAGCCGGCCCAGGCCGGGCAGATCACCACGGCGCTCGGCACCACCACCGACTTCGTGCGCGAGCTTGGCGAATGCTCGATCTGCGGCGCGCAGCGCAAGGTCATCCGCGCGGTGCGCACCCGGGCCCGAGAGGCGGCCTGAGCGCGCTAGCTGATTTCGACGACATCGCCCAGTTTCGCCGCGTCGAACAGGCGGCGGGCAAAGGGCTGGGGAACCCCGACGCAGCCGTGCGTGGCCGCGTTCGCGCGCACCGCGACGGCGTGGATGGCGACGCCATCGGGGGTCAGGCGAAGCGTAAACGGCATCGGCGCATCATAGGTCGCCGAATGGTGGTCGCGAAGCTTGGCACGGATCGGGAAGCGTCCGGCGGGAGTGGGGAAATTGTCGGCGCCATAGGTGATCACCGCCGTCCCGATCTCGTCGCCGCCGCGGAAGACCGAGATGATCTGCCGGACGCGGTCGACCCGGATGCGGATCGGGCCAGGGCCGGCGCCGTCCTCGTTCCAGACATAATCGCCATATTTCATGGTCTGGCGCACGTTCAGCATGCTGCGCACGTCGCCGCCCGCGACCACGATCCGGGGCGCGGCGTCCGGCACCACCGGCGCAGCGGCCGGACGGGCTGACGTTGACGAGACGGTGTTGAGCAGGGTCGCGCCGCCGACCGCCGCGGCCAGGAGGACGATCGCCCTAACGCGCATCTGCGAGCGGGCGCGCGCGGCGCCGACGGATTTGGGTGCCGAGCGCGGCAAAGCCCAGGATCATCGTCAGCCATGTCGCAGGCTCGGGCACGGCCGGCGTGTCGCCCGGGACGTCCGGGATGTCGCCGCCGCCGCCACCACCACCGCCGCCACCACCGCCGATACCGCCACCGCCGCCCGGGTTGGGGATGAAGTTGGTTCCGCTGAAAAAGCCGGGAAAGGGAGCGGGCGGCGGGAGTCCGCCGGCCAGCAGCGGCGGCGGAGGTGTGTCGAACGGATTGGGGCCGAACAAATCGGGTGACCCGGCCACGGCGGCCGCAGGTCGCTCGGGCGCCTGCTTCTCAGGCGTGCGGACCCGTGGCAGCGCCCGCGCCTGCCGTTCGGGCACGGCGCGCGGCGACTTCGTCAGCTGCGCCCATGTTCGCAGGCCCGGCGACCGGCCGGCCAGCAGCTCGTCCATGCCGACCGCGCTGGCGACCGACGCGACGAGCTGACCGCCGCCGGCGGTTCCCGCCACGAGCGCGGTTGCGATGAGTCCCAGCGTCAGCCCCTGGATGAGGCGAAGGCGCCGACGAAGAAGAAAGGCTCTCGAGATCATAGTTCTCGATCACTCCGCACAGGTAAAAAACTGAACGTATCTGCCCTCGCGATGTTTCACGCTTCGATCACGGAACGAAGGGGGGAACGCAGTTAATGCTACAGGACAGAATCGCGTGTCCCAACTTGGGTCGAAAGCGGGATGCGATATAGGCTGAGCGATAAATCAAACTCGCCGACGCGTGAAGGCCTAAGTTATAGTTCTGCGTCAAAGTTTTGTGCGGAGCGAAGCCCTCGCGCGGCGACGGCCCGCCCGATTGTCCGGACGAGGCGATCGCCTCGACTTGCCGCAAAATGGGCCACGCCCAGGCGACGACGGAGCGGTGCCGCCGATCGGGATCAATAGTGCCGGGGGCTCAGCCACTTGTCCGGCCAATATGGACGGCGGACGCGCCAGTTCTCGCGTCGGGGTGAACGCGCTTCCGGCTGGACCGTCCAGCATCCGCGACGTGATGGTCAGTCCCCGCGCGCGCTGTTCCAGCCCGCAATTGCGACGAAAGTGTTGAGTAAAGCGGCCGGCAACCCCGTTGTTCGTTCCGGCCCGGGCCGAACAATGGTAAGGTCTGCGCCGAGAGTCGCTTACCGCGTGCGTTCACCAGGGACAGCCTAGCGCAGGTGGATGAGAGTGTCGGCCGGGCACCGGATTCGGCTGTCGATTTCCCCGACCGGGAAAAGGCAGAGGAAGACGTCATGCTTGAAGCAACATTGAAGAACGAAGTCACGTCCAAGGCGCGGACGGCACGTATCTCGATCGGCGCGAAGGGCGATATGCGGGCTGTCCGGGTGTCGCATCCCGGCAAGCTCACGCCCGACGAGATTGCGCGCATCGACAAGATCCTGATCAACGACGTCATCAAGGACCTGACCGGCTGCGCATGCCTGTCGGGCACGATCGACGTGATCTGGGAAAAGCAGTTCGACCGCGTCCTCGACGTGCAGCTCGGCCGCTAAGCCCGGTCCGATGAGCAGCGCAAAGCCGCTGGTCGGGTTGCTCTACAACCCGGCGGTGCCGGCCGTGCTCGACGCGGCCGGCACGCTCGTCGACCATGTCGAAGTCATCCCGGACCGACTCTGGTATGATTTCGGCATGGGCGCGCGACACCGGTTCAGCCATGCCCATGCCGCGATCGCCGAACTCGAGCGCTATGCCGACCGGCATGCGGTGATCGGTCACGGGATCGGCCTCTCGCTGCCCAGCGCCATGCCGATCGACCACGCGCTGCTCGACGAGGTCGCCGCCTCGCACCGGCATTTCGGCTATCGCTGGTACAGCGAGCATCTGAGCATGTTCCTGGCCCCCGGCGGCACCATCCCCAATGCGCAGGCGGGCATGGGGCTGCCGGTCGTCCATGATGCGGAGACGCTCGACATCGTCGCCGGCAAGATCGCGCTGATGCAGGACGCGCTCGGCGTTACGCTCGCGCTCGAGAACGGGACAATCTTCTCGGCCATTCGCGACCCGGAGATGAGCGAGCCGGCCTTCATGAACCGGCTCCACGCCCGGACCGGCTGCAAGATGTTGCTCGACCTGCACAATCTCTACGCCAACACGCTCAACCTGGGCTGGCGGGCAGAGGATTATCTGGCCGCGCTCGACCCGGGGATGGTGATCGAGGTGCATCTCGCCGGCGGCGACCGGCTGAAGAGCTTCCACACCGACTCGCACTCGAAGCGGACGCCGCCCCCGGTCTGGGACTGGCTGGCCGAATGGGGGCCGCGCTTCCCGAACCTTGCCGCCATCACGTTCGAATATCACGAATCCTACCACCGCCGGATCGGCCTGGACGGCGTCGTCGCCGAGCTCGCGGCGATGCACGAGGCGGCCGATGCGATCGCCGCGGCGCGCGAAGCGGTGCCGGCGTGACGCTCGCCGCCTTCCAGCGCGCGCTGACCGACCTGACCGCGTCGCCGGAGCTGTGCCGCCGCGTGCGGCGGGATGCCGACGGCGTGCTCGCGGCCTATGACCTGACGCCGGTCGAGCGGGACCGGCTGGCCGGCATCGCCGCCAGCGCCGGGATGGAGGCGAACTGCATCCTCTACCGCGCCAATCGCCTCGCGCCGGTGGCGCTCAATTGTCCCGATCTCTGCGACGCGCTGGGCGAGGCGCTCACCCCGCTGATCTCCGCCTATTGGGAGGCCGAGCCGACCACCAACGTGCATTTCCTGGTCGAGACCGAGCGCTTCTGCGCCTTCCTCCAGGCGCGAGACGATCTCGACGCCGGCGCCCGCGCGGCGCTCGCGCGCGAGCATGACATGGTCCGCCGCAAGCTCGCCGCGAGCGCGATCCACGCCGACCGGGATGCGTTCGCGCGCGGCCGGTCCGTCGAACGGGGACTCGCTGGCTGAGGCCCGAGTCGGCGCGTTCCGGAATCGACTTCGACCTATTGAATAAGGCGCGATACGACTGTGTTTCTGACGGCGTTGCGCGCTATCCTCCCGGCGTTAACCTTGAAACTTCTCCGGATAAGCTGAACGACTGACCACGCCGCCCCGGCCGAAAGGAAAAGGGGGCGTCGTGCAATGCCGTGCAGGATCCTCATTTCCGTTACGGAAACATAGGGTTGGCTAGGGCCAGATTAATCCCGCAATCGCCGCCGAACAGGTGCTGCGAAACTCTACAATAGTAAAAATACACTCTGTGCCGGTTGCCCCCGCTGTGGGAGCCGCGGGCCTCCAAAACAGGTCGTCCTAGCGTCGACGTTAAGAGGAACCGCACATGCTTAGTTGGTTTGAAAAGGTCGCGCCGATCAGGGTCAAGTTTGACTGCCTGAGCGCGCTCAACGGGTCGATCACTGCTGCCGCCGGCCTGCTGGCCATCGCGTCCGCCGCCGGCGTCGTCGGCATCGGCACGGGCGGCGTCGCCGCTGCGGCCGGGCTGCTGCTCGCCGTCACCATCATCACCGGACGCCTCGCCAAGCGGCTGGTGTGCGACCCCTATGTGAGCACGGTCGTCCGCATGGAGGGCCTGGCCGCCGGCGACGTCGCGTCGGAGATCGGCTTCACCGACCACGCCGACTGCGTCGGCCGGATGACCCGCGCCATGGGCGTCTTCCGGTCCAACGCCATCGCGATCGCCGAAGCCGGCGAGGCGCAGGCCAAAGTCGTCAGCGCGCTCGGCGCCGGGCTCGACCAGCTCGCCAGCGGCACGCTGACGTGTCGGATCGACCAGGATTTCCCGTCCGAATACGAAGCGCTGCGCGTCAACTTCAACGCCGCGGTCGACGCAATGCTGGAATCGATCTCGTCCGTCGCCCATTCGGCGAGCGGGATCCGGACCGGGTCGAGCGAGATCCGCCAGGCGTCGGACGATCTTGCCCTGCGCACCGAGCAGCAGGCGGCGAGCCTCGAGGAAACGGCGGCCGCGATGGAGCAGATCACCAACGCCGTCCGCATGACCGCCGCAGACGCGACCCGCGCCAACCAGCTCGTCGACGAGACCGGCAGCGAAGCCCAGACGGGCGGCGCCGTGGTCGGCCAGGCGATCGAGGCGATGGCAGGCATCGAGCGCGCGTCCGACGAGATTGCAGAGATCATCGGCGTGATCGACGGGATCGCGTTCCAGACCAACCTGCTGGCGCTCAACGCCGGTGTCGAGGCGGCGCGAGCCGGCGACGCGGGCCGCGGCTTTGCGGTCGTGGCCTCCGAAGTGCGCAGCCTGGCGCAGCGCTCCGCCGACGCGGCACGCGACGTGCGCCTGCGCATCAAGGCGAGCGCCGACCAGATCGAGAATGGCGTCCAGCTCGTGCGCGGCACAGGCGACGCACTGAACCGGATCATCGGCCGCGTCGAGCAGGTGACTCAGTTGATCGGGTCGATCGCGACCGCCGCACAGCAGCAGTCCGTCGGCCTCCAGCAGGTCAACACGACGGTCTCCGAGATGGACGGCGTCACCCAGCAGAATGCGGCGATGGTCGAGGAGACCTCGGCTGCGGCGCGCAACCTCGCCGCCGAGGCGGAAGAGCTCAACCGTCAGGTCGGCCGTTTCGAGACCGGTCAGGCGCGCGAGCCGCAGGGTCGCTCGCCCGTCCGCGACCTCCAGGAGCGGATCACCGCCGCGCCCCGGCCGGTCCCGGTCCCGCGCTCGGCCGGCAACGCCGCCGTGGCGATGGCCGACGCCGAGTGGTCGAGCTTCTGACCCGGGTCGCGTCCCCGCGGCCGGGCGTCGAACCCGGCCGGGCGGGCTCCGCGCGCGGAGCTTCCCGGCCGGCGCCGGCCCCGGCCGCCCGGCAACTCCCGGGTGCCCGGGCCGCCCCGCGGCCCGCACCGGGAAAGCCCGATCAGGGGCGCCCGCCCCGCTTCAAAAATCCGCAGGTCCGGCACTCAGGACAATCGGAGATCAAGTCGTGACTTTCCAGTTGATAACATTCGAGATCAATGCGCAGCCCCTTGGGATCGACATCATGGCGGTGCGCGAGATCCGCGCCTGGACGCCGGCGACCCCGCTGCCCAACGTTCCCCCGCACGTCAGCGGGCTCATGAACCTCCGCGGCGTGATGGTTCCCGTCTTCGACCTGCGCCAGCGCATCGGCTGGGGCGAGACGGTGCCGACCGAACGCCACGTGGTGATCGTCACCCAGATCGGGAAGCAGCTCTACGGGCTCGTCGTCGACAAGGTGAACGACATCGTCACGATCGAGGATGCGGACACCCGGCCGGTGCCGGAAATGGACGGCGACGACGCGGTGCGCTTCATCCGCTGCCTCGCCACCATCGACGACGTGATCGTGATGATCCTCGATCTGGACCGCCTTCCGGCGGACCTGCCCGATGACTCCGCGCTGCTGCCGGTCGCGGTCGCTGCGTGATGTTCGGCGCCGAAATATGCCAGAGCTGCCAGTCCAACGCGCTTGGCGGAGACTATCCGACCAGCGCTCTGGGGGCGCCGGGGCCGGGCGAGAGGCCGGGCGAATGCGCGGTGCTGGTCGTCGATGACGAAGCGGAGATCGTCGAAGAGCTTTGCGAGTTGCTCGGCTCCCGCGGCTTCCGTCCGGTCGGCGCCCGGTGCGTTCCCGACGCGCTCAACCGGCTCATCGCGGACAGCGCGATCGCTCTCGTCATCACCGACCTGAGCATGCCGGGGGCGAGCGGGCTCGACCTGATCCGCGAATGCCGCCGCAACCCGACGCTGCGCAGCCGGCGGTTCCGCTTCGTGCTCGCGACCGGCCAGACCGAGCTGACCACCACCATGCGCGCGGAGATCCAGGATGCGGGCGTCTCGCTGATGCTGAAACCGATCCGACCGCGCGAACTGCTGACGCTGTTGGCGGGGGGGCGGGCATGAGCCCGCTCCCGTCGGCATCCGCGGAGTCGCCCCGTTCGTCGGGCGTGCTTTTCCTGCTCGCCTTCGCCGCCGTGGCCGCAGCCGCATCGTCGGTGCGCTTCACGCTGGCGCCGGGCTTCGAGCTCTACGCGGCGCCTTTCTTCTTCCTGATCGCCACCCGCTGGTTCGGCCTGCGCGTCGGACTGCCTGCCGCGATCGTGCTGATGCTGCCCACCTATTTCTGGTGGGGCCATCCCTTCTCGATCGTCATGGCCGCGATCTACATCGTCGTGGTCGACGTGATGCGCCGCCGCGGACGCTCGTTCACCGGCGCGACGCTGGCCTATTATCTGGTGTTCGGCATCGCGAGCGGGCTGCTCCTGCTGCATGTCCTCTATGGGGCGCCGGTCAAGCTCGCCGCCGTCATCACCGTGCGCAAGCTGGCCAACGACGCCGTCTGCGCCGCGATCGCCGATGCGGTCCTGGTGTTCTGGCAGCTCGACCGCGGGTCGTGGCTGCTGCGGCGGCGCCGCGTGACGCGGATCTCCTCCGCGATGCTCGCCAGCATGACCGTGTTCGTCATGTCGGCGCTGTCCTACATGCTGCTCGACGAGGTCAGGGACTTCAACCACCGGTTCCGCGAGTTGCGCAACCAGATCAGCACCGAGCTGGTGTACCGGCTGAACGACAGCCGGGGCCCGTCGGGCGCGGCCCGCCCGGCGCTGGTCTCGCTCTCGATCGACGACATCGCCGTGCCGGTGATGACCAGCAGCACCGCGATGCCGGTGGGCGAGGGGACCGCCCTCACCCGAAGCCTGGGCTGCACCGTGCTCGACAGCGACGAGACCGTCCGCTCTCCCGACGCGCAGCGCTTCGACTTCTGGGTCAATGCCTGCCAGACCGGCGTCACCCGGGTCGATGGCCGCGACATCCATTATGCGACGTCGCTCAAGGGCGTCGCGCTCGCCGCCTATGAGGAGATCCTCTGGGACATCACGGGCTACAGCTTCTTGGCGCTGCTCGGCTTTGCCAGCTATGTCGGGCTGCGCCGGCGCCTCGACGACTCGGTCCGCAGCTGGGCCGCGCTGGTCGCGCAGTTCGGGACGCCCGACCTCAGCGTACCGTCGACGTCGGTCTTCCGCGAGTTTCGCGAGGCGATGGATCTGTTCGTGATCACGAACAACCAATATTCGGCCGCGATCGTCGAGCGCCAGGCGCTGGACGTCGCGCGACGCGACCTGAAGCGGGCGATCGACCTCACGATCGTCTCCGACATCCGCTACTGCCTCGAGACCGGCAGGCTCGAATACACGACGTTCGAGGACGAGGCGGGCGCCGTCGCGCGGTCGTTCGTCGTCCACGAGGCCGACCGGCAGACGCTCGACAATATGAGCGCGCTCGGCGAGGTGATGATCGAGTTCCGGATCGAGGGCCGCGCGCAGAACGACTGGTACATGCTCGTCGCGCGCGACCTGTGCAACGCGGCGACGTGGCGGGCGGGCTGCATCCTCAAGCTCCGGCAGGCGAAGCTCGCCGAGGATCGGATGGCGCACCAGGCCCGGCTGACCGAGCTCGGCGGCATGGCCTCGGCGCTTAGCCACGAGATCAAGCAGCCGCTGTTCACGATCGCGCTCGCGGCGGAGAACGGCCTGTTCCAGATCGGCGACGACCCGTCGCCCCCCGCGCAGGCGCTGGCGAAGAAGTTCACCCGCATCGAGGAGCAGGTCGAGCGCGCGCGGGTGATCATCGACCGCATCTCGCGCTATGCCCGCATCGACGAGCAGAATGAGGAGCCGTTCGAGCTCAAGGTCGCGCTCACCGCCGCGACCAGCTTCATGCGTCCCCTGCTGGTCCGCAGCAATGTGCGCCTGGCGATCAACTTCGACGCCGCGCCCGACCTCAGGGTGAAGATGACGCGCGTCGGCCTGGAGCAGATCGTCGTCAACGCCGTGCAGAACTCGCTCGATTCGATCGTGGCGCGGCGCGCGCAGAGCGGCGAGCATCTCGACGGCGACCGCATCGACGTGACCGTCATCCGATACGGCGCGGCGCTGGAGATCCGCATCGCCGACACCGGTACCGGCCTGCTCAGCGGCGCGGACAAGAACGCGTTCGATCCGTTCTTTACGACCAAACCGGCGGGGCAGGGCACCGGGCTGGGACTCTATATCTCGCGGCAGATCATGATGGAGGTCGGCGGCTCGATCCGCATCACCGACGGCCAGGGCGACGGCGCCGTCGTGACCGTCACCATCCCGGCCGAGGCCATCCTGCCCGCCACGGTGCGAAAACCGGCAGCCCAGGGAGAACGCGCATGAGCATGCCCAACGTCGTCATCATCGACGACGACGAAAGCATCGGCGACAGCATCCGCTCGGGCCTCAACATCTGCGGCTATCGCGCGCGCTGGGTGCGGACGCTCAGCGACCTGACGGGCGACGGCGACCCGCCGAACGTGATCATCCTCGACCTGAACATGCCGGGGCGGGACGGGTTCGACACGCTCGACGGGATCGCCAGCGCGTTCCGCGACACGTCCGTGGTCATCGCGAGCGGCCAGAACAGCCGGATCATCAACGCGGCGGTCCAGACCGCACGGGCGGCGGGGCTGAACGTACTGGGCGCGCTCGAAAAGCCCTATCGGATCCGGGAACTCACCGCGCTGATCGACCGGAGCGCGGCGACCAACAATCCGAAGACGATCGAGGAGGACGCCGCCCGGGTGGCCGGCTTCTTCGAGGACGGTTCGCTCGCCGGCCGCGTCAAGGTCCGCTACCAGTCGAAGCGCGACCTGATCACCGGCGGCGTCGTCGGCTACGAGGCGCTGCTGCGGATCGAGGCGGAGACGGAGATCAACCCCGAGGCGGCGTTCGCGCCCGGGGTGCCGCTCGTCGCGCAGATCCAGCTCACCAGCGACATCGTCCGCAAGGTCGCGGCGGACTGGCGCAATCTCGAGGTGCTCGGCCGCGCGGCGCCGATCGCGGTGAATTGCGCCCCGGCGGTGCTGTGCCACCCCGATTTCTTCCTGATCGCGACGGCGTTGCTCGGCCAATCGTCGATGCCGGCCCGCATGCTCGGGCTCGAGCTGACCGAGCAGCCGACGCTTGCCGACACGCACCATGTCGCCCGCGCGGCGAGCCGCTTCGCGATGCTCGGCTTTCCGGTCATCATCGACGACTTCGGCAAGGGAACGACCAGCTACGAGCGGCTGATCACGATGCCGGTCTCGGAAGTGAAGATCGACAAGGAGGCGTTCTGGAACGCGCTGTCGGGCGTGATCTCGCCGTCGCTGCTGCGCGAGGTGCTGAGCTTCTGCCGCGAGGGCGGCATCGCGACGACGATCGAGGGGATCGAGACCGAGGCGCACCGCGCCGAGGCGATCGCGCTCGGCGCCGATTATGGCCAGGGCTATCTCTGGAATATTCCCGCGACTTTTCGGGGCGATTCATAAGGTAAGCGTCAAAACGGGACTATTATGAGTGGGTGCGCCCACCGCGCGCATGAGCATGCTCGCTGGGGGAGCTCGTGAACGGTCTGGTCTATATCGTCGACGACAACGAAGCGGCGCGTGACGAACTCGTCGAGCTCGTCCAATCGGCCGGTTATCGGACCCAGGCGCTCGGCTCGGGGACCGAATTCCTCGACCTGGCCTTCCCCGACGAGCCGGCGTGCGTGCTGCTCGACCTCAACATGCCCGGCCCGGACGGGTTCGAGGTGCAGACGGCGCTCCAGGCGCGCGAGCTGCCGATCGTCGTGGTGATGATCTCGGGACAGGGCGAGATCTGCCACGCCGTGCGTGCCGCGCGGGCGGGTGCGGTCCAGTTCCTGCAGAAGCCCTGCCGGCGCAGCGAAGTCGCCGCCGCCATCGAGGAAGCGCTTGAGCTTGCCGCCGAGCGCCAGGGCCAGCTCCGCGCCAGCAGCAGCGCACGTGGTCGCATCGCACGGCTCGCGCCGCGCGAGCTGGAGGTGCTGAGCGGGCTGCTCGCGGGCCTGTCGAGCAAGCAGATCGCCTATCACATGGACCTGAGCCCGCGCACCGTCGAAATCTACCGCGGCAAGCTTATGCTCAAGCTCGGCCTGCGCTCGCTGCCGCTGGTGATCCGGCTGGCGAGCGAGGCCGGGGTCGTACCGATGGCGCTGCCCGACGCGCCCCGTCAGTCGAGCTTCGCCGCGCCGAGGCGCGAGAGCGTCGCGTCGGACCTCGCCTTCGCGACGCGCCTGCCGTCCTGATCGAACCGCGCCGCGCGCATCTTTGCCCGGCACCGCCTAGCGCGGCGGCATTCGAATCGCCCCGTCGAGCCGGATGCTCTGCCCGTTGAAATAGCCGTTGCGCGTCAGTTCGAGCACCAGCGAGGCGAACTCCTCCGGCCGGCCCAAGCGCTTGGGGAACGGGACCGATGCGTTCAGGCCTGCGAGCACCTTTTCGGGCAGCCTGCCGAGCAACGGCGTGCCGAAGATGCCGGGCATGATCGCGTTGACGCGGATGCCGAGGTCCATCAGGTCGCGGGCCATCGGCAACACCAGCCCGTTCACGCCGGCCTTGGCCGCGCCATAGGCGACCTGCCCGATCTGGGCATCCTGCGCGGCGACTGACGCGGTGAGGGTGATGACGCCCCGTTCGCCGTCGTCGAGCGGTTCGAGCGACGCCATCCCGAGCGCCGACAGCGACGCGACGCGGTAGCTCGCGACCAATATGCCGCGCGTGGCGAATTCGAAATCGTCGGTCGAAAAGCGCGTGAGCTCGCCCGTTTCCCGGTTGCGGCCGACGGTCCTGCCCTTGCGGTTCGCCATCGCGCAATGGACGAGCATCCGCTCCTGGCCATTGCGGTCCCGCGCCTTGGCGAACCCGTTGACCACCGACGACTCGTCCATCACGTCGACGGGGCAGAACAGGCCGCCAATCGCGGCCGCGACCGCCTGCCCATTGGCTTCGTCCAGGTCGAAGATGGCGACGCGGGCGCCGGCTTTCGCCAGGGCCTCCGCCGTCGCGCGGCCCAGCCCCGAGGCGCCTCCGGTCACCACGGCCGCTTCGTTCTCGATGATCATGTCGGCTTCGCCTCTCCACCGCGTCCACGCTTGTCGCCATCGTTCGTATGGGTCGGACGTCCCGTGCGAAAGATGCTTTTTGGGGCGGTGGGCGCGTCCGAACGGGCTGCTTGACGTCCGGCGGGAACCGATGGCACCTTCGCAGGATCGAGCTCGGCCGTTCCGAGGCAGCGCCTGGATAGGGTGGTGATATGAGCCTTCTGATGTTGGGAGCAGCGTTGGGCTGGATCGGCGGGGTCGCCATGGCGCCCACGGCATCGGTCCGGGCCGAGAATGCCGAATATCTGCAGCGGCACTATCCGCCGCGCGCGCGGGCTGCGGGCGAGCAGGGACGGGTCGGCTTCCGGGTCGAGCTGGACCAGAAGGCGCGGGTGCTGGGCTGCGAGGTGGTCGAGAGCAGCGGCTTTCCCAATCTCGACCGCGAGACCTGCGCGGTCGTCACGGAACATGCCCGCTTCAAGCCGCGTCCGCGCATGGAGGGCCAGCCGGAAATCGACATCCTGCTCGGCTATGTCGACTGGAAGCTGCCCGGCCGGAATGCGGCGCCGGCGAACGCGGCCCCCGGGGTTCGCACCGCCGACGCCTCCGATCTCGACAAGGTCGTTTGCAAGAAGTTCGTCAACACCGGTTCGCTGGTCCAGTCCAACCGCGTCTGCAAGACCAAGCGGGACTGGGCGAAGCAGCAGGGCCAGGCGCAGGCCGATTGGGGCGCGGCGCAGGGGCAGGGCTGGGCGTTCGGGCCCTGATCGGTCCTACGCCGTCGTCGCAGTCGAACATGACGGTCGGGGTTGCGAAGCCAGATTAATCGTCGCCTCGTCTGAAGCGATAGCCGGTTTCGAGCGCTGCGGCTGGCTTTGCCATGGGTGCTGTGCCTATGGGCCTGCATGATCGACGACCGCCATCCGCATCCGGGACTGACCCAGGCCGAGTTCGTGGCCTTCGTGGCGGCGATCATGGCCGTGAACGCGCTCGGCGTCGACCTGATGCTTCCGGCGCTGCCCGACATCGGCCGCGAGCTCGGGGCCCCGAGCGCCAACTCGCGCCAATGGGTTGTCACCGCCTATGTGCTCGGCTTCGGCATCGGCCAGCTCCTCTACGGCCCGCTGGCCGACCGCTACGGGCGCAAGCCGGTGCTCGTCGTCACGCTCGCGGGCTTCGTGGCGGCAAGCGTCCTCGCGGCGAGCGCATCGACCTTCGCGCTGCTCATCGCCGCACGCCTGCTGCAGGGGCTGATGTCCGCCTCGTCGCGCGTGCTCGCGGTCGCGATCGTCCGGGACAGCTATTCCGGACGGCGGATGGCGCGCATCTCGTCGCTGGCCCAGATGATCTTCTTCCTCGTCCCCATCCTCGCGCCGAGCATCGGTCAGGGGCTGCTCGCGCTCGGGCCCTGGCGTTTCATCTTCTACGTGCTGGCGGGGTTCGCGGCGGTGATCATGGCCTGGGCGATGCTGCGCCTTCCCGAGACGCTGCCCAGCGAAGGCCGGCGGCCAATCTCGATCGCGTCGCTCGTCGACGCGTATCGCCAGACGCTCACCCAGCGCTATTCGCTCGGCTATGCGCTCGCCGGGGCACTGACGTTCGGCGGGATCATCGCCTTCGTCTCGTCGGCCCAGCAGGTGTTCACCGACACGTTCGGCGAGGGCGATCATTTCACCGTCCTGTTCGGGATCTGCGCCTTCTTCATGGGCGTCGCCTCGTTCGCCAACAGCCGGCTGGTCGAGCGACTGGGGACGCGCCGGATCTCGCAGACGGCGCTGATCGGGTTGATCCTGCTGTCGCTCGCTCATCTGGCCATCGCATGGCGCGGCGGCGAGACGCTGTGGGTCTATGTCGGCTTCCAGGCGCTCAGCATGACCTGCATCGGGCTGTGCGGTTCCAACTTCGGGGCCATGGCGATGCAACCCGTCGGCCACATCGCCGGCACGGCTTCGTCGATCCAGGGCTTCATCGTCAGCCTTGGCGCGGTCGCGGTCGCCTCGGCGATCGGCCAGGCCTATGACGGTACGACCTTGCCACTCGCCATCGGCTATCTCTGCATCGGCGCCGGCGCGCTGCTGATCGTGTTTGTGACCGAAGGCGGGCGCTTGTTCCAGGCACGCATGGGCTGACCGCGCCAGTCGTTCGGACCGCGAGACGTGCGCGATCAGTCCTGCCCGATTTGAGCCGAGTCGTTTCGAAGTTTTGCCCGGGCAATATGTAGTGAACGATCGGTTCGCCCTCGAAACGGGTCTATTTGCATCAAGATTTGGCCGGTCATCGCACCAATCCCGGGCAGTTGACCCGCGCTCGCAATAGAGCGACACTCGACGAAAGAATCAGCAACGGTCGCACAGTCTCTGTTCCCTCGCGTGAGTAGGGAGGGTGTGCCGATGCCGACTCCACTGGCCGATCTGTTCGACGGCCCGTTAGGCTCCCTGTTCCGGGATATTGCCGATCGTTTCACGACGGACGGCGTGACCTCCGCGCCCTTTGCTGGCGGGGTTCAGCACAGCGGCACCTTGAGTTCGGTGCAGACGGACCCGATCGACCTCGGCTTCGGCGAGCTCGAATTGCCCGGCATCACCGCCGGGGTGCCGTTCCGGCTTGCCGAATTCGATGCGCCCGACGGCCATTGGCACCTCGACATCGTCCTCGACGGGCTGAGCCTCAAGCTGCGCGACCTGCACGGCGCGGACTTCATCAAGGAAGCCGGCACCACGCCGCGGCGGCTGGTCCGGCGCGCGACGGACACCGCCGTCGTGATCTCGGGCGAGGCCACGATTCGCTTTCTGAAGACCTCGGACAACGCGCCCGTCATCCTGCTGTTCGTCGAGAACCGGTCCGCGTCGGACCCGCTTGCCGAGACCGGCGCCGTCGTCAACCTGCGCTGCACCCCCCAGCACTTTTTCTTCGGCACGTCGCAGTTCGGCATGACGCTTGCCGAGTTGCTGTTCGACGCGTCCAAGACTTTCTCGCCGGGGTTCGTCATCGGGCAGGGGCAGACGGCGGAGTGGATCGGCTTCGCGGTTGCCGAGGCGACCTTCTACGCGCCGCCCAACGCGATCGGGCGCGGCGGCTTCTCGGGCGGGGTGCGCAACCTGCTGATCGGCAGTCCGCGCGGGGTGCAGGGCGAGTTCGAGATCCAATGGGGCCGGGCCCCGCTCGACCCGACGACTTTCCGCTTCACCCAGGCCGGCCAGCCGCAGACCGGGGCCATCGGCTCGGGCAATGCGCTGCTGGTCCCGATCACCGGCGGCCAGGACGACGCCGTCGCGATGACCGCGGCCTTCGTCGCCTCGCAGCCGCCCGAGGGTGGCGCGGTGACGGACTGGGGGGCGACCTGGCGCTGGCCCGACGGCAGCGAGACGAGCGGCGACAGCGCGAGCGGCACCGTCCGCCACGGGCAAGTGCTCCGCGTGACCCCGGAGGAGCGAATCACCGGCCGGCCCGTGGTGCGCCATCCGGAAGTCACCTTCCGGTTCGTCGCGGCGGGCGAAGTGCCCGAGATCGACGTGATCACCGCCGGCACTTCGGTCGTGAACGCCGTGCACGTGGCCGGGCCGAAGGCCGAGATCGCCGCGCTGTCGTTCCGCGCGCGCTCGACCGCGCCGGCCGCGGGCACGTTCCGCTGGAAGGTCGAGCCGAACGGCACCGAGCGGACCGGCACGTCGGTGCAGATTCCCGAAAGCGAGATCGACGGCGACCGCTATCTGGTGCTGCGCGAGACCGATGCGAGCGGGCATGCCCGCGTGGCGCGGATCCGGCTCCAGCCGGTCGAGGGCGCGACGCTGCTCGTCGGCGGCGAGGACGGCGTCGTCGCGGCCGCGAGCCCGACCAGCCCGCTCACGCCCGCCGCGGTGGAGGGCACCTACGACCTGCCCGACTATCACGCCCGGGCGCGCTTCACGTCGATCCTGGACGATGCCGAGCTCGATCCCTCGCGGCCGGAGCGCGTGATGGTCCCGTCGGGCGGTCTCGCGCTTGTCACGATTTCGTCGGGCGGCGTCCCGCCCACGGTCGAGCACGACCGCCATGTCGAGATCCTGTTCGAGTTCGCGACCGGCCGCGCGTTGCGCTGGGGCGCCGATCGGCCCGCCGGGGTGGGGCAGGGTGGCGACGAGGCCGGCCTGCAGCGGCAGTTGCTCGAATGGGCTGCCAATTATCCGGGCGCCGACTTCCTCGTCGTCGGCCGGTGCGACGATCTCGGCAGCGACAGCCTGAACGCGACGCTTGCGCGCACGCGGCGGGACACGGTGCTCCGCTTCCTGACCACGGTGCCGCCCGGAAGCGGCCTCGCAGCCGTCCCGACGGCGCGGATCACCGGCTGGGGCGAGCAGGACGGCCAGCCGGGAAGCGTCGCCATTAGCCCGCTCGACGACGAGGAAAAGGCGGCGCAGCGGCTGGTGCTGGCGACCGACGCGAGCGGCGACCCGCTCACCGACCGCAGCGACTGGATCAGCGGCGCAAGCGCCTCGACCGAGCCGCGGCGCGAGCCGTTCCGCCGCGTCGACATCTACGCGGTCGGCGGAACGCCGGCGGCGGGCGCGGTGCGGCGCGAGACCGATCCGGGCCGCGCGCCCGACCTGCGCCGGATGCTGATGCCGGGCGAGACGGTCGACCCGGTGCCGGCGCCCGTCACGACGCCCGCGTTCGACTATCGGGTGAAGCTGCTCGCCGCGTGGGACAAGCCGACCGGCGACGGCTGGAAGGACCTGATCCCATCCAAGGCCGAGTTCGAATATGCCTGGTCGCCCGACGACCAGCCGTTGCCGAACCTCGGCGGGCAGCCGGTCACGCTCGAAGTGCTGACTGTATACGGCAGTTGGCGGCACGACGATGCGAGCGGCTTCACCCGCGCCCAGGTCGGGATCCGTTCGGACGGCGATCCCGACGGGCTGATCCGCATCGACCAGCCGAACCTCGTCGCCGCGCTGGCGCTCGGGCCGGTGCTGCTGTCCGGCGTGGACTCGACCACCGATACAGTCGAGACGGGCGCGCGGATCGCGGCGCTCGCGGCGGGAGTCGCCTTCGCGCAGACCAATCTGGGCGGCAGCGGCCCGTTGATCGGCGCCGGATCGAAGGCCGCCATCAAGAAGCTCGAGGCCACCGCCGAGATCAAGGACGTCGACGATGTCGGCGACGACTACAAGATCAGCCTGACCAGCGACTATACGACCACGCTCCACGTCAATACCGGCGCGCTCGGCCTCAAGACCCATCCGGACCAGCCGGCCAAGATCCGCTACAAGGATGTCGGCATCGTCTTCGATCAGTCGGAGAGCGACATCTGGGAGAAGATCGCGCTCGCCTATCCGACCGATGCGCTGAGCATCGAGGATCCAGGGCGCTGGCAGATCGACGGTGTCCTCGGCCAGTTGCTGCGCGCGGTCGAGACGGCTCTCGGCCAGGGTTCGGTCTGGATCGAGACCCGCTTCGCCTTCGCGCTGTCGATCGGCGTCGTCGAGGTCAGCGAGGCGATCGTCCGCGTCACCTTCGTCGGATCGACCCCGTCCTTCTCGCTGCGCGGGCTGGTCGCGAAGATCGACGTGCCGGCGACGGTCAAGGGCGAGGGGCGGCTGCGGATCGAGGATCCGGGCGGAGTGATCAAGGCGGGCATCGACCTCGAGGTTATTCCCCTGAAGCTCAAGGCCTCGGCCGCCTTCGCCATGGCCCAGGTGACGACGCCCGAGCCGTTCACCTTCGTGAACCTCTACGCGAAGGTCCAATTCCCGGTCGGCATCCCGCTCGGGCCGTCGGGCGCGGCGCTGCACGGCTTCATCGGCCAGACCGTCATCAACGGCACCCGCGACGTGATCGCGTCGACCGACATCGTCGCGCGCGAGATCGGCTGGTGGCGCAAGAACCCGGAGGACAAGTACAAGCCGCTCAAGGACCAGCACGCGCTCGGCATTGGCGCGGTCGTCGGCACCTTGCCCGACGCGAGCTTCTCGCTGTCCGCGACCGGCATGATCGTCGTCGCCTTCCCCGATCCGGAAGTGATCTTCGCGGTCGAGATTTCGCTGCTGTCGGTCCCCGACCGCACGCCCAAGGAGAAGAAGGACGGGCAGAGCGCGTCGATCACGGGCCTGATCGTGATCGACGACCAGGCGGTCGCGCTCGCCGCTCAGGCCCGCTACGAGATCCCCCAGGTGCTGAAGGTGACCGTCCCCTTCGCCGCCTATTTCCCCTATTCGGGCGTCGGCACCTATGTCCGCATCGGGTCGGACGGTCAGGAAGGACGCTCGGGCGAGCCGGTGACGCTGACGCTGCTGCCGTCGACGCTCAACCTGCAGGCCTGGTCCTATCTGATGATCGAGCAGGACGGCCTGCCCAAGCTGGGTGGCGATCCGCGCTTCTCGTTCCAGGGCTTCTCGGTCGGCTTCGGCGCCGGCGCCGGGCTGGAGTGGAAAGCGGGGCCGATTCGGCTTTCCGCCTCGATCAAGCTGCTCGCGGGGATGGGCACCGATCCGCTGCTGATCAAGGCCGGCATCTTCGTGAAGGGCGAGCTCGACCTCGTCGTGATCTCGGTGTCGGCGCGCGGCGAGATCCTGCTCACCTACCAGGACAGCCGGATCTGGATGGACGGCGAATTCTGCGGCGAAGTCGACCTGTTCTTCTTCTCGCTGAAGGGCTGCGTGTCGTTCCGCATCGGCAGCGACATGACGGGCGCACCGCCGCCGCCGCTGCCGCCGGTCGCGAGTATCTTCCTCACCGATCGCGGCGGGCGCGTGATGGGCGAGGCGCTGCGCGACGGCACGGGCACGCTCAAGGCGCTGCCGATCTTCGATTTCGTGCAGGTCGACGACAAGGTGGAGAATCGCGGGGTCGCGCCGAGCGGCAACCACACCGTCTGGGCCGACACCCTGCCGCAGATCAACTTCCGCCACTACATCATCGATGCCGAGGCGGGGCCGCGCCAGTTCGCGCGCGATGGCCAATATTCGGGCGGGATCTGGTTCGGCTCGAACCGGCTGAAATATGCCTACCAACTCGACGGGGTCCGGCTGGTGCGCGACTCCGACGGCGCGCCGGTGACCGGGCCCAACCCGCTCAAGGCCGGGTGGCAGACCTCGCCGGCACGGCCGCCGGGCAGCGCCGGCCCGGCGCTGCCGTCGGGCGCCGAGACGCTCAGCCTGAAGTTGCTCGACTGGCAGCCCTGGGGCTGGGCGCTGCCGATGGCCGATGGCGGCGAGTCCGCGCCCGGCGACCCGGCCGGGACGGTCGGCACGCTCTGCGACCCGGTGCCGCCGCCGGCGCGGGCCTGCCTGTTCGGACGCGATGCCCGCGGCTTCGGCCCGGATCGCATCCGGCTGTTCCACGAAACGCCGCCGCCTGGCCCCTATCCGAGCTGGTTCACGCTCGCAGGTCGGCCCGGACTGCGGGTCGGCGCCACCGTGCTCGAAGGGCCGGCGCTTGCCGGGCTGATCGCTTCGGCGGGCGCGCTGCCGCTGCCCGGCGCCGTCGTCACGCTGTCGCAGCCGGTCGCCGGGCCGCAGGGCCCGCTGCAACAGGGCTATCGCCTGCCGGCCGTCCAGCTCGCGACGCCGGGCCAGGTCGCCACCACGACGCTGCCCTGGCTTGCCGAGTTCGATCGGACCATCCGCCGCGGCTCCGTGCTGCTGCTCGTCTGCGGCGGGCGCGGCGGCCCCGGCACCGGCACGCCCAATGACTGCTACCGCTTCGCCGGACTGCCGATCGGGAAACAATTCGCCGCGCTCGAGGTGCCGCGCTTCAAGCTCGAGGCGATGCGCCCCGAGCGCCCGTTCACGGTCACCGACCGCGTCGACCTGACCCATAGCGGCGGCGTGCTCGGCACCGACCGCCAGCCCGACATCCTGATCGCCGAGCCGGGTCTCGTCATCCGGCCGACCGCGCCGACCCGGTCGATCGAACTCCATTTCTTCCGCGGCGGCCCGCTGACCGCGAGCGTCAAATGGTCGGACGCGGCCGGCAACAGCGACGCGATCGCGTTCGAGCCTGCCGAGCAGGGCGCGAAGACGGTGCGCATCGACGCGCCGGCCGACTTGGCCGAGATCGCGATCCGGGCGAAGGGCGGGCTGCTCTTCCTCACCGAGATCTGCACGCCCGAGGGCGATCGCGGGCGCATCTGCTTCGATTTCGGCAAGGTCTCGCGACGTGCGCTGGCGCAAGGGCGGTTCGTCCATGGCGGCGTGACCTTCACCGTGCTCGATCCGGCGATCGGCTTCGGCCTGATCGACGCCGTCGACGCGCGCCCGACGCCCGCGACGCGCGGCACCGACGCTGTGCCGGAGCTGCGCTTCCCCGAAAAAGGCGTCGAACTGCGCATGGCCGAGGCCTGGGATGCGGTCGAGCTGGGCGTGTGGAGCGGCGGCGGGCCGATCGTCGCGGTCGGTCTCGACGCGCGGGGCAACGTCGTCGACCAGGCGCGCGCCGACGCGCGCGATCCCGTCGAGCTGCACCTTCAGGGGCCGGGCATCGTCCGGGTGACGGTCTCGGGCGGCAGCAACGAGGCGGTGCTCAATCGCGTCTGCCGCCGACGCCAGGTCGACGCCGGCGATTGCGTCACGTTCGGCGACAAGGTCGAGCGCGGCCTGAAGACGCTGGAGCGCGGCGGCCTCACCTTCACGCCGCGCAGCGACGGCGACAGCCTGACGCTGGCCGACGTGGCGCGCGCGGACGAGCCGGTGCGCGCCGAGCCGGATGGGATGGTCGAGCTGATCGTGCCGCCCAAGGGGCTCGCGATCGCGACCGGAACGCCCCGCACCGGATTGACGCTGTTCGTGCTCGCGCTCGCCGATGCGCGCGTGCAGGCGGTCGCGTTCGACGCGGCCGGAGCCAAGGTCGCGACGGCCATCGGGGGCGGGGCGGGCGACACGCTGGCCCGCCTCGCGCTCGAGGGCGCCGGCATCGTCCGCGTCGAGCTGACGGCGCGCGGGCGGGCGGCCCTGACCCGGGTCTGCAGCGAGGGGCCGCAACTGGGCCTGCTCGCGCGCGCCGCCACCAACACCGGACTGCCGATCGTGTCCACCCGGCTCGGCCAGCAGGTCCATCGCTGGCCGGGAACCGTGATCGGCACGGTGGTGTCGCAGGACGGGCGCGCGTGCCGGGTGATGCGCTTCGACCAGCCCGCCACGGTGCGCGACGCGCCGGGGTTCGACATCGTCACGCCGGCCGGGCTGGGCGTCACCCTGCTCTCCGTGTGCGGCGTCGACACCGCGGCCGACGCGGCCCAGGCGCAGGACGCGGCGGCGCAGGCCGATCTGGGCGCGACGGTCGGCGGCGCGTCCAATGCCGATCCGACCGTCGCCGCGCGCGAAGTGCTGCTCGAGCCGGGCGAGACCTATCGGGTCGAGGTCGACTGGAGCTGGCAGGCCTGGCAGTCCAACCCCGCCGGCACCGACGCGCCCGGCGCGCCGGTGGCCGCCGCCTGGCAGGCCGGCCCGCGCGAGGTCTTCCGTTTCCGCGTCGCCTCCGAGGAGCTTGCGGCGAGCGGCACGCAGGACGGGCTGAACGAGTTCAAGTTCGATCCGCGCGACCTGGTCCGCTATCTCGGCCGCACCGAGCCGGCCGACGGACGCGACGTGGTGTTTACCGACGATCCGCTGTGGGTCCATTTCAGCGCCGGCCATGTCGAGGCGCTGGTCGACCGTTACGGTCGCGAACTCGTGCTCGAGGTTCGCCGCACCGACCCGCCGCCGCAGCCCGACCAGGCGTCGATGGACCTTGCCGTGTTCCCGCTGCTGATCGAGATCCTGAAGGTGAAGGGCGTGCAGTCGGTGCTGTCCGTCGCCGAGCAGAGGATTAACCAGGCCGTGCTCGACGCACCCTGTTTGCCGGACGCGCCGGCCGTCGGCGGCCAGTCGATCGGCGGGCGCTGGAAGCTGGCGCCCAACGCGATGTACGACTTCAACCTGCTGGCCGTGCGCAAGGGGGCGCCGCCGGCCGCGCGCGACCCGATCGTCGTCAACGCGACCCGGTTCAAGACCTCGCGCTACGCCACGCCCGCGGCGATGCTCGACGCGATGGGCTTCGCGACCGCGGGCACGGCGCCGCTGCCGCCCGAGGAGCTTCTGCTCGGCGACGCGATGACGCTGCCGACGGGCGCGCTTTCGGTGTCCGACCGCGACATGGCCGATGCACTGGCCGCGATCGGGGCGGACACGCTGCCGCTGCCGGGTGACCGACCGCGCGCGATCACCCTGTGGCGGCGCGTCGGCGGCAGCTACCGGATCGTCGGCTTCCTGCTCGATTCGCCCGAGCCGATGCGACGCGAGGCCGCCGTGGTGGTCGGCAATGCCGCGGTCGACTCGGTGCGTTGCGAGCCGGACCGGCTGCTGGTCGGCGGCACCGCCTTCCTGCCGGTGCGCGCCACGCTCAACTGGACGCGGGTGCTGTTCGCGACCGCGAGCCCGGCCGCGCCCACCGACGAGGCCGAGCTGGCGCTCCGGTTGCGCGTCGCGCCCGGCGGCACGCTGACCGGCCGGCGCACGCTCCGCGCCCGCCCGCTCATGCTCGACACGGAAGGGTTCTGATCATGCCGATGATCGTTCCGCCGACGCTGCTCAACCTCGCCGCGCTGCCCGGCCTGTCCGCCGAGCCGCACATTCGCGACGGCAACCACCTGCGCGTCGCCCACCACCCGCTGCTCGGCCTGCCGGTCGCGCCGTTCATCGTGCAGCGCGCGACGCTGGAGCGGCTGCCCGACCAATTCTCGGTGCGCCGCGATGTCGTCTTCCGCGACCGGGCGGGGGCGGTGCTGACGCTGCCGATCACGGTGCGCAAGGGCGACGAGATCCGGGCGACGATCGTCCAGGGCGCGGCGACGAGCTCCGTCCTGGTCTCGATGCTCACCCGTCCCCTGGAGGCGGAACGAGAGCCGCGGCCGTTCGTCCGCGGCGGCCGGCTTGCATTGCGCGAGGCCGAGCTCCCCGCCAACGCCTTCGACCGGCTGGAGGGCCGGCGGCTGGGCAGCTTCGTCGCCGCCGCGGCGCGCACCGCCGCCACCGCGGAGCCGGCGAGCAAGTCGCTGGTGATGCGCGCGATGGGCGCCTCGGTCGGCAATGGGCCGACCCTGCTCGGCGAGCGGCGCGGGCCGCCCTACACCGTCGCGGCCCCCGCGATCGCCGAGGTGGTGATCACCGGGCACGGCATAATCGCCGACCTTGTCTGGCTGGCGGCAAGCGATCTCGACCGGTTCGACTGGCGCACGATCGACGTGCTCAACCTGCCGCACAAGGCCGGCCGGCGCTATCTGTCGCTGAACGATCCGTTCGGGCGGTCGGAAGCGTCGCTGCGGCGCCAGGCGCCAAAGCTCCGTCCGCTCCAGGAGACGAGCGGCGCGCTCGACCCCGCCGCCGCGCCGCCGTTCAGCGAGCCGGAGGAAAGCGACCGCGTCCACACGCTCGGCGACCCGCTCGGCGCCGACCTGGACGCGCTCATCGACGGTCCCGCGCCGCCGCTGACCGCCAGCGAGACGATCGAGGTCACCGACGCGGCGGGCAATCGGCTGACCGACGATCCCGCCCAGGAAAGCTCGATCGCGATCAGCCATCTCGGCCGGGTGCTGCAGGCGACGCTCGATCCCGGCGTGGCGGCATGGCTGGGCTACAAGGGACTGGACGATCGCGACGCGCCCGAGGGACTGTCCTTCTACCGCGTGTTCGGCTTTTTTCGCCACCCGCTTGGCGCCGGGGCGGAGCCCGCGCAATTGCTGGCCGTCCCGATCAGCGCGGTGCCCGCGGCCGACCGCTCGCTGAACGCGTCGGAGGTGTTCCGCACCTGGGTCAAGCTGGCCGGCGACCATCTCCATGGCGAAGGCGAACAGCTCGTCGGCGAGCTCGAGGCCGCGAACGACTATATGGTGATGGGCGCGGTCGCCGCGGTCGACCGCCGCGCGCCGCCGTCGTCCCCGCCGCCGCCCGAGCTGCTGGCGCCCGAGCATGTCGCCTGGCTGCCCGCCATCCCGCCCGCGGCGGTGCGCGAGGTCGATTGCCCGATGCGCGGCCTGCTCGTCGGCGCGACGCTGGCCGGCGAGCGGACGCAGCCGGTGCCCGGCGGCGGCGTCGTCGGGCTGAACCGACCGGTCGGCGCGCGCCCCTGGCATGCGCTGCTGACGATCGGCCTGACCAGCAATGCCGACGGCACGCCGCTCGTCTTCGCCGACAACCGGCAGGGCAGCATCGGCGACCGCGGCGCCGGGCCCGACGCGGCGCGCTACCATTTCGCGCAGCAGGACCGGTTCGGCCGCTGGTCGGGCTTCGCCGCGCGCGACGCGGCGGCGGGCCCGCGGCCGAAACCGCCGCGCCCGGTGGTGCAGGGCAGCTACCGCCAGCCCGATCCCGCATCGGCGGCGGCGGTCACCGGCGGCACATTCGCCTTGCGCGTGCCCTTGCCGGAGGCCGCTTCGCTGGCGCCGGGCTCCCACCCGCTGTCGCACGTGCGGCTGAGCTTCCGCCATTCGGACGCGATGGTCACCGGCGGGCCCGAGATCGCGATGCCCGACGTCGACGCGCTCGCCTCGTCCGCCATCGTCGTCGAGCCCGCGCCGCCGCCCGGCCAGCCGCCGCAGCGCGCCGTTCCCGTCACGGTCACCGGGCCGGTGCTCGCGCCCACCGCGCAGCGCCGGATGGTGATCACCGCGCGCTGGGTCGACACTGCCGGCCAGGTCTCGGACCTTTCCGACCCGCTGCGGCTGACGATGACCGACCCGCGCCCGCCCGCGCAGATCCCGATTCCCGACACGCTGCTCTATTCGTCGCGGCCCGACGCGACCGGGCTCGCCTGGATCGAGCGGAGCTGGTCGGTCGCCGCGAGCGACACGGCGGTGTACGCCGCCTATTATTCGGACGAGAACCGCCTGCTCGCCTGGCTCAAGGGCGAGGGACGCACCGCCGAGGCCAATGCGATCGCCGCCACCTCGGACCGCGCCGCGCGCGCGGGGATGATGCGCGCGATCCAGGGCGACTTTCCCGATTACCTGTTCGAGCGGTTGCCCGGCGCGGTGGTCGCCCCGTCCGCGACCCAGCGCCGCTTGCGCCACGCGGTGTCGGGGTCGAGCCGCATCCTCAACGCCTACAAGATTGCCGCCGAAGCGCCGCGCAGCGGGGCGCGGCCCGACCTGTCGGGGCTCGACATGGTCTTCTACGGCGTTCCCAACTCGGACCCGCCGCCGCGCCCCGCCGTGTCGGTCAGGCTGGTCGAGCCGCAGCCGGGCGAGCCCGACCTCGTCGTCGAGGTGACGGTGATCTTGGAGGCGGGCCTGACCCGCGGACAAACCGCGCGCATCTTCCGCACGCGCGGCACCCAGGCCGATCCGATGCACGCGCCGCTGGTCGCCGACCTCCCCTTCTCGGCCCCCGATCCGGAGACCGGCCGCCAGCGCGCGGTGTTGCGCGACGTCGGCGCGGCCGGCATTGCGCCGGCCGCCCGCCTCGCGGCCTTTTTCCGCTACCAATGGCTTGCCCAGGCGCAGGGCGCGCCCGAGTCCGGGTCGGACGTGCCCGGCATGTGGAGCCGCGCGTCGGACCCGGCCAGCCTCGCGACCGTGCCGCCGCTCGCCCCGGCCGCGCCGGTGTTCGACGGCTTCGGCGGCACCCCGGTGCCGGGCGGAACGCAGGACCTGACGCTTGCCATCTCGCACCCGCTGGGGCTCGCCCCGACCGCGCTCGGGCCGTGGCGCTACGAAGTGCTGCGCGCCGCGCCGGGCGAGGAGCCGGCGATGATGGCGGCCGGAAGCGTCGGGACGGTGCCGCTCCAGATCGCCGACCCCGTCGGCGGCGGCGTCACCCCGGCGGCGACGCGCTTCACCGTCCGGCTGTTCGATCCGGTCGGCCGGCCGACCCCGACGCTGTCGCTGGTGGCGAGCTGAGCTAGCGCGGCACGGCCGGCGTCGGGACTAGCCCGTGCCCGCCGACCGGGGCGGTCTCGGCGACCGACGCCATGCCGGCGATCAGCGGGCGGCCCTTGGCGATCGCGGCGCGCACCGACGGCATCGTCAGCGAGGCCGCATGCGCGTCCTTGCTTTCCCACGCCTCGGTGATCCAGATGAGGTCGGGATCGGCGGGGTCGTTCGCGACGACGTAGCTCAGGCAGCCCGGCATCCCCGCCACGCCTTCGACCAGCACCGCGATCAGCGCGTCGCGCTCGCCGGGCTTGGCCGTCATCTTGCCGATCAGACCGTACATGTCGCGTCCCTTGCTTGCCGCGGCCAGCCCGGTCGACCCGGCCGCAGCGGCGGCCGCGGCCCCGGCGATGAAGACTCGGCGCGCGATGCTCATGCCCGGACGGTAGCGCGCGCGAACGATCCCGCAACCCTGCCGCGTCGCTCAGCCCCTGCGCTCGGCGCGGGGCGCGATCAGGCGGAACAGCAGCGCTGAGGCGACGACGCCCAGCATCGTCGCCCAGATGTCGCCCGGGTCGAAGACCAGCGTCCGGCTGCCGCGCTGGATCGCCTCCCACGCGATCAGGCCGGCTCCGCTGATCGACGCGCAGACGCCGAACGCGCGCCATGACGCGCGCCCGTCGGCGCCAGGCCGCTGATCGCTCCAGAAGCCCAGCAGCACGAACGCGATCGCGATCGCCGCAGCGAAGTTGGGCAGGACCCCGAGCAGGGCTTCGGCGACGGGATTGTCGGTCCCGCCGCGCTCGCGAAGGCGGTGCGCGGCGGTCAGCAGCGCCAGCGCCGCGATTCCCACCAGTCCGTAACGCGTGGCTGCGCGCATCCCGAAATCCCCGCCTCGGCGAGACGAGGGATGACAGGATTTCGTCGGCCTGCAAGTCCGTGCCTCAGAGTCCCACCTGCAGCGACGCCCGGAAGCCGACGGCGGCGCGGCCCTGCTGTTCCTCGACGCTCGCTTCGCCGCCGAGCGTGAAGCCGGGGTTGCCGCCCAGCACCCGCAGCCGTCCCAGCCAGCCGTCGGTGCGCTGTTCGGCGGCGAGCGTGAAGCTCTGGCCGGTGCCGAAGCGCGCGACGGTGTCGCCCAGTCGCCCGCCGAGGATCTGCCGCCGGCCGCCTTCCAGCTCGACTCGCAGCCAGCCCGCATCGGTGCGCCCGAACAGATAGCCGAGCGTCGCGCTGGCGGTGCCGGCGAACTCGTCCGAGCTGCGCCGCGCGACGGTCAGGTTGCCGCCCGCGCCCGTCCCCGCCTCGGTATAGCCGTCCTCGGTCAGCCGGTGATAGTCGATCCCGACCGTCGGTCGCAGCACGAACCGACCGAGCCCGAGCTCGTAGGATGCGCCGAGCGCGCCCGTATAGAGCATGGCATCCCAGCTCGCGGTGGCGGCGCGAGTGACGGTCTTGCCGGCGACGGTACTGCCCTTGAACACGCGGTCGGCGTCGAGCTGGAGGAAGCCGGCCGAGCCGCGCGCCCAGGCGCGAAAGGCGCCGCGCGTCAGCCGCCAATAGCCGCCGACCTCATATTGGCTGAGGTCGACGCCGTTGCTGTTCGTGCCGCTGCGGTTCTCGCTGTCCAGATAGGCGAGCGACAGGCCGAAATTGCCCGCGCCGGTGATCGCCTCCGCGCCGCCGGCAAAGCCCCAGCCGCGAACCTCGTAGGACGCGCTCTGGCCGCGGCCCTTGTCGGTGCCCCAGCCGGATTGCTGCAGCCAGAACCCCCAGCGGCCATGGTCGGCGAACGGCGCGCGCGGATCGGCCAGGAAACGCGCGGTCGAGCGCGAGCCGAGGGTCGCCGCTTCGAAAACGCCGCCGGCATGGTCGGGCAGCAGCGCGCCATAGGCGTCGAGAAAGCGTTTCTGGTCGCCATAGCCGAGGAAGACGTTGCCGATGTCGCGGTCGGCGAGAAACGCCTGGTAGACGGCGGCATAGGCGCCCGCCTGCGCGCGGTTCAGGCCCAGCTCGCTTGCCGTCTTGCGCCGGATCTCGACCGCAAGTTCGTTGGCGGGCGTGCCGGTCGCGAGCTGGCCGCGATAGAGATAGGGCAGCAGCGAGGCCTCCATCGACAATGTCGGCGTGCCGCTGAGCGTTCCGGCGCGAAGCACGGTGAAGCGACCCTCGATCTGCCCGATCTCGGTCACGCGCACCTGGAGCTGCGAACCGGCCGCGAAGCTTGCCGTGCCGGCGACGGTGGCGAGCGTGCCGGTGCCGGTCGCCGCGTCGATGGAGACGCCGAACACCGCGCCCTGGCCGACGGTCAGCGATCCGAGCGCGACGGTGCCGGTGTTGGCGAGCTCGAAGCGGCCGCTGTTCACGATGATGCTCGCGCCGCCGGCACCGCTGACCGTGCCGCGATAACGGGCGGTGCCGGACAAGGTGAGCTGGTCGGCACCGCCGCCGAAGTCGAGCGCGCCGGTCAGCTGCGCGCTGCCGCCGAGCGTCACGCGGTCGGCGCCCGCGCCGAAGCCGACATCGCCGGTCAGCGTGGCGGCGTTGGCGAGCACCAGCCTGTTGTCGCCGCTGCCGAACGCGACCTGTCCGGCGACGCTGCCCGCCGCGATGTCGAGCGTGTCGCTGCCCGCGCCGAGCAGCACCGCGCCCTGGATGCGGGACGCGGGCGGATTGGTCCCGCCGGCGCTCGCCTGGCGGACGGTGATGCCGCCCGCGTTCGCCCGGGCGTCGATCGCCACGTTGGCCGCCGCGCTCGCCGCGCCGGTTGCGGTGATCACGTTCGTGTTCTCGACGAGCCTCAGCCCGCCCGACAGGTCGGCGATCGCCGTCGCCGATCCCGCGCCCGTCGCGCGCGCATCGATGGTGCCGCTGTTGCGGATCGTCGTGACCGTCGCATTGGGGTCGATCACCAGCGCGCGGCTGCGCGTCGTCGCGGTGCTCGCGCCTTCCGCGAGGAGGGTGCCGCCGTTGCGGATCTCGGGGACGCTCGCCCGCTCGCCCACGCGCAGGCCGGTCGCGCTGCCGTTGAACGCGCTCGCGCGGATCGTGCCGCTGTTGGTCAATCCGCCCGCGATGGCCACCTCGCGGCCCAGTCCGCCGATCTGCACGGCATTGGCGGCGACGCCCGTGTAGACGCCGTCCCCGACGATCGTGCCCCTGTTCACCAGCCCATGGCCGTTCGCCTCGCCGGCGATGGCGCCGACCGTCACGTTGCGATCGATCGCGCCGACCAGCAGCGCGGGCGCCTGGCCGAACGAGGTCAGCGCGGCGCGGCCCTCGCTCGCGTCGGGCGTGCCGTCCTTGTCCTCGTCGGGATCGTTCGCGTTGGTGTCGACGGGTGGAATGTCGAACAGGATGCCGCCCGCGACGCTTCCCGCGACCTGCAGCGCCGGCCCGCCCTGGAGCAGGTCGTCGGCATCGAGCTTGGACGTGTCCGCCGGCCGCGCGGTGGTGCGATAGCCCGACGCGCTGATCGTGCCCTGGACGCTCATCGCCCCTCCGACATTGCCGCCGACGACGACGCCCAGCGCGTGTCCGCCGCGCACGTCGATCGAGCCGGCGAGCCGCAGATTGCCGGTGACGTCGCCGGTGCGGATGCCGTAGCTGTCGTCGCCGGTCACGCTGAGCGTCCCGGTCGCGGCAAGGCTGCCGACGAGCCGGCTGTCCGCCGCGATGCCGGCGGAGGCATTGCCCTCGACCGTCATCGTGCCGCTCGTGTCGAGGTTGCCGGTCACCTGCCCGCCCGGCGCGAGGCGGATGCCGAAGCGGTTCGTGCCCTGTGCGAGCGGCCCGTCGAGGTCGCCGTCCTTGTCGGCATCGGTCGCGGTATAATCCTCGTCGATCGTGATCCGGCCGCTGCTGACGACGGTCGTCGTGGTGCCCGGGTTGACGAGGAGACCGGTCGCGTTGCTGGCGCCGCGGATCTCGATCGCGCCTTCGTTGGTGACGTTGTGGCTGGAGTTGACCGTCACCGCCGCGCCCGCGGTCGGCGCGACGGTGCCGTTGCTCGCGATCCGGAGGGCGTCGGGCTGGCCATTGTTCGCGGTGGCCGTCGCGACCGGCGTCGTCACCCGGGTCGAGATCACCGTCTGCGCGTGGCCGACGGTGCCGAACGCGGCGAGCGACAGGGGCGTAAGGCAGGTACAGGCAAGCAGACGGCGCATCGACGATCCTTCTTCCGGCTGGGCGCGGCGCCGGGAGGAAAGGGGCGTCGCGGGTTCGGAAGAGGTGACGCCGCCGCCGGCGCGAACCCGCACCGGCGGGCGGCGTCAGCCGGTCAGAAGCGATACTCCCAGCCCAGCCGGATCGTGCGCGGCGCGAGCGGCGTCACCTGCGGATTGGTCACGATCGTGAACGGCGAGCCGAGCGCGAAGCGATTGCCGCGCACGTCGAGCAGGTTCGACGCGCTGAGCGAGATTGCGTGCGCGCCGAGGCTGAGCCGCGCCGACGACGACAGGTCGATCCAGTCACCCTGCGGCTCGCCCAATATCGCGCCGATGCCGAGCCGGGACCGGCCGACATAGCGGGTCGCGAGGTTGAGCCGCAGCGCCGCCTCACCGCCCAGCGTGGTCGCATATTCGATCGACCCGCGGCCGTTCCACCGCGCGACATTGGGCAGCGGCGCGCGCGGCGACAGCACGATCGACGGCGCCGGGTCGGAGACCAGGCTGTCGTTGAACAGGCCCGCCGCCTCGATCGACAGTCCCGGCAGCGGTCGCCAGCCCACGCGCAGGTCGATCGTGTAGATGCGCCCGTCGCCGATGTTCGCGCTGATCGGGAAGCCGGCGAGGTCGATCGTGTCGGCCTGGATATCGGTCCAGCGCGTGTAGGCGGCGGACGCCTGCACATCGAAGCGGCCGAGCCCGGGGCGGCCATAGCGCAGCCCCGCCTCCACGGTGCGGACGCGGTCGCTGTCGAAGCGCAGCACGAAGCTGTCGGTCGCGACCAGCCCGCCCGGGCGGAAGCCTTCCTGATAGCGCACGAAGCCGATCAGCCGCGCGCGGATCCGGGCGGCGAGCGATCCCGATGGGAGCAGGGTGGTGAGGTTGCGGCGCCGGTCGCGGGCGGCGACGAGATCCGGGAAGGTGATCGCGTCGAGGGCACGCCCGGTCAGTCGCGCATGGCTTGCGCGACCGCCCAGCGTCAGCGTCAGCCAGTCGAGCGGACGCAGGCTCGCCTCGCCGAACAGGGTTGCCTCGAACACGTCGTTGCCGACGCCGGGAAGCGCGGCGGGCGCGCCTGGCGGCCCGAGCTGCCGGTTCTGGCGGGTGCGGTTGTCGACGACGCTGGTCCCGACCAGCCAGCCGGCGCCGCCGTCGGGATCCTGGCGCGACAGGCGCAGCTCGGACGTGACGAGGTCGATCCGGGTCCGCTGGCCGAACACCGCCGGGACGTCGCCCGGCCGGGTCGAATCATAGGTCTCGGTCAGCCGCTGGCGAACGACGCCGGTCGAGGCGACGAAGCGAAAATCCTCCCATTCGCGCGCGACCACGAGATCGGTCATCAGGTAATCGTTGCGGAACGGCTGGTCGACGGCGCTGCGCCGCGTGAGGGGCGGGGCGCCGCGGTCGGCGGACTGGGCGTCGTCGCCGCGGATCCGCTGCCCGGTCAGGCTTGCGGTCAGTCGCCATTCCGGGCCGATCGCCCAGGCGAGCGAGGCGCGGCCGCCGAAGACACGCGTGTCGTTGATGTCACGGCGCCGGCGGCCGGGATCGTCGATATAGCCGCCCTGGACAAGGCCGTAGCCGGCAATCCGAAGCGCGACGCTGTCGGTCGCGAGCGGGACGTTCAGCATTGCCGCGGCGTCGACGCTCGGATCGCCATGGCGCATGGTCGCGGCGCCCAGCGTGACCGCGCCGGCGGTGTCGGCGAGATCGGGCCCGTTCGGGATCACCCGCACGATCCCGCCGAGCGCGCCGGCGCCGTACAGCGTGCCCTGCGGCCCGGGCAGCACCTCGATCCGGTCGATGTCGTAGAGCCGCAGGTCGGGGTCCGGCGCATTGTAGTTGAGCCGGGTCTCGCCGAGATACTGGCCGACCGTCGCCTGGGTCGGGCCGTTGAAGCTCGAGTCCGCGATGCCACGGACGAACAGCTTGTTGCGCCCCGGGCCGTAATGGGTGGACGTGAGCGTGTGCAGCCGGCCGATCAGCGCGTCGGTGCCGCGAATGCCGCTGTCGAACGCCGGATCGTCGCCCGAGACGATGCTGATCGATCCCGGGAAGGCGGCGAGCGGGACAGGACGCTTGAGCGCGGTAACGACGATGTCGGGACCGTCGTCGGACTGGCCCGGCATTTGCGCCTCGGCAAGCTCGATCGGCCGCGGCCGCGCGCGGACCGTCGCGACCTCCGCCCGACGCCGGGGATCGGCCACGATGCGGAAGGTCCGCGCGTCGATCGCCCGCACTCGCGCCCCGGTGCCGGCGATTAACCGGGCCAGGGCGGCCCGCACGGTCATCCGGCCGGCGACGGCCGGCGCGCGGCGGGAGGCAAGCGCGGGATCGATCAGGCCGATGCTGACATTGGCCTGCCGCCCGAGCGCGATCACCGACTGTGCGAGCGGGCCCGCGGGGATGCTGAGCGTCGGGCGCTCTTCAGCATGCGCCGCAGCGGCCGGGATCAGCAGCGCGGCAACGAGGAACGGACTAGCGCGTGTCACCTTCGGTCAGTGTCCAGCCGGGGCCGGCGCGGGTCGCCCGGACGCCGAGCAGAGCGGCGACCCGCCCGAACAGCAGTTCCCGGTCCGGGTCAAGTATGATGACGCCGGTGAACGGGCGGGACGCGATCGACCGGTCGACGGCGACCGGCACGCCGACGTTGCGGCTGAGATCGGCCGCGACCGTCGCGATCGGCGCGGCGCTGTAGCTGAGCCGCCCGGCGCGCCAGCCGGCCACCGTCGTCGGATCGATCTGCGCGACGGCCACGCGGTCGCCGCCGCCGTCGGTCAGCCGCATGCCGGGATCGAGCCGCACCCGCTCGCCCGCCGGATTGTACATGACGGCACCCTCCGCGACCGCGACGCGGAGCTGAGCGCCCTCGTGAACCACGTCGAAGACGGTGCCCAGGTCCTGCAGCACGGCGCGGCCGGCACGGACCTCGAACGGGCGCGCCGCGTCGTGCACGACCGTGAACAAGGCCTGGCCGCGCTCCAGCCGGGCGAAGCGGGGATTGTCGCGGTCGAGCACCAGCCGGGTCGCGCCGTTCATGTCGAGCCGGCTGCCGTCGGCAAGCCTCACGACGCGACGTTCGCCGGGCCCGGTCTCGACCGCATAGGTGGCGGGCGACTTCACTGTCGTCACGACGAGGACCCCGGCGAGCGCGGCCGCGACGCCGCTGCCCAGGATCCAGCGACGGGGTGCGCCGCCGCCACGCGATGGGGTCGGCGTGGCGGCGGCGGGGCGCGCGGGGTGTCTGGGGAGCGCGCCCAATTCGTCGTCGGCCAGCGAGACCTGCTCCCAGGCCGACAGGTGGGTCGGATCGGCCTCGAGCCAGTCCGTGAAGGCGCGCCAATCGTCGGCCGATCCGTGCCGCAGCCGGACCGTCCAGGCGATCGCCGCCTCCATCTGTTCGTCGCGCGGGCTCATCCCTGCCCCCGCCGGGCGACGCCAATGTCATTCCTCATCGAGGCGTCTCCTCAATCCAAGCAGCGCCCGATAGGCGCGCTGCAGATGCTTCTCGACCGCGCTGAGGCTCAGTCCCTGCTCCTCGGCGATCCGGCGCTGGCTGACGCCGTCGAGCCGGAAGCGCCGGAAAATCGTGTCGGTCCGCTCGCCCAGTCCCGCCAGCGTCGCCTCGGCCGCGCGCAGCCGCTCGCGGGCGATCAGCAGCTGCTCGGCATCCGGATCGGGTGCGGCCTCGTCGAGGCCCCCGGTCGCCTCGCTCCAGGCCTCGTCGCGCTTCGCGGCGCGCAGCTCGGCGCGGCGCCGGTCGAGCATCAGGTTGTTCGCGGCGCGGTAGAGATAGGCAAGCGGGTCCTGGATCGGGCCGCTCGCGCCCGCCGCCGCCTTCGCCCAGAGCTCCTGGACGACGTCTTCCGCGGCATCGCCGGCGCCCCGCGCCCGCACGAAGCGGAGCAGCTCGCCGCGATGGTTGAGGAAGATGGCTTCCAGTCCGCCGCTCGTCATCGGCTGCTGTGTCACGGGCACGAAGGCGCTTGGCAAGGGGCGGGCGAGCGTCGCGGGCATGGCGGCGGGCGCGTCGGGGCATCGTCCGGGACGACACCCGTCCAAGCTCAATCCTCTCGCCCGAGCGTCACGGCCGTGAACCGGTCGCATCCGAAGCCCGGCGTGGCCGCGCCCGGGCAGGCGCGGCTGTCGGCGTAGAGCGGCGCGAACAGCGCGACGAGCGTCATCAGCAGCACGCCTGCCATGCCGATCGCCAGTCGTCTCTCCATCGCGCGCCTCCCGTCCGCTCGCCCCGAAAAGGGCGAGGGGCGCGCGGACCAGGAGCGCCCCTCGAGAGACAGACGTCGCGGTCGCACCGAACCCGCAGCGGCGGCGCAAACTTTTTTTCCGCTATTCGGCGACTGCCCAGCCGGTCGGCTCCGGCGACCGCCTTCGCCCGGCGGCGCGACCATGCGCGCGGCGGCGCGCCAGCCACAGGCGCACGCCCGTCCACAGCAGCAGCGTCGGCGCGAGCCCCGCGACGAAGACCAGCACGCGCCCGGCCAGCCCGAGCGCCTCGCCGCTGTGAAGCGGGAACTGCCAGCGAAGCACGAGGTCGGCGACGGTGTCGTCGCCGGGGCGTCGCAGCCGCAGCACTTCGCCCGACGCCGGATCGGCCTCGACGCGCGTGCTGCCGAGCTGGTGGCGGGGGTCGCCCGCTTCGCGGAAGGCGAGGCGGATCGGCCGGCCGGGCGCGCCCAGGCCGAAGCTGTCATAGCGGCCGGCCGGGACCAGCCGTCGCGCCGCTGCTTCCGCCTTGGCGGCGGCGCCGGGCCGCGGCGCGGCAAGTGCCGGCAGTGCAGGCTCGTCGGTGACCGCGCCGATCGTGGCGATCGCGCTTCGGAACTGGTCGGGGAAGCACATATAGGCGCCCGACAGCGCCAGGACCGCGAGCACCACGCCCGATGTCGCACCCGCGACATTGTGCAGGTCCGAATGACGCCGGACCGGCGGCGCGCCGCGCTTCAGCGTCAGCCGCTGCCGCCAGCGGCCACGCGTCGGCCACCACAAATAAAGCCCGATCCCGGTCAGCACCAGGCAGGCGAGGCCGACGAAGCCGACGACGGTCGTCCCGCGCGGGCCCGCGAAGAGCTCATAATGGAGCCGGTAGACGACCGAGGTGAAGTTGGATCGCGTCGGCGGCAGCTCGCCCCAGGCGAAGCTGCCCTGGATGCGCCCGGTCGCCGGGTCGAGCGCCGCCGTCATGTAGCGCACCGCCCCGTCGGCCCCGGTCTCCTCCCAATAGCCGAGCGGGCGACTGCCGGCGAACGCGGGGCGGTCCGCGCCATGGCCGCGGCCGTCCGGCCGCTGCGCCTGCACCCGCGCGGCAAGCTCGGCGAGCGACAGCGACGACGCCGGCGCTGCGTCCTCGATCCGCCACAAGTCGCGGTTCAGGACGAAATGATCGAGCTCGCGGTGGAAGACGAGCAGGCTGCCGGTCAGGCCCAGCAGCGCCACCAGCAGCCCGACCGACAAGCCGAGCCAGCGATGGAGCCGCTTCAGGGGACCGTGACCGGCACGCATCAGAGGCTGACCGTGACGCTCGCCCTGACCGTGCGGCCCGGCTGCGGCGCGATGAAGAAGCCGCCGGAATCGAGAATGCGCTCGTCGGTCAGGTTGTCGACATTGACCTGCAGCCGCACGCGTTCGCGCCAGGCGAGGAACAGCGCCATGTCGAGCCGCGCATAGCCCGGCAGGGTGAGCGCCGTATTGGGCAGGCTCGCCTGGCGCCGCGACGAGGCGAAGACGCCGCCGCCGATGCCGGCGGTCAGGTCGGGCGAGACCGGGTGGTCGTAGCGCGTCCAGATGCTGCCGCTGTGCTTGGCCGCGAGCGGCAGGCGGTCGCCCAGCAGGTCGGGATCGCCGTCGCGGCTCACTTTCGCATTGGTGAGAGTATAGGCGGCGGTCAGCTGCCAGCCCTTCGCGATCCGACCCTGCATCTCGAACTCGACGCCGCGGCTCCGCTGCGCGCCCACCGGGATGCTGAAATTGGGATCGGCCGGGTCGCTGATCAGGATGTTGCGCCGGGTAAGCTCGAACACCGACGCGGTCGCCGACACGCGGCCGTCCAGCAGCTCGGCCTTGGCGCCAGCCTCCCATTGCTCGCCCCGTTCGGGCGCGAACAGCGAGCCGTCGGCGGAGCGGCCGAAGCTGTTGGGGACGAACGACCGGCTCCAGCTCGCATAGAGCGACAGCTGCGGGACCGGCAGGAACACGACGCCGAACCGCGGCGACCAGGCGCCTTCCGTCTGGCGGTTGAAGACCTGCTCGACATCCTCGTAGCGCGACTTCACGCGGTCGTAGCGCAACCCGGCCAGCAGCCGCACCCGCTCGCCCACCTCGATGAAGTCCTGCGCGTAGAAGGCGAGCGCCTCGGCGCCATAGGACTGGGCCGGATAGTCGAGAACGAAGGCGGACGCGGGGGGCGGCTGCAGGCCATAGACGGGATTGGCCAGCGACAGCGGCTCGAAGGGGGCGCTGAAGAACTGGTAGGGCCCGAAATCATAATCGCTGAAGCTTGCCCCCAGCAGCACCCGGTGGGTGACGCCGAACAGCTCGACCCGGGCGCGCAGCTCGGCGAGCGCGGTCAGGTCCTGCTGCCGGTCCTCGCCGCGGCTCGCGCTCCGGTTGAGGAACAGCCCGTCGGCCGAGACGGGATTCGAGAAATCCGGCCGCGTGCCGAAATAGTCCTGCGACGCCTTGTTGTAGAACAGCCCTCCGCGCAGCGAGGCGTCGGCGGCGACGGCCCATTCCGCCTCGACTCGCCCGCCCCAGCTGTCCTGCGTCCCGCGCGAGAAGCGCTCGCCCGGCTTGAAGTTGCGCGGCAACGCCAGCACCTCGGGCGTCGGGTAGAGCCCGTCGCCGTCGCGCCCCGCCGTCTTGCCGTCGAACACATAGGCCTCGGCGAGCAGCGACAGGCTGTCGGTCAGCTGCAGCGTCCCGACCGCGCTGCCGAAGCGATAGGATTTGGGACGGAAGGCCTGCAGCAATCCTTCCTCGCCGATCGCGCCGGTCACGCGCAGGCCCGAGCGACCGCCTTCGCCGGCCAGGTTGGCGTCGAGCGTCGCGCGGCGCAGGCCGATGCTGCCGACCTGTACGCCGGCATCGACGAAGCTGTCCCGCGCCGGCGTCTTGGTCACGTAGTTGACGACGCCGCCCAGCGCGAACGAGCTGCCGTAGAGCACCGAAGCCGGGCCCTTCAGGAACTCGACCCGGGCGATGTTGATCGGGTCGCGCGCGGTCACGAAGCCGAACTCGCGATAGCCGTTCAGCGTGCTTGCCGCGCCGTCGGTGCGAAACCCGCGGATCACGTAGCTGGTCGTGAAGGGATAGCCATAGCCCGACTGGCGCTGCACGCCCGCGACGGTGTCGCCGGCGGCGTTCAGGTTGGTGATGCCGCGATCGGCGAGAAGCTGATCGGTGACGATCGAGACCGAAACCGGTGTTTCGATCGGGCGCGCGTCGAGGCGAAGCGCCGTCGCGGACACGTCGACGGCATAGCCCTGGCTGCGCTCGCCGGTCACCACGACCGTGCGGACGGCTTCGTCCTGCGAATCGTCCGGACCGTCCTCGGCCCAGGCCGGATTGGCAGAACCAACTGAAATCATGGCCAAAGCGATCAACGAGACACGGCGGTCGAGCATTCAATTTCTCGCGAATGATTATCAACTGCAGATGCAGCTATTCTAGTTGCGAACCATTCGCAAGACGGCGTCCGTTGCGGACCCGGACTGATCCTGCGTCGCGGCTTGCGCGAGGGCACGCGATGTCGGACGCTCGGACGATGCGGATCGGTGCCTGGAGCATGTTGCTGCTGGTCCTGGAGGTGCAGCTTCTCGTGCTTGCCGCGATGCTGGCCGCCCAGCGATCGCGCGCGTCGGCGATGCTCGCGCTCGTGCTGGTCGTGATCGCCGGGCTGCTGACGCCGTTCGCGATCGGCTATGCGGGCGCTTACGACGCCTGGCCCTGGCTGAGCTTCGCGCCCTTCGCCGTGCCGCTCGCGCTTGGCCCCGCGCTCTACGCCTATGCCGTCGCGCTCACGCGCGGCCACCGCATCGGGCGCATGCACTGGGCAGCGCCCGTGGTCCAGTTCGCGCTCCAGGCGGCGATCTTTCCATGGCCGGTGGCGGACAAGACCCGCTTCGACGCCGCCATCTACGAGCCGTTCCTCGCGCCCTTGATCGCGGCCGCCGTGCTCGCCTCGATGGCCGGCTATGGCTGGGCGAGCGCCCGCGCGCTGGCCCGCTATCGCGACTGGCTGCGCGCCCGCCGCCGCAGCCTTGCCCCGGTGCGCCGCGTCGCGCTGCCGGTGGTCGCCCTGTGCGGGCTGCTGGCGGCGCGCGCGGGCTATGAGCTGTGGGACCGGCTGGCGGCGCCAGTCAGCTATTTCGACCTGTTCGCCTATTATGTCGCGCTCGGCGTCGCCGGGCTGGCGATCGGGCTGGACGGCTGGCGCGGCGGCCGGGTCACCGTGATCGCGGGCGACGACCCGGATTGGGCCGCGCTCGGCCGCGACTGGATCGCCCGGATGGAAGAGTCAGGCTGGTGGCGCGAGGAGACGCTCGACGTGCCGGCGCTCGCGCGGCGGCTTGCGACGAACACCACCCGCGTGTCGCGCGCGCTCAACGCGGCGGAAGGCAGCTTCAGCGAAGTGGTGGGGCGAATCCGCGCCGAGGCCGTCGCGGGGCGGCTCGACCAGGGCGCGGCAGACGACCTGCTCGACCTCGCCATCGACGCGGGCTTCGGCTCCAAGGCCAGCTTCAACCGGGCGTTCCGCGCGCGCTTCGGCACGACCCCGAGCGCCTATCGCGCGCGGCTCAGATCGTCCGCAATCGCCGACGCGCGCTGATCTGCGACGCAGGCACGCCGCCGGACGGGCAGGGACGGGGCGAAGGAGATCGCCCATGGACCTGTCCCGTCGCGCCGTCGTCACCGGCGCCGCCGGAATCTTCGCCGGCCTCGCCACGACCGGCCGGGCCGCTCCGCCCGCCGCGCTTCCCGACCGGCTCGCGCCGCGCGCCATGGTGGCCGACCTCGAGATCGTCCGCCGCGCCTATGCGCTGCTGCATCCCGGCCTCGCCCGCTATCTGGGTCCGGGCGCGTTCGACGCGCTCGTCGACCGGGCGATCGGCTGGGCCGGGCGCGACAGGTCTCCGGCGGACTTCTATCTCGCGCTCGCCCGGCTGACCGCGGCGGTGCGGTGCGGCCACACCCACGCCAATCCCGCCAACCAGCGCCGGGTCGTGCAGCAGGATCTGCTCGGCCGGCGCGACCGGCTGCCCGTCTGCACCGCCTGGATCGACGGCAGCCTCGCGGTCACCGACGGGCTCGAGAGCGGAATCGCGCCAGGCACGCGCATCGACGCGGTGGACGGGGTGTCGATGGACCGGCTCCGCCGCGCGATGCTCCCGCTGAGCCGCGCCGACGGCAGCAACGACGCGAAGCGCCTGGCGCAGCTCGAACTGCGACCGGGCGACCGCTTTGCCGCGTTCGACGTGCTGCGGCCGCTGCTGTTCGGGCGCGGCGCGGACGACATGGTCATGCTCGCCATCACCGACGCGTCGGGGCGGCAGCGGGTGTTGCGCCTGCCGACCCTCGCCGAGGGCAGGCGCGGCACCCCGGCGTCCGGCGACCCGCAACATGGCTGGCGCTTCACGATCGACGGCGACGGGATCGGCCGCCTGACCATGCCCGACTGGGCGTTGTATGACAGCCTCTGGGACTGGCGAGGCTTCCTCGACGCGAGCGTCGACGCGCTCGTCGCCGCCGATGCGCGCGGCCTCGTCGTCGACCTGCGCGACAATGAAGGCGGGATCGACTGTGGCGACGTGCTGCTCGCGCGGCTCGTCGCGCGGCCGGTCGAGGACGCCGTCACGCGCAGGCTGGTCCGCTTCCGCGAGACCCCGGCCGATCTTCGCCCGGTGCTCGACACCTGGGACCCGTCCTTCCACACGCTTGGGCGGGATGCGGTGCCGGTCGCGGATGCGCCCGGCTTCCTCGCGCTCGGCGAGGCGACTCCGCGCCGGATCGAGCCGCGGGGGCGCCGCTTCACCGGGCCGGTCGCGGTGCTGGTCGGCGCGACCTGCTCGTCGGCCACCTTCCACTTCGCCCAGCTCGTCCGCCGGTGCGGGGCGGCGACCCTGGTTGGGATGCCCACGGGCGGCAATCGACGCGGGATCAACGGCGGCTGCTATTTCTTCGTCCGCCTGCCGGAGACCGGGTTCGAGGTCGATCTGCCGCTGGTCGGCTATTTCCCTCTGACGCCGCAGCCCGACGCCGGGCTGGTTCCCGAGATCCTCGTCCGACCGCGGCTCGACGACCTGCGGCGCGGTCGGGACCGCGCGCTCGCCGTCGCCCGGGCGGGCATGGGCCGGGCCTGAGGCGCAACGCCTTTCCTTCAGCAAAGGGCATGGCTAGGCTCGCGCGACAATGGACAGTCAGAGACGGTGACGGCGCTGCTCGCCTCGGTCGAGCTAGGAGGGACCAAGTCGATCGTCGCCTGCGCGCACGATCCGGCGCACCTGCTCGAACGCGTGCAAATGCCGACGAAGGACCCGGACACGGTGCTCGCGCAGATCGCGGACGCGCTGCGCACGATGGCCGACGCGCACGGCCCGATCGCAGCGCTCGGCGTCGCGAGCTTCGGCCCGATCGACATCGCCCAGGGCCGGATGCACGCGACGCCCAAGCCGGGCTGGAGCGGGATCGACATTGCCGGGCGGCTGGGTGCGGCGCTGGCGTGCCCGATCGCGATCGACACCGACGTCAATGCCGCGGCCGTCGCCGAGGCCCGGCTCGGCGCGGGGCAGGGGTCGCGCAACCTCGCCTATGTGACGGTCGGCACGGGGATCGGCGTCGGGCTGCTGCTCGACGGCGCGCCGCGCCACGGGCTGCTCCACCCCGAGGCCGGCCATCTCCGCCTGCGCCGCCATCCGGACGACGGCTTCCCCGGCGCCTGCCCCTTTCACGGGGACTGTCTGGAAGGACTGGCCGCCGGCCCCGCCATCGCCGCGCGGCTGGGTGCGCCGCTCGACAGCTTCGGCGCGGATCATCCGTTCCGGGACATACTGGTGGACTATCTCGCCCAGCTCGCAAGCGCATTGCTGCTGGTGGCGAGCGTCGACCGGGTGGTCATCGGCGGCGGGGTGCTGCGCAGGCTGCCCCTTCACGCGCGCATCGAGGCGCGCACGCGCGAGCAGCTTGCCGGCTATCTCGGCCCGGTCGACGCGCTCGGCCGGTTCGTGGTGCCGCCCGCGCTCGAGGATGCGGGACTGGTCGGCGGGCTGCTGATGGCGGGGGCTCTCCGAGCCTAGAACTCCGTTCGTTTCGAGCGCAGTCGAGAAACGACCGCTCCGGAGCACGCGCTTCTCGACTGCGCTCGAAGCGAACGGGGCCCGTGAGCGCCCACCCCCAGCCCCTCCCGCGAGCGGAAGGGCGTTACTCCCAGGCGAATTTGAAATTGCCCTCGCGCGGATCGACCCCCGCCAGCATCATGCCCTGGCCGCGCGACTTGTGCTGGTCGGTCAGCGGCTCGTCCTCGGGGTCGCGGACCTGGACGAGCCAGGTGGTGCGCGCCTCGTCCGACACGTTCAGCCCCGAGCCGTGGACGGTCAGGAAGTTGAACACCAGCAGGTCGCCCGCACGGGCCTCGATCGGGGTCGCGCCCGCCAGCGGGAACTCCGCCTCGTCGACATGCCGGTCCGGCCCGATCGCGGGCAGCGGGCCGCGCTTGTGCGAGCCGGGATAGACGCGCACGCAGCCCTTCGCGTCCGGCGCGTCGTCCAGATGCAGGATCGCCGCCGTCATGCTCGTCCCGCGGTGCGGGAAATAGCCGTAATCCTGGTGCATCGGGAAGGGCGAGCCCTTTTCCGGCGGCTTGATGAACATCTTGTTGTGGTGAAGCTGGACATTCGGCCCGATCAGCGCGGTGAACACGTCCACCAGCCGCGGGTCGGTCAGCAGCCGGGTGAACGCGGCCGAACGGAACTGCACGTCATGCGAATGCTCGAGCAGCGTGTCGCCCCCGGCGACGCTTGCCCAGGTCGCGTTGGTCGGGCCCTGTCGCGCCGCGATCGCATGGACTTCGGCGCGAAGCACCGCCGCCTCGTCGGGCGAGAGCAGTCCGCGGACGAGCAGATAGCCGTTCTCGGCATAGACGGCGCGCTGCTCGGCCGAGAGCGTCACCGACTCTGCGCTCCCGCCCAGGCGAGCCAGATCGCCGCCGTCCAGGAGAAATCATCGCCGCCGCTCGCGCTGCCGTCGATCGGGCTATAGGCCTCGTAGAAGCCGTTCTGCGTCATCAGCGCGGCGGTGTCGCGACGCATGCGGTCGGCCTGCGCGTCATAGCCGCATTCGGCCAGCCCGGTGCCGATCATGAAGTTGACCACCGCCCAGACCGGCCCGCGCCAGTAGCGGACCATCTGGAAGCCCGGATCGTCGGGATCGAGGCTGGGCATCAGATAGGGCACCTTGGCACCGATCCGCTCGAAATGGGTCAGCATCGCCGCGTCCTTGGCCGGATCGGCGAGACCGGCGTAGAAGCTCAGGAACGACGCGCTCGTGACGACGCCCGAAAAGCGCCCGGTCAGCCGGTCGCGCGACCCCCAGCAATGCTTCTGCTCGTCCCACAGCCACTCGATGCCGCGCTCGGCGCGCGCGATGATCGCGTCCAGCTCGTCCGCCTCGGCGTGGCGCCCGAGCGCCTCGGCGAGTGCGCGCAGGTCGCGATTGGCGCGGAGCAGGATCATCGACATGCCGACATCGGCGACCTGGAAGGGATTGGTGCGCGCGATCTCGCCTTGGTCCCAGCCCTTGGCGCGACCGAACTGCACCAGCGCGAGGTAGCGATCATATTCCAGCTTGGTCGGCCGCATCTTGGCATCGAGGTGGCTGGTGTCGCGGCGGACATAGTCGCCGACCCGGCTGACGTCGATCGGCTCGCCCGGCGCATCCCATTCGGGCGAGTTGTCGCGCCCGGTCTCCCACGGGTGGGTGGCGATCACGACCCCGTGCCCGTCGGGATCGCGCACGTCGCGGAACCAGCGGTGCCAGGCGAGCAGCTTCGGGAACAGCGCTTCCAGCCGCGGGCGGAAGCGATCGGCCTCGCCGCGGGCCTGCGCGCTGTCCCACAGGGCCCGCACCGTGGTTGCCGCGACGGGCGGCTGGGTGATGCCCGACGTGACCGGGTCATGGCCGGTGTCCCAGACGGACGGCCCGGGGAAATAGCCCGCATCGTCCTGCCAGAAGACGATGTGGGGAAGGAAGCCGCCATCCCACTGGGCGCGGAACAGCGTCTCGATCTCGCGCCACGCCCGGTCGGGATCGAAGGCGTCGAAGCCGCGCGCGACGAAGGCGGAATCCCAGTTCCACTGGAACGGGTATACGCGTCCGTTGGGCACGGTGTAGCCGCCGCGGTCATTGCCCGTCAGGATTGACCGGGCGGAAGCATCCAGATCCATCTTGCCTCGACGTCTTTGTCAAAAAAGCAGGACGCGGACGTGCGAGCGCCCGCGTCCCAAGGGGAGGTCAGAAGTTGAAGGTGACGCGCGCGGTGATGCGCCGCGGCAGCACCGGGCGGCCGACGAAGAAGGCGCCGCCGGTGGTCTGGTTGATGTCCTGGCGCGGCGATCCCTCGGTCACCGCGGTCGACTCGAACAGGTTGAAGACGTTCACGCCGACCCGCACCTTGCGGTCGCCGCCAAGGTCGATCTTGTAGCCCGCGTCGAGCTGGACGATGTTCCAGCCGTCGAGCTCGATCGCATTGTTCGCGGCGGTGAAGTTGTCGCCGGTATGGTAAGTGAACACCGACGCGTCGAGCGCGCCGTCGTCATAATAAAGCCCGGCATTGTAAAGCAATTCGGGCTGGCGCTCGAGGTCGTTGGTCCGGAATGCCGGCGTCGTGTCGAACGACGTGTATTCGGCGTCTTGGATGGTCAGGTTGCCCGAGAAGCGCAGGTAGCGCACCAGCTCGATATTGGCAGTGAACTCGAGGCCGTAGGAGCGCGTCGAAACGAGGTTCACCCGCTCCGTGAAGCCGCCCAGGCCGTCGTTCACGAACAGCACCTGCCGGCGATTGTCGAGCTTGGTGTAGAAGAACGCGGCCGACAGGTCGAATGGCCCGTCGCTGTATTTGGCGCCCATCTCGACCTGCTTGATGATCTCGGCCTCGAAGCTCTGCGGCTGGAAGAGCGAGTTGAACGTGACCGAGCGGACCTCGGGGAAGAAATAGCCGCGCGACCCGTTGGCATAGAGGTTGAGCTCGGGCGTCACCTTGAACAGCACGCCCGCCGCGACGGCCCATTCGGTCGAGTCGACCTTGCCCGTCGTGAACAGGTTGTTGCCCCACACGACGTCGCGCAGCGCGCCCGACAGGTTGGCGGTGGTCGAGTCGGTGACGAAGGTCGAGGTGCGCTCGCGGCTGATGTCGCCCTTGAAGTGCTCGATGCGCGCGCCGATGTCGAAGACGACATTCTCGCCTTCCATCTGGTCGGCGATATAGGCGGCGTAGCGCTCCACCTTGTGGCGATTGTTGACGTAGCCGGCGCCCGCGTTGAGCAGGCCGTTGCGCGACACGATCGTCTGCGCACCCGTAATCGGGTTCGTGACGGTGAGGTTCACCAGCCGCGGCCGGTTGTTGAACTCGGCAAGGAAGGTGGTGGTGACGTTCACGTCTTCCGCGTCGGCATTGGCGTAAAAGCCGCCGAGCGTGAAATTGTGCGCGACCCGCCCGGTCTGCACCTTCTTGGTGATGTTGAGTTCCGCGCTCACATCGTCGACGTCGCGGTCGCGATCGGTGAAGCGGTTGGCGAACAGCAGCGATCCCGCCGGCACCGCGCCGGCGCCGACAAAGCCGAAGCTCGCATTGGCGAGCGTGCCCAGGTTGCGGTTGGCGAGGAAGCTCTGCAGCGTTTCCGGCACGTTGATCAGGCCGTCGCCGTCCGACCAAAGGCCGAACTTGTGGTCGTACTTCGAGTATTTGAACCGGCCGTTGATGCCCCAGTCGCTCTCGAACGTCTTCGCGAACGACAGCGCAATCTGGCCGCCCTTGGTCATCACGCCTTCGTTGATGTCGCTCGTGAACGGGCCGTCGGGCGTGTTGAAGCCGAGCAGGCCGGTGTCGAACCGGTTCTGCACCGAGTTGACCAGCTTGCCGTCATTACCCGGCGCGCGCTTGCGGGTCTGGCCATTGAGCGGGATCGGCAGGAAGAACTGCACCTGGTCGTCGATGAACTGGCCGGACAGCGTGACATGGCCCGAACCGTCGCCCCATTCGTGGCGCAGATTGCCGCGGATCTGATAGCCCTTGGTCTTGAGGTTCGTCTTGATCGTGCCTTCGTCGTACCGGTAGAAACCCGAGAGCGAATAGAAGGTGTTGGGCCCGATCGGGCCGCTGACCGCAAGGTCGCCGCGGACACGGCCGCGCTCGGCCGCCTCGATCTGCGCGACGCCGCCGAAGTCCGCCGTGCCCTGCTTGCTGATGAAGTTGATCAGGCCGGCGACCGAGCCGGGCCCGAACAGGTTGGAGACGCCGCCGCGCACGAACTCCAGCCTGTCGATGCCCAGGTCGTTGCGGTAATAGACGTCGAACGCCGACGAGTTCAGGCCGAAGGTGCTGAGGACGGGGATGCCGTCGTACATCAGCGGGGTGAACTGGTACTGGCCGCCCGAGGGCAGGCCGCGCACGAACACATTGGCCGCGACTTCGCCGCCGCCGCCATCGGCCTTGATCGTCGGAATGGTGTTCAGGATGTCGGCATTGCCGGCCGACTGGGTGCGCGCGATCGTGCCTTCGTCCAGCGACTGCACCGACAGCGGCGTGTCGAACGCGGCGCGGGCGACGCTGGTGCCGGTCACGATGATATCCGACTGGTCGGCGCTGCTCGCAGGCCCCTCGGCAGTCGCGTTGGCGCCGGCCGGCGGGCTCTGCTGGTCCTGGGCGAAAGCCGCCGCGGGAACGAGGACCGACGCCAGCAACGCCGCGCGAATGAATCGATCGTAACGGATTGTCATGATCCAAGCCCCTCCTGTGGTTGGTCGGTCCGGCGCTTGCACGCGCTCAGCCCACCTTGCCCGCAGGGTCCCGCGTCCGCCGCTTGAACGAAAGCCTGAGATGCAGCAACGATCTGTTGCCGCAGATGCAACGATGAAGGAGGGGTGGCGATGCTCGACCTGGGCGACCTGATGGTGTTCACGAAGGTGGTCGAGACCGAAAGCCTGACCAAGGCCGGCCGCGTTCTCGGCCTTCCGAAGTCGACGGTCAGCCGGCGCATGAGCCGGCTCGAGGACCATCTCGGCATCCAGCTCCTCCATCGCAGCACCCGGGCCGTCACCGTCACCGAGGATGGCGCGCTGTTCTTCGAATATTGCCTGCGCTCGATCGGCGTGCTGCGCGACGGCGAGCGGGCTTTGCAAAGCCGCGCGCGCCACCCGCAGGGCGTGGTCCGCATCGCCATCCCCTATGTGCTCGGCCAGGAACTGGTCTGCCCGGTCCTGCCCGAGTTCATGGACCTCTATCCCGACGTCCGGCTGGTCAGCGTGCTCACCGACGACGCGGTCGGCCTGTTGCGCAACGGCTTCGACGTCGCGCTCGCGATCGGGCCGCTCGCCGATTCCGGGCTCGTCGCGATCAAGCTCGGGACCACCGGCTGCGGCGCGTTCGGCGCGCCCGAATATTTCGAGCGCCATGGCGCGCCGCAGAACCATGTCGAGCTGCCGCGCTTCGACCTGCTCGCCAATGGCACGCTCGACCGGCGCCACGTCTGGACACTCCACCGCGACCATGAGGAAGTGAGCGTCGAGTTCACCGGCAAGCTGGTCTGCAACGACCTGCTGTTCCTGCGCGACGCCGCGCTCGCCGGGCTCGGCATCGCCAACCTTCCCGCCTTTCTGTGCAAGCGCGAGCTGGCCGAAGGACGCCTGGTCGAGGTGCTGCCGGGCTGGCAGACGTCGGACATGAGCTTCTTCGCGCTGTTCGCCGATCCGAAAGCGGTGCCGGTCCGCGTGCGAACGCTGATCGATTTCCTGGTCGAGAAACTCCGCCCGACATTGTCATGGGAATTCCACTAGGTTCCGCATTCCGCAACGATCGGTTGCGAAAATCGGCCCTTTGCGCGGCGGGTCGGTACGTCCAGCTTGGCCCGACCGGCCGTGAAGAGCCGGCGTCAACTTGGAGGAGGGGGCGATCGCGTCGTCCGGCACCCGGCTAGAAAGCGCTGCGCACCAGCCCGCGGCCGTGCTTCGCGCGCTGTTCGACGAGGCGGTCCAGGCGGTCTCGGCCGACGCGGCGATGTCGCGTGACATGCCGCTCGCCCCGCACGGCCGGCTCGTCGTCTTCGCGATCGGCAAGGCGGCCGCCGAGATGATGCGCGTCGCCCGCGAGCGCGCCCGTCGCCCGATCGAGGGCCTGATCGTCACGCGCCACGGCCATGCGCCGCCGGGGCTCGACTGGCCCGATGTCGAACTGATCGAGGCCGGCCATCCCTATCCGGACGAGCACAGCCTGCGCGCCGCCGACCGCGCGCTCGAGCTTGCCCGCTCGCTGCGCGCCGGCGATCACCTGTTGCTGCTGCTGTCGGGCGGCGGGTCGGCGCTGCTCGCCGCGCCGGCCGAGGGGCTGACCCTCGCCGACAAGCAGAGCGTCACCAAGCGGCTGCTGCGCTCGGGCGCGACGATCTCGGAGATCAATTGCGTCCGCAAGCATCTGTCGCGGATCAAGGGCGGCCGGCTCGCCGTCGCCGCCAGCTCGGCGCAGGTGACGACCTGGATCATCTCGGACGTGCCCGGCGACGATCCCTCCTTCGTGTCGTCGGGACCGACCGTCGCCGACCTGACGACGCTCCAGATGGCGCGCGAGATCGTTGCCAAATACCGGATCGATCCGCCCCGGTCCGTCCTGCGCGCGCTGGCCGACCCCGCGAACGAGACGCCCGCCGCCGACAGCCTGGGCCTGGCGGGCGGCGACGTCCGCGTGATCGGCCGCGCGCGCGACGCGCTCGCCGCCGCCGCTGCGTCCGCGGCCGCGCGCGGCTATGCCGTCTCGTCGCTCGGCGACCAGCTGCAGGCCGAGGCGCGGCATCTGGGCGCCAGCCACGCCGCGCTGGCGCGGCGGCTCGCGGCCGACGGCAGGCCGCGGCTGATCCTGTCCGGCGGCGAGACGACGGTCACGGTCGTGAACGCAAAGGGCAGGGGCGGCCGCAACATGGAATATGCGCTGGGCCTCGCGATCGCGCTCAACGGCGCGCCGGGCATCTGGGCGCTCGCCTGCGACACCGACGGCATCGACGGCACCGAGGACGCGGCGGGCGCGATCGTGGGACCCGACACGCTCGCGCGGGCCGAGGCGCTCGGGCTCGATGCCGCGCGCCATCTGGCGGAGAACAACGCCTATCTGTTTTTCAAGGCGCTCGGCGACCTCGTCGTGACCGGGCCGACCGGGACCAACGTCAATGATTTCCGCGCGGTGCTGATCGAGGGCCGGGCATGACGCCGGGCCCGCGCTATCCGTGGCTGCTGATCGGCCTGCTCTGGATGGTCGCCTTCCTGAACGCGGCCGACCGCTCGATCCTGTTCACGGTGATGCCGCAGCTGAAGTCCGAGTTCGGGCTGACCGCCACCCAGCTCGCGCTGCTGAACTCGGTCTTCTTCTGGATCTATGCGGGCGCGGCCTTCCTGACGGGCAGCCTCGGCGATCGGGTGCGCCGGTCACGCGTGATCATCTACGGCCTGCTGTTCTGGAGCGCCGCGACCGGGATCGTCTCGCTGTCGACCGGCTTCGCGATGCTGCTCGCGCTGCGTGGCCTGGTCGCCCTCGGCGAGGCGACCTACTACCCGACCGCGACCGCGCTGATCAGCGACTGGCACCGGCCGGCGATGCGCGGGCGCGCGCTGTCGCTGCACCAGACCGCGGTGTTCGCGGGCGCGGGCATGGGCGCGCTGGCGGCCGGCTATATGGCCGACGCGCTCGGCTGGCAGGCGCCTTTCCTCGTGTTCGGCGCGATCGGCTTCCTCGTCGTCGCCATTCTGTTCGTCTTGCTCCGCGACGCGCCGCCGCGCGCCGCGCCGGCCGATGCGCCCGCCGCGGCCCCGCTCCGCACCGTGCTCGGCGTGCCGGCCGCGTTGATGCTCTGCGTCGTCTTCTTCCTGGCGACCGGCGCCTCGACCGGGGTCACCGTCTGGGCGCCGAGCTTCGTCCACGACGTGCTCGGCCTCAACCTCGGCGGGTCGGCGCTGGTCGGCGCCGCGACGATCCAGATCGCCGGCTTCCTGACCGTGCCGTTCAGCGGCCTGCTCGGCGATTATCTCGCCCGCCGCACGCCGGTCGGTCGCTTCTACACGCTCGCGATCGGGCTTGCCGCCGCCGCCGTGCTGCTGGTGCCGCTGCTCTGGGCGACGACGGCGGGGATGGTCGGGCTCGTCCTGCTGCTGACCTCGATCGGCAAGGGGCTGTTCGACGGGTGCATCTATGCCGCGATGCACGACGTGGTGCCGCCGCACGCGCGCGCGACCGCCGTCGGCCTGATGACGATGATCGGCTTCTTCGGCGCCGGCCTCGCTCCGCTCCTGATCGCGTGGATGAGCGGCAGCTTCGGCCTGGCCGCGGGCATGGTGTCGATGGCCGGCGCCTATGTGGTCGCCGTCGTCCTGATCCTGTCGATGACGAAGGCGATCCGCCGCAATGTCCTCGCCAACGAGAAATTCGCCCATCTATGACGCCGTCCGCCCTCGTCCTCACCGCACCCCGCGCGCTCGCCTTCGAGCCGATCGCGTGCCCGTCGCCCGGGCCCGACGAAGTGCTGATCCGCACCCTTTATTCGGGGATCAGCGCCGGGACCGAGCTGTCGCAATATCGCGGCACCAACCCGTTCATGCACCGCCGCTTCGACGAGCGGACCCGCCTGTTCCAGCCCGACGAGAGCCCGAGCTGGCCCTATCCGGTGCGCAACCTCGGCTATGAGGAAGTCGGCGAGATCGTCGAGAGCGGCTGCGCGGACCTGCCCGTCGGCGCGCGCGTGTTCGGGACGTGGAACCACCGCACCCACTATGTCGCCACCGCCGACTATGCCCGCGCACGGCTGATGCCCGAAGGCGCCGACCCGCGCATCGGCATCTTCAGCCACATCGGCGCGGTCGCGCTCAACGGCGTCCACGACGCGAACATCCGGATCGGCGACGTGGTCGCGGTGTTCGGCCTGGGCGTGCCCGGGCAGATCGTCGTCCAGGCCGCGCGGCGGTCGGGCGCGCGCGTGATCGCGATCGACCTCGATCCCGTGCGCCGCGAGGTCGCGCTGCGCTCGGGCGCCGAGCTGGCGTTGCCGCCCGAAGGCGCGGCGGACCAGATCAAGGCGATGACCGACGGTCGCGGCGCCGACAGCTGCATCGAAGTGAGCGGCGCGCCCGCCGCGCTCGGCGAGGCGATCCGCGCGGTCGCCTATGCCTCGCGTGTGGTGGCGATGGGCTTCTTCCAGGGCGAGCTGGCGGGCGTGCGGCTGGGCGAGGAGTTCCACCACAATCGCGTGCAGCTGATCTGCTCGCAAATCTCCGGCGTTGCGCCCGAGGCGAGCCATCGCTGGTCGAAGCCGCGGCTGTGGCGGACCGCGGTCGAGCTGCAGCATGCCGGCGTGCTCGACCTGTTGCCGCTGATCACGCACGAGGCCCGCTTCGCCGACGCGCCCGCGATGTTCGACCGGCTCGACCGCGGCGAGCCCGGGCTGCTCCAGGCGGTGCTGAGGTTCGACGCATGAGCCGGCTCCGGGTCGGCATCCTCGGCAATGGCGGCATTGCCGGCCGCCATGCCGGCGCGGTCGCGCGGCTGGCCGACGAGATGGAGCTGGTCGCGGTCTGCGGGCGCGATCCCGCACGCGTCCGCGCGTTCACCGACACGCATGGCGGGCGGCCCTTCACCCGGATCGACGAGATGCTCGACCATCGCATCGACGTGATGATCGACACCGCGCCGCCCTTCTCGCGCGCCGGCGAGAGCATCGCCGCGGCGCGCGCCGGCGTGCATCTGCTGGTCGAAAAGCCAATCGCGCTCACCGCGACGGACGCGGATGCGCTCGTCGCGGCTGCTGCCTCCGTCACTGCCGCGGTCGGCTTCATGTACCGGCATGGCGGCGCGGTCGCGCGCTGGCGCGCCGCCGACACCGGGCCGGTCGGGCTGATGGCGGGCGCCTATCACTGCAATGCGCTCCACGCCCCCTGGTGGCGCGTCGAGGCGGAGTCCGGCGGGCAGGTGCTCGAGCAGCTCATCCACGTGATCGACCTCGTCCGCCTGTTCATGGGCGAGCCCGACAGCGTCTACGCGCGCCGCGCCAACCTCTTCCACCGCGCGACGCCCGGCTATGACGTCGAGGACGTGTCGGCGATCGTGTTCGGGTTCGACGACGGCCGGATCGCGACGCTCCACGCGAGCAACATCGCCGTGCCGGGCCGGTGGGAGAAAAGCTGGTCGCTGTTCGCCGAGCGTGCGACCGCGCACTTCACCGACTGGAACACGGCGCGCTTCACCCGCACCGCGCCCGAGGTGGCCGAGCAAGCCTGGGCCGATCAGGTCGACCCCTTCGTCGCGCAGCTCGCCGACCTCGCCGCCGCGATCCGCGACCGCCGCCCGCCGCACGTTCCGCTCGGCGAAGGCGCCGCGTCGCTGCGGCTGGCGCTCGGCGCCGTGCGCGCCGCCGCTGCGGGCCGCGAGCTGAGGCTGGCGGATGCCGGCTGACGTGGACGGCTTCGCGCTCGGCGGCGTGCGCCTCGCCGGGGTCGTGCCGCTGCTCGACGGCGCCCCGACCGACCGGCCCGCGCGCATCGAGACGCGCCGCGACGAGGCCGGCCGGCTGCGCATCAGCGTGCGCGTCGAGGGCCTCGATCCCGCCCGGCCGGTCGACAGCGTCGGGCTGCGCTTCGAGGCGGTCGCGGGGGTCGCCCGCTACCTCCGGCACGGCTATCAGAGCTGGGACGGCAGCTTCTTCGTCGAACCCGGCACGCCAGCGGGCGACGGCCCCCCGCTGAAAAGCCCGGCGCTCGGCTATGCGGCGACGGCCTTCGTGCCCGCGACCGGCGGCGGCGTGGTGGTTCTCGGCTTCACGCGCCACGACCGTTTCCAGTCGCGGTTCCGCTTTGAGGGCACGTCGGACGCGCCCATCATCTCGGTCGAGACCCTGCGCGACCGCGTCCCCCATGACGGCGCGGTCGCGTCGGAGGAACTCGTCCTGTTCGCGCACGACGCGGTCGAGCCCGGCCTCGCCGAATGGGCGCGCATCGTGGCCGAAGAGAGCCCGATCCCGCCGCGCGTCCCGGCGCGCCGCATCACCGGCTGGTGCAGCTGGTACAACCTCTACGCCGCGATCGACGCGGCCAGCATCCGCGAGCATTTGGCCGCCGCCGCCGACTTTCGCGACCGCCACGCCGTGCCGCTCGAAATCTTCCAGATCGACGACGGGTTCACGCCCGAAATGGGCGACTGGATGGACGTGAAGCCGCAATTCCCCGACGGCATGGCGCCGCTGCTCGCCGAGGTGCGCGCGGCGGGCTTTCTGCCCGGGCTCTGGATCGCGCCCTTCATGGTCGGCAACCGCAGCCGGTTGTTCGCCGCCCATCCCGACTGGGTGGTCCGCGACCGCGCGACCGGCGGCCCGCTCGTCCAGATGCGCTTCTACGGCGAGTTCCGCTGGCACAAGAGAAGCGAGGAATATTACATCCTCGACGTCACCCACCCCGAGGCCGAGGCCTATATCCGGCGCGTGTTCCGGACCTGGGTCAAGGACTGGGGCGCGGCCTATCTCAAAACCGACTTCATGCTGTTCGGCGCGGAGCACGGCCCCGATCGCGCCGCATGGCACATCCCCGGGCTCAGCCGCATCCAGGTCTGGCGGCGGATGGCGGCGCTGATCCGCGACGAGATCGGCGACACGCTGTGGCTCGGCTGCGGCTGCCCGCTCTGGGCGTCGGTCGGCTATGTCGACGCGATCCGCATCGGCCGAGACGTGGGCGTGACCTGGACCGGCGAATATTCCGCCGAAAGCCTGCTGCGCGACCAGGTGACCCGCAACCACGCGGCCGGCATATTGTGGCAGGCCGACCCCGATTGCGTGCTGCTGCGCGATCGCTTCCACGAACTGAGCGACGAGCAGGTCACTCTGCTCGCCCGCTTCGCTGCCTATGCCGGCGGCGTGCTGATGACGAGCGACAAGCTCGACGAACTCGCGCCCGCGCGCGCGCAGTTGTTCGCCGAACTGCTGCGCGGGTCTGTCACGGGCTGCCGCTATCCGAGCCTCGGCCACGAGGCGCGGCCGCTTGTCCAGCAGGTCGTGCGTGCCGACGGCACCGTCTTCTCCCACGCGCTGAACCTCACCGCCGACCCGCTCGACGAGCTGCCGCCCTTCGGGTCGCGGGTGCGCCCGTGACGCGCCTCGACCGCGTCGATCCCGAGCTGCGGCCGATGCTCGCGCTCGCGCCCACTTACAACCTCACGGCCGAGCGCCTGCCGGCCCTGCGCGCGCGCGAGACGGCGCTGCCGCTGCCCGAGGTGGTGCCGAACGACGTCGTCCGGCGCGACCTCGCGGTTCCCGGCCCCCGTGGCGCGCCGGACATCGGCCTCGTCATCTACACGCCGCCGGGACCCGGTCCGTTCGCCTGCATCTACCACGTCCATGGCGGCGGCTACGTCACCGGCTCCGCCGGCATCCTCGAGTTCATGCATCGCCCGCTGGCGCAGGAGCTCGGCTGCGTCATCGTGTCGGTCGACTATCGGCTCGCGCCCGAGACACGCTTCCCGGGCGCGATCGAGGATTGCTATGCCGGGCTCGCCTGGGTGACCGCGAACGCCGCCGCGCTCGGCGTCGACCCGGCCCGCATCGGGGTGATGGGCGAAAGCGCGGGCGGCGGGCTCGCCGCGGCATTGTCGCTGCTCGTTCGCGACCGCATCGGAGCCGCGCCCGCCTTCCAGTGCCTCACCTATCCGATGCTCGATGATCGCACCTGCGTCGAAGACCGCGGCCCGCATGCCGGCGCGTTCCTCTGGACGCCCGCCAGCAACCATTTCGGCTGGACGGCGCTACTCGGCACGGCGACCGGCGGCCCGGACGTGTCGCCCTACGCCGCGGCGGCGCGGGCCGAGACGCTTGCCGGCCTGCCGCCCACCTTCCTGATGGTCGGCGGGCTCGACCTGTTCGTGCGGGAAAATCTCGACTTCGCCGCCCGGCTGGTCGCCGCCGGCGTGCCGACCGAGTTGCACGTCTATCCCGGCGCCTTCCACGCGTTCGACGTCTGGCCCGATGCCGGCATCGCCCGCCGCGCGCGCCAGGAGCGGGTGGACGCGCTGCGCCGGTTCACCTCGCCGCCACCGGCGCTTGCGCCGCCGCCCGCCTGAGCCGCAGCGGCGCGGCAGGCGCAGCTTCGGGCTTGCGTCCCGCGGCCGGGCGTGGAAGCGGGGCGACGCCACCCACGTGAAAGGGCCAGTCGCGCAACATGCCATCGTCGACGAACACGCGATCCGTCCCCGGGATACCGGCGGGGTTGGGCACGGCGCTCGGCATTGCCGCCGGCCTTTTCTTCTTCGTGTTCAGCGGCGTGCTCGCTTATTCGAACATCCAGGGATTGCGGCGGGATACGTCGCGGGTGGTCCAGACGCACGAGGTGATCACCGAACTGGGCAATCTCCTCTCCGCGATGCAGGACGCGGAGACCGGGCAGCGCGGCTATCTGCTGACCGGCGACCCTGCCTATCTCCGCCCCTACGAGGATGCGCGGGCGCGCGTCGACATCAGCCTTGGGGTGATCGCGCGCGCGACTGCCGACAACCCCGTCCAGCGCGTCAATCTTCGCCGTCTGCTGCCGCCGATCCGATCCAAGCTGTCCGAACTCGCGCAGACGATCACCCTGTGGCGGAACGGCGATCGCCAGGCGGCACTGGCGCTGGTCGGGACCGACAGGGGCCGGCAGGATATGGACGCGCTGCGCGTGCAGCTCGACGCGATGCGCGCGGACGAACGGCGGCTTCGCCAGGCGCGGCTGGCGGAGATGAACTCGGCCTACCAGGCCGCGATCGTCAGCGCGTTCCTCTCGGCGCTGCTGGGCGTCGGACTGACCGTCGCGGTGGGGGTGCTGATCCGCCGCTCGATGGCGTCGCGCCAACGCGAGGCCTGGCTGCAGGCCGGACAGATCGGCCTGGGCGAAGCCGTGCTGGGCGACAGGAATGTCCACGAGCTTGGCGAGAGCATCATCGACTTCCTCGCGCCCTATCTGGGCGCCCAGGCCGCCGTCCTGTTCAAGGCCGAGAACGGCGTGTTCGTGCGCACCGCGATGCTCGGCGTGCCCGACGACGCCACCATCCCCGAACGCTTCGTCGCGCGCGAGGGCCTGCTCGGCCGTGCGGTGACCGAAGCGCGCCCGGTGCGCCTCGACGACGTGCCCGACGGCTATCTGACGATCGGCTCCGCCCTCGGACGCGACAAGCCACGGCATTTGCTGATCGCGCCGTTCGTCGCCGACGGCGTGGTCAATGCCGTCGCGGAGTTCGGTTTCCTGCAGCCCATCGATGCCCGCACGGTCGCGCTTCTCGAACAGCTGGCGCAGCCCGCCGGGCTTGCGCTGCGCTCCGCCCGCTACCGGGCGGAGCTGCAGGAGCTGCTCGAAGAAACGCAGCGCCAGTCCGAGGAATTGCAGGTGCAGAGCGAGGAGCTTCGCGTCTCGAACGAGGAGCTGGAGGAGCAGGGCCGCGCGCTGCGCGAGACCGCTGTCCGCCTCGAGCAGCAGCAGGTCGAGCTCGAGCAGACCAACTCGCAGCTCGAGGAGCAGGCGCAGCTCCTTGAAAACCAGAAGGACGAGCTGGCGCGATCGACGTCGGCGATCGAGCAGAAGGCGCGCGAGCTGGAGCAGGCGAGCCAGTATAAGTCCGATTTCCTCGCCAATATGAGCCACGAGCTGCGCACGCCGCTCAACTCGCTGCTGATCCTCTCCAAGCTGCTCGGCGACAACGAGCAGGGCAATCTGACCCAGGAGCAGGAGAAATATGCGCGGACGATCCAGGCGTCGGGCAACGAGCTGCTGAACCTGATCAACGACATCCTCGACCTGTCGAAGATCGAGGCCGGCCATGTCGAGGTCCGGACGGAGACGGTCGCGCTGCAGCGCGTCGTCTCCAACCTGCGGGGACTGTTCGATCCCGTCGCGAACGAGCGCGGGCTTGCGTTCGAGACGATCGTCGAGCCGGACGCTCCGGCCAGCATCGTGAGCGACCGGCAACGGCTCGAGCAGATCCTCAAGAACCTCCTCTCGAATGCGTTCAAGTTCACGGCGGACGGGAACGTGTCGCTCCGGATCGCGGCGGCCGGGGAGGGGCGCATCGCGCTCACCGTCGCCGATACCGGGATCGGGATCGCGCCCGAGCAGCAGCGGCTGATCTTTGAGGCGTTCCGGCAGGCGGATGGCTCGATCAACCGCCGATATGGCGGGACCGGCCTCGGCCTGTCGATCTCGCGCGAGCTGGCACGGCTGCTCGGCGGCGCGATCGCGCTCGAAAGCAAGCCGGGCGCCGGCAGCATCTTCACCCTGACCCTTCCGGTCGAGCATGGCCCTGCGCGGGTCGAGGCGCGCCCGGAGCCCCGTCCCGCCGCGGCGCCGGCGGCGCCTCTCGCCGCCGACGGCAGGCGGTCCGCGCGCCCGGTCCGTGTCGGCACGGTGGACGACGACCGCGATCGGCTCGATCGGTCGAAGCGCTCGCTGCTGGTCGTCGAGGACGATCCGGTGTTCGCGGGCATCATCCGCGATCTCGCGCGCGAAGCGGGGTTCGATTGCCTGGTCGCGGGCACGGCCGAGGAGGCGCTGGACATTGCGCGGCGCCTGCGACCGAGCGCGATCGTGCTCGACCTGGGGCTGCCGGACCAGTCCGGCCTCGCCGTTCTCGACCGGCTCAAGCGCGAGGACAGCACGCGCCACATCCCGATCCACGTCGTTTCGGCGAGCGACTATAGCCAGACCGCTTTGTCGCTCGGTGCGATGGGCTATCTGATGAAGCCGGTGAAGCGCGAGGATCTGGCGAGCGCGCTCGAGACGCTGGAGGCCCGGCTGACCCGGACCGTGCGCCGCGTGCTGATCGTCGAGGACGACCCGATCCAGCGCGATGCCGTCGCAAAGCTGCTCGCCGCGCCCGAGGTCGAGACGGTCGGCGCCGCGACGGCGGCCGAGTGCCTGACCCTTCTGCGCGAACAGACCTTCGACTGCATGGTGCTCGATCTGTCGCTGCCCGACGCCTCGGGCGTGTCGCTGCTCGAGACGCTCAGCAGCGAGGGCGACCACGGCTTCCCGCCCGTCATCGTCTATACCGGGCGCGACCTTTCCGGAGAGGACGAGCAGCGGCTGCGCCGCTATTCCAGCTCGATCATCATCAAGGGCGCGAAGTCGCCCGAGCGGCTGCTCGACGAAGTCACGCTGTTCCTGCACCAGGTCGTCTCCGAACTGCCCGTCGAGCAGCAGAAGATGCTCCAGCGCGCGCGCAGCCGCGACGCGCTGCTCGAGGGGCGGCGCATCCTCGTGGTCGAGGACGACGTCCGCAACGTCTATTCCCTGACCAACATCCTTGAACCGCGGGGCGCATCGGTCGTTATCGCGCGGAACGGCCAGGAAGCGCTCGATGCGCTTGCTGCGCCGGGGCAGGGGGATCCGATCGATCTCGTGTTGATGGACGTGATGATGCCGGTGATGGACGGGCTCGAAGCGACGCGGCGCATCCGCCAGAACCCGGAGCTCGGGAAGCTGCCGATCATCGTGCTGACGGCAAAGGCGATGCCCGACGACCAGGAGCGCTGCCTCGCCGCGGGCGCCAACGACTATATGGCCAAGCCGCTCGACGTCGACAAATTGCTCTCGCTGGTCCGCGTCTGGATGCCGCGCTGATCGTGCTGCCGGCGGACACGGTCGAGGATATCGAGATCCATCTGCTGCTGGAAGCGCTGTATCGGCGCTACCATTACGACTTCCGCCACTATGCGCGGCAATCGATCAAGCGGCGGCTGCGCCAGGCGCGCGACCAGCTCGGCTTCGCCAGTCTGTCGGCGCTGCAGGATGCGGTGCTGCGCGATCCCCCGCAGCTCGGACGGCTGCTCGATTTCCTGACGGTGCAGGTCAGCGACATGTTTCGCGACCCCGGCTATTGGCGCGCGATCCGCGAGCGGGTCGTGCCGCACCTGCGCACCTATCCGTCGCTGAAGATCTGGGTCGCGGGATGCAGCGGCGGCGAGGAACTCTACGCGTTCGCGATCCTGCTGCACGAGGAAGGGCTGCTCGGGCGCACCATGCTCTATGCAACCGACATCAACCCCGCCGCGCTCGAGACCGCGCAGAAGGGCATCTACGCGCTGGACCGGATCGCGGGGTTCACCCAGAATCACCAGCGATCGGGCGGCACCTCGTCGCTGTCGAATCACTATGCCACCGCCTATGGCCGCGCCGTCTTCGACAAGAACCTACGCAGCCGCGTCGTCTTCTCGGACCACAGCCTCGTCACCGATGCCGTGTTCGCCGAATGCCACTTCGTCTCCTGCCGGAACGTGATGATCTATTTCGATCGGGTGCTGCAGGATCGCGCGGTGGGACTGTTCCGGGACTCGCTCATCCGCCGCGGCTTTCTCGGCATCGGATCGAAGGAGACGCTGCGCTTCTCCGAACATGTCGACGCCTTCACCGAATTCGATCGCGAGGCGAAGATCTACCAGCGGCGCGAGGCGTGAGCGAAGCCGGCGTGGCGGCGATCGTGATCGGCGCGTCGGCGGGCGCCGTTCAGGCGCTGTCGGCGATCCTCCCCGCGCTGCCGGCCGATTACCCGATCGCGGTGATCGTCGTCGTCCATGTGCCGGACGTCCCGAGCGGACTGGTCGCGCTCTTCGCGGCCAAGTGCCGCGTGCCGGTCCGCGAGCCGGAGGACAAGGAGCCGATCATGCCCGGGACGGTCTATTTCGCGCCCCCCGGCTATCATCTCCTGGTCGAGGCGGACGCGCGCCTCGCCCTGTCGATCGACGCGCCCGTGCTGTTCTCCCGTCCTGCGGTCGACATCCTGTTCGAAAGCGCGGCGGACGCGTTCGGCGCCGCGCTGCTCGGGCTCGTGCTGACCGGCGCCAACGAGGATGGCGCGCGCGGCGCGGAGGCGATCGCGGCGGCCGGCGGCGCCGTCATCGTCCAGGATCCCGCGACGGCCTTCGCAGCGGCAATGCCCCGCGCCGCGCTCGCACGTTGCCCCGCGGCCCAAACCCTGTCACTCGAGGCGATCGCCGACCATCTGAGAGCCCTAGGGGAAGCATGAGCGGCCTGCCGGACACGATCCATTTCCTGATCGCCGACGACCTGGAGGAGAATCTCGTCGCGCTGGAAGCGCTGCTGCGCCGCGACGGGCTCACCTGCCTGCGCGCGCGCTCGGGCGACGAGGCGCTCGAGCTGCTGCTCCGCCACGAGGTCGCGCTCGCGCTGCTCGACGTGCAGATGCCGGGAATGGATGGCTTCGAACTGGCCGAGTTCATGCGCGGCAACGACCGCACCCGCCATGTCCCGATCATCTTCCTGACCGCAGGCAGCGCAAGCACCCAGCGCCGCTTCCGCGGCTACGAGGCGGGCGCGGTCGACTTCATCCAGAAGCCGATCGAGGCCGACATCCTGCGCAGCAAGGCGAGCGTCTTCTTCGACCTGCACCAGCAGCGGCGCGAGATCGTCCGCCAGCGCAACGCGCTCGAAGCCGGCAGCCGCCAGCTCGCCGACGCCGCTAGCCGGCTCGAGGATCTGGTGCGCGAGCGGACCGCCGAGCTCGAGGGGGCGCTCGCGCGGTTGCAGGCGGAGACGGCCGAGCGCGAGCGGGCGGAAGCCACGCTTCGCCAGAGCCAAAAAATGGAGGCGATCGGCCAGCTGACCGGCGGGATCGCGCACGACTTCAACAACATGCTGACCGGGATCGTCGGCTCGCTCGACCTCGTCCGCCGCCGCATCGCGATGAACCGGATCGACGAGATCGAACGCTATCTCGACGTCGCGACCAGCTCGGCCGAGCGCGCCGCGGCGCTGACCCAGCGCCTGCTCGCCTTCTCCCGGCGCCAGTCGCTCGACCCGCGCCCGCTGCAACTGAATGCGCTGATCCAGTCGATGTCCGAACTCGTGCGGCGCGCGCTGCCCGAGCGCATCGAGCTGGTCTTCGCGCTGGATCCGGACGTGCCGACCACCTTCGCGGACGCGCACCAGCTGGAGAATGCGATCCTCAACCTTGCGATCAACGCCCGCGATGCCATGCCGGGCGCGGGCCGGCTGGAGATCCGGACCGGCAGGGCGACTCCCGGCGACGCGATGGCGGCGGGCGTCCCCGGACCGGACGGTCATCGCTTTGCCACGGTGTCGGTCGCGGACACCGGCACCGGCATCCCGCGCGACATCATCGACAAGGTGTTCGATCCCTTTTTCACGACCAAGCCGGTCGGGCAGGGCACCGGGCTCGGCCTGTCGATGGTCTACGGCTTTGCGAGCCAGAGCGGCGGGGCGGTCGCGATCGCGACCGAGCCCGGCCAGGGCACGACGTTTACTCTCTACCTGCCGATCACCGACGCCGCCGCCGGGTCGCAGGCGGCCGACGCGCCGGCCGCGCCGCGCGGCAATGGCGAACGCCTGCTGGTGGTCGAGGACGATGGCGCGGTGCGCGGCCTCGTCCGCGACCTGCTCGAGGAGCTTCAGTACGAGCCGATCGACATGTCCGATCCTGAGGCCGCGGTCTCCTTCCTCGCCTCGGGCGCGCCGCTCGACCTGATGATCTCGGACTTCGGGATGCCCGGCATGAACGGCCGGGAGCTCGCCGACATCGCGCGCCGCTATCGCCCCGAGCTGCCGATCCTGTTCGTGACCGGCTATTCCGAGCAGGCGACCTCGCGGGCCGATGTCCTCGGGCCGAACATGTCGATGATCACCAAGCCGTTCTCGATGGAAGACCTGGCCAGGAGCCTTCGCGGGCTGCTGAGAGCGCCGGCCGCGACACGCTAAGGCCGGCGCGTCGGCCGCCGAAGCACGCGCGCACGCCGCGCGACCGGCAAAAAAAGGACCCGGCGACAGGGGTGAAAGCGCCGGGTCCAAAGAAGCTTGGATTGCTGACCCCCTTCTTACCGGAAATGGTTAACAAAAACTTACCTGATTAATGAGGACTTCTACGTAGGCAGGTCCGCGCCGCTCGCGACAAGGCCCGTCCGGTCGCGGCCGGACCGTTCAGAGCCTGAGCCTGATGTCGGCCAGCAGGCGCACCAGGTCGCTCTGCCGGTTCGATCGGGTCTTTTCGAAGATGTTGCGAAGATGCACCCTTGCCGTGTTGGTCGAGATGCCGAGCCCGGCTGCCGCACGCGACAGGGGCTGTCCGGCCGTGAGCGCGAGCAACAATTGCTGCTCGCGCGGCGTGAGCAGATACAGGCGGGCCGCTTCGGCGAGGACCGCCGGACCGAAGGATCCGCCCACTTCCTCCAGCCTCACGAGCACGAAGGCGCACGCCCAGGGCAGTTCGCCGCCGACCAGCAGGGGCATTGCCTGCAGCAGCAGGCGGCGCCCCGATCCCGACGCGTTCAACTCCAGCGTGCTCCGCTCGCCCCAGCCCCAGCATGCGCGCAGGAACTGGCGGAGCGCGGGCCGGTCGGCCTCGCTGGCCGCGTCGAGCGCCGCGTGGCGGCCCCGACGCACGATCGCACCGTCCTCGAGCAGGCGTGCGGCCTCGGGCGTCACGCCTTCGATTCCGCTTTGCCGGTGCAGCAGCAACGTCGCTCGGCCGCTCTGCCGTTCGGCCCGCCACAGCGCGTCGATCGTGCTCCGGACATGAGCGCGGGACAATCGCGTCGCGAGATCGACGATTTGCGCGTGGCGATCGAAGGCGGCCAGATCGGACGGCTGGAAAAAACCGTCCGACCGACGCCGGTGGAGACACAGCACGGTCCGGGTCTGGCCGTCGGGGACGACGACGGTCATGTGGTGGCGCACGTCGAAACTATGCTCTTCCCACTTCAGATAATCGCGCGTCCGCGGATCGTCCCGGTCGACATGGTCCTGATCGGCATAGCGCAGCCGACGCGTCGCCCCGGCGATCCTCGGTCGCTGGGGATCGTCCGGGATCCGGTCGAAATATTCGTCCAGGCCCTGCGGCGTGTGTCGCGTGGGCAGCAGCACGAACGGGCGACGCATGTCGCGATCCTGCCCGTCGTCGATGAAGACGGACCCGCCACTGGCGCCGAATCGGTCGACCGTCTCCCGCAGGAACCTGGCCCATCCGTTCTCGCCGAACGCGACCGCCATCGCCCGCTCGAGCTCTGCTTCGTCGATCGAGGCCATCCCGTCGCCTTCCCCCTGAAGCTCGCGGAACACCGAACGGCCTCTAGTTTCCTTTTCGGGACAGCGATCGCAAGGCCGCGCGGACGCGATTTGGCAAGAACGGCACAGCCGGTGACTTGACCTGACTTTCGACTCCGGACGCGTCCGAAAGCGGGACATTTCAGCCGCATAATCCATTCGGATTATGTATTTGGCCCATGCCGAAAGTTAAGATTGCGTTCATGCGGACAAGGGGGATGAACGTGCTGGTAGGTCGCAGGCGCCGAGGCGATCGGCGCGCCATAGAGTTGCTGAGTGGCAGCTTTTCGAGCGTGCGGATCAGGGCCGATGGCGAGCTCGACCTGCCGGAACTCCTCCGACTGCCGCCGCGCCTGCCACGGATCGGACCGCGCTCGATCTGAGCGCCGATCTGCCCGGCAGGGCCTGTACCGCGTAGCCTCGAAGGTTCGGCAAACAGGACCGCGAGGGGGTCGAAATCACAAAATCAAGCAGCGGGTCCAGCCCGCCATCGGAAGGGGATTCTCCGTGCCTTCTATGCCGCGCCTCGTGCGTCCGGTGCTCTGCGCCACCGCGGCCCTGTCCGCGCCGGCCAGCGCCTCCGACCTGATCTACCAGCCGATCAACCCGTCCTTCGGCGGCAACCCCTTCAACTCGTCGCACCTGCTGGGCGTCGCCAACTCGATCAACAACTACAAAGACCCGAAGGCGGTCACCTCGACCGACCCGGCCCAGCAATTCCTGCGGACCCTGCAGAGCCGGCTCCTCTCCACCCTCGCGTCCCAGATCACCGACGTGATCTTCGGCGAGAATGCGCAGGAAAGCGGCACCATCCGCTTCGGCGAGCAGCAGATCAGCTTCGCTCGCGGCCTGACCGAGATCCGGCTCACGATCGTCAACGACGCGGACGGGACGAGCACCGACATCGTCGTTCCCCTGCTGCAGAATGGCGGCTGAGGAGCGACCGGGCATGTCGAAGCGCGTCGCGACCAAGCTGGCCGCTCTCGCGGCACTCGCCCTGACCGGCGGCTGTGCCGTCAACAATCCGCAGGTCTGGGAATCGCCCAAGCTGCTCAAGCCCTCGGCCGTCCAGAACCGGCTGCTGGCGCTGCCGCCCCCCAGCCAGAAAGTCGCGGTCGCGGTCTATGGCTTCACCGACCAGACCGGCCAGTTCAAGCCGTCGGACACGATCCAGACGCTGTCGCGCGCGGTGACGCAGGGCGCCACCTCGATCCTGGTCAAGGCGCTCCAGGATGCCGGCCAGCGCCAGTGGTTCACCGTCATCGAGCGCGAGAAGCTGGACAATGTGCTGCGCGAGCGCGCGGTAATCCGGGAGATGCGCGCCAACTATCTCGGCGAGAAAGGCATCAACCCGCAGGCGCTGCCGCCGCTGCTGTTCGCCGGGATCCTGCTGGAAGGCGGGATCATCGGCTATGATTCGAACGTGAAGACCGGCGGCTCGGGCGCCCGCTTTCTCGGGATCGGCGGGAAGACCGAATATCGCGAGGACACGGTCACCGTCTATCTGCGCGCGGTCAGCACCAAGACCGGTGAAGTGCTGAGCTCGGTCAGCGTGCGCAAGGGCATCCAGTCGGTGGCGATCGGCGGCAACGCCTTCCGCTTCGTCTCGTTCAAGGACCTGCTCGAGATCGACACCGGCATCACCTATAACGAGCCCGACCAGATCGCGCTCACCCAGGCGATCGAGAAGGCGGTTTACGCACTGATCGCCGAAGGCGCGCTCCAGGATCTCTGGTGCTTCACGGGCGACCGCCAGAAGGCGTCGGACATCCTCGTCGAATATATGGCCGAGCGGGACAGCCTCGACCGCGCCGCCGTGCGCGTTCCGGCGCGGAGCGACGGGTCGGTCGCCGGCTGGTGCCGCGGGCCGGTGCAGGCGGCCGTCCAGCCCGGTGCGGCCGTCGCGCAGCGCGCGGCGCCAAGTCCGCCGGACTTCGGCGAGCCGCGCCTCAGCATTTCGATGGACGCGGTCCGGACCGCGCGCTCCGGCGCGACCGGAACCGTCTCAGCGTCAGGAGAAGGGACAAGATGACCAAATAAACCAGGGGGTCCGCCGGCGCAGGGATTGGCGTCACGGCGTCGGCGGACCGTTCGAAGTAAGTGCGGAACCTGCCTCGAACGCGAGTTGCCTCGCGTCGTCGATGATCGCCCAATCCGGGCAGCGCGGCAACCCCGCGTCCGGAGCGCGCGCGCGACGCCGCCAGCTCTCACGCCCAGACGATTCCGCCGGCCATCCTCGGGCCGGAGAGGATGGCCGTCCGACCGCCGGCCAACGCGACCCGCGCCGCTGCGCGGATCGGGGGCACCCTGCCCGGCAAGGGAGCGAAAGCATGAGGAATGCACTCATATTTACGGCGTCGGCCCTGGCGCTCGCCACGGCCGCCCACGCCAATGGCGCGCACGGCACCGTCATCCAGTCGGATGCCGGCCAGGCCGCGACTGCCAACCAGAAATTGGGCACGGACGACGCGACGGTCCCCGAGACCGGCAGCGGCGATCGCTCGACGATCGACAATTAACGGCCAGGACCCGTCGGTCCGTGCCGGCGGGTCCTTCATCGAAGGAGGAAGGACATGAAGAAGCTTCTACTCACTGCCGTGTCGGCACTCGCCATGGCGAGCGCAGCGCACGCGGACGATTCGGTCAGCACCGTCAAGCAGGGCGGCGCGGGCAACAGCGCCACCGTCTCGCAGCAGAACTCCGCCGACAAGAGCATCTCGCTGATCGAGCAGAACGAGGGCAGCGCGATCGGCGGCGGTAACACCGCGATCGTGACGCAGAAAGACGACGGCGTCGCGGTCACGCCTGCCAACGACTCGAGCGTCAAGCAGACCGGCAGCAGCAACACGGCGACGGTGCTCCAGGCCCAGCGTATCGGCCCGGACAAGAATGTCTCGACGATCGTGCAGAGCGGCAGCGGCCTCGGCAGCGATGCCGATGTCGCCCAGTTCGGCCACAATGAGTCGAACATCACCCAGACCGGCGAAAGCGCCATCGCGACGGTCCGCCAGGGCGCCGACGGCCAGGCGGTCGGCGGCAACAAGTCGACCATCGAGCAGGACGATGGCGACATCGCGACGGTCCAGCAGAATTTCCAGGTTCCGGCCAACGGGATCGGCAATTATGGCGGCAACAGCTCGACCGTGCAGCAGGGGGCGGGCGTGAACACCGCCACGGTGACGCAGGACGGCCTGGACGGCATCTCCACCATCGACCAGTCGGGTGGCGGGATCGCGACCGTCGATCAGAATGGCAACGACCAGGACTCCTTTATCGAGCAGACGGGGGCGTCCGACGCGAAGGTCACGCAAAGCGGGATCGGAAACGAGTCCGACGTCACTCAGGGCACCAACGGGTTCGCGAAGGTCTCTCAGGACGGCATCGGCAACAAGTCGAACATCGCGCAGCCGAACGGCAGCCTCACCTACGGCAATAACGCCACGGTCGAGCAAATCGGCAACGGGAACGAGTCGGACATCCAGCAGACCGGGGCCGCCCTCGTCGCCACGGTCGACCAGATCGGCAACGGCAATTATTCCTTCATTGATCAGCGTCGTCTTGGCGGTCGCGCTCATGTCGACCAGTTCGGGACGTCGGGCGAATCGCGCATCCTGCAGACCGGCGAAAACAACGCTGTCGGCGAGAGCGACAACGCCGCCGGGGTCGTCCAGCTGGCCGGAAGCGTCGATGCCTACTCGTTCATCGAGCAGGGCGGTCGGCTGAACTCGGCGGAGGTCGAGCAGGGCGGGATCAACAACCGGTCCGAAATTCGGCAGAATATCGGCTATCTCGCCGATAATCCGAACTCGCTGAACACGGCCATCGTCACCCAGTCGGGTGAGAACAATAAGTCCGAGATCAATCAGGGATCGGCCGATCCGTTCGCCGGCCCGCTCGGCCCGGTCTCGAACAACAATCTCGCAACGGTGCTCCAGGGTGGCGAGGGCAATCTCTCGACGATCACCCAGAATGGCGACAGCCACGTCGCAACCGTGTCGCAGCTGACGAGCGGCAACGTCTCGACCGTCAACCAGACCGGCTTCGCGAACAGCGCCACCGTCACCCAGTAAGCTCGCGCCCGGCCGGCAGCGATGCCGGCCGGGCCTGACCAAGGACAAATCCCATGAAAACCATTCTTCTCGCCGCGGTCTCGCTCGCTGCGATGGCGTCGGCGGCCAGCGCCAACGAAAGCGTCAGCACGATCAACCAGGGCGGTATCGGCGCCAAGGCGACCGTCACGCAGACGGCGTCGACCGACACGTCCAACTCGCTGATCAACCAGGGCGGCGTCAACAACGAGGCGATCGTCACCCAGTCGGGCACCGGCGCGGGCACGATCAACGACTCCCAGGTCACGCAGCTGAGCGGTGCGGGCAACAAGGCGGAGGTGATCCAGGAGGCGATGTCGGCCGACGCCGCCAACGCGTCGCAAGTGACGCAGACGGGCAGTGACGGCTATACCAAGGTCTCTCAGTCCGGCTCCGGCAACACGTCCAAAGTGGACCAGAACTCGACCTTTCTCGGCCTGGGCACCGGCGCTTCGACGCAGGTCGACCAGTCCGGCGACGGCAATGACTCGCTGGTCGACCAGGTCGGCAACAACTCGGTCGTCAAGGTCCACCAGAACGACGCCGACAACACCTCGTCCGTGTCGCAGACCGGCATCGGCTCGAACGTCGATGTCGATCAGGACGGCGTCGGAAACAACTCCACCGTGTCGCAGCTCGCCGGCGGTGCCGACGTGACCGTCAGCCAGTCCGGGACGGGCAACGACTCCGACGTCGACCAGACCAGCCTGAACTCGGATGTCTGGATCGAGCAGCTCGGCACGAACAACGAGTCGGACGTGACCCAGGTGGGCCAGAATGCGGAGGTCATGGTCAGCCAAGACGGGACGTCGAATAAGTCGTCGGTCGGCCAGACGGGAGGACCGGGCCTGTTCGGCACTCGGATCGGCTTCGGCTCCGAGGTTAAGGTCACGCAGTCAGGCACGACCAACATGTCGGAGGTCACCGAAACCGTCGACAACTCAGACGTTACGGTGAAGCAGGACGGCAACGACAACAACTCGCTGGTGACACAGAATCGTCAGGGCGGGCCGCTCAGCTCCGTAAACGAGCGCGATACCGCCTTTGTGACTCAGATCGGCGACATGAACCGGTCCGAAATCACCCAGGACGGCAATCGTCAGCTGGCGGATGTGCGCCAGTTCGGCGACGGCGGCGAATCCGACATCGTCCAGAGCGGGTCGCAGCATGACGCCGTCCTGACCCAGTATGCGGGCACGGTCGGCAATGTCTCGCTCATCACCCAGTCGGGCACCGGCGGGCACTTCGCGACCGTCAACCAGATGACATCGAACAACGTGTCGACCGTCGTGCAGACGGGCAATGGCGCGTTCAACACCGTCACGGTAACCCAGTGACGGTGGGCGGGCGGGAACCATTCCCCTTTCCCGCCCGCCACTTGCTCGACGGAGAACGCGTATGTTGAAGCAGTTGCTGGCGATCATGCTGTTCGCGCCGACGCCGCTGCTCGGTCAGGTCACCGCCGAGGTGGCCACGAGCGGGGAGGGGCAGTCGGTGCGCGTCGACCAGTCGCGGGCGCTGGATTCGCGGGTCGCCATCGACCAGCTCGGCGATGCGAGCACGACCTGGATCCAGCAGCAGGGCCAGGGGATGGTCGCGACCTACGACATCGCCGGCGCGGACCAGGACCATATGCTCGCGCAGCAGAGCGACGGCGAGGCGAGCGTCGCGGTCCGCAGCGCCGGCCCGCTCAACGCCAGCGTGATCGACCAGCAGGTCGCAAGCGGCGCGGTCGGCGAGATCAGCCTGCTCCAGATCGGGGCGGGCAATCGCGCCGACATCCGGCAGTCGACCCTGGCGGCGGGTGCCAACCGGCTCGAACTCAGCCAGCTCGGCGACGGCAATGCGGCGCGGCTGGTCCAGGAGGGGGCGGAGAACCGCCTCCAGCTCACCCAGGACGGCAACGGCCAGAGCGCCGACATCCGGCAAATGGGGAACGGGCTCGCATTCGGGATGACGCAGACCGGCAACGGCACCGCGATCGCGGTCACCCAGTCGCGCCAATGACGCCTCTGCTGCCGCTCCTCCTCGTGCTTGCCCCGCCCGAACAAAGCGCGGCGCAGATCGAGCAACTCGCGCCGGCCGCGCGCCCGGCCGATGCCGCGAACCTGCCCCAGGGTCGGCCGGATCCGCGAGTCTCGCAGCTTCCGCAGCTGCTGGCGCCGATCGAAGGCACCGACGAGGAACGCCTGAAGCGGACGCCCACGGACGATCCGAGCGGCTGGACGACCGAAGTGCTGAAGGCGCTCCAGATCATCCGGTCCCGCGGCCAGCAGCCGACCCCGGAATTGATCGCGCGCGAGCTCAGCCCCGACGCGCTGCAGGCCTATCTGAACCAGGCGCCCGACCTGAAGGGCTCGGCGCCCGAGCCGCCGCCGCCCGACCTGCCCCCGGCCGGGGTGACCTTGCTCCCGCCCAAGCTGGGATGAGGCTGGCGGCCTTGGCGCGGGGCCTTGCCCTCTCGGCGCTCGGCACCGCCGGCGCCGGTCTCGCGCATCCGGTCGTGCTCGAGGCGCGGCAGGAAGGCGCCGTGACCCAACTCCGGGTGGTCGCGATCTCGGCGCGCGCGGACGATCTGGACTATCGCCTGACGGTCAAGGGCATGTCGCAGGTCGAGCAACATGGCCGCGTCCCGTCGGGTGCGGCGCGCCTCACGTTGTGCGAGATCCGCATCCCGACGGCATCCGACTGGACGGCGCGGCTTCGCGTGTCGGGCAGGGATGTCGCCTACGAGCTCGCGCGCACAAGCGACCCGGCCTCCCGATAGCCCGCGCGCAGTCGGGACCGACGCGATGCTTCGTGGCGGGCGTCGCAAGACTGTCGCTGCTTTGCAACAAGGCTGTCACGCCACCCCCCTAGGCGCCGCCCTGTTCAAGACTGATTGGGGGAAAAGCTCGTGCGCACGCGTTTCATGATCGGGGTCAGCCTGCTCGCATCGATGGTCGCCCCGCCGGCCGGTGCCTGGGCCCAGACGAACGCAGAGCCGGTCCAGACGGCCGACGCGGAAGACGGCATCGGCGACATCATCGTCACCGCCCAGAAGATCGAACAGCGCCTCGTCGACGTTCCGATCACGATCTCGGCGGTCACCGGCGCGCGCATCCGCGAGCTCGGCGTCGTCGACCTCGACGAGCTGTCGAACTACATCCCCGGCCTGAACATCCAGGAGCAGAGCGCCAACAATCCGGGCATCGTCATCCGCGGCATCACCTCGGACAGCGGCTCGGCGCAGCAGGGCCCGCGCGTGACGCTCTACTATAACGGCGTCGACATCTCGCGGTCGCGCGGGGCGTATCAGGGCATTTACGATCTCGAGCGGGTCGAGGTGGTCAAGGGGCCGCAGGCGACGCTGTTCGGCACCGCATCCGCCGTCGGCGCGATCAGCCTCACCTCCGCGCGACCGCAGCCCGGCTTTTCCGGGTCGATCACCGCCGGCTACGGCAATTTCAACCAGACGATCGTGTCCGGCTTCGTCAATGCCGGCGACGAGGTGCTGGCCGGCCGGCTCGCCGCCGAATGGAAGCGGCGCGACGGCTATGTGACGAACCTCGCGCCCGGGCAGGACGATCTCTACGCGCAGGACAATGTCGGCATCCGCGCCTCCGTCCGCTTCCAGCCGGTCGAGGGGCTGCGCATGGACGTGATCGGCACCTATGACCGCCAGCGCAACAGCGGCACGCCGTTCATCTCGCGGGCGCTGCCGACGACGGCCGGGCCCGGCAATCCGTTCGGTGTCGCCTTCCTGGGCGGATCGCCGCGCTCGGCCAACGACCTGGGCGCCGGCAAGCTCGGGCTCGACCGCGACGTCTACGACATCAGCCAGACCATCTCCTATGAGCTGGCCGATCAATGGGCGCTGACGATGATCAACGGCTATCGCAAGTTCGACAGCCTCGAGATCTTCGACGCCGACGGCTCGGCCGCCTGGTATCTGGAGTTCGCCGAACTGGCCAAGGGCAAGCAGTTCAACCACGAGACGCGCTTCGCGTTCATCGGCGACAGCTTCCGCGGGTTCTTCGGCTTCAATTATTTCCACGAGCAGGGCCGCCAGCGCGTGCCATTCTCGTCCGAGGAAGGCACCTATCTCCAGTGCGCGGCGCGCCTCATCCCGGGCCTGCCCTGCATCAACGCGAGCGGCGTAGTCACCGCGGCGGGCGCGACGGCGATCCTGACGCGCGGCGCGGCGACCGTGCTGCCCTACCGCTCGGTGTTCGAGAATCGCGGTCGCAACGACCAATATTCGGTCTTCGCCGACGGCACCTGGATCCCGGTTCCCGAGCTCGAGATCACGGGCGGCGTGCGGGTGCTGATCGAAAAAAGGCGCTCGGGCTATTTCGCACAGGTCCCGAACGCGGTGATCAGCGGCGCGCCCCTGATCCCGACGCAGGTCGATACGCGCGGCCAGACCTTCCGCGCCGAGGACAGCTTCGCCGCCGTCCTGCCGCGCTTCAACATCCTCTACCGCATCGGCGGCGATGTGAACCTGTTCGCGACCGTGTCGAAGGGCCGCCGGTCGCCGGTGGTGCAGCTCGATGCCGTGCGCCAGGCCGGGATCGGCGTGCCGCGGCTGCAGAATGTCGGCGAAGAGACCGTCTGGAACTACGAGGCCGGGCTCAAGGGGTCGGCGGGCATCCTGTCCGGGTCGGTCGGCGTGTACTATCAGAAATATACCGATTTCCAGGTCACCCTGACGGAGAATGGCGTCTCGGTGACCCGCAGCGCCGGCAACGCCAGCAACTTCGGCGTCGAGGCCGAACTCCAGGTCCGGCCGACCTCCTGGCTCTCGGTGTTCGGCAATGTCGGCTACATCGATGGCGGGATCGACGACAAGGCGTCGAACGGTCGCTTTGCCGGAAACCGGTTCCGGCTGCAGCCCGAGTGGCAGGCCGCGGGCGGCGTGACGCTCGACATCCCGCTCGCGGACGGCGTGCGCTTCTTCGCCACGCCGAGCGTCACCTATCGCAGCCGCATCTTCTTCGAGCTGCCTAACAACCCGCTGATCTCGCAGGCCGCCGTCACTCTGGTGAACGCGCGCGCGGGCGTGAGCTTCGAGAACGGGCGCTACGAGATCGCCGGCTGGATCCGGAACGCGACCAACCGGGACTATCTGCTCGACGCCGGCAACACCGGCGGCGGCTTCGGGATCCCGACCTTCATCCCGGCAGAGCCGCGCTTCTACGGCGTCCAGGTCTCCGCCAGGTTCTGACGCGGCGTTCGAGCGGATCGAGAGGAACGAGATGACGATCAATCGACGCGAGGCGATCGCGGCACTGGGCTCGGGCGCCGCGCTCGCCCTTCCGGGACTGGCGGAGGCGGCGGAGGCGCGCGGCGCGACCTTCCTTCACGGCGTCGCGAGCGGCGATCCCGCCGCCGGTGGCGCGGTCATCTGGACGCGCGCGACGCCGGCCGGAGACGCGATGTCCGACCAGCGCCTGCGCTGGGCCGTCGCGACCGCGCCCGACGGCAGGCCGGTCCGCACCGGTGCGGTCGTCGCGCGGGCTGCCCGTGACTTCACGGCGAAGGTGGAGGTCGACGGGCTGGCGCCGGGCCGCGACTATTGGTTCTGGTTCGAGACCCGATCGGGCGCGCGCTCGCCGGTCGGCCGGTTCCGGACGCTGCCGCGCGGCGACGTTGCCGACCTGGTGCTCGCCGTCGCCTCGTGCGCGCTTTACCCCGGCGGCTATTTCAACGCGTACAGGGCGATCGCCGACCTGCCCCGGGTCGACGCGGTGCTGCACCTTGGCGACTATATCTACGAATATGGGGCGACCGGTTACGGCGCCGACATCGGCCGCAAGCTCGGACGCCTGCCGGAGCCTGCGACCGAGATCCTGACGCTCGACGACTATCGCCGCCGCCACGCCCAGGTGAAGCGCGACCCGGATGCGCAGGCGATGCACGCGCGCGCGGCGATGATCGCGGTCTGGGACGACCACGAAGTCACGAACGACGGCTGGATCGGCGGCGCCGAGAACCACCAGCCCGCCGAGGAAGGCGACTGGAAAGCGCGCAAGGCCGCCGCGATGCAGGCCTATTTCGAATGGATGCCGATCCGCGATCCCCGTCCGGGCAAGCCCTGGGAAGCGATCAACCGTGCCTTCCGCTTCGGCGACCTCGCGACGCTGGTGATGGTCGAGACGCGGCTTCTCGCCCGATCGGAGCAGGTTGCGTTCAAGGGTGAAGCGCCGACGCCCGGAGAGTTCGCGGCGGTCCGCACGCGCCTGTCCGATCCCAGCCGCGAGCTGCTGGGCGCGGAGCAGTTCGGCTGGCTCGAAGGCGAGCTGGCGCGCGCTAGACAGGCCGGGACCCGGTGGCAGGTGCTGGGCAATCAGGTCGTCATGGCGCGGGTGAACGGGCCGGATCTGGAGAAAGGCCTCGGCCGTGAGCGCTATCAGGCGATGCTGGCCCGACTGCCCGAGCCCTATCGCGGGCGGATTCCGGCGCTCGTCGCCGCCTATCGCGCCGGCATCCCGTTCAACCTCGACAGCTGGGACGGCTATCCGCCCGCGCGCGAGCGGCTCTACCAGGCCTTTGCGCGTGCCGGCGTGCGCCCGATCGTGCTGTCGGGCGACAGCCATGCCGCCTGGGCCAACGTCCTGCGCCGCGACGACGGCACGGTCGCGGGAACCGAGTTCGGCACGACCGCGATCACCAGCCCGTCCTATGGCAGCCTGTTGCCCGGCATCGGCAGGCTGATCCAGGCCGCGAGCCCGGATGTCGCCTTTTGCGACCAGGACCGGAAGGGTTATCTGCTTCTGACGCTGACCCGCGATCGCGCGGAGGCCGATTTCCGGGCCGTCTCGACCGTCACGGCGAAGGAGTTCGCGGTGACGACCGTCGCGCGGTTCGAAGTCGGCCCGGACGCCGCTTCCGAGATGAAGCAGATTGCCTGACGGCGCGGCGCGCGGCCCTCAGCCGCCGCGACTGTCCGGCCCCGGCGACGATCGGGCGGCACCCAGATGCGCCGCAAGCTCCTGCGCCGCCTCGGCCACCGCCGCACGGCTGGCCCGGGAGACTCCCGTGATCTCGGGATACTGATGGATCAGCCCGGCGCGGCGGCGGAGCACGACCGGCACGCCCGCCGCGCGCGCCCGCTCCGCAAAGGCTTCGCCGTCCGACCGGGCGGGATCGAACTCGGCCGTATAGATGAACAGCGGCGGAGCCCCGGCGGGATCGGCCAGCCCCGGCGACACTTTGGGATCGGCGCGGCTGGCGGCGTCGGGGGCATAAAGGCTCCAGAGATACGCGAACTCGGCCGCCGTGCGGCCCGCACCGGTCGCGAACATCGTGTAGCTCTCGCCCGAGGTGGTCGCATCGAGCGCCGGCGACATGATCCAGACCGCACACGCCGCGATCGGCTCGTCCCGCAGCTCGAGCGCGGCCGCCATCGCATGCGCGGCGCCGGCGCTTTCGCCGCCAAGCGCGATCCGCGCGCGGTCGATGCCGAGTTCCGACGCGTTGGCGACGGCCCAGCGGAACGCGGCCAGCACATCGTCCCGCGCTGCCGGGAACGGCGCTTCGGGCGCGCGTCGATAGTCGATGGAGAGCACGCGCGCGCCGGTTTCGGCGCTGATCAGGCGAACCAGCCCATCATGGGAGTCGAGGTCGCCCACCGCGAAGCCGCCGCCATGGACATAAAGCAGCAAGGGAAGCCCGGCGCCCGCGTTTTCGGGTTCGTAGAGGCGCGCGCCCATCTCGCCCGAGGCGCCCTCAACCATGAGCGACCGGCTTGCGACCGAGGCGCTTGCGGGGGCGGCGCATCTTATGAGCTCTGCCTTGTAGCCCGCGCGCAAGTGGTCGATCGTCTGGTTCTCCCGGGGCGGCTGGCTCGCAAAGGCGGCCAGATAGGCGGCAGTCTCGGACTCGATCGGAAGCGGCGTGTTGGTCATGTTCGGCGTCTCCGGCGAGGGGAAGGTCGAGGCTGCACGCGCGACATTACCGATTTCTGACAGGTCGCCGGCGGGATGCCGGGCGGCCGGTCGCCAATCTCAGCTGTTTTTTTCGTGGCGCGTCGCAGCCAATGTCGAAACGCGCTAGCCTCGCCGCACATAGTGGCGAGCCGACCCGATCTGCTCCGGCGCCGCGCACCGTGCGGGCGCCGACCCTCGACGAGGACGTTCGACGATGCACTATATGCTCCTGTTCAATGAGACTCCCGACGAACTCGCGAAGCGCGACGACCCGGCGGCGGCGCCCGGCTATTGGGGCGGCTGGACCGCCTATATGGGCGCGATCGCCCAGAGCGGGGCGATGGTGAGCGGCAACGGCCTGCAGCCGCCTGCGGCCAGCACCACCTTGCGCGTGGAAAATGGCCGGCGGCACGTCGTCGACGGCCCGTTCGCCGACACCAAGGAGATTCTCGGCGGCTATGTCATTCTCGACGTGCCCGGCCTCGACGAGGCGCTCGAATGGGCGTCGCGCGCGCCATGCGTGACGGCGGGATCGGTCGAGATCCGGCCCGTCCTCGATCCGCCGGGCAATTGATGAACGATGCGCGTCGCGGCTGGGCTGACGCCGAGCTCGCGGCGCGCGCGTCCTATGGCCGGCTGCTCGCGCTGCTCAGCGCGCGGTGCGGCGACGTCGCCCTGGCCGAGGACGCGCTGGCGGACGCGTTCGCCGCGGCTCTCGTCCAATGGCCCCAGGACGGCGCGCCCACCAATCCGATCGGCTGGCTGCTGACCGTCGCGCGGCGCGGGCTGGGGCATGGCGCCGCGCGCGCCGGAACGGCGGCGCGCTCCGCCGAGATGGTGCGCCTGCTCCAGGAAGAGCGCGACGGGGAGGGGCAGGGCCCCTTTGGCGACCGGCGGCTCGCGCTGATGTTCGTCTGTGCGCACCCGGCGATCGACGTCGACGTGCAGGCGCCGCTGATGCTGCAGACGGTGCTCGGGCTCGATGCGGCGCGGATCGCCGCCAGCTTCCTCGTCGCCCCGGCGTCGATGGGCCAGCGGCTGGTCCGCGCCAAGCGCAAGATCCGCGATGCCGGGATCGCCTTCGCCGTCCCCGATCCGGTCGAGGCGCCGGCGCGACTGCACGGCGTGCTGTCCGCGATCTACGCGGCCTATGGCACGGCGTGGGAGGACATTGCCGGGGCCGACGAGCGACTGGCCGGCCTCGCGGAAGAGGCGATCTGGCTGGCGCGCCTCGTCGTGCGCCTGTTGCCGGATATGCCCGAGGCGAAGGGCCTGCTGTCGCTGATGCTTCATTGCGAGGCCCGGCGCCCGGCCCGGCGCGACACCGCGGGCCGTTTCGTGCCGATCCATGCGCAGGATGTCGCGCTTTGGTCGCGGCCGATGATCGCAGAGGCCGAGGCGCTGCTGCGCGCGGCGGCAGGCCAGGCCTCGCCGGGACGCTTCCAGGCCGAGGCGGCCATCCAGTCGCTGCACGCGCACCAGCGGCTTACCGGCGAGCGGTTCGAGGCGCCGCTCGCGCGCCTCTACGATCACCTCGCCGGGCTGGCCCCGACCACCGGCGTGCTGGTCGCCCGTGCGGTCGCGCACGGTGCCGCTGCGGGCGCCGGCGTCGGGCTGGCGCAGCTCGACGCGATCCCGGACGCGGCCGGATACCAGCCCTGGTGGGCGGCGCGCGCGCGGCTCTGCTGGCTCGCCGGCGACACCGACGGCGCGTGGCGGTCCGCGCGGCGCGCGGCCGGGCTCAGCACCGACCCGAGCGTCCGCCGGTTCCTGCTCGAGGGCGGCTTTCGCTGAGGCGCCGCACCGGCTCGCGAGCCCGGCGCCCGCGCTCGTCGCGGCGCCGTGACTGTCCGCAACGTGAAAAGCACCGGTTCGTCGTGCGCTGTCACATAAGTTAAGCCTCTTTTAACTAACGATCGCGCGGGCGCTGTCGCCCGAAGGGATGTCACCATGAAAACCTTGCTTCTTGCTGCCGCTGCCGCGGCGGCGATCCTCGCGTCGACGCCGGCTTCGGCCGCGCAGCTTCTGTTCACGATCACCAATGTCGGCGGCGAGAATCGCGGCGACTACAGCTTCCAGCTCGACACCGATCGCAACCCGTCGATCGTTCTCGCCGATTCGGTGCGCTACCAGCCGCTGACGGTCACTTACGCCAATGTGCCGGGACAGGGTTCCGGGACGATCAGCACGGGAGTCACGTTCTTCGCGCCGATCCAGCAGGGCGGCCTGATGCTGGGCTTCCTGCCGTTCGGGAATTTCCGCCTCATCAACACCGCTCTGATCGAGAACACGTCGTTCAATCCCGCGGCGCCGCTGTCGTCGGTGCGCCCGAGCTTCCGCCTCGGCACCTTCGCGATCTCGACGACGCCGCAGAACAACGGCCCGCGCCCGTTCGACAATTACCGGATCACGATCGCCGCCGTGCCGGAGCCGGCCAGCTGGGCGATGATGCTGATGGGGTTCGGCGCGCTCGGCGTCGCCGTGCGCCGCCGCGGGGCGAAGATCACCTACGCCTGAACGAGCGAGGATCCCGCGGGCGCGCCGCCCGCGGGATCCTTCCGCTTGCAACCCGCACGTCCCGGAGATCGCGCGGCTGCAGACATGCAAAGAGCGCCGCCTGCCGGCGGCGCTCCTGCCATTTTCACTCGCGCTTACGCCCAGCTCACGCTGAGCTTCCGGCGGTGACGCAATCCGGCGCCCACCAGACCGAAGCCGGCGATCATCAGCGCCCAGGTCGCGGGCTCGGGCACCGCATCGGCGAAGTTGATCGTCACGGTCTGTCCGGCCGAGAACGACACGCTGGCAAGGTTGACGCCGAGCGTGTTGCCGCTTCCCGTCGTGGTCCCGCCGCCCGTGATGCTCAGCACGGAGTCGAACGCGTCGGTGTTGTTGGTGAAGACCAGGCCGTTGAAAGCGGCCGAGTTGAAGTCGACGGCCTCGAGAAAGGTGAGCGTCAGCGAGGTGTCGGTGAAGTCGATGTTGATGTCGAAGCCATCGATCCTCGCGAGCGACTCGACCCCGCCACCGACGTTGAAGGTCGACGGCGTCGCGGTGAAGCCGGCATAGTTGGTGCCGAAACCGGGGAAGTTCCAGGCGACGCTGATCGAGTCGCCGAACAGGGCGGCTTGTGCGGAGGTCGCGGTCATCGCCGTGGTGACCAGCGCCATGCCGATCATCGCGCGGCGGAAGAATCTCTTGTGCATTTTCGATCCCCTGTTTGCGCACGCCCACAAAAAACGTGCTCAAAAAGTTAACACATTCCGAACCGAAGTAGAAGACGAGGGCGTAACGATCGCGAGGCGGCGAGGTACCATTTTGGGACGCGGCTGGGCCGCCGCGTATCGGGCAAGCAGGAGCGCGGCGATCGTGGCTGACAGCGTCCGCATCATCCGCCCACGCGTGGCGTTACTCCGTTCGATCCGCTGCCGACGGCTCGCCGTTGATCTGCTCGAAACGGGCGGCTGCGCGGAGCGCGGCGTCGACCAGCGCCGCGATCTCGATCTGGCGCGAGCATCCGAGCTTCGCCATGATCGACGTGATCTGCACCTTCACCGTGTGCGGCGAGACGCCCCGCGCCTCCGCGATCTGCTTGATCACCTGGCCCTCCGCAACGCGCGTCGCGATGTCCGTCTCGGCCGCGCTCAGGCCGAAGCGCCGGGCGAGGATGCTCTCGCCTCGCTCGGTGCTCTCGACGCGATCCACGAACAGCATGGCGACGGCGGGACCTGGGCGGCTGACGGGGATCACGGTGAGGGTGACCGGCTTTTGTCGCGGGCGGCGCAAGAGCACGAGTTCGGCGTCGGGATCCGCGGGCGCGCAGGCTCTCTGGATGGACAGCTCCAGCGACGGGGTGGCCGGCACGGCTGCCCTCAGGCGTCCGCGTTCGAGCTTGAGGAGAGTCCCGGCGCGGAGCAGGAGCTCTCCTGCGTGGTTGCTGTTCAGGACGAGGCCGTTTCGGTCGACGACGATCGTCGGACCCGCGGCCTCGGCAAATCGTTGCAAGGCCAGTCCCCGATGGTCGGCAGCGGCAAGCCGGGACCGGATCGACAGCATCCGCCGGACCGGCTTGGCGTGCGCGGTGATCCGGGCAAGTTCGAGCTGATCGAACGGCTTGTCCGTTTTCCCCCGGTGCATGACGAGGCTGCCATGACCCGTGTGGTTGGTCACGTAAAGACCTGCGCAGTGGAAGGTGTCGTCACCCATCGGCCTGATCCATTCATTGTAGACGGCGCTGCGTTCCCACGCCTCGGTGCCAGCCAGGAGCGCCAGGTCGACCGCCCGGTTCGGATTCGGATGCTCGACATGGGCGCGTGTCCAGGGATCGCTGAGCGCGAACTCCTGCAGATATTGCTGGATCGCGCTTTCCTCGAAGTAGAGATTGTGGGCGAGGAAGGCCGGGTCCGTGCGGCTGAAATGCCAGCCGAAGATCGCCGACCGCGCTCCGAACTCGCGCGCGAGCCGGATCGGCAGCTGCGAAAATGCTTCGTCATCGACGAGCGCCTCGTAGATCTCGCGTGACGGGATCATCCAGATATCGCCGCCATCGGCGTCGCTCCCCCCCAAGAGCCTGCGGGCTTGATCCTGCCAGATTGCAGTCCGATCCGGCGCGTTGCAACCTCGCGCGCACGAGCGCGGCCGGCCGCGTCAGCGGCTCAGGCCGTAGCGCGTAAAGCTTCTCTCGACATCCGGATCGAGCTTCCGGGCTTCTGCCAGATCCAGATCGGCCTGGGCGAGATTGCCCTTGCGCGCATGGGCGAGGCTGCGACCGAGGCGTGAGCTCGGGTAGCGTGCGTCGGATGCCAGAACCTTGTCGAACTCCGCGATCGCGTCGTCGAGCCGCCCGAGCCGCAGCAGGACCATCGCCCGGCTGTCGCGGATCGGGTTGCTGGTCGGCGCAAGCTTCTGGGCGGCATCGCATTCGGCGAGGGCCGCATCGAGCGCAACGTTGAAGAGGACCTTGCCCCAGCAGAGATTGTTGAGTGACTCCGCCGAGGTCGCCACGCGCCGGGCGGCAGCGAAATCGCGGTTCGCTTCGCTCATTCTGCCCGCCTTTGCGAGTGCAATTCCCCGTGTCGCCAGAAAGCCCGGCTCCTCGGGCTTCTTCTCGAGCATGGCGGTGTAGATCTGTGCCGCGTCCGCGAAGGCGCCGGTCTCGATCATCAATTCGGCCTTGGCGAGCGTCGCCGGTTCGAATGTCGGGTCGAGCGCAAGCGCCGCATCCAGATCTGCCCGGCGGTCGGCATGGGCATCGTCGGGCCGGCTTTGGGCGCGTTCCAGATAGATCCAGGCTTCCGGCTTGACCGCCAATGCGCGATCGAAATTGCGCAACGCGAGCTCGTGATTGCCCGCGCGCGCATAAGCGATCGCCGCCGTGACAAGGACGGCAGTGTTACGCGGGGCGCCGGCGATCATCTCCTCCAGGCTGGCGAAGGCACGGTCCAGCTGGTTGCGCTCGCGATAGATGCTGTACCGCAGCCAGCCCATCTCGTCGTAGGCGGGCGCCAGCTTGAGCGCCGCGGTCGCGTCCTCGATCGCCTTGTCGCCGTCGCCCAGTCCGCGATACGCCTGCGCCCGCCGGGCTCTTGCGAAGACGTTGCTCGGATCGATCGCCAACGCGGTGGTGAAGGCCTGGATCGAGGCCGCATAGTCTCGCTGCCAGAGCGCGGCGAGCCCGCGGCCGCGGAAGACGACCGCGTTCTGGGGATCGATGCCGAACGCCGCGTCGAAGTCGCGCGCCGCCTGCGGAAAGTCACGTTTCCAGACATGGGCGAGGCCGCGCCCCGAGAGCGCGTTCGCATCGCGCGGCGCCAGCGTGACCGCCGCGTCGAAATCCTTCAGCGCTTCGTCGAAGCGGCGGGCGTCGAGCAGGTGGTTGCCGCGTTCAAGAAGCGCCTCGACCGTGGTCGGCGCTTGCTGCAGCATGGCGGCCAGCTCCCTTTCGGTCGGCTGATACCGCTTCGGCCGGCGGATCGCGATGCTTTGATCGGCAAGCTCGCCCAGCCGCTTTGCCGCCGCCGCTGCCTCTGCCGCCGGAAACTCGGGCGCAATCGAACGCTGCGATACATCGACGGTGAAGACATCGTTTTCGAGCGAGGTCGTCCGCTTGTAGGTCATCCCGGCCACCGTCTCGTCGATCGCGCCCGCGCGCGAGACCTGGTCGGGGGCGAAGCCCGGCGGCAGCAGGATGCGTTCGACCATGCGCGTGTAGATCGGATAGGCGACCACGAACGGGGCGGCCGTATCGCTGCTCTTCCCCCGGTCGAAATCGGCCTTGTAGCCAATGTCGGTCTCGCTCGTCTCGAACCGACCGCCGCTCCAGTCCATCGTCGCCACGCCGTCCATCCGCAACCGCAGCTCGCGCGCCTTGGCGTCGAAGCTCGACGCGACCGACTTGGGCTCGATGAAGTCGAACCGTCCTTTCCAGAACTGGCGGATGGCATGCTCGCGCGGCTCTCCCGAGAGGTTCCCGAGCACGGCATTGACGCTGATCGCATCGTCGCCGCGGAACACCGTCTCGAGTTTGGCGGGCGCCGGAAGCGAGAGGCCGGCGCGCGCATCGAGCTCAACCGTCGTCTCGAGACCTGGCTTGGCGAGCGGCGGCGGCATCAGCCGCACGAGGTCGGCGCCTTCCGAGGTGAGCGGCAGCCCCCAGCCGAAGGCCGGGACCGCAATGCCGTCGAGCGTCGTATCGCCGACCCGAGTGCCGTCCATCCAGACGGTCCGGCCGCCGACCTCGGCGCGCACCAGGACGTGATCGAAGTTGCCGACCATCGGCAGTCGCTCGTTCATGCCATCGCCCAGCGTGCCGTTCACCGCCACCGGATCGGCCTTGATCCCGAGTTCCCTGAGTAGCGCCAGCAGGAGCGCCGTCTTGGCCTTGCAATCGCCATATCGGCGGGACCAGGTCGTCTCCGCGGGCGCGGGCACGAGGCCACCCGCTCCCATCGCCAGCGCCACGTAGCGGACGCGATCCTGGACGAGCGCGAGCGCCGCTTCCGCTTGCGCGACCGGGTTCGGCCCCTGCGCCCGGATCCGGTCCAGCTCGACCCGGAGCGGGCCCGAGACCGGGATCACCGCGGCGCGCGTGTAGAGCGGGGCGAGCAGTCGCGACAAATCCTGCCAGCTCGCAAAGTCGGTCGCCTGCAACAGTCTTCCGATCTGGTAGCGCGGCGGCGCGCCTTTCGGAGCGATGATGGGCATCGCCTTATCCAGCGTGATCTCGGCGGACAGCATCGCACCGGACTTGACCGGCCGCACCGCCGGAAGCGTCGGCGTGGTGCGCAGGCGCATGGTGCGTCCGGCGGGCCACTCCATCCGGAAATGGGCCCGCTCGATCGGGATGCCATTCCAGGCCGCCCCGGCGAACTCGGCATGGCCCTTGAGCGTCGGGTCGCGTGACGTGCTCGAGAAAGCAATTTCGAGGACATCGCCGACCTGGAGCCCCTCGGGCTGGATGTTCGCGGTCAGGATGCCGTCGAGCACGGCGCTGTCCAGATTCTGCTCGCGGCGTGCGACGGTGAAGCTCTGGCCGGACGCAAGCACGTCGATCGTCTCGGCGCCCCGCCGGATACGGATCTTGTGCACGGTCAAGGTGTCGAGCTCGGACCGCCACGGGAAGGACAGGTTGCCGGCCGCCAGCCCCTGCGGAGTCTGGATGACGATCGCGGTCTCCAGATAGACGGTCTGCTCGCCATCTCCGATCGAGACCTGCTGGTCGGAAAGAAGGTATCGAACCGCCGCATCGTCCTTGGGCGGAACCGGCGGCGCGGTCACCGGGCGAACCCAGGGCGGAGCCGGCCCGACAAGTGGCTTGTCCAAAGCCCAGGCGGGGCCGCCCAGGGCCGTGGACAAGGCAAGAATGTGGAACAGCTTCGACACCTTGTCCCCCCGTTATCGGTCGCGCGCCTGACTTCATCTGTCAGACCGCGCCCATCGTGCAACCGGGAATCGCGCCATCGCCGGGCGGCGGCGCAAAGCCCCATTGGCAGGCGGGTCGGGCAGGAGGGGGGACGGCGATGCCGTCGCACCTGCGACAAGAGATACCCTGGCCGATGCGGGCGCGACCCGAACCGACTGTCAGAACGTCTACGCCTTGTTGCCGTCGCCCAGTCCGCGATACGCCTGCGCCCGCCGGGCTCTTGCGAAGACGTTGCTCGGATCGATCGCCAACGCGAAGGTCGCACCGGGCACAAGGCGCCCGCGATTGATGTTCCGTTCCCCTCCACCGTCAAACAATCGCAACGCAAAGGCTTGTCGAAGGTCAATTGAATCGGACCTGGGATCCTCTGCCCCACCTTGGCTCTCTTAGTGTCGAAGAGAACAATTTGACTTCTATCTCCCGCGTTGCACTTTGTGCGACAAATTCGGGCATAAGTTAGATCTCGAATTCAAGCACTTCCCCTTTTGCATCGATCGACCCACAATCGGCTGGAATTTGCTTCCAGGGCCGAAGCGAGAAGGTTGAACCGCGACGGGTTATTGCGATTGCGAATGGGACCTCGCCGATGATCGAGTAGTGAGGGGCTTCCTTTGAGTCCACGAAGATGACTTCACCAGTGGCTCGCCCATTCCGATTACAAATCCGATATCTACCCATCAACATCAATGGTATAGACTGACGCTCCGACTTCGATGGGCCGCATGGGCTTGGCCGCGCGCTCATCATTGTCATCCAGATTACTTACACACGTCCTAATCCCGCCGCGAATCAATACCGGGGGTATCGATGATGGCGGTTGCAACCAGGGGTGTCCGGACAATTTTGCTCTGTAGCGGGGCGTGGCCTGCACTGATGCTTGCTGGCCCGGCGCTGGCACAGGACGAAGCGGCGGACGCGACCGGGGCCAATGTCGACGAGATCATCGTCACCGGCTCGATCCGCGACTCGCTCGAAAATGCGACCGAGACCAAGCGCCAGGCGGTCAACCTCGTCGACGTCGCCACCGCCGACTCGGTCGGCCGCTTCCCCGATGAAAACATTGCCGCCGCCCTTGCCCGCCTGCCGGGTGTCGCGGTGCAGCTCGACCAGGGCCAGGCGCGCTACATTCAGGTGCGCGGTGCGCCCAATCGCTGGACCTCGGTGAGCATCGACGGCCTGCCACAGACCGGCACCGACGAAGGCGGCGGCGAGCGCGCCTTCCGCTTCGACGCGGTGCCTGCCGTGTTGCTGCAGCAGTTGGTGGTCAACAAGACCCTCACTCCCGACATCACCGCCGAGGCGATCACCGCGCTGGTCGACCTCCAGACCTTCTCGCCGATCGACGACGGCAAGGCCGGGTTCGGGGTCACGGGCGATGCGGGCTACGGCCTCATGAGCCTGGGCAAGGGCCAGCAGCGCTCGGGCTCGCTGCGCCTGTCATGGACCAATGACCGCATCGGCTTCGCGCTCGGCGGCTCGCACTATTTGCGTGAACAGGTCACCGACAACCGTGAGGCGGGCTATGACGCCAACGGCGTCCCGATCGACATCGACATCCGCAACTACGAGCTGACCCGCCAGAACAACGGGTTGTTCGGCGCCTTCGAGTTCCGCCCGAGCAACGACCTCAAACTCTTCCTGACCGGCATCTTCACCGAATTCCGCGACCGCGAGGAACGCCACGCCTACGAGATCGAGATCGGCGAGGCCGCCGCGCGCGGCACCCGCGGGCTGCTCAGCGGCCGGCTCGACAACGTGTCGATCACGACCAACTATAACGACGGGCTCTACGTCAACCAGAACTACATCGGTTCGGCCGGGTTCGACTGGCAGACCGATGGAGGCGGCCTCAAGGGCATCGTCGGCTACACCCGCACCGAGAACACCACCGATCTGCCGCTGATCCAGTCCTCGATCCGGTCGATCAGCGTCGATTATGATCGCACCGCCGATGCGCGCTTCCCGGTCGTGCGCTTGTTCCGCACGGTCAACTCTGGCGGCGTGTTCTCGCGCGGGGCCGAGCTGACCGCGATCCCGATCACCGAGCAGAACCTGCCGCGCACCGTGCTGATCCCGATCATCCAGGGTGTGACGTCGGATGCCTATTCGGGCCGGCTCGACGGGTGGAAGCAGCTCGGCGATCTCAAGGTCAGCGGCGGGCTTTATGCCACGAAGCGCGACATCTCCGGCAACAATATCGGCATCGGCGGCGTGGTGCCGCTGGCGGCGACCGGGTTCAACCCCAACGGCTTTGCCACCGACCGGGCGTGGGACACGCAGTTCCCGTTGGGCGTTAGCATCAACTATGTCGACACGCGGGCAATGAACCGCTCGCTTCGGGAGGCGCTCGCACGCAACAACATCAACCCGGCCAACTTCGTGCTGCCGACCTCGTTCTACGATCAGGAGGAGCGGATTTACGCGGGCTACGTGATGGCGCAGTGGAATTCGGGCCCGCTGCAGGTGGTCGCCGGGGTGCGCGCCGAGCGTTACGAGATCGACAATGCCGGCACCGTGTTGATCGGCGCCGCACCTGCGCCGCTTGCCGTCTCGCAGAACTTCTTCGACCTCTTCCCCAGCCTCAACATCCGCTATGAGGCGACCGAAAATCTGGTGCTGCGCCTTGGCGGCCAGCGCGGCGTGTCGCGCCCGGCCTATGCCGCGATCCGCGTCGGCGCCTCGATCAGCGATACCGCCGCCACGATCAACGGCGGCAACCCCTTCCTCACCCCCGAATATACCTGGGGCCTCGATGTGTCGGCGGAGTATTACTTCTCCAGCAACGGCATCGCGTCGGTCACCGGCTTCCATCGCTGGGTTGAGGACGTGCTCTACCAGAGCCAGCAGCGGGTCGGCTCGGACCTTTATGACAGCAATGGCATCGACCGCTCCAACTACCTACTCGGCTCGACCTTCAACGGTGAACGCGGCAAGCTCTACGGGGTCGAATTCAACATCGAGACGCAGTTCGATTTCCTCCCCGGCGCGCTCGCCGGGCTCGGAGTGCAGGGCAACCTGACGCTGCTGGGCGGCGATTTCAAGGCGCGCAACGCTGCCGGCACGCTCCAGACGTTCGCCTTCCAGGGCCTGTCGGACACGGTGCTCAACGCCTCGGTGTTCTACGAATATGCGGGGCTCTCTCTGCGCGTTGCCTACCAGAAGCGCACGGACTTCCTCGATACGCTCGGCGGCCTCGGCGCGGGCGAGTTCCGGCAGGGCTTCGAAAACCTCGATGTCACCGCGCGCTATGCGATCACACCCAACATCACCCTGTTCGCCGACCTCGCCAACCTGACCGACGAGACCTATGTCGCCTATGAGGGCACGCCCGCGACGCCTTCGGAAGTCGAGCGGATCGGCGAACGTTACCTGTTCGGCGTGCGCTTCAACTTCTGATCTTCTGAGAGGACCAAGCATGGCAACCCGCACAACGCTGCTCGCCGCCGCTGCATGCCTCGCGCTCGCGGGCCCGGCCCAGGCGCGCAACATCGTCCTGACCAATGATGATGGCCTCACCAGCAATGTCGTGGCGCTGTACGAGGCGCTGGAGGCGGCCGGGCACGATGTGGTTGTCTCGGTGCCGTGCACCAACCAGAGCGGTCAGGGCGCGGCGCTCGGGATCGCGCGGCCGATCACGCCGCTCAGCGCCCCCTGTCTCAACGATGCCGCCGAGGCCGGCGCGCCGGGCGCCGGGCCGATGACCCGCAAGGGCCTGCCAGGCGGGGGCAGCGACTTCTACTATGTCGATGGCACGCCGGTGGCATCGCTGCTCCACGGGGTAGAGGTGGTCGCCATGGCACGTTGGGGCAAGGCGCCCGATCTGGTGCTATCGGGTCCCAATGAAGGCCAGAACGTGGGCGCGATCATCCTGTCCTCGGGCACGGTCAGCGCGGCGCAAGTGGCAGCCGTGCTCGGCATTCCGGCCATTGCGCTCAGCGCCGGGGCCGGAACCGAAGCGGCGAGCCTTGACAATCCGCAGTCCGACGAAGTCGCCCGCCGTTCGGTCGAACTCGTCGCCCATCTCGACGCGCGGTCCAAGGGGTCTGCGCTGCTGCCCGCCGGCCTCGCGCTCAACGTCAATTTCCCCGACCGGCTGGACGGCGCGCGCTGGCAGCTGGCCGAAATCGGCACCTACAACGCCTACAGGGTCGGCTTCGTCGCCAACATGGCCGCCAGCGCCTCGCCGATGATGCAGATGATGGCGAAATCGCGCGGGGCCGAGATCCCGGCGCTTCCGGGCGTGAGCTTCGATATCAACACGGCCCGGCCTGCTGCCGAACAGATGGACGATGAAAGCGTCGTCTATCGCAAGGCGATCGCGGTGAGCCCGATGCAGGCGGGCTATGCCTATCCGGCCGGGGCTGCGGTGCTGAACGCCGAGCAGCTCGCTGCGCTGCTGCCCGCGCAGGCGCGGTGATCCGGTGCGCCTGACCATCCTCCTCCCGCTCGCCGCGCTGGCCCTGCTGCCTGCCTGCAAGGAGGCCGCCGCGCCCGGGGTGGCCGCCACCGCCGGCCTCTCGCCGGTCGCCGCCAACGCCGCCGCACTCAAGCATCCGCGCCGGGTGCTCCCGCTCGAGGGCGGGGTCAATTTCCGCGACCTCGGCGGTTACATGACCACGGATGGCCGGATGACCAGGTGGGAGGTGCTCTACCGCGCAGGATCGCCCGCCGGCCTGACTGCGAAGGACCAGGCAGAGCTCGCCCGCCGCGGGATTCGCACCGTGTGCGATCTGCGCGCGAGCGACGAGCGCAAGGCCGAGCCCAATGCCTATGTCGCCGCCAACGCCGATGTCACCTATTGGACGCGCGACTATGCCGCCGATGCGGGCGACCTCATGAAGGTGCTGGGCGAGCCCGATGCCAGCGCCGAGAAATCGCGCGCCGCAATGATCGGCTTCTACCGCACGCTGCCCGAAGAGCACGCACCCGCCTTCCGCCAGATGTTCGCCTTCCTCGCCGCGGGCAAGGTGCCGCTCGCCTTCAACTGCTCGGCCGGCAAGGACCGCACCGGCACCGCCGCTGCGCTGGTGTTGACCTTGCTCGGCGTCCCGCGCGAGACAGTGGTGGCCGATTACGCGCTGTCGGACGATCTGGTCGATTACATGGCCAAGCTGTCCGCAGGCCCCAAGGATGGCCCTTACGCCGCCCTCGCCCGCCTGCCGCGCGAGGTGGTAGCCCCGCTGCTTGCCTCCGACCCCGCCTATATCGAGGCCGCGCTTGATGCGATCGCGGCCAAGCACGGCTCGGTCGAACAATTCATCGAGCGAGAGCTCGTGGTGACCCCCGCGATGAAGCGAGCAATCATCGAGAATCTGACCGCGCCTGTCTGAGCCCGACCCCGCGAGATCCTGTCATGGCCGGCAGTTGCCGCGTCGCTCGTGCCCCCATTCGTCGTGGACGCTTAGGGCATTATCAAACCAAATGCAGAACGACATTGAGCGAAAACGGCCAATCAAGGGAAATTGGGGTGTCCTAGACGTTTGCCGAAGGGTGTCTGGCGGTGCTGTCAGACCAATCCGCACTCTTCTCCGTTTTTGGGCAGCTGAGGGGCGCCGGCACTCTCAGGAGTGACCGGCTGCGACCTCTAGGCAAATCCGAAGGTCTTAGGATCGCGGGCAGGCATGCGTTGCGAGGAGGTTGCCCGCGGTGTGACGCCCGAGGAACTCTGCTTCTCTCTTGGATCAGGTTGTAGCAGCTGCTCACCTTATCGATGTGTCCAATCATCGTCGGCATATGGGGAAGAGGGGCCGATCGCGGCCTCGATATGCCCGAGAGCCGAAGCGAGATCATCGCGAGCAGCAGCAACCTCGATCAAGTTCAGATAGTCTAGCCTGCCAGCTAGCTGAAACACGGTCCGCGCGACCAGATTTGACTCTCGAACTAAGATAATCAGGTAACAGCCGCTTGGGGCGTGTGCGCCTGCGAGCCAGTTCTTTGCGGTTCTCTCACTTGCTCCCGTCCATCGCATGAGCGTTTTGATCGCTCTATGGGATCCGCCGAGCTCAGCTCTCAATGCCTTGCCGATTTCCAGCGAGTACGACGAGGGATCGAGACGGTGCAGGCGATTGCCCGTTTTAGGTAACATCCTCCGCGTCCTCCTGGGTATCTTGAGATGCAAGAGAAACGCGGAGCCCAGCTGGTTTGCGTATGGCGCACGCTGAACACCAGGAAGTCGGGCGCAGCCGTGGCCCTCCGGTCAGGGCGGCACAGTATGTGCGGATGTCGACAGAGCACCAGCAGTACTCAACCGACAGCCAGGCTGGCGTGATCCTCGAATATGCTGTCCGGCGCGGCTTCGAGGTGGTTCGGACCTATGCGGATGAAGGTCGCAGTGGCCTCAGGATCGCGGGCAGAAGGGCACTCCAGGAACTCCTATCGGATATAGAGACAGGGCAGTCTGATTTCAGCGCAGTGCTTGTCTACGACGTAAGCCGGTGGGGGCGCTTCCAAGACCCAGACGAGGCCGCCAGCATCGAGCTCAGGTGTAAACGGGCTGGCGTCGCGCTTCATTACTGTGCCGAACAGTTTGAGAACGACGGAAGCATAGGCTCGTCAATCATAAAGACTGTCAAGAGGGCGATGGCTGGCGAGTATAGCCGGGAGCTTTCGGCCAAAGTTTATCTGGGACAGGCTAAGAACGTGACTCTTGGCTACCGCTCTGGCGGTGCGGCTGGCTACGGCCTACGGCGGCTACTTGTTGACCAGTTCGGAAAACCAAAACTCGAGTTAGCTTTTGGAGAACGAAAAAGTATAGCAACGGATCGTGTGGTTCTCGTTCATGGTCCAGCGCACGAGGTGGAAACGGTCAGAGATATATACCAAAGATTTGTCAATAAGGCCCAATCCGAATCTCAGATAGCAGAGTCACTTAACGCCCGCGGAATAAGAACAGATTTTGGCAGAAAGTGGACTACGAGTACGGTTAGACAGATTCTTACGAATGAGAAATATATTGGCAACAATGTGTGGTCCCGTTCCTCAGGTAAGCTTAAGACTCGTCGCGTTTTGAACGTTGTGAATGATTGGGTAAGGTACAACCAAGCCTTCGATCCGCTCGTCGGCCGAGAGATGTTTGATAGAGCTCAAGATATCATTCGACATAGGTCAGCTTATGTCACTGATGAGTCTATGTTGGACTCGTTACGTAAGTTGTTATCTCTGAGGGGAAAGCTATCCGGCGAAATCATCGATAACGCAAAGAATACTTCTTCGAGCGACATTTATCGTAAGCGGTTCGGTAGCCTTGTTCGTGCATACAATCTGATCGGATTTAGACCGCGCCAGAGTCTTGATTATATCAGAGTCAATAAGACCTTAACAGACCTGCACCCGTCTACCCTGGCCTTGGTGGAACGAAATCTTCTGGCGGCTGGTATTCCGGTCATCCCGGAGTTGAGTGGCCAGCTGCTCTGGGTAAACGGCGAGGTCAAAGTCGCGGTGCTGATTGCACGCTGCCTTAGAAGTTACGCTGGCTCTCGACGATGGATGTTGCGACTGGACAAATTGCCACAAGCGGACATCGTCGTGGTCGTTCGGATGTCGTCTGACAACCTGTCTATGGTCGACTACTATATATTTCCGATGCTGGACATCGGTCGCAGAATCATTCGAATGAAGGAGTTCAACGACCTTTCTCTTGAAGCTTATCGCGTCAGCGATCTTGAGTGCCTGCGCAAGATATTTTCCCGTGCTCCAATCAGGAGAGTTGCATGACGGTCGAAGCAGGGCAGCAGGTCTCGTGGATCCCGATCGACAGGATCACTGTACCCAACCCGCGGGTGCGCGACCGCCGCATCTTTCAGGAGATCGTCGAGAATATCGCAACAATCGGGCTCAAACGTCCTATCACCGTAACTCATAGCAAAGCCGACGAGCAACTTTACGAGCTGGTGTGTGGTCAGGGCCGTCTCGAAGCATTTCAAGCGCTGAAACAAGATAAGGTGCCCGCCTTGATCGTCGCAGCGGACGAGGAGAGTTGCCTCATCGCAAGTCTCGTCGAGAACTGCGCTCGGAGGCAGCATACTGCGCTCGACCTCCTCCGCGATGTCGGGGGAATGCGGGAACGCGGTCATTCAACGTCTGAGATAGCTCGGCAAACCGGCCTCTCCGAAGATTATGTGCAAGACGTTTCGCGGCTACTCGCAAGGGGTGAGGAACGGCTTCTCCGCGCCGTCGAGACCCGTCAGATCCCGATCACTGTCGCTGTTCGGATCTCGGAGGCAGATGACCCCGATATTCAACGAGCACTTCAGGACGCGTACGATGCCGGAACGCTAAGGGGTCGCAAGCTGCTCGCTGCCAAGCGTTTGATCGAGCATCGAAGGCGTTTTGGAAAAGGTGCAATCAAATCGGGCGTAAGGAGGAGTGAACAAGTCTCGTCGACCGATCTGGTGAAGGCGCTTGAGGAGGAGTCCGAGCGCAAGGGCGCTCTCATCAGGCGTTCCAACGCAGCCAGGGAGCGCCTCCTTACGGTGGTGGAGGCCTTGCGACGACTGAGAGAAGACGAGCGATTTCTAGCTCTCGTCGAGGATGAGGGCTTGGCTACAATGCCGGAAGTGCTTTCACGCCGGCTCGATGCGGAGGACCTCCGGACATGACGAGCACTCAGCCTCCAACTTTGGTCCGCCTGGCAGTTGAACCCGAAAGCCTTGTGATCCCGCTCGAGCTGATCCTTCCGCTCAGAGATGTCCCGAAGAATGTACGGCAATCAGTAAAGTACGCCCAGATCGCCGCCTCAATCGCGGAGGTTGGGATAATAGAGCCACCGGTTGTGGCCCGCACCCCTGGTAATCGGGATGGCTTTCATCTGCTCGACGGGCACATTCGTGTGGCGATTGTACGAGAGCGCGGGGACTTAAATGTCGAGTGCCTGGTCGCTCTCGATGATGAAGCCTACACCTACAACAAGCGTGTCAGCAGGCTTGCGGCGATCCAGGAGCATCAGATGGTGCTGAATGCCGTGAGCCGCGGCGTCTCGGAAGAGCGGCTATCCCGCGCGCTGAACGTGAACATCGCCAGCATTCGTGCGAAGCGGAATCTCCTCTCTGGGATCTGTCCCGAGGTGGCGCATATGCTTCGTGATCGGAATGTCCCTCTCAACGTCTTCACGGAGCTGCGATTCCTCAAGGCAGTTCGCCAGATTGAGGTGGCTCAACTTATGATCGCAGCAAACCGGTTCTCCATCCGGTATGCAAGGTCACTCGTGGCGGCGACCCCGCCGGAGCAGTTGAGCGAAAAAACACGGCGGAGGCCGCGGCCACTTACGCAGGAACAGATTTCGCTGCTCCAGCGAGAGTCGGTGAACCTGGACCGGGAGTACCGTCTCGTTGAGCGTAGCTACGGAGCCGACCACCTAGACCTCGTGCTTGCAATCGGCTTTGTGACCTCCCTCCTTGGTAGCGCGCCGGTCGTGGGTTACCTGGCCCGCCACCACCCGGAGATACTCTCACAGTTTCAGCGTCTATCGGACGCGCCAGAGGCAGCCTGATTGGGCCGCTGATTAACGCCGAAACTAGCTGCGGCCGAGTTCTTATTTTGTTCTGTCCTATTGTTCTCCTTCGTGGCTAAGCGAGTCGCGGAAGGAGTGAACCACTTATGTTGCCTGATCCAGTCTGGCTGAACGCGGCAGCCATGCTCATCAGCAGCGTCGCCGCGCTGATTTGGGCGATCCGCCGTCGTCCGTGATTGATGAGCAATCCGCTGATCTTCAGTCCCCAGTGCTCGCCCGCCCCAAGTATTCAAGGAGCTGCATGGCGGGGCAACCTATGTACCGTGGTGAAGGAACCCTATTCAGAAGCTTGACCAGCCGGCGTCAGCTGTTGCCGCCACTGCATTGCCACCTGGGCCCGCGACAGCGCCCGGTCGAGGTGAGACACTAACCTTCTCCTTGGCGTCGCGCTTAGGCGGACGGCCCCGAGTCTCGCGTGCCTCACCAGTGCTGAACCGACCGACTTGGCGAGCCAGTTCTTCTGCCTCCGTGGCCAGATTGCGCGCCGCAGCCGAGGTCTGCTCGACCATCGCCGCATTCTGCTGAGTCGTCTGGTCCATGCTGCCGATCGCGGCGTTGATCTCGGTGATCGCCGTCGCTTGCGCCTGATTGTCCTCAGCGATCGTGTTCAGCAGCTTGTGGACCTCGTCGACGTCGCTCGAGATGTCGGCAAGCGCGCCATCGACCCGCTCGACCGCCTGCACCGCCGTCACGATGTCGGCCTGGGTGGTCGTCAGCTGGTCGCGCGCGCACTTGGCTTCTTCCTCCGCGCGCATTGCAAGCGCGGATACCAGGTCGGCCACGACCGCGAAGCCGCGTCCGGCGTCGCTGGCCCGCCCCGCCTCGACGGCGGCGTTCATGGCGAGCACCCGGGTCTGGAACGCGATCTTGTCGAGGCCGGCGATCACGCTGTCGATCCCCTTGGCACTCTCGCTGACGCGTCCCATCGCCTGCACGGCTTCATCGGCAACCGTGCGACCTCCGGTCACTGTCGAGATCGTTTGATCAGCACGTGTCACCGTGCGCGTCGCCGCCTGGGCGGTCGCCTTCAGGCGAGCGTCCATCTGCGCGATCGCGGCGGACGTTTCCTCGATGCTCGCGGCGCTGCCTTCCGTTCGACGGGCAAGGTCATCGGACGCCTGCCGAATCTCACCAGACCCGGTGCGGATTCCGCTCGCTGATTGAGCAACGGATGAGATCGACTCCAGCATCGCGTCCACAGCTGCGCTGAAGTTGCCGCGCAGGCCCTCGTATTCGGACGGGAACGGCTGCTCGATCCGGCATGTAAGCGTGCCGCTCGCGAGTTGGTCGAGTCCCCCGCTAAGCGAACTGACGACGGCGGCCTGTGCCTCACCAGCTTGCGCAATCGCAACGGCGTTGGCGCGAAACACCGCCATCGCTTTGGTCATTCTGCCGACACAGTCAGAGTGCTGTGTGTACGCGATCTCGGACGTGACATCACCCGCAGCCAAGCCTTCCATTCGGACGACAGTGCTGACGTAGGGCTCGCAGACCAGTCGCTTGGCGACACGTCCAGTGGTGATGGTGACGATCAATAGAAGTCCGGCCATAACAGCGACGCCGCCCACGCCGATAAAGCCTGCGGCCGACGCGAGGGCCAGAAGCCCGGCCGCACCCGTGATCGCTCCATTGAGCGCACTTAGGCAGTCGAATTGACCCTGATCGGCGCAACCTTCTCAAACCAACTAAGCATTATGCGGAACCCTCGACGATCGTAGCTAACCGGCCATCTTTGGCCGATTGCAATCTCCAGGCTGACGTGGCCGGCTAGAGTGCTCTGCTATTGTAGAGGCTGAGGTGTGCGCGCTGCTCCGCGAGCTCGACATTCGTTCCGGCACCGTCAACCGCGATCTCTTTTGCGCTAGGCCGTCGACCGATTTTCGCGCGATGGCGGATTCGGGTGGAAAGCGGACGTAAACAGCACGCGCAGCCGCTGGCTTTCTCACACACGGGCGATCGTGGACCAGCGTGGAATCTGCACGGCCGCGATTAGCACAGCGCACCTACCCGGAAAGGGAGTGGAATTGATTAAAGCCAACTCAGGTTTCTGAGGGCCCGCTCGTATCTTTTCGAGCGGCCTCACGACAGCGCCAATGCAGTTCCCCAGCTTGGAGCAATATGATGTCGGCTGCGAGCAGGTAAGCTTCCGCCCTCAAGCTTTCTCGCATGGTCGAGGCGCACTCCTTGAGGTCTGCTGCTCGACGCATCAGCTTCTCGCGCTCCTGCTCCATCAACTATCGATAGCAGGCCTACATCTCGAAGATTTAAAAACATCGCGTTAAGAAGCCCAGCAATGGAAGTGCAAGGTTAAGTCGGTCACGAGCAAGCCTATGGCTTTATCTCCGGTTGACGCCCAGTCGGCCGACACCCTCGACCGTCGTCGCCCGTCTCGTGCGGCGATCATAGGCGCACAGGCGCACGTCGATCACCGACTGGCGGTTATAGCCTTCGACGATCCGGAGCTCGACCGGCACCTGATCGGAAAAGCTCGCCTTGTCGGCAACCACGCGGGCCCGCATCAGCCCAGACGCGGCAAGGCAGGCGCGGTTCACGCGGGCGTCGAGCGCTGCCCAGGCCTGAGGTGTCGACGCAAGTGCGGCCGCGCCACCAGCAATGACCCCCATGATCCCGGCAGTAATGACGAGCTTGTTCATCTCGATCTTCTCCCTTGCCAATCAAATCCGACCGCAGTCATTCGGCGCTCGTGCACCGGCGACTAGCCCGTCGAACCAATCGAGAGTCCGGCCGGCGCTCATCTTTGCGGTCGCGGCATGCTCACCGCCTAGAAGATCGATCCAACTGACCCGGACCCGATTGGCGCAGAGCCGCCGGGCGAAGGCGCGGGTCACCGCCGGCGCGACGATCGGATCCTCGCGGCTCTGCGCGAAGAGCACCGGCACCTGGCTGACCGGTGACGTGCTGTTGGCCGCGAGATAATCTGCCCACGGTTTCGTTCGCCCGAAATCGACGCGTCTCAGGTCCTGCCGAAGCGCAAGCATGCCGAGGATGGTGCCGAGCTTCGGCTTGGCGTTCAGCTCGACGCAGTTGTTCGCAGCCATCCGCCGGATGATCCCCGGCGTTCGCGCCCGGCCGATCCGCAATGGAACGCCGTAATAGCTGCTCCAGCTGTCCGTCGCGATGGCGGTGAGGAAGGCCTTGGCGTTGGGGTCCCGCGCCTGGCTGAAATTCGCGGCGAGATCCGTCGGCGGCGCCGCGGCAGCAACCCCCAGCAGGCGAAGGCCCGCGCCCTCTCGCGACCAGAGCTGTCCGGTCCAAAGCGCCGCATGCCCGCCCTGGCTCTCGCCCCAGACCGCGAAACCCCGTCCCGCGGCCGCGCCGGCGATCCCGCCAGCCGCCCGCACAGCGTCCAGCACCGAACGGGCTGTCACCGTGCCGATCAGATAAGGATGCGGACCTGGGCTGCCGAGCCCCGGATAGTCCGGTGCCACCACCACATAGCCTCGCCGAACCGCGTCGACCGCAGGAGTCATGGTGAAGAAGTTGGGGCTGAGCGAGGGCGCGCAGCGCTGCGACGAGCCCCAAGTACCGTGTGTCCAGGCAATCACGGTCCGCGGGCGCGGCGGGATCGCTTCGCGTGGCGCGATCACGACCCCCGTCAGCTCACGCGCAACGCCGCGATCGTCGGCACTCGTATAGCGGATGCGCCAAGCCTGCGTGCCCGGCGGCGTCTCCGCGATCGGATCCGCGGAGACGAGCGGACCGACCGGCTGGGCGACGATAGGCTGGCCCAGAAGCGCCACGCCGGCAAGAGTTAATAAGCGCATGATCTCGCCCTCTCTCGGGCCGCTGCCACGACGCGAATCCCGGTCTCGCGAGGCGGCAGTATTTGCTCGGTTGTCGTCGCCGCCTCCTCTCCTGCCTTCAACCTATCAACCAGTCACGGGGCGGACGGCGGCAGGCCAAACAATGGGTATAAGCTTATCGTCCGTTCTCGAGCCGTGGCCGACAGGATGGAGCCGCCCCTGAGCACGCAGTGCAGGCCAGTCCGGACCCTCCGCATTTGCTTGCCCTGAAGTTTCGGCAGCAGCGTGCCAATTGCAACACGGCATCGATGCTATGTCGGCGTTCTAATCGCGTAGGCCGCAAGCATAGCTACTTGAGGCAACGAACGTTCGTTCCCCACTCCCGCTGCGCAGACCGGACGTTCTCCTGGCGGCCAGGGCTTCCCAGCCGTGACGGTCTTTAGCGGACTCTTTCTGGACGGACTTCTTCGATGCTCTGTCGGCCGGGACGGGTGGATTTCCGACGTTCCCGAATGTGGCAGGCGATAGGGCTATGGCACGCAAAGTCCGCACCGGAACGGCGATGATAAGCCTTATCCTTGGATCGTGCGGCGGCCTGCAAGAGGATACGGAGCGTCAGCTGAGAGCTGTCGAAGCCGGGACGCTCCTGCCGCTTGCAAGCCTTTTCCCACGGACGGTCGAGACCGTTTGTTTGCGAAGGTCAAACGAGTCCCTCGCCCAGCAACCGTTGGCCAAGGCCGAAGATGCACCAGATGAGGGCTCGTTGGCGTTTGTCATCACGTCCAAAGATGGAAAGCGGTCGCACGCTCTTCATCGTCGCTCAGCGGCTCTGGACGTGCTGACAGCGTCGGAGCTTCACGGCGAACGACCTTTGGTCAGGGGACTTTTGTGGTCGAACCCTGTGTCTCCCGGGAGACATGCAGCGCCGCAAGATTCCAGCGGAAGGGGGACAATACTTCACCCTTACACGGCCCAGAGAGTGAGCGGGGCAGCGTCTGCAACGGGTCGCAAGCGGTCCATCTGCTTCTCGGGCGTGGGCCGATGGAAGAGGACCCTCGCGCGCCGAGCGGCAACTTCGCGCTTCCGTAACATCCCGGACTTCCCTCACCACGGTATGTGCCGTTGCGTATCGGCGTGCTGCTCTTACCCGACGAGCCTTATCCAGCTGTCCTTGTGAACCGCCTGCGCTTGCGGCATGCGGGATTTGTCGAGGCGACATTTGCGCTTCAAGGCATCGTCCGCACGACCTCATCGCACGATACACAGATCATCCTTGCCAGATACAATCTCGGTAAGGCCATAAAAGAGCGCCGGTCTGCAATCGCAGCGCTATGCCGTGCGCTCGAGGGAGGCGAGGCCAACACCCTATATCAATCTGCTCTCGCCACGAAAGCAGAGCTCCTCGACTTAGCGCTTCCTTATTTGGGGAGGTGGTCGGCAAGCTCAATCGCGAAGCACCGCCTGCTCTTTTCAGCGGAAACCGCGCCGCTGTTTAAAATCCTGATGGATCTTTCGTCGACGGAAATGGCAACTCTTCAAAAAGCGGCTGAGCTTATCAAACCGGGCGGCGATCCAGAGGCGGGATGGCGAACACATCGCTGAAGCCTGAGCGTTCCCGTTCACCCGGCTCTAAAAACTCCTCGGCGACGAAGCTCAAGCCATGTACAGGTCATTGCAGTTTATGCTGCTTGCTCATGGAGTAAGGGCACTTCCGGTGCTGTTGAGGTGAGGTAGGCGCTGAACAGCAGCTCCCCGTCTCAACGCTAGGGCCGCGCCCAAGGACGCGGCCCTTACAACATTCAGGCGTAGGCGATCTTGACCTGTCGCCTGCGGATTGCACCGCCAACTGCGCCGAAGCCGACGAGCAGCATCGCCCAGGTGGCGGGCTCTGGGACGGGTGCGGCGCCACCGCCCAGGTTCGGAGCAAAGGTGAGACCGCGAATGCGATCGAAGGCAATCGGGGCGTCAGGACCGCTGGCGTTGCCGTCGAGGAACTGGTTGGTACCAGCGATCAATCGGCCGGTCAGCGGATCGAACTGCGCGAGGGTCGAGAAACCCTGATTGTTACGAACGACCGACCACATGCCGCCGTCCGGATCGAACGCGAGGCCACCGATGCGGTCGCCCGCAATGGGCGCATCCGGACCATTGGAGTTGCCGTTCAGCAGCTGGTTGCTGCCCGAAATTAGCCGGCCGGTGTTGATGTCGAACTTCGCGAGGATCGTGATGCCGGAGATGTTTCGCGTCAGTGCAAAGAAATCTCCGTTCGGAGCGAAATCGTAAGCAAGGATGCGATCGAAGTCTATCGGCGCGTCTGGGCCGTTCGCGTTGCCGTCCAGGAACTGGTTCGTGCCGGAGACGAGGCGACCGGTACTCAGATCGAAGCTGGCCAACACGGCAATGCCTTGAGTGTTGCGGACAACCGAGTACATGCTGCCGTTTGGAGCGAAAGTGATGCCGGAGACGCGATCGGCTTGAATGGGAGCGTCTGGCCCGCTGACATTGCCATCCAGTCCCTGGTTGCTGCCCGCGATCAGACGGCCGGTGTTGATGTCGAAGCTGGCGAAGATGGTGTTGCCGGAGATGTTCCGTGTCATGGCCCAAAGGCTACCGTCGGGCGCAAAGTCGAAGCCGAGGATCCGATCGGCGTCGATGGGTGCGTCGGGCCCACTCGAGTTGCCGTCCAGTGCCTGATTGGAGCCGGCGACGAGGCGACCGGTCGAACTGTCGAACTGCGCCAAAATTGAAACGCCATTGATGTTTTCGACCACCGAGTACGGGTCATTCGCCGCCATGGCCGGCGTGGCGGCCGCAAAAGCGGCCAGAAACAATGCATAGCTCTTCATACAGTCACCCCTCTTTCAGGCGCGATCGAATCGCATGCAGCCCCGTAACGATCGTTAACCATTTCTGTCCGGTTTGGAACGACGAAGCCCGCGCATGGCGAGACGAGCCTGATTCGCTGGGGCACTGAAAGTTCGGCTACTCAAGCCATCGCCTCGACCTGACCATGGCGCTTCATCGCCTTGCGGATGAAGCGCAGGGCCGCGGCCCGGTCCCGCTCCTTGGTGACGTAGCTCTCGAGGACCTCGCCTTCGTGATCGACGGCGCGCCAGAGTTAGCGCATCTCGCCGTTCACCTTCACGTACATCTCATCGAGATGCCACCGCCACCGGCGGAAGCCGCGCATCCGGCTGGCACGCTGGCGGCGGATGTCCGCGGCGAACATCGGGCCGAAGCGGTTCCACCAGTGCCGGACCGTCTCGTAGCTCACGTCGATCCCACGCTCAGCGAGTAGGTCCTCCACGTTCCGGAGCGAGAGCGGGTACTTCACGTACATCATCACCGCGAGGCGGATCACCTCGGGTGACGAGTTGAAGTAACGGAACGGGTTGCGGGCAGGGGAGGGTGACATCCTGCCGCCGGCTAGCGATGCTCCGTTACTGGCGAGCTAACTTGCTCTGACAGCTCCCTCGACACGTGACCTACGAGCTCACATCGGCAGGTCAAAGCTTGGTACCGCTGATAGACGCCCTGGGGGATTGGTGGGAGCAGACCGAGCCTGAACGCCACTTGACATCGAAGACGACGGCTCCCGTCGACGGAGGCGGACACTTTCTCACAAGCTTAGATGCAGACTAACCCTGTCAGCTAGATCGCGGATGCGCACTGAGTCGATAGCTGGACATTCGTTGAAGAAAGTGACTTGGCTGAGATTTGCAGTTCAGAGGAAGGGCTGACGAAGTTGACTCGAGAATGCCGGAAAGGTGGAACGCTCCTGTTATTCGAGGTTAAAAGAGCAGTCTTTCGCAGTCTGCGCCGGTTCGGATCTGTGGAAGACGAGCCCGACACGCCGGGCCGTTAACATCGGCCTCCTAAATCGAGGAGCGCGGGCTCAGCGCGAGCGAGGTGTCCGCTCAGGTCGCCAACGGGCCGGCGGGTCTCGGCGGCTTTGACCCACCCTCGGCCGTTCAGGGCGACTCTGCCGCTTTTCAGAACCAGACATTGGCTCAGCGACCGCATGTGGCCGCTCTGCGCCCATCCCGGACGGTTGAACTGGTCTAAGCGAACGGCCGCTCTGACCCAGAAGTAGCCTTTCAAGCCCGCTTGGCCGCCGCCCAAAGTCGGACATGCGTTCAGATCGAGCCCGCGATGCTCGGTCGCCGATGCGCTGGTACTTGAGGCTGTCGGCGTCGCGGTGCTCAGCGCCGTCTGGCAAGAGCGACATACCGACCCGCCTCTCGATCGAACGTTGCTGGACGAGGTCGAACCCGACGCTAAGCGGCTGCCACCCAGCTTCCGTGAAACGACAGCGGCAAGGGGACCGCGCTCCGCCATGAAATGATTGGCCCGTCGGCAACGCGATGAGCGTCGAAGACGTGAAGCTCGCTTGCGGCTGCCGCGAGGTTCAGTGTCGTGCCCACCAGGTGATCGCCTGCCGGCACGAACTCCTCGACGAGCTGCCCTGCACCGAAGTCGTAGCTGGCGGCGCGGCCTGCCTCCCAGTCCCAGACCCCGACCGATCGGGCGAAGGGGCGGTCGCTCCGGTAGCCCCCGACGAAGACGGTATGGCGGCGCGGCAGCCCCGCGATCTCGGGCGCGGAGCGGGGGAACTCTGCGGTCAGTCCCGCCTTCCGGAGCTCCGCGCGCCCGTTGGGCCTGAGCGTGACGAGCGTGAACTCGGGCCGTTCACCATGCTCGTGCCTTCCGTCGACGAGCGCCGACGCGCCCAGGATCGGGAACACCGGGTCTTTGTGGAAGCACCCGTCGAACCGAATGGTGCCGTCGGCCTCCTCCCAAGCATCGCCCAGATGGAAGAAGAACAGGGGCGGCAGCTCGTATTCGCGGCGTTTGCTGAGGTCGTCCTTGTCGATCACCAGCACCCGGCTGCCGCGCTCAGGCTGCCAAGCCAGGCCGCGGATGAAAGGCACGCTCGACGCGGTCTGCAACCAGGGCTGGCACAGGATGATGAGGTGGCGCTGCGTCGCGGTGAAATCGTGCATGTAGCTCGCCATCGGCAGTCGGATCGGCTGGCCGGCTTCGAAGCGCCCGTCGCGTGAGAGCCGCCAGACGAACGCCTGATCGCCGCCCGACCCGATGTTCCAGATACGACCCGATGGCTCGATCCGCGGATGGGCCAGAAACGGCATCTGCGCGAGATCGGGGCGGAGCGTCACCGGACCCCGCGTCGCGAGGGTCTCGGGATCGAGCGCGAAGGGAGATCCCGCCTCCCACAAAGCGAGCAACTGGCCGCCGGACACAATGACGTGAGTGTTCGCGCAGTTTGCATCGTCCGGGCCGCTCAGCTCGACCCCGTCGCGCGCGGGCGTTCCGAAGCCGGGCTGGACGACCCGGCCCAGCCGTTCCTCGATGCGACGTTTCGGCGTGTCCACGAAGCGTGCGGCGAGCCGCGCCGTGTCGCCGCTGATCCGCCAGGCGCGCACCAGCCCGTCTCCGTCGAACCAGTGGCTCACACTTGTAGCGCCGCGCCGGAATCGTGCCGGGCCGTTGCGGTAGAGCGTTCCGGCGAGACCCGGCGCCTTGCCGTGCAGGCGGGTCAATGACTGCGGCGCGATGTCGCCGGGTACGTCGATCAGGCCCAATGTCCAGTCCGCCGCCGGGCGATCCTGCGCGAACAGCGGCGCGGCGACGGCGTGGGAGATGGTGGTGCCAACGGCGAGAGCCCCGCGACGCATAATTTCCCTGCGGTCCAGCATCGTTCGTCTCCCCTTACTTAATGGTGATGCGGATGGCGTTGTCGCCGGTCGCGACCGGGAAGCGGGCGGCTTCCCAGCGCGGCGGGCCGCCCTGCGGCTTGGCGTCGTTCGAGAAGGCATAGGGTTCGATCGGCAATCCGAACGGATTTGTGCCGAGCTTTCCGTCGCCGTCGACGTCGTGGAAGGCCTTCACGGCGTAGTCGCCGGGCCGGAGGCCTTCAAAGTGGGCTGTCACGACGGCACCCTCTACGGGCACGGCGGCTGCGCGGACCGGCGTGCCGTTCCCGTCGTGTGCCGCCGCGTTGTCGAAAACGCTCAGCATGATCTTACCCTTTGGCGTTTCGATACCCTCAAACCGGATGGCGAGCGTGGACTCGGCTGGAAAAGCAGCGGCGTGTGGCGGCGCGACCCGGTCGCCGATCGAAACGGCACACCCGCCCAGCGGCAGGGCGGAGGCGAGCAGAAGCGGAAGCAGCGAACTGGTTTTCATGGTTGTGATCTCCTCGGTTCCGGCCCGCTTGTGCGAGCCTTGCGGAGACCGGGATGACTTTCGTAAGGCGCGGCTGTCGCGCCGGTTTTCGCGAGACGCGGCATCGGATACGCCAGATGGAAGCAGCAGCAATTCACGTAGCGCGAAACGCGTCCCCCATGCGCAAGCGAGCGGTGCGCGGGGTTGTGATCGGTTCGATGGCGGCGGCGTTCCTTGCCTTTCTGGGCGCGCTCGGAACGGACCAGGCGCCCTTACCCCTTCGACTCGCATATTGGGCGGCGGTGATCCTCCCGGGCTCGCTGATCGGGATCGTTGTGCAGGAGATCGTCAACGCCTGGGGCCGATTGGCGGGCAACCGTGCAGCCGAAATCGCGGCCGTGGCGCTGCTGGTCTCGGTGCCGCATAGCTTCATGGTGATCGTGGCGAGCGCGCTGTTCTTCGGTCTCGCGGCGATCACGCCCGACGTGGTGTTCGGTTTCTGGATTGCGGTGCTGGTGGTCTCGGTGGTGCTGACCGCGATCAACCGCCTCGCCGCGGAGCTGGACGTGGCGCCGACCTCCGTTACCGCTGCCACCTCATCTTTGCAGCTGGCCTTCCCGCCGGCCGATGCCTCGATCGATGCTTTGCAGCTGCCTGCCTTGCCCGAACTGATCGCGGACAAAATCCAGCCGCACCTGCGCAGCGGCCGGCTGATCGCGATCGAGGCCGAGGATCATTATCTGCGTATCCATACGGAATATGGCAGCGATCTCGTGCTGATGCGCATGGCGGACGCCTGCGCGCTGCTGCCCGAGGCGACAGGCGCGCGAGTGCACCGAAGCTGGTGGGCAGCGCGGGCCGCCGCCGAGACGTTGTCGCGTCGTGAGGGCAAGGTCGAGCTTCTGCTTGCAAATGGTCTTCGCATTCCGGTCAGCAGGGCCGTGCAGGCGAGCTTGCGCGAGCAAGGGTGGGCTTCAGCGAAGATCGACTCAGCCGGCGGCGGACCTAGCTCCCGATCAGCCTCACGACCTCCCGTCGAGAGTTGCTCGCCATCGCAATCGCCACCGGATCAGGTGAGGAGAGCTGCTGGCCGGCCACGCCTTGCCGATTAGTTGCTGTGTCTGTTCCGAGCCCGAAAGCGGCCGTTCCGTTGCCCGCAATATTGGTCGCCCGGTTAATCACACCTGACGTTCGGGATGGACTCATCGTTTACGCCAAGGCTGGCTCAACAAACGTCCGCTTCCGTCAGCTAACGCCGGGGAGCAGCCGGTCCGCTATCCACCAACTTCGGTTGTTCAGCCGTTTAGCGGCTGATGGCCGTTAAGGGCGCGGTGCGGACTCAGCACGTTCTCGCCTCGGCATAGATGGGCGCCCGGCAGCCACGAAGCTCGACGGCTGAGGCTGGCGAGCGCCTCCGCGGCTCTCGCCCGCCGAGGCGCAGTCAGACGTCAGTGCCCTCTGACAAGGCAAGCGCGTCTTCCAGATCGACGCCCCGGTAGCGAACCGTACTTTCGATCTTGCGGTGTCCGAGCAGGATCTGAACTGCTCGCAGATTGCCCGTGCGCTTGTAGATCAAAGACGCTTTGGTCCGGCGAAGTGAGTGAGTGCCGAACAGGGCTAGGTCGAGCCCGATCGCCGTCACCACCCGTCGACCAAACGAGCATATTGGCGCGTACTGATGTGGCTGGCGCTGTAAATACGGCTCGGGAACAGGAAGTCGTCAGGCCTGCCGCCCCCGCGGACAGCCAGCCAGTGACGCAGGCTCTCGCGGGCAGTATCGCCGATCTCGAACGACACAGGCGTGCCGGTCTTTTGCTGGATCACGATTGATCGTTGGCGCACCTGCCCGCCGACCACGACATCGCCGATCCGCAGCTTGACCAGGTCACAACCACGCAGCTTGCTGTCGATCGCGATGTCAAACATCGCGCGGTCTCGGGTGCGCTTCTCGTGCTCCAAGTGGAAGCGGATCTCCCACACCTGCTGCGGCTTCAGCGCCCGCTTCGGCCCGATCGAGCGGCCGGCGTTCCAAGCGGCTCCCGAGGTCCGCTCGTGATGCTGCTGATGATGGTTCATCTGCCTTCTCCAAAGCTGCGGAATGCGGCGCCTGAAAAGCGCGGGAGACTGACAGAGGTTGGGCCGACAGCGACCCACTGGCGTCGGCCTGCGGAGCATCTGCCGCCGACCCAACTCGGCCGTTGAGACCAATGGCGAGCCTACTACAAAACAGACTTCGTCACTGCGGTTTCGCCCGCTCTGCCGTGCGCTTTCGTCCGGGGAAGAGAAGCTCGGGCGCGCAGCTTCAAGCGGGAACGTGCGTCGTCAGCGGGTGAATAGATAACCGAGTGCGAGCAGAAACAGGCCGCCTTCCAGCAGGCCGATAAAGACGTTCCAGCCCGCGCTAATATAGCCGCGCTTGAGCACGTGATGAAACCAACGCGTCTCGACGATCCAGAAGTTCAGCAGGCTGGATGCCCAGACGACGTGGCCAATCGTGGGGATCGTGTCGTTCTGATAGTCCGTCATGCTGGTGCCCACGCCGACGCCCAATGCGAACACGGCGGCGGGATAGCATTGCTCGTAAAAGGGCTGCTGCAAGGTGTGACGGCTGAGGCGAAGCCCGAGCTTCCGGACCATCCGGGCGGCGAGAAAGATCGGGAAGCCGGCAAACACCACGACGCGCAGCGCAAGTGCGCTGGCATTGTCGTCGACCAGGTCTGCGAGCCCGTGATGGTTCGCGATTATCTGGTCGACTTGGCCGAGTGCCGTGGTGATCGTGTGTGTCAGCAGCAGCGCTAGCGTCAGGAACAAGGGCGGGCTGAGCACCGAGTTGAACCGCTCGTCGTCGGGCAGCGCCGCCTCGCGCTCGATTTCCGCCATCACGCCGATCGGCCGGACCAGCGACCGCCACAGCGTGAGTGGGAAGAAGATCACCCAGCTCATCACTTCGTAGAGAAGCTCGTCGAGCGAGTTGAGCCACTTCATGAAATCCATGCTGCATCCTGTTTGAAGCAATCCCGGCCCGCAACCACTTGCTTTTGTTAGAGGCTCCGGTCTTGCTGCTGAAAGCCTGGGGAGGAGCCGGGCGGGACGCCGCAACCACGCGACTTGGCTTTGCGTGCTGTGGGGCGAAAACGGGAGATCCGAAATGCGTCAGTTCGTTGCGTCTGCAGGTTTCGTGCTCTCGTTCCTGGTCCCGGCCGGAGCCGCGGGCGCGCAGTCGACCGGTCTGGAAGACATGGTCGGCGCACGTGCCGGACAGGCCGAGGGCGAGTTGCAGCGCCGGGGCTATGCCTTCATCCGCGCCGAAACTGGCGATGATCGCTCCTACACCTACTGGTGGAATGCCCGCCGGCAGCAGTGCGTCACCATCGCGACGATGGATGGTCGTTACGCCTCGGTGCAGCCAACGCCGCCTCCCGATTGTCGGCAATCGGGCAATGCTCGCCCTGACCCGGGTTACGGCGGCGTGCCGGCCAGCCGGCCACGACCCGGCTACGAACCGGATCCCCGATATGGCAGGCCCGGCTACGATCAGGGTGGCTATACCGACGACAGGCCGATGGTCGACGGACGTGACGTCGATCTCGGGCTCGTCTGCTTCGGTGATGGCTCCAAGACGGGGCTCGCGACCGGCACGACCTGGAGGTGGAACCGCAGCCGGGATCGCTACGAGTATGATCGATACAGTGAAACCCAGCGCGAGGTGTTCGACGCTTCGATCACGATCCAGACCTGGCCCGGAGGCGGCCGCATCCGGCTTCCCAAATCACTCATCCCGCCGATCAACTCGCGCGGAAGCCAGGGCTGGTGGGATCTCGAAAATGTGTCAATCGGTCCGGATACCGTCAATGCGACTTACCGGTTGAACGGCCTTAACAAGCCGCGGATCTCGATTGATCGACGTAGCGGGCGGATCACAATCAGAGGCACTGGCGATTACGGCTTTCGTGGCACGTGCGACCAGATCGCGCACGGCACTCGGCGGTTCTGAGCCGCCCGTCCGGCGACGCAAGCTCAAAAAGGTAGCTAGTCGAGAGAGGAGCCTCCAGTGTTGGCGCTCACTCGCCTCGCCGACTCTGCGGGCCCGATCTCGACTAAGGCAATAACGTCAGCACGAAGCGCTATGTCCCGGAAATCGGACCGTCCGCTTCCCACCTCAACCAGACATTCGACGTAGAACAGCGCGAAGGCCGGATTGGGCGCATACCCGCCATGACGAAGCAGCTGAGCAAACGTCCGCTTCTGGCGATCGGCGCTCAAAAGCGGACGGGCCGAATACCACCAACTGCTGACATTCAGCGGCTATACCATTGCCGGCGACTATGGGCGCACACCTGGTACTGCGATTGGATAGACCGTTGTCCGCTTTTCGTAGGTTGCGACCCAGATGCGCTCGTTCGACATAGCGCCGGAAGCAGTCAGTCGAGTCCATCCTACGCTTTTTCGAAGACGCTGTATTTGCTGAAAATCGATTTACGGGCACTGGACCAGTCTAGACCGCCTGATTCCTTCTAGGTTACTCTTAGGTACGTACGCGGAATCGATCTTCACGCTCGGTTAGGCTACCAGGGGAACCGTGGCTCGCTAGAATCAGAAGAAGGTTTGTATGGCCGACTCAGCGCGATTAGAGGAAAGCGTGACGGTGAGCGAGCAAGCCACGTGGTTGAACAGCTTTCTATTCTGGGACGCGGTAGTTGTCGGAGGAATTATTGCGTTTGACTGGTGGATGGGTAATCGCAATCGGAAAAAACTGCTGCGGGGCCTCCGCCACTTGTTCAGTGACTTTCGACGACGGAGAGTCCTGCCAATCTATAAGCGACATGCGACGGCGGCGCTGGTGCTGATTGAACTGCGGTTAGGCGTTTTTGGATCTCGCCGGTTCCTATTGACCAGCATGCTTGTTGCGCTGTTACCGACGCTGTCGATTCTGACATTGGTGTCACTGCAATTGCGTCAAGACCCAACATTCCTGCTACAATACCCTGCTTACGGGTGGTTCGGAACGTTTAGAACGATCTTTTCCAATGCTGCGGCTATCTATGTCGTATTTTGCCTGTCCGTACTACTTTCGACGAGACTGCTAAAAGCTACAAGGCGGCTATTGCCGTTCACTGGGAAAACGCGCTTGGTGCGAGCACCGGTATTGGGTCTTGTTTTGCTATTTGCGCTCGCGCTCGGGAGCGCGGCCCTGCTGGTGGCGGGAGCGATCGTTTTTTTGTGGCTAGCCGAATCGCTGTCGCACCATCCGCAACCGGAACTCGCGCAGATCGCACTCGTCACACGCAAGCTTCTGGGTCTCATACCCTACTATCTGGCGGGTCTTCAGGTGCCGCATTACCGATGGACTACCGGTCTTCTTATCCTCTTGGCGATTTCTCCCTTGGCGATTCATCTTATCCTATCAATACTGTTTCTGATAGGTAAGACGGCTTCGACAGTCCTCAACCGATTTATATCAGTATTGCTGCTCCGCGTCTCACAGGGCGAGCAAGGAGTGCTTCGGCAACTCGCGCTGTTTGTTGGCGCTGCAGCGAAGCTTATCGAGCTAGCCATAAAGGCGTTCTAGCATCAACTACGCTGACAGTGACGAGGTGCGTGAGCCCAGTCAGATGCTGTCCCCCGGTACGGGGTGAGCTAGTGGATATGACAATCGCCACGAGCGACGCTTTCGATCGACCTGTTGGGCGCGAAGCGGATTGCAGGGCCACTGCCACTGAGGTCCGGTTCACCTGCCAAGCGCACAAAAACCTATCAGCCGCAAGCCACCATTCTCGCCGCCCGGCTAATCAAAACCACTGACAGAGGCGGGCGCTCTCAAGTTGAACCAACTTTCGGTATTGGGGAGAGTCGCCAGGGCGCTGATGGTCGTTTCTGGTTCGGAGCTGCCATCCACCTTAGTTCTCTGAATTGTCAACGATGGACGGGGTTTGTTGAAACCCTCTTGTAAGTCGGCCAGCAGCTTGAGCTCGCAGTATCAAAATCTCGAGGTCGCCTCCGACGCAATCCCGCCATATGCCTGTCCTGAACAAATGCCCGTCTCTGAAAGGCGGAAATCGACTGGAGCGCCTGCCTTTGATTGATCTTCGGCGCGCGGGATTGCATTCGGCTCAGGATTGTTGAATGGTCCTATGTTGTCGGTGCGGGATGCACCCTCCAGCGATTCGCCCACGAAAAACGGGTGTGCGGGTACGAAGCGTGCCGTTGAGGCGGGAGGTAGCATGGCGAAGGCGGCTCACCTGCGGCGCACACTTAAACTGTTATCTGACAGCACCCCGCGATTTCCCGCCCGTTTCACGGACCGCGAGCGCAGGCACTACGATTATCTTCGCGGCATCATCACCGACGACAACGTGGTTGGAATCGGTCTTTCAGAGAAGACGGTCGCCGGAAAGCCCGCCGGCGATCAGGCGCTGACCTTCTACGTCAAGGAGAAGCGGCCGCTTTCCGACCTCCGTGGCTCTCCCCAGATACCGCCGGTCATCGCGGCACCAGGCGGCAAGGCGATCTTCACCGACGTATTCGTGGTGGGTGAGCTTCTGCCGCAGCAGAACATTATTCGTGCCCCGCTTCGCTCCGGGTTCAGCACCAGCCATCCCTCATCGGCCCCTGGCACCCTTGGAGCCATCGTTCGCCGAAATGGTCGCGCGATGCTGCTGAGGGTGCTGTCAGACCAATCCGCACAAGTCTCCGTTAGACGGACTCCGGGCAGGTGGCGGGCAGACTCAGACCATGAGCGACCGCCACTCAGCCAAGGCGGCTGAGCGGAGTGCCTTGTAGGTCGGTCGATCGACGAGGTGACGGTCCGAGTTGAAGTGGTTGTGGACGCTGGCGTGAACCGAGGCGAACTTCTGCAGGGTCTGCATTCGCCTGAACCGGATCATCGCCCGCTCGCGTCGTCGGAAGGGCAGGTGTGAGTTCTCGACCCGGTTGTTGGCCCAACGGCCAACCCGCTGCTTCTGCGCACAGCCGAGTTCGGTCATCGCTGCCTTGTACGAGCGCAGCCCGTCGGTGGTGATCGCCTCGACCTGGCCATGGCGCTTCATCGCCTTGCGGATGAAGCGCAGGGCCGCGGCCCGGTCCCGCTCCTTGGTGACGTAGCTCTCGAGGACCTCGCCTTCGTGATCGACGGCGCGCCAGAGATAGCGCATCTCGCCGTTCACCTTCACGTACATCTCATCGAGATGCCACCGCCACTGGCGGAAGCCGCGCATCCGGCTGGCACGCTGGCGGCGGATGTCCGCGGCGAACATCGGGCCGAAGCGGTTCCACCAGTGCCGGACCGTCTCGTAGCTCACGTCGATGCCACGCTCCGCGAGTAGGTCCTCCACGTTCCGGAGCGAGAGCGGGTACTTCACGTACATCATCACCGCGAGGCGGATCACCTCGGGTGACGAGTTGAAGTAGCGGAACGGGCTGCGAGTAGGAGAGGGCGGCATCGTCCCACTGGCTAGCGACGGTGCGTTACCGGCGGCCTAATTTGCTCTGACAGCTCCCCCAAATCTCTTCGCGAGGGTGTCAGAGGAGACAGCGGCCACTTTCATACCACTAGGCGCTCGCAGTTGGGCATTGAGGCGGCTAAGGCAACGCGGATCCGGGCTTGACGACACAGCACAGAGTATCTTTCTTGTGTTGGACGAGATTACTCTAAGTGGTACGTTCTTTTATCGAGCGTGCTAGGTGCGTTGAAACGGAAGATCGCAGAGCAGAGGGGCAAATCCTATGGCTCACATCTATGTGCTTCGGTTTGATTGGGGGAGTGCCAAGGACCCGGTCCCATATTACGGTCAGGCGCCGGGCCAGTGCCTCGACTTCAACAATCGTCGCGCTAAGCCTCGTGGGCTGCTTACGCCAGTAGAGGAGGCGGTCATAGGCGACTGCGAGCACGGCGTGCCTTACGAAGTCGTAGTGTGCGAGGCTCCGGACGTATGAACACGGCCCGACCCTTCGGCGCGCTGCTCGCGTTGACCTTCGTGTTGGCCTCCTGCGCCAGCCCCGAGGAGCGACGTTGGGCCAAGGGCTTCACGCCCAAGGTGGCATCGCTGCCGAAGCCGCCCGCCCGCTCGCGGTTCGAGTGGAATAAGCCGTCGGTCGCGTTCTACAGCTTCGCGACTCCCTCCCCGAGCGCCACGCCTCCAACGATCAAGGATCTCTCCGATCATGGTCAGGCGGCGCTCATCGAGGCAATGACTGCGGCCGGCGCCAAGCCGGAGGATATAAGAGACGCGCTGGCGCGGCCCCTTACGCAAAAGGCCGCGTCCACTGAAGGGGTCGCGACCGTAGAGGGCACATACAAGCGGACGCTCGTTGCAACGGTGAGCCGGGGATGGAACGCCGGCGTAGCGGACCGGCTGGTCCGTACCTGGATTGAGGTGTTGCCGCTGAACTTCGTGTTCGAAGGTTATACGGTGATCGCGACCGACAACCAGCTGCTCAATATCGCGCAGGTCACTGATACATCCAGCGCAACCCTCCAGGCGCAACTCGGCCGCACTACGTCGGACACCTCGGCGACGACAACCGCTGTTCCCCCAGTGACCGACGTTCTGACCAATGTGCTTGGCACGAGCGCCGGCCTAACCGGCAATGTAAGCAGGCAACGCGTGACCAACGCCACCATCAACCAGCAATACACCAAGCTTGGCGCCGACATTCTGCCAACAGAGTTGCGCATCTTGCGTGAGAGCGAGCGCAATCTCGATGTTTCGGGCAATACGCTGATCGCGCTGACACTGCGCGTCGACCCGCGCCGCTGGCGAGATGACCTTGGCGCCCCCCCCGGCCAGCTACAGGAAAGCAGCCAGCGCGTCACAAAGATGCGCCTAGCGAACGAGGCCGGGGCTATGCACTCACCCGCCGATGCCATTCTGGAGGTGACGCTGCAGAATTCACCTCCATCGTGCCCCCTAATCGCGGACGTGTACCTCTATTACGAGATGCGGAAAGTGACGGAGAATGCGGGAACTTACGTCGAGGGGAAGCAAAAGGCCGATTATGAGAGGGGCGTATACGAGAAGACGCGTGTAGAGCTCGTCCCGGCTGAAGCCGTTCGCCGTCCCAGCTGGCGGATCTACGCTGGGCCTCAAGACATAACACTAAAAGATGTATTTGGGCGCAACCTGCCGCTGGACTTCATCAACTACGAGCAGGCGCGTAATTTTGCCGAATGGCTGAACCAAAACAGGGCGGCAATCAGTGGTTCAGGTCTCAAAATTGGCAAAGCCGGCCTGAGACTCTTTTCGGGTGATAGTCAGCTCCCGTTTCCGACCGGACCCTTTGAGGCTCGTCTCTACGAGCAGAAAACCGAAAAGGATATCTGTCCGTGGATAGAGCACAAGCCGGAACCAGCTGCTCTTCGCTGAAAAATAAATCGACGTGGACACTTTCGACGCACCATCACCTTAATACAGGGCCGAAGCGCCTAAGCGCAGCGCGGTTGGCGACTTAGATTATTCCAAATCGACGCATGAACGATCCTTCTTGTTCCTCCGTCGAAGACTGTTGACGTCCATAGCCTGCCGTTCAGAGCAATATTGATGGCTCTTAACAACAGCACGCTCACTCAAGCGGGGGCTAACGGCTTTGATGCGCCCATGCTTGCCATGCAGCCGGCGCCCGCCCAAATGTTGGCCTCGCGCGCCATTTCCGACTACGCCTGCTCGCGTAACGACGTGAGTTTACAACTGAGTGTTTCGGCTCTTGCATTTACATCTCGAACGTCCTCGAATGTGGTTACTTCTCCTGCAATGTTGACGAGATCAGACATATCTACTATAATTGCTGCTAGCTTAACGTGGCGAGTTGAAATAAGTCTCTGAAAGCGGGTAAAAACCTTGCTTTGCGCCGCGATCTGTGCTCGCCAAGCAGATAGGGCAGAACTTCGGCGAGCACGCAGGGCTGGCAATACGGCCAACTCGAGCGTTTCCAACTCGGCCGGACTCTTGTCCTTGCAGGCACGGTCTATCTCTAGTTGAGCGTCATTTGCACTCTTCGCGGGATCCAGAAAAGGAATCAGGACCGCAGAGGCGAAGTCGATTAATTCATTCATTTCTCTAACGTCACGCTTTTGGGCCAACCGGGTTTCACGGTCAGCAAGGTAGAGCGCGGTGACCACGGCGGCGAGAGATCCAAGTCCCGAGGCCCACTCCGCGAGACTCCCCCAGCTAAGTTGGGTCAGTACCATCATGCACCTTCTACGTCGGCTGCAGCGAATATGGTCAAGGCGCAAGGCTAATCGTCATTCCCTTGCTCAGCAACAAGTTCGACAAACTCATATCATCGATCTCAATTGGTCTGAGACCACCTTGAGAAGTGTTGGCTGGCCCGGTCTAGGCGATAGTGCAACTTGAAAGCCGTTCATCGGAGATGGAGCGCGACCCGTTCCGCAGCGAGTTTCGGATGCGACGACTGGTATGCCCCCATAGTAGCCGGTCGTGATCGCCGCAGCGCACGGCAGCTTGGCGGCCACTTAAGTTGTTCGTCGGTGGCCAGATCGCCCGAAACTGGCCATTCGCTTGCGCCAGGAAACGCGCAATTGCCGCAGCGCGCGAGGAACTTGCGCGTAAGAGCCGTTCAGGCGTTTATTCCGATTGCCCAAGGTACTGGAGTTCACATGGCAGGATACAGGCACCCGGTTTCAACGAGCGCACGGCGGCCGGCCGCGCGGCCACGCAGCGCGCGGGCGACGGTGCTGAAGCTGGAGTGCTCGCGTGACTGGACGGAGGAGTTTGACCCATGTTCCTATTCCCGCACCGACGCGCTGAAGGTCGGACCCTGGATCTCGAAGCTGATCGCCTTCTACCAGCGGGTCAGGCTCGCCGACGAGACAGCCCGAATCGATCAGGAGGCCGAGGATACGCTCAAGCGCGCAAGCGGAGTTGATTTCGGCGAGGAGCGCTAACCCGCGCGATGCGCGGCGATCTCGCCGCTGATCCGCTTGAGCTCGCGCTCGTTCAGAAGCCAGCCGGCGGCGAGTCCGGCCACGATCAGCCAAAGCGGCTAGAGGCTTAGCCGGCCGAGCAGGACGGCCGCAACGGCCGCCGCGGCTCAGGGCCGGTCGAGGGTGACGGTGCGCTCGACCATGCCGAGGATCGGGGTGCCGGCCGGGATCAGGGCGCTCTTGCCGGTGAAGGCGGCCGCGCCGAGCACGACCATGCCGACCACGGCGCCGCCCTCGACGGGTGCCTTTTCGCTTTCCGAGCCGGCCAGCCGCACGATCCGGCCGCCCAGATCGAGGAACAGCGGCCGGATGGTCAGGCGGCCGCTCATCCCCATCGCGCCTTTCGCGCGCGCGTCGGCGACCTGGCCGGTCGCGGGCGTGCCGGCCGGAATCGCGATCGCGCCGGCGAAGACGACGTCGGCGGCGACGGTGAGCGGGATCAGGTCGCCCTTCACCTGGCGCTTGCTCGACAGCTCGGTCGCGGTGACCAGGCGCACCTCGGTGCCCATCGGCAGCGTGAGCGGGGCGGCGGCGACGGGCGCTCCGAGGCCGAGGCCGGCGAGCGTTGCAACGGCGATGACGCGGGCGTTCACGGGCGCGCGGCTCCGGCCGATCCGGCCGCGGCCGGCGCGCGCCGCGCTGTCGGGCCCGATAGGTCGAGCGCAGTGTCGGCGGCGACGAAGCCGACCAGGATCTCGCCCGCCTTGATCTTCGCGTTATTGCCGCGGTGGAAAAAGCCTGCCCAGCCGGTGAACAGGATCGCGACCCCGGCCGAGCCGGCGCCCGTGCCCTTGGCGCTGGTCTCGCCCTCGAGCGGGATCTCGTCCTCGCCGAGCTGGATGTGGAGCAGCTTCGCGGTCATCCGGCCGGACTTGCCGAGCCCGCCCGAATCGCGCGCGCTCACCACCTGGCCGAAGGCGAGCGTGCCGACCGGCACGACGACGCGGCCGTTGACCGCGATCGCCTTGTTGACGCGCAGCTTGAAGATCTCGCCCGCGGTCGCGTCGGCGGTGCTGATCTCCCGCGGCGCCATTAGCTCGACCGGCGTGTCGCGCGGGATCGTGACGGCGGCGGCGGAAGCGGTAGGCGGAGCCAGGAGCGCGGCCTGATGGTCCAGCCCCAGGGGCGGGGCGGCTGTGCGTTGCGCGAGCGCCGGAGCCGCGACGCTGAGCGTCGCAAGCGTGAGCCATATTTTCAGCATGTTTCCCCCTTGGCGCCAATAAATGCCCGGACTAGCATCGCCCGGCAAGCTCCTGATTGTGCGGCATTTGCCCCAATCATCTTGTCAATCTGCCGCGGCAATGGTCGCGGATCGAACGGGGGATGGAATGACGATTTCGAAAGTGTTTTCGCGTGCGCTTCTCGCCGGCGTCGCGCTCAGCCTCGGCGCGGCTGCCGTCGCCAAGGACGAGAAGAAGGCGTTCGTCGTGGTGAACGAGGATATCGGCGTGCCGGTGTTCGCCTACGATATCACGGACCGGCCCTACACCATCGTCGGCGAAGTGACCGCGGGTGTGCGCAAGGCGACCGTGTTCAGCAAGGAAGCGAGCCAGACCAAGATCTACAAGGAGCTCTGGGAACGGGCCGAAAAGCTGGGCGCCGACGCGGTCGTGAATGCGAAATATGGCGACAGCCATGTGAGCGCGTTCAGCTGGGGCAAGACCAACGCGACCGGCACCGCGATCAAGTTCAAGACCGCCGAATGATCGCCACCGGCGCGCCCACGCGCGTTGCCGGCGAGAGGCCCCGGTCGCCAGGCGGCCGGGGCTTTTTCGCGCCGGCGGGTGCCGATCCCGACCGTTGCGGCGCCTGCGTCCGGGTGCAACAGTCGCGGCCGGACCAGGGGGGATGGCATGGCCAAGACAAAGCCTTCGGCGCTGGCGCTGTTGAAGACGATCGACCGCACGGCGGTCGAGGCGGCGATCGCCGAGTACCGCGCGACGCGTGACCGCGAGGCGTTTCTGGCGCGACACGGTCGCGGCAAGCGCAGCGACTACAACCTGATGGACGGCGGGGATGCGCTTCCCTCGAAAGCGATCGTCTCGGCGGCCTATCGCCATATGACCGGCGAGAAGCTCGTCGGCTTTTCGGGCGGCATGTCGGGCGCCGCCGGCGTTCTGGTCGCGCTCGGCTTCGAGGTCGACGACGTCAGCGCGCGCAATCCGGATTGGGACGAGGACGAGCTAACGCTCGCGCTCGATCTCTACCGGCGTGTCGGCCTGGCGGGCGAGACGCATCCGGAGGTGATCGAGCTCTCCTCCTTCCTCCGCGCGATGGGCACGTCTCGCTATGCCGAGATCCCGAAGAGCTACCGGAACACGAACGGCGTGAAGCTCAAGCTCGCCAACCTCAGGTCGGGCGATCCTGCTCGGACCAGCCAACAGCTCGGAATGCGTCGGAACAACCAGTTGGAAGCCGTTGTCTGGGCCAAGTACGGCAGCGATCCGACAGCCCTGAAGGCGGCGGTCGCCCGGATTCGCGCCGCCGCCGCCGCGCTCGGAAACGACGAGGACGACAGCGATCCCGCAAACGAGGACGAAGCGAACGAGGGCGGCGTCAGCTATCGGCTCCATCGGCGCATCGAGCGCAGCCGCAAGCTGCGGAACAAGAAGATCAAGCAGGGCCTGAAGGCGGACCTGGCCTTGAAATGCGAGGTCTGCGCCTTCTCGTTCTTCGAGGCGTTCGGCAAGGCAGGCGCAGGGTTTGCCGAAGTGCACCACACCGAACCTCTGCACCTGCCGCGCGGGGCGCGAAAGACGAAAACGAAGGACCTCTCGATCCTCTGCGCGAACTGTCACCGGATGGCGCATCGTGGCGGCAGCCTGCGCTCAATCGCCGAGCTGCAGGCACTGCGCGCCGCGACGGGCAGCTAGAGCTCGGGCGCCTCGAAGATCACGAGCACGCCGCCCTCGGGCGGGCCCTCGCGGTCGACCAGGTACTGCGCCCAGGCCTCAACGCGGGTCAGGGCCGCGTCGGGCACCTGGTCGACGAGGCTGGCGGGATTGACCGAAAACTCCTGGAGCAACGTCGCCCAGACGCGTGTGACGACCTGCACCTCGAGTGTCTCGCCGTCGAGCGCGGCGTAGAGAACCCAGGTCTTCTCGGTCGGCTTCGGGGTCTCCTTCCGATTGATCCTGACCTCATGTTCCCGTGGCATGGCGCGTCCTTTCCCTGTGGCGACGTGCTTCTCATGCCCCGTCCGCGGTGACAACGGGCGAGCCCGCGCCGGGCTGCCCGGGTGAATGGGCGAAATGGCGTTGTCAGACTAACCAGAGTTTGGTTCGTCAGCGCTTGAACGGGCGCTCGCGCACTCAGTCGGATGTGGGGCAAATTAGGAACATACCGGGCGAATGCCGGGAACATCGGACGGGAAGGCGAAGGCGGAACCAATTTGGAACAGAGGGCGCTTTTTACTATGACAATGCCCGCCGGCCTGCATCGTGCTGACCAGGATTACGTGATGCGCTTCCGCGTACGGCGTGCCATCTTTTTTGATGAAGGCGACGGGCGTAAGGTCGAGCGCTTCGCAAATCTGACAGCGATGGTGGCGAGTTGCCTTGACCATGTCGCCGACCGGGCCGCGTTCGATGCGGTGAGAGATCACTGCTCGACGTTTTGGCGACAGAGCACTCGCGCTTTGCTGCAAGTGCGTGAAGAGGGCCGGCGTGCGAACACCGCGCAGCACGGCAAGATCGAGCGGCGTGAACTCGCCAAGCGCTGCAATATGCGCGAACGCGGCCGGCGAGAGGGGGGTGGTCGTTCGCTGTAAGCCCCTCCGCATTAGTTTGAAGGGTCCCTCATCGGGTAGCTGCAGCGCTAGGATTGAGGGATCAAAGGTCAGAAGCCGTTCGAGCCGGACCCGATAATCGGCTTTAGCGCCGAGCACGGGATCGACGAAGAATTTGGGATCCGGCTCAGGCCGCAGCGCGGTTGCTTCGACGACCTCGACCAAAGCCAGAACGCCAGCTGGCGTCGCCCCGCGCGCCGTACGACGTATGACCCCGAGATCGCCGGCCTGGATGAGGTCGCGATCATCCCTGGAGACATAATAGAGCAGCGAGCGCTCGCCCGAAGCCGCCCATTTATCGACCTCCCAGCGGTCAGGATTGGCTTGGAATATCCAATAGCCGGTGGGCGGAATTAAGCGTGTGGGCGCGCTCTTGGGAGATGCCTGAGGCGCGAAATCTTGTGCCAGTAACGCTGTGCTCTCAGCTGCCTGGCTCAACCGGAACATGCGGTATTTGTTCGCGGCATGTCGCAGGGTCGCCATCGTCTCATAAAGGTCGCCTTGCGAGACAATTCCCAAAGGTAGAGGCTTTCCAGCCTTGGCATCATTACGACTGTAATCGAGTGCTTTTAAAATCGTTTCTAAGCTGTCTGCATTGAACGCGGCATCGAGGTCGCCAAAGGCTGCCTCCAGGCGGTGGATCCAAGACATCTGATTGGCAGTGGTCTTGGTCGTGATCGGCTGCGCTTCCAGCCATGCCCTATAGGCGTCTTCCTGCATGACCCAGTCCGTTCGATTGCTTGCGCCACGCCGCGCTGGAAACCTGGTTGGCTATACTGGCGCCTGAGCCGAATCTCAGTCCTTGTGGACTTTGACCTAGATTCTATCAGGTCTCGCTGCAACGAGCGGTCGACATCGCGCCCATGTCAGCCACTCGTCGTACCGTGCCCGGACGGCAAGAGGGGGCCGGTTGCTGACCGACCGCTTTTTGGTGTCGATTATTGTAAGCGGACTGGCCGTGACCTGCACCTAGGGCGGCTAGGCCGCATCCTTAGGCTTCGGCTTCAAGTTCAAATTGACCTTAGCGCAGCCGCAGCGTGCTGCTTCCTTAGTCTTGCCGGTTTGCACGACATAGATCAGGTCGCCGCAAGCAGGACATTCGAACTCGCGCTCCAACTGCTTGAAGGCCGCGACGACCGGCTCAAAATCCTGTCGCTGGAGGTTGGCCCATTCGTTGAAATGGACGGCTGGGTTGATCTCCCATTGCTCGCTTTGCGATCGGGTCACGGCAGCAGTGAAGGCCGTATGACAGGAGTTGACCTCGTCAACGCGGGCTTTGTCGCCCCAGCTTTGCGCGGTCGCTTTGGCCTTTCTGTAGAGTTCGTTCATCGCGCCGATGGCGGCGGGCAACAGGTCGCCCAGCTCGTATCTGCCATCGCTGCGATACTCAACGCGACCGCCCAGGCGCGCGCACCATTCCGCGGCGGCATATTCGAGGTAATGCCGTAGCTGACCGGCGGCAGCTCGTATCTCGTTGTTGGCAACCAGTTGATCGACCTCCGCCCATACGTCGGTCTGCTTCCATTCCTGCGGGCCGTGATCGACATGCCACTTGCGGAAAGTAATTGCGCTCTTGCTTGCGACGAGCTTGCTGCTCTTCATGTGGTTTAACCACACCGGGTCGTGGGTGGTGAGCACGAACTGGGTTTTCGGAAACTTGGACCTGAGTAGGGCGCAGACTTCGCGCCGGTGCCCGGCATCGACTGACATCAACACGTCGTCCAACACGGCGAAGGTGAACTGGTCGCCGAGCAGGTGCTTCATCAAGGCGAGGTAGAGGCACAGGCCCATGCCGTCCTGATGGCCTTCGCTGTGATAGGCACCGGGCGGGAAGAAGCCTTTGCCATAGAAATCGACCTCGAAGCCGAGCTTGCCGAGTGAGGGTGTTAATTGCGCCTCAAATTTGCTTTCGTCGTCACCGTTGATGTCACGGTAGTAGCTGCGGAACTCCGCCTCCACCTCCTTGTAGATTGCCTCGAGCGCCTTGTCGGTAGTCGTGCCATACAGCGCGTGCACTTTAGCGGCGGTGTCGGCTTTAGCCTTCCCCGCCGCATATCTGGTCATCGCCTGACGCCACGATTCCAAGCGTTCCTGCCCCACCGTCAGGAAATCGCGTGCCGCGTCGCGGTCGGTCGGCTCGGGCAAGGCCTCGACGCTCGCTGAGAGCGTCGCGATATGTTCAAGCGCCGGTTGGACGGCCTCCCAGCCGGTGTCGAGGGCTGCTATCGTATCGTCTAGCGGCAGGAAGTTGCGCAGCACTTCGGCACGGCGGTCAGCTTCCTTAGCCACCACCGCTAACGGCTCAAAGGGGAGCGGGGTAGGCAGGTCGCGGGCGTAGACAGCCAACTGCCGCAACATCGGTCGCAGCCCTTCCAAAGCGAAGATGATGGGCTCGATTAGTTCCTCGACTCGTTTGCGTTCGGTAGCCGCTGATTTTAGTTGCTCGCGTTGAGCCTCGACTACGGCGCGAAAATCGGCAGGTTCCCACTCGGTTTCGCAGACGGGGCAATGTTCTTCATCGAAAAGAGCAAGGGCAGTGGCGAGCATCCCGTCGCGGGTTATGTCGGCAAGTTTGGCCTCGTTCTCCTTTAACGCAGTGAGCGCATCGACCACGCGCGACCATGCCGCTTCGGTTTCCGGCGTTTTGATCGCTTGAAGCGAGGCAAGCCCATTGGCAATGTCAGTTTTAGCCTGGACCTTGGGCACCTTGTGCGCGGATACGCCACTCTGCGTTTCTAGCCCATCACGAATGGATGTGGTCGATTCGAGTTTGGTCAGGGCGGGAAGATCCAATGCCGCCCGTTTTACGTTAACCGCGGCAAGCAAGGTCGGCGATTTGATCTCCGCAATGCCAAGCGCGCTCATTAGATGCGTCGCGGCACGGTCGCGCTCGCTCTCCAGAGCCTTCAAGTCGCGCGTCGCGGCGTTGGATATCTTCAGCAGCAATTTGCGGGTGGTGTCGAGCTTGTCGAGCTGCAGCAGCGCTTGCACTTCTTCGGCGCGCACGCCGGGTTCGGCGAGGACATATTTGATGATCTCGCGCCGCGAGAGTGAAAATTCCGGGTGGCGCTGCACATGTTCAAACACCGCGTGGATGGCGGGATCATCCGGCGTGATCTTCGGAGCCTTGGGCGATTTGACGTTGCGGGTGATGGTCGCCTTCTTGCCGAGCCTCTGAATTGACACCTCCAGCGTCACCACAGCTTTCTCGGGATGGGTCCGGCTATTAACGTGGGGACCGTGTTCTTTGACCGACAGCGCGCCGCGACCCTTGCCAACCAAGCGAGAAATCGTGCCGGTCAGGCCGAACTCGAGAGCGTCAACTATGCCGCTCTTGCCCGTTCCGTTCGGACCACACACCGCAAAATTCGCGCTCCCGAGATCGACGGTCAGGTCGCGAATGCCCCGGAACTCTTCAATCTTGATACGCTCAATGGTGATCATGAAGCGTCGCCGAAAAGGGCCTGACGTAATGATGCTTCGTTGACTGTATCGCCATCGAGCAAGACGGGTCTTAGGCGCGCTGCCACCTCGGACAGCGTTCCCTCTTCCCCAACCGCCGCGATGAACGTCGATAGCACGCGGTTGGCGACCGATTGTCCTGGCTCTTGCTGTGAGTCATCATCCATGACGCATCCTTTATTGTGGGGCCCACAAGGCGAGTCGAAATCGCGATGACTCACAAGTTAGTGGAAGGCTATCCTGAGTGTGAGCCGAGAATGACTTTGTCATTGGGATTCAAAGGCCACGTGTCCACACTGGCGAGCCCGACTTAAGAGCCCGCGTGCGTTTCTCACCACTCATAAATGGGCTTACGCGCCTACTTGCTTTGACCGCGACTACAGGAGACCGCGCGGCAAATCGCATTATGGATTTTCACAGCAAACAATCATCTTCCATCGAATGTCGCCCTGAGCGGGAGAGTGCTGCCGATGATTCTGCGATGGCAGTTTGAAGCCCTTATTCGAGGCGATTTCATCGCCGCAGCCTTGGCGCTCGTGAATGCCGTTATCGGGCGGCGTCTCGCCAGGCTTCCAGATTTTGTCGAAGTTGGCATGATTGTTCTGGCTTAGCTTGCTGCCGTCCTTGAACCAAGCCATCAATCTTCTCGCCTTGAGGTTCTGGTACCCAACTCAATCGGCCCCCTGAGCAGCGTCAAGCGGAAATGCATCCAATTTGGCGATGATCGGCTCGCTTGGTTTTAGCGAAAGGTACTCTCGGGATCTCCGCAGCGTATTCCAAACGTCGCAATGTGCGGGGCCAAGCCGACGACTCGCCGTCTCGTCTGGCGCGAGCTGAGCGCGGTTCAAGCCGAGAGACCCTTAGGACATTTTCGGTGCTGGGCCCCGCTTCCACCCCGCTCGAGCTGGCCACTTGGACGCGATGTCGCGGTACGGCTATGGGTCCGCCATGGTGGTCAGGGACTATGCTCGATGCGCGGAATGCGGAACAGCGCACGTTCTGCGGATCGGGATCGGTACTGAACCCGTCCAAGTCCACAGGTTTTCTTGCACGGAGTGTGGGGAGGAAATGGGGATCCGCCTCGAAGATGGCGTGGGCACTACTTACGGGCCGAACGCGCACAGGGCAGAGCCGGACGACCGCGCGCCCATCGTGAACCTACATCCCTCCTTCGTCTTCGGCCGAGAAGAGGTGAACGATCCGCTGGCCTTTCCGAGCCTTAATCTGGGCGCGAGAATGGTCACGGCAGCGCTGGCCGAGCGAGCTCGACGCGGCCTTCCTGAAGATGAGGAAGTGCCCTCGGCTCTCATCCTTCCACCAATAACGGCGGAGTGCGACGCGCTCCGCGCTGCTTGGTCCCTGACGCGGAACGGACGATCCGACCTTGCGCGTCGTCGCATCGATCAATTCCAGCAGCAGCATCCAGTGCCCGATCCGTTGGACGGGCTGGAAGATTGGTTATTTAGGTTCGCAGAGCGCCTGACATTGCCCGCGTTTGGAGCGACTTTCGAAGGCATTTTCGAACAGCTCGAGGCCGCCTCCACGAAGGAGGACTTCCCGCGATTCCTCGCGCATTACGGCGAGCACATGAGTGTCCCACATTCCCGCCGGTATTTCGAGGTCTGCAAGGCCTATCTGGGCACCTACACCGAGTTCTCGCAGGTTCATGACCTCGTCACCTCCGGCATAGACGTCGAAGATGGGATGGTGGCGGCCTCGACGAACTTCGACGCGACCAGAATGATCTACGGGAACGCGTTCGAGGCATTCGGCGACAACGTTGAAGTGCTTGTGGCCCTCAACAACCTTGTCGAGGGACGTCCTTTTGATAGGCTGCGGACGATCACTCTCGAAGAATACCTTCAGACCGACAAGGCTGGGCGCGTAAGGGCGATCGCCGACAATCCGGCCTTCGCCGCGGGCAGCACCGAATTTGACAGCCAGTTGAGGAATGCGTCGCACCACGGCGGAATGAGCTTGGACCGGGCAGAGCAGCGGATCGAGTACCGGACCGGGAGAGGTGGCCAGGGCGAGCTACGGAGCATTGGGTACGCGCGCTATCTTGCGGCGTGCACCCGGCTCTTCGTTCAGCTCATGCTGCTGTTTCGGCTCGAGATTCTGATCACGCACAGGTTCAGCGGGCGGGCGCCGGTCTAAGACCGCAAGGTGGAGGCGTTCGGAACCTGCAGCCTACTGGCGGGTGCCAAGCTTGTAGATACCTCCGGCTCTTATGAGATTTGTGACATGCCTGGAGGCCCCTGCGGCAGGCCGGACCGAACACTAGCGGCTGGTGTGATACTCAACGCGGAAGTTCAGCTGCAGACACTTGAACTTTGGCTATGGGCGCATCGTCGACAAAGCTCGCGCTGGCAGGCGTGTCCGCTTTTTAGCCTGCCCGAGGGTAATACAAACGACCCCTATTAAGGCGCGAAGCCGACGAGCCGGCGGCCTGCCACTTACGACTGCAATGGGCGCAGAGTGGCCACGAGCGCTGGCTGAATGAATGTCCGGTTCTGGGAGGCGGCAATGTCGCCCTGAATGGCCGAGAGTGGGTCAACCTGCCACCGAAGAAGGTCCGTTCCAAGTCCGGCAAACAGCCAGATCGCTCCCGGCCAACTACCGCCATTCACCGCAACCTGTGCATTACCGCCACTGCGAGCTCACGGCCAAACGCTCCACCACTCCGGCCAGCGCACCGTACTGGGCGCCCGCGTCGCCGCGATCACGGTTCTCTGCTCGTCCTCGGTCAGGCGCCTGTCTCCGAGCCGCGCGAGCGCCTTCTTCACGATCCAGGGTTCCAGCGCCATCGTCGCGTTAGCGGAATAGGGGTTCAGTTTCCGGGCCATCGCCAGATTGCGCATCGCCGCGTTCACGCGTCCGATGTCAGTGACCTGCCAGATGATGGCGAAGGTTTGATGGCTGTCTGGCCGCTGCCGAGCCCGCGCTTCCCCGATCGCGACCATCGCAGCGCGCGCGGCCGGGCCGTCGCCGTCGAGCCCGCGCTTGGTAATATGGAGGAGGAACGCCTCGGCCGCCGTTACCCGCCTCTCGACGCCATCTTCGCGGATCGTAACCATCTGTCCGAGAACGGCGTCATACGGGAGGGAGCGGTGCTTGCCTTTCGGGCGCCCGCGCGGATTGCCACTCTGGCCCTTCTGGAAACGGGTCGAGAGGGGCGGGCTGCCCCGGCCGATCTTCGGCGCCTCGCCGGCTGCATCACCGCTCATTGGCGATCAGGCCCCGCACCTCGTCGGGATCACGTGTGGACCTTCGTATACTGTCCACGGCTCGCTGGCTGAGCGACAGCGCGCGGTTGCGCGACAGCGCCGCCTGCACAGCCCAGGGCTCGAGCAGCAGACGCCGCCGGGGATCACCCTCCCGGACGTCCTCTGTTGCAATCCCGAGGAGCAGCAGCGCCTCGTCAGCATTGTCGGGATCGCACTGCTCCGTCTTCCAGGTATATTTCACCTGCGGGGCAGGCTGCCGGTCGGCGATCGCCTGCTCGCGCTTGGCGATCATCTTCAGGATCTGGCGCCGAGCCATGCGGCTCCCGGCGAGTGCCTCCTGGTAGGTCTTGTGCTGCAGCGCTTCCTCGATTGTCAGCTCGCGCACCGTACCATCGCGCGTGATGGTGAGCGTCCGGTCGATGATGACGTCGAAGGCGGAGGCGGTGGATGCAGCCCGAGCCTTGCGCGGGCGGCCCTTCGGGTTGCCGCTCTGGCCCTTGGTGAAGCGTCCGGCCGTCATTGCGCGTCCCCGGACACCAGCCGCGGCATGCCGCCAGTCAGCGCCGCCCAGCGCTCGACCGCCAGGTCGACATAAAGCGGATCGATGTCGAGCCCGCGAAAGTGCCGCCCGATCCGCTCGGCTGCGATCAGCGTCGTGCCCGAGCCGAGAAAGGTATCGAGAACGATATCACCGCGCCGGGTCACGTCCTGCAGCGCGTCCGATACGAGCCGGGTCGGCTTGACCGTCGGGTGCAGCTCGAGGTCCTCGCGCCGGCTGCCGCGGAACGAGTTGACGGACGCATAGTCCCACACATTGGTGCGGTTGCGGCCATGCCGGCCCAGCTCGACGGCGTTGAAGTGCGGCGCGTCGCCAATCCGGTAGACGAACACCAGCTCGTGGCGCGAACGGTAGAGCGAGCCCATGCCGGCGTTCGACTTGTTCCAGATGCACAGGTTCATCCGCTCACCGTAGAGATTGACCGCCGACGCCGACACATCGTCCATGTGCCGCCAGTCCATGCAGATGAAGTGGATCGCGCCGGGCCGCGACACCTCGACGCAGGGGCCAAGGCTGTCGCGCAGGAAGGCGCGGAACTCCGGCTCGCTCATCTCGCCCGAGGCCATCGCAAACTCGCGGTGACGCCCGCGCGCATTGGCGTGGCCGTTGATCCGGACATTGTAGGGTGGATCGAGGAACGCCGCATCGACCGGCCGCTCGCCGACGACGGCGCGCAGGAAGGCCAGGTCGCGGCCGTCGCCACAGCCGACCCGGTGGGCCCCGAGCTCCCAGATGTCCCCAGGCCGGGTGCGCGCAGTGGCGGGCAGCGCCGGAACCTCGTCGTCGTCCGGATCCTGGCCATCGTCGAGCAGCACATCGATCTCGCCGGTCGAGAAGCCGGTGAGCGTCAGGTCGAAGCTCACGTCGAGCGTCGCCAGCTCGGACAGCTCGCTCGCGAGCAGGTCGAGATCCCAGCCGGCGTTGAGGGCGATCTTGTTGTCAGCGATGCGGAGGGCGCGAACCTGCGCGTCTGTAAGCCCCGCGACCGTGATCGTCGGCACCTCCGCTAGGCCCATGGCCTTGGCGGCAAGCAGCCGGCCGTGGCCGGCAATCACCTTGCGCTCGGGATCGACCAGCACCGGGTTTGTGAACCCGAACGCACGGATCGAGGCGACGATCTGCTCGATCTGCCGCTTCGGATGCGTGCGCGCATTGCGCGGATCGGGAATGAGACTCTCCGGCGTCAAATACACGACCGAGAGCGGGCGAGAGGTGGCTTCAGCCACCGGCGTTGTGATGTGCCCCATGCCCGTCCGACATAGCAGAACAGACCGTGAAAATCAATCCGCAAGCGGAACAGATCGGGCCCGAACTCTGTGGAACATGGGGACAGGCACGGGGCAACACACACGACTGGACTGTGCCGGCGAAGCGAGCATTGCTGGTCGCCGGCCCGCTCGCGGGCTTGTTCCGGTAGCGGCGACAGCAGTCGCCGCACCCCTGACCGGAGACGATCATGACCGAAGATGTGAAGACCAGCGCGCGCAAGGCTGCGCCGACCAAGCTCGACGAGCTGCTCAAGCTCCTGTGCCGCCGGAACGGCGCGACCATCGCCGAGCTGGGCAAGGCGACCGGCTGGCAGGCTCACTCGATCCGCGGCGCGATGGCGGGCACCCTGCGCAAGAAGGGCCATGCGATCACCTCCGACAAGGTCGACGGCGTACGCCGCTACCGGATCGCGCCAGAAGCGTGAGCGCGAGCGTCGACGAGCAGGTCGAGGCGCTCAGTCGCCTCGACCTCGACGCACTGCGCGAGGCGTGGCGCGAGCGGTACGGCACGCCGCCCCGGCTGCGCTCGGCCGAGCTGCTGCGGCTGATGCTCGCTTGGCGGGTCCAGGCCGATGCAATGGGCGGGCTGTCGCACAAGGTGCGCAGGCAGTTGGCGCGAACGGGCCGGGTGCGCTCGGAGGGGCTGGAGCTTGGCCCCGGCTCGGTGCTCCGGCGTGAGTGGCAGGGCACAGTAGTCGAAGTGCAGGTCGAGGCCGATGGCTTTCGGTGGGCTGGAAGGCACTACCGGAGCTTGTCGGCGGCCGCGACCGCGATCGCGGGCACGCGCTGGAACGGGCCGCGCTTCTTTGGGCTGCGGGCCCGATGAGCAAGGAGCTCCGCCGCTGCGCCGTGTACACGCGCAAGAGCTCGGACGAAGGGCTCGATCAGGCGTTCAACAGCCTCGACGCGCAGCGCGAAGCCGGCGAGGCCTATGTGAAGAGCCAGGCGAGCGAGGGCTGGCGGGCGCTGCCCACCCGCTACGATGATGGCGGTTACTCGGGCGGATCGATGGAGCGGCCGGCGCTGCAGCGGCTGCTTGCCGACATCGCGCGAGGGCAAGTCGACGTGGTCGTCGTCTACAAGATCGATCGGCTGACCCGCAGCCTTGCCGACTTCGCGCGCATGGTCGAGCTGTTCGACCGCCATGGCGTGAGTTTCGTGAGTGTCACCCAGGCGTTCAACACAACCAGCAGCATGGGTCGGCTGACGCTCAATGTGCTGCTGTCCTTCGCCCAGTTCGAGCGCGAGGTCACCGGCGAGCGCATCCGCGACAAAATCGCCGCGTCCAAGGCTCGCGGGATGTGGATGGGTGGGCTGCCGCCGCTTGGCTACGACCCGCCCGATGATCCGAGCCGCACGCTGCGGGTTAACGCAGCCGAGGCGGACACCGTCCGCCAGATCTTCACGCGCTACCTCGAGCTGGGATCGGTGCATGAGCTCGAGCGGTGGCTCCACGCGCAGAACATCCGGTCCAAGCGCCACGTGATCCGGACGGGACGAGTAATGGGCGACCTGCCGTTCAGCCGCGGCGCTCTGTTCCACCTGCTGCGCAACCGCATCTACCGCGGCGAGATCGTCCACAAGGACATTGCGCATCCGGGCAATCACGAGGCGATCGTAGACGAAGCGCTGTTCGACGCAGTGCAGGCGCAGCTCGATCGGTCAGCGGTGCGGCGGGGCCACAAAGCAGTTTCCGAGCGGGCCCCGTTGGTCGGGAGGATCGTCGATGCCGACGATAGGCCGATGAGCCCAACGACCTCGGTCGGGGCGCGGGGACGCAGCTATCGCTACTATGTGTCGACAGGCGTGCAGTGTGGGCGGGGACAGATGCAGGACACCAGCATCCGGCGTGTACCCGCGGTCAAGACCGAGGCGCTGCTGCGTGATGTGATCAGACGCGTCGCGCCGCAGGTGACCGAGCCGCTCGACCTGCTGATGCGCGTGCAGGTTCGGGCCGACCGCATTGAGCTCATGTTGCGCGGCGTGAGCTTGGCTGATGTTCGGCGGGCCGTCACCGACGGCCAGGTCGAGCGCGACCACGACGAAGCTGGCCAGCTCCGGCTGACCCTGCCGATCACGCTTCGCTGGCGCGGTGGGCTTGCCGCCATCCATCTGGCCGGCGACGAGGCCCGGCCGGACCAGGTGATGATCCGCGCGTTGCGGCACGCGCACGTGATGATCGACCGTGACGGCCGCGGCCTGCCGCTGCTCGATGTGGCGCCAGCGACGCCCTATCTGCGCCGCATCGTTCGGCTGGCTCTGCTCGCGCCCGATATCCAGTCGGCAATCCTGGACGGGCGGCAGCCCGTCGAGCTCACGCTCGAGCGGCTGACCCGCGCGGAGATTCCACTCGGCTGGGAGCAGCAGCGCCAGATTTTCGGGTTCGCGACAGCATAGAAGATTGCCCTGTTATTGGGCTCACGACGCCTGTTCCGGCAGATCTCGCGCCTGTAAGCCGGGCTAAAATCGCCTGTTATGTCGATTAACAGGAGCGGGGCCGATCACAGTCCTAAGCTGCTGGGATCAGACGTAATTCTCGAGAGTCGCATCAGCAGATCGCGCGCGTAATCCTGTTTTTGGGCCCAGAATGCGCCATTTTCCCTGTTCTTCCCTGCGGAACAGGTGAAACTCACCCGGCGCGCCTGTTCGCAAAGACGAGGCGGCGGCGGCGGCCTTGTTCGGGCCATGGGACGATGCAGTTCGGGCTGGACGGGTTCGGATTCGGCCTGAAAGCCGGCGCGATCTCCGCGCGTTAGCGCGAACGGCCCTGTTCAGAGACTGGCTGTGGGGGTTCGTGGCGGAGAGGGTGGGATTCGAACCCACGGTACCGTTGCCGGCACGCCGCATTTCGAGTGCGGTGCTTTCGACCACTCAGCCACCTCTCCGCGAGATGCGCAGCGCCGCGGGACGCGGGCTGGTCGATCGAAGGCGCGCCTCTAACCGATGGATGCGGGTCGCACAAGCGGTCGCTTGCAACCTTTGGGGCGCAGTCTAATTAATGTCGGTATGAACAAGGTCCCCGTCTCCGAAGCCGCCATCGTCGCGCCGCCGATCGCGCATGCGCGTTTCGCGATCGGGGACGTGGTGCGCCACCGGCTGTTCGACTTCCGCGGCGTCGTGTTCGACATCGATCCGGTGTTCGCCAATTCCGAGGAATGGTACCAGGCGATCCCGGAAGAGGTGCGGCCGCGCAAGGACCAGCCCTTCTACCACCTGCTCGCCGAGAATGCCGAGAGCAGCTACATCGCCTATGTGAGCCAGCAGAACCTGCTGAAGGACGAGGAAGCCGGGCCGGTGAACCACCCCGCGATCTCCGGCCTGTTCGACGGCTTCCTGGACGGGCGCTACCAGCTTCGCCGCGAGCACCGTCACTAGGCGCCCGCGACCCGCTCTATCGGCGCTGGCGGACCGCTGCGTCGCTGGCGAGCTTGTCGGCGCGCTCATTGTCCGGATGGCCGGCATGGCCCTTGACCCAGATCCACTCGATCCGGTGCGGCGCCGCCGCGTCGACCAGCAGCTGCCACAGGTCGGCATTCTTGACCGGCTTCTTGTCGGCGGTGCGCCAGCCGTTGCGCTGCCAGTTCTTCAGCCATTTGGTGAGCCCGTCCATCACGTAGCGGCTGTCGGTCGACAGGCGAACGCGGCAGGGCTTGGTCAGCGCGCCGAGCGCCTGGACCGCGGCGGTCAGCTCCATGCGGTTGTTGGTCGTGTCCGGCTCGCCGCCCGACAGCTCCTTCTCGCGTGCGCCATAGCGGATGATCGCGCCCCAGCCGCCCGGGCCCGGATTGCCCTTGCACGCGCCGTCGGTGGCGATTTCGACCAGAGGGGGTTCGCTCATCGGCCGGCGTAATGGTCGAGACGGCGCAGAAAGGCGAGGGGGTCTTTGCGCGTCACGAGCGCGTCGGCGGGCGTGTTGAGCCAGTCCCACGCCCGGGTGAGCAGGAACCGCAGGCAGGCGCCGCGCGCGAGCACCGGGAAGGCCTCCCGCTCGGCCGCGCTCAGCCCGTGCGTCGCCGCATAGCCGTCGACCAGCGCCGCGCCCGCCGCTGCGTCGAAGTCGCGTCCGTCGGCCGAGAAGCACCAGGCGCTGTGCGTCACGGCCAGGTCCCAGGCGCGGATTTCGGTGCACGAGAAATAAAAGTCGATGAGGCCGGTCACGCGGTCGCCGAGCATCAGGACATTGTCGGGGAACAGGTCGGCGTGGATCACCGCCTGCGGCAGCGCGCGCGGCCAGTGCGCGTCGAGAAAGGCGAGCTCGTCGGCGACGCGCGCGCCGAGGCCGGGCCGGATCTGGTCGAGCTGGTCGCCGCAGCGGTCGGCGAGCGCGTGCCAGCCGGCAAGGCCGAGCTTATTCGGGCGCATTTGGTCGAACCCGCGCGCGGCCACATGCATGGTGCCGAGCGCCGCGCCCGCCGCCTGGGCCTGGGCGGGGGTGGGGGTCGACAGCGAGACGCCCGGCAGGAACTCGATCAGCGCCGCGGGGCGGCCGGCGACTTGCTGGACTTGACGGCCTTCGCGATCGGGGATGAAGCGCGGCACCGGGCAGCCGCGTGCGCCGAGATGGTCGAGGAAAGCCATGAAGAAGGGCAGGTCGCCCGCGTCGACGCGCTTCTCGTAGAGCGTGAGGATGAAGCGGGCCGTCGTCGTCTCGACGAGGTAGTTCGAGTTCTCGACCCCTTCCGCGATCCCCTTCGCCGACACGAGCGCGCCGGCGTCGTAGCGGGCGAGCAGCGCGCTCATCGCTTCGGCGGAGACCTGGGTATAGACGGCCATCGCCGCTCTAGAGCGCGTCGCGGGGCGGTTGTCGAGTGCGCGGGGGCGACCGGCGGTCGGTCGCGCCCGGGCTGACGGGACGCGCAACGAAAAAGGGCGACCCGTTGCCGGGCCGCCCTTTCCGTTCCGGTGGACCGGACGGTCGTGCTTACTTGAGCTCGACGGTCGCGCCGGCTTCCTCGAGCTGCTTCTTGAGCTTCTCGGCCTCGTCCTTGTTGACGCCTTCCTTGACGGCCTTCGGCGCGCCCTCGACGAGAGCCTTCGCCTCGGTCAGGCCGAGCGAGGTGATCGCGCGGACTTCCTTGATGACGTTGATCTTCTTGCCACCGTCGTTGACGAGGATGACGTCGAACTCGGTCTTCTCTTCCGCTGCCGGAGCGCCGGCACCGGCGCCGCCGGCGGCCGGAGCCGCGACCGCGACCGCCGCAGCGGCCGAGACGCCCCACTTCTCTTCGAGCATCTTCGAGAGCTCAGCGGCCTCGAGGACGGTAAGCGCCGACAGCTGGTCGACGAGGTTGTTCAGGTCTGCCATGTGAAATCTCCAATCGAATAAAGGTTATGCGTCTTCCTTGGCCGCATAGGCGCCGAGCACGCGCGCGATCTGCGCGGCGGGGGCCTGAGCGATCTGTGCCAGCTTGGTCGCCGGCGCCTGGATGAGGCCCACGAGCCGCGCCCGCAGTTCGTCCAGGGAAGGCAGCGCAGCGAGCGCCTGCACGCCAGCCGGATCCAGGACCGTGTCGCCCATCGCCCCGCCCACGATTTCGAACTTGTCGTTCGTCTTCGCGAAATCGACGGCCACCTTGGCCGCCGCGACGGGATCGTTGGAGTGGGCGAGACCGGTCGGCCCCGTCAGCATCGTACCGATGCTGGCGTAGGGCGTGCCCTCGATCGCGATCTTGGCAAGGCGGTTCTTGGCTACCTGAAAGCTGGCGCCGGCATCCCGCATCTTGTTCCGCAGATCCGTCGACTGCTTGACCGTCATGCCCAGGTTACGGGTCACGACGACAACGCCGGTTGCGGCAAAAGTCGCGTTCAGCTCCTCGACCAGCTCTGACTTTTGAGCTCGATCCATGCCATTCTCCTACATGACCCGCAGCCTGATGGCCGCGAGCCGACTCTTCGTGTCCGTGGGGAATGGGCGCGCCAGCACGGGCTCGGCCAAGGCGGAGCGGTGCAGACCCGATGTCTTTCCCCGTCTCGGCTGGAGATTAAGCCCCCTCGCGGCGGCGCCAGCTGTCTCGGACGGCGACCGGGAATGCCCGGCCGAAGGGCGCGCCTATAGCGTGCTGGGCGGTGAGGTCAAGGCCGTGCGGTGGGGCCGCGGGCGGGCGGGGTCAGTCCCGCTTGGCGTCGCGCGACTGGGCGCGCGCCTCGATCAGGTTGAGCGCGGCGATCGCCAGCAAGAGGATGACGATCCCGCCACCAAGATATTCCATGCGTGCGACCCCCCGGTTTCCCCTCCGCACTGGTAGGGAAACCGGTGGCGCGAACGCAATATCTTTGTTGGTTTACACCGAAAGTTGGAGGATCAGGCCCCGAACAGCCCGACGCGGCGGCCAAAGCTCTGCGCGCGCATGTTGGGCGGCACGTCGGCGACCTTGCGGCGCCCGTGCCAGAGTTCCGCGCCATAGGCGTTGAGGACGGTACGGGCCTTCTTGACCGCGCTCAGGTCGTCCAGCGCGCTGATTTCCTCCGGGGCGACGAACTGGCCGTCGGAACCGAGATGATAGAAGCGATACCACACCATGACTGGCCCCTGGGTGTTGCCGTGAAAGGTGGGGTCGACGGACGAACGCCGCCTCAGCCCCCGACGCTAGACGCGCGACGCGGCCTCGTTGTTCCCGGCCCGGGCAGGATTTCGCACGTCAGCCGCTGTTGCGCAGCGCGGTCGCGATCGCATTTATCGACAACTGGATTCCCTCGGCGATCCGGGCATCGTCCTCGCCCGCGCGGTGGCGCTTCAACAGCTCGATCTGGAGCAGATTCAGCGGCTCGATATAGGGCAGGCGCAGCCGGATCGAGGTGTCGAGCTTGGGGTTGTCGGCGAGCAGCCGGGACTGGCCGGTGACCGAGAGAAGCGCGTCGCGCGTGCGGTGCCAGTCGTCGCGGATGCGCCCGAAAATCGCCTCGCGCGCGGCTTCTTCCTCGACCAGCCCGGCATAGCGCGCGGCGATGCCCATGTCCGACTTGGCGAGCACCATCTCGAGATTGCCGAGCGTGGTCTGGAGGAACGGCCAGCGCTCCCGCATCTCGCGCAGCAGCCCCTGGTCCTCGAAGCCCGCGAGCGCATGCCCGACCCCGTACCAGCCGGGCAGCATGACGCGCGCCTGCGCCCAGCTGAACACCCAGGGAATGGCGCGCAAATCCTCGATCGCGTCCGACTTGGTCCGGCTCGCCGGGCGCGAGCCGATCTTCAGCGTCGCGATCTCGGCGATCGGCGTCATCTGGCGGAAGAAGGTGCGGAAGCCCGGCGTGTCGTAGACGAGGCCGCGATAGGCGCGGAACGCGACGTCCGACATCGTCGCCATTGCCGCTTCGAAGCGCGCCCGCTCGGCCGGCGCCAGCGGATCGGGCTCGAGCGATGCGATCAACGTCGCGGCAGTGATCGCTTCCAGATTGGTGACCGCGCTCTCGGCCGTGCCATATTTGGCGGCGATGACCTCGCCTTGCTCGGTGATGCGGATGCGGCCCTGGACCGTCCCGCGCGGCTGGCCGAGGATCGCCGAAAAGGACGATCCGCCGCCGCGACCGACCGCGCCGCCGCGGCCGTGGAACAGCCGCAACCCCACCCCGGCCTCGGCGAACACGGCGCGCAAGGCTTCCGACGCCTCGTTGAGCGACCAGACCGACGTCAGATAGCCGCCGTCCTTGTTCGAGTCCGAATAGCCGAGCATCACCTCGCGCGAGCCGCGGGCGCGAGCCGCCGCCGCGGCGTGGGGCAGCGCGAACCATGCGCGCATGATGCCCGGCGCGGCCTCGAGATCGGCAATGGTCTCGAACAGCGGCACGACCATCACCGCCGGGTGCGCGGGCGGCCTGTAGAGCCCGGCCTCCTTGAGCAGCAGCTGCACTTCGAGCAGGTCGGACACCGACTTCGCCATCGAGACGACGTAATTCTCGATCGCGGCGGGCCCGTAGCGCTCGTGCGCCTCGGCCGCGGCGCGAACGATGGCCAGCTCGCCATCGGTCTCGTCCGAATAGTCGGCAAAGGGGGTCGCGAGCAGCCGCGGCGAGGCGAGCTCGCGGCAGAGCAGCGCGACGCGCGCGTCCTCGTCCAGCGCGAGGTAATCGGCCTCGACTCCGGCGACCTTGAGCAATTCGGCGACGACGCGTTCATGGACGGCGCTGTTCTGGCGCAGGTCGAGCGTCGCCATGTGGAAACCGAACGTCTCGACCGCGCGGATCAGCCGGGCGAGCGCGCCGCCGCCGGCAAGCGGCCCGCCGTCGCGGCCCAGAGAGCGGGCGATCGTCACCAGGTCGGCGCGAAGATCCTCGGGCCGCGAATAGGGCGCCGCCTCCAGCGATGTCGCGCGCGGCGGCGTGCGCCCGGCCAGGTCGCGGAAGGTCGCGGCAAGGCGCGCATAGATGCCCGACAGTGCGCGGCGATAGGGCTCGTCGGCCCGCGCGGGCGCATCGTCGTGGCTTTTGTCGGCAAGCGCCAGCACGTCGGGGTCGACCGTCGCGAACCCGGACGACACCGAAAGCTCGGCGCCGAGCGCATGGATGGCGTCGAGATAATGGCCAAGCGCCGTTTCGGCCCCGCGCGCGAGCGCCAGGCGCAGTGAGTCGGCAGTCACGAACGGGTTGCCGTCGCGATCGCCGCCGATCCAGCTTCCCGGCCGCAGGAAGCTGGGCGGCCGCGCGCCGAGCGCGCGCTCCCAGCGCATGTACAGCGCGGGCAGCACCGGCAGGAACACGTCGCGGAAATAGGTGCGCGCGGTCTCGACCTCGTCGGCGACGTAGAGCCGTTCGCGGCGCAGCGGGCGCGTCTGCCAGAGGAGCGCGATCTGGCGGGCAATGGCGTCGTCGACCGGTTCGCCGTCGGGGGTCTCGCTGGCGCCGCCGTCCTTGAGCGCCATCAGCTCGGCGATGCGGTTGCGATGGTCGATCAGGCTCTTGCGCCGCACTTCGGTCGGGTGGGCGGTGAGCACCGGCGCGATCAGCGCGTCGTCGAGCAGCGCGCGGACCGCGTCGCGATCGATCCCCGCCCGGGTCAGCCGGTCGATCGCGCTCGCGACGTCGGCGCCCGGCTCGGCCGCGACGCCCTGTCGATCCTCGGCCAGGTTCGCGAGCATCGAGAACAGCATGAAGCCGCGCACGAAAGCGAGCGTATCGTCGAGGCTGAGCACGTCGAGGCCCGGGTCGATCGAGGCAGCGTCGCCGATCCCGCGATGACGGTCGACCGAAGCGGAGCGGATATACTCGGTGCGCCGGTAGAGCTGCTCGCCGCCATAGTGCCGGATCACGTCCCCGAGCAGCTTGCCGAGGAAGCGGATGTCGGGGTTCTGGGTGATCGGGGGAAGCTCAGCCATCGCGGCGACGGGTGCACCTTCGCAGGTGCAAAATCAACCGTCAGGCCTGGAGCTCGACATCCCAGTAGAGCCAGTCCCGCCACGTCTCGTGGAGGTGGTTCGGCGGGAAGGCGCGGCCATGATCCTGGAGCTGCCAGCTGGTCGGGCGATAGGGCTGTTCGAACAGCGCCATGCCCGCCTCGCGCGGGGTGCGGCCGCCCTTGCGCAGGTTGCACGGAGCGCAGGCGGTGGAGACATTCTCCCAGGTCGTGCGGCCGCCATAGGCTCGCGGGACGACATGGTCGAAGGTGAGATCGCGGCCGCTGCCGCAATATTGGCAGACGAATTTGTCGCGGAGGAAGAGGTTGAAGCGCGTGAAGGCGGGGTGTTGGGACGGCCTGACATATTGCTTGAGCGCGATGACCGAGGGCAGTCGCATCGCGCTGGTGGGACTTCGAACTTCCTTCTCGTAGCTTTCGACGATGTCGACGCGATCGAGGAACACCGCCTTGATCGCGGTCTGCCACGGCCAGAGGCTCAGCGGGTAATAGCTGAGCGGCGTATAGTCCGCATTCAGCACCAGCGCCGGGCAACTATCCGGGTGCCGGATCAAATCGGGATGGTACAAGCGCGCGCCTCCCTCTGGTCTCCGGGAGTCGATGCCCGGGGAATTTGACGAGGAAATGACATTCGCGAAGCGGGAGCGTCAAGCCGATCCACGATGTTGTCCACAGACTTGACCACAAGGTTCGCACCCAGCCCGACCGGTCGGCTGCATCTCGGCCACGCGATGTCGGCGGTGCTGTCGCACGACATGGCGCGGCGCGCGGGCGGGCGCTTCCTCCTTCGGATCGAGGATATCGACTTCGGGCGCGCGCGCGAGGCGTTCGTCGCCGGGATCGAGGACGACCTTCGCTGGCTGGGGCTGGCGTGGGACGGCCCGGTCGTGCGCCAGTCGACGCGGATAGCGCTCTATGCGGCGGCGCTCGACCGGCTGCGTGCGACGGGCCTCGTCTACCCGTGCGTGTGCACCCGCGCCGACATCGCGGCGAGCGCGAGCGCGCCGCACGGCGTCGATGGCGCGCTCTACCCCGGAACGTGCCGCGGACGCGACGACCTCGACCTGTCCGGCCCGCATGCGTGGCGGCTGGACGTCGGCGCCGCGATCGCGCGGGCGGGCGAGCTCTTCTGGACCGACGGCCGCCGGGGCCGCGTCGCCGTCGGCGCCGTGCCGATCGGCGACGTCGTGCTGGCGCGCAAGGACATCGGCACCAGCTATCACCTGGCCGTGACGGTCGACGATGCGGCGCAGGGCGTCACCGACATCGTTCGCGGCGTCGACCTGTTCGCCGCGACGCACGTCCACCGCCTGCTGCAGGCGCTGCTGGACCTGCCCACGCCGCGCTACCATCATCACCCGCTGATCGTCGACGCGACAGGCCGGCGGCTGGCCAAGCGCGACGGGGCCCTGGCGCTCGCCGCCCTGCGCAAAGCGGGTGCGGATCCCGAGAAAATCGTGTCGGACATCCGCCGCGGCGTGGCGCCGCTTGGATTCCACCTCGCCGACGCTTAGATAGGGGCCATGAACACGATCCTCGCAATCCTTGTCGTCGTCTTCGCGATCGGCGCCGCCGTCATGCTCGTGCGTGGGATCATCGTGTTCCTCAAAACGACCGAGGAAGACCTGAAGGCGCAAGGCTCCGGGCCGAGTGTGTCGGGCGTGAAGCAGAACAAGGCGATGCAGGGTCGCATCATCTTCCAGGCGCTGGCGGTCCTTGCCGCGGCCCTGCTCATGCTGCTCAGCCGCTGATCTCGACTCCGCCGGCCGCCCGCGGCTAAGGGGGCGGCCATGGTCAGGCTCACCAAGATCTACACGCGCACCGGCGACGACGGCACCACCGGCCTCGTCGACGGGTCGCGCGTGCCCAAGAGCGCCGCGCGGCTCGCGCTGATCGGCGATGTGGACGAAGCGAATTGCGCGATCGGCCTCGCGGTCGCGTCGCTGGGCGACGATCCGGTCGTGCCGGACCTGCAGCGCATCCAGAACGACATGTTCGACCTCGGCGCCGACTTTGCGACGCCGGGCGAGGATTTCGCGCCGTCCGAGATGGCGCTCCGCATCGTGGAGGCGCAGGTCGCGCGGCTGGAAGCCGAGATCGACCGCATGAACGCTGCGCTCGAGCCGCTGCGCTCGTTCATCCTGCCCGGCGGAACCCCCGGCGTCGCGGCGCTCCACCTGGCCCGCGCGGTCGCCCGGCGCGCGGAGCGGAGCGCAGTTGTCGCCGCGGGGCAGGTGCCCTTGAACCCGCTCGCGCTCGCCTATCTCAATCGCCTGTCCGACCATCTGTTCGTCGCCGCGCGCTGGGTTGCGAGCCGCAATGGCGGCGACGTGCTCTGGGTGCCGGGCGCGTCGCGCTGACGGCGACCCCCGTCGCTTGTCGCAAGATCGACGTGTTTCCGGCCCCGCGCATTGAATCGATGCGCGAAATCGTAACGACAGCGACCCGTTAGCCGCCTATACGGGTCGGCATGACCGGACTGGCGCAGACCTCGCCGGGCGATGCCGCCGCGGATTTCGCGCGAGTGCGGGCGCTGAGCCTCTCCCTCGCCAGCCCGCTCAGCGACGCCGATGCGACCGCCCAGTCGATGGACGACGCGTCGCCCGCCAAATGGCATCTCGCCCACACGACCTGGTTCCTCGAGACCTTCATTCTTCGCGACCGGCCCGGTTATCGCCTGTTCGACGCGGCCTGGCCGTTCCTGTTCAACAGCTATTACGAGGCGGAAGGGCCGCGCCACGCCCGCCCGCGACGGGGGATGCTGACGCGTCCGTCGCTCGACGAGGTGCGCGCCTATCGCGCGCATGTCGATGCCGCAGTCATCGACCATTGGCCCGCGCTCGACGCCGAGGCGCGCGCACTGGTCGAGCTTGGGTGCCATCACGAACAGCAGCATCAGGAGTTGCTGCTTACCGACCTGCTTCATCTGTTCGCCCAGAACCCGCTTGCGCCCGCCTATTGGCCCGGGACGCGCCGGCCGCCGGCGTCTATGCCGCCCCCGCTCGGCTGGCGCGAAGGGCGCAGCGGCCTCGTCGAGATCGGCCATGCCGGCCCCGGCTTCGCGTTCGACTGCGAAGGGCCGCGCCACCCGGCCGTGCTCGCGCCGCACGCCCTTGCCGACCGCCCGGTCAGCGCCGGCGAGTGGATCGCGTTCATCGAGGCGGGCGGGTATCGCGACCCGCGCTTCTGGCTGTCCGACGGCTGGGCCTGGGTGCAGCGCGAGGGCATCGAGGCGCCGCTCTACTGGCGGCGCGACGGCGACGGGGGCTGGCTGAGCTTCGGGCTGGACGGGCTGCAGGCCGTCGATCGCGCCGCGCCGGTCACCCATGTCAGCTTCTACGAAGCCGATGCCTATGCGAGCTGGGCCGGCTGCCGCTTGCCGACCGAGGTCGAATGGGAAAGCGCGGCCGCGGGCCTTGATCCCGCGGCGGGGAACCAGCTCGACGCGGCCGGCGCCGTGCGGCCGCTTCCCGGCGACCACGGCCCGTTCGGTGGCGTTTGGGAATGGACCGGCAGCGCGTTCCGGCCCTATCCCGGCTTCCGCGCCGCGGGCGGCGCCGTGGGCGAGTATAACGGCAAGTTCATGAGCGGCCAGTTCGTGCTTCGCGGCGGCAGCTGCGCCACGCCGCGCGGCCATCTCCGGGCCAGCTATCGCAATTTCTTCTACCCCCATCAGCGCTGGCAGTTCACCGGCGTGCGCCTTGCGAGGGACCTGTGAACCTGCTTGCTCCCAGCCGGGTCGACCCGGCCTTCCATGCCGACGTGCTCGCCGGCTTCCGGCTGCGTCCGCGCGCGATCCCGGCGCGCTGGTTCTACGACCTGCGCGGCTCGCAGCTGTTCGAGGAGATCACCGAGCTTCCCGAATATTATCCGACCCGCGTCGAGACCGCCTTGCTGGCGCGGATCGCGAGCGATGTCGCCGCGCGGGTCGGGCCCGGGCGCGCGGTCGTCGAGTTCGGGTCGGGCTCGTCGGTGAAGACCCCGCATATCCTGTCGGCGGTCGAGCCGGCGGCCTATGTTCCGATCGACATTTCCGGCGAGTTCCTGCGCGAGTCCGCCGCCGCGCTCGCCTCCGATTTCCCGAAGCTCTCGATCCTGCCGGTCGAGGCGGATTTCATGTTCCCGATCGAGCCGCCGGCCGAGATCGCCCGGCTGCCCAAGCTCGGCTTCTTCCCCGGTTCGACGATCGGCAACATGGTGCCCCGCACCGCGGTCAACCTGCTCCGCGCGATGGTGGAGACGCTTGGCATCGGCGCGATGCTGCTGATCGGGATCGACCGGATCAAGGACGTCGATGCGCTCACCCGTGCCTATGACGACGCGGCGGGCGTGACCGCGGCGTTCAACCTGAACCTCCTCGAACGGATCAATCGCGAGCTGGACGCCGACATCGCCGTCGACGCCTTCCGTCATCGCGCGATCTGGAACGACGATGCCGCGCGCATCGAGATGCATCTCGAGGCGGTGCGCGACGTCGGCTTCACCATCGCCGGCGAGCGGTTCGAGATGCGCGCGGGGGAGACGATCCACACCGAGAACAGCCACAAATACGGGCCGCGCGACGCCCGGCTGCTGCTGCGCGCCGGGGCCTGGACGCCGGTCGCCGAATGGACCGACCCCGACGACCAGTTCGCGCTCATCCTCGCCGAAGCGCGGCCGCCCGGGACCGCGCCCTGAGGTTCAGCGCACCGTCGCGCGCCAGGTGGTGATCCAGTCGAGGCTGCCGCGGCATTCGCCCATCGTCGACAGCTCGACCAGCCGGAAGCGGGCGCCGTCCCACACAAAGCCCTGCGCCGTCCCGCAGTCGCCGATGCCGCGACCCTTGGCGTAGGTGGAGAGCCTGCCCGTCTCGTCCGCCCAGTCGGCGTTCACCAGCGCGTCCCCCTCGCCAATGCCCGGCGGCGTCTCGAACTGCGCCGGCCGGGTGCGCCCGCGATTGTCCGCGATCAGAGCGATCGACGCGAAGTTGTACGCGCCGCTGCCGCACCAGTCGGGGACGAGCACCAGCGTGTTCGCGGCGTCGAGGCGCGCGACCAGGACGTCCTCGGGCTTGGCGGCCCGGTCGCAACTCGTATCGGCGACGGCCTTGATCAGACGTGCGCGGTCGAGCCGGGGCTCGGCTGCGCCACTCGTGGCCGCCTGGCGGACGACCGGCAGCGCCGGCGGCGGCGGGACGGCGCCGGCCGGCTTCGGGCCATGCCGGACCAGGGCTGTCTCGGTGCCGATGCGCCGCTGCCGGTCGTCCATGTAGAGCAGCGCCGCGCTGGCGCCCCGGAGCGAGACGCGGCTGACCGGCTTGCCCGCGGCGTCGAGCAGCCGCAGCTCGTCTGCGCGTCGCAGCAGGCCGAGCAGCGCCGCCGGGTCCTTCGGCGCGAGCCCGTCGGGCGTCTGGACGAGCGGCAGCCGGGTCGCCCCGGCTTCGGCGAAGGCGGCGGGCGCCCCCTCCTGCTGCACGATCCCGAAGCTCGGGACCGTCTCGGGCTCGGGCCCGCGGGCGACCACCATCGTCGCGGCCGCCCAATCGCCTTCGGGGAGCAGCGCCACCGCCTGACAGGCGCGGCCATTGTCGCAGCCGACCGTCCAGTCCTGGAAAAGCTTCAACGGCGCGGGTTGCGGCGCGGCCGCCGCGGCGGCAAGGGCGAGGAGGATCGTCATGATCGAAGACTAGACGGGAGCGAGAACGATGGACAGCATCGGCGTGATCGGCGCGGGACAGATGGGCGCGGGCATCGCGCAAGTGGCGGCGCAGGCCGGGCTGCGCGTGTTCCTCGCCGACGTTTCGCAGGAGGTCGCCGACAAGGCCAAGGCCGGCATCGCGAAGCAGCTCGGCCGTCTCGTCGAGAAGGAAAAGATCGACGCGACCGCGCGGGACGCGGCGCTCGCGCTGGTCGAGCCGGTCGCCGACTATGCGCCGATGTCCACCGCCGGCCTGATCATCGAGGCGGCGACCGAGCGCGAAGACGTGAAGCGCGCGATCTTCGGCAAGGCCGCTGCGGTGCTTGGGCCCGACGCTGTCCTCGCGACCAACACCTCGTCCATCTCGATCACCCGCCTCGCGCAGGCGACCGCTGACCCGTCGCGCTTCGTCGGCATCCATTTCTTCAATCCCGTGCCACTGATGGCGCTCGTCGAGCTCATCCCCGGTCTCGCCACCACGCCCGACGTCGTCGCGACGGCCCGCGGTTTCGCCGAGCGGATCGGCAAGACTGTCGTCGTCGCGCAGGACCGGCCCTGCTTCATCGTCAACCGCATCCTGCTGCCGCTGATCAACGAGGCCTTCTTCGCGCTGGGCGAGGGCGTCGGCTCGATCGTCGACATCGACCAGGGCGTGAAGCTCGGGCTCGGCCATCCGATGGGGCCGTTCACGCTCGCCGACCTGATCGGCCTCGACACGTTGCTCGAGATCCTCCGCGTGCTGCAGGGCGACACCGGCGACCCCAAATACCGGCCGGCGCCGCTGCTGCTCAAATATGTCGAGGCGGGCTGGCTGGGTCGGAAGACGAAGCGCGGCGTGTACGATTATTCGGGGCCGGAGCCGGTGCCGACGCGGTGAGGTGAGGCGAGGCCCCTCCACCACCGGCTTTGCCGGCGGTCCCCCTCCCCATCTGCGATGGGGAGGAGCTTCTCGCTCCTCTCTACGCGAAGCGTGGGGAGGGGGACCGCCGGGCGCAGCCCGGTGGTGGAGGGGCCCCTACAGCACGATCTCGCGCAAAATCCCGTCGAGCAGCAACATCCCCGCCGGCGTGACCCGCAACAGATCGCCCTCGCGGACGACCAGCCCATGCCCGGCCAGCCGCGCGACGGCGTCGTCGTCGACCCGCGCCGCGAGCGCCGGCGTCAGCACCATTCCGGCATCGAGCCGGAGGCCCATCAGCAACGCTTCGGTGGCGCGGGTGGCGGCGTCCAGCACTTCCTCATTCTCGATGCCATGGCCGTTGCGCGCGACCGCGCTCAGGAAATTCTCGGGCTTCCGGCGGCGGAAGCTCGCCCGCGCGAGGCGGCGCCCGTGCGCACCGGGGCCGATGCCGAGATAATCGCCATAGCGCCAATAAGTGAGGTTGTGCCGGCTCTCGGCGCCCGGCCGGGCGTGGTTGGAAATCTCATAGGCCGGCAGCCCCGCGGCGGACGTCACCGCGCGGGTCAGCTCGAACAGCTCGGCCGCGTGATCGGGGTCGGTCTCGGGCAGCTCGCCCTTCGCGGCGAGCGCGGCGAAGCGCGTGCCGGGCTCGATCGTGAGCTGGTAGAGCGACAGATGCTCCGTGCCGAAGGCGAGGGCGCGGTCCAGCTCGCGCGCCCAGTCGTCGACGGTCTGGCCGGGCCGCGCATAGATCAGGTCGAAGCTGGCGCGCGGAAAGGCCGCCTGGGCCGTCGCCAGCGCCGCCAGCCCTTCGCCCACGTCGTGCGCGCGGCCGAGAAAGGCGAGCGCCGCGTCGTCGAGCGCCTGCAGCCCCAGCGAGACGCGGTTCACCCCGGCGCGGGCGAGGTCGGCGAAGCGCGCCGCCTCGACCGACGACGGATTGGCCTCGAGCGTGATCTCGACGTCGGGCGCGATCGACCAATGACCGGCGGCGGCATCGATCAGGTCGGCGACGAGCGCCGGCGGCATCAGCGACGGCGTGCCGCCGCCGAAGAAGATCGACCCGATCTGGCGGCCGGGGGTCAGCGCGGCTTCATGCGCGAGGTCGGCCAGCAGCGCCGCGCGCCAGCCCGCGACGTCGATGCTCTCGCGGACATGGCTGTTGAAGTCGCAATAGGGGCATTTCGAGACGCAGAACGGCCAGTGCACATAGAGGGCGACCGGAACGTGCGTCCCCGACCCCTCCGTCCCGGACGTCACGTCCGGCCGTCGCGGCCGAACAGCGCCGCCACCAGTTTCTCGAAGGCCACTGCGCGGTGGCTGATGCGGTGCTTGTGATCGGGGTCCATCTCGCCGAACGTCTCGGCATAGCCGCCCGGCACGAACACGGGGTCGTAGCCGAAGCCGCGCTCCCCGCGCGGCGGCCAGACGAGCGCACCGGCGACGCGGCCTTCGAAGCTGACCGACTCGCCGTCCGGCCATGCGACGGTCAGCACGCAGACGAACTCGGCGCTGCGGCTCGCCTCGGGTCCCTTGGCGCCGAGCGCCTGCTCGACCTTGGTCATCGCGAGCGTCCAGTCGCGCCCGTTCGGGGTTTCCGCCCAATCGGCGGTGTAGACGCCCGGGTCGCCGCCGAGCGCCTCGACGCACAGGCCGCTGTCGTCCGCCAGCGCCGGCAGGCCGGACAGGTCGGCGGCCAGTCGTGCCTTCAGCTCGGAGTTGGCGAAGAAGGTCGTTCCCGTCTCCTCGGGCTCGGGCAGGTCGAGTTCGGCGGCGGAGACGGGCTCGATCCCGAACGGCGCCAGCAGCGCGCGGATCTCGCGCACCTTGCCCTGATTGTGGCTGGCGACGACCAGCCGCCCGGGTTCGAGCCGGCGCGTCACCGCGCGGTCGCCCGCGCCTGGGCGGCGAAGATCTCGGTGCAGCCGATCCGGGCGAGACGGAGCAGGCGGAGCAGCCCTTCCTCGTCATAGGTCGCGCCCTCGGCGGTCGCCTGCGCCTCGACGATCTTGTTGTCGTCGGTGAGGACGAAGTTGGCGTCGGCATGCGCGTTCGAGTCCTCGATATAGTCGAGGTCGAGCACCGGCGTGCCCTCGTAGATGCCGCAGCTCACCGCCGCGACCTGCGCCCTGATCGGGTCGACGGGCAGGCCCAGCGTGTTCACCGCGAGCCGCAGCGCCACCCACGCACCCGAGATCGACGCCGTGCGCGTCCCGCCATCGGCCTGGATCACGTCGCAATCGAGCGTGATCTGGCGTTCGCCCAGCGCCTTCAGGTCGACGACGGCGCGCAGCGAGCGGCCGATCAGCCGCTGGATTTCCTGGGTGCGCCCCGACTGCTTGCCCTTGGCCGCCTCGCGCGAGCCGCGCGTGTGCGTCGCCCGCGGCAGCATGCCATATTCGGCGGTGACCCAGCCCTCGCCCTTGCCGCGCAGGAAGGGCGGCACGCGCTCCTCCACGCTCGCCGTCACCAGCACGCGGGTGTCGCCGAAGCCGATCAGGCAGCTTCCCTCGGCGTGACGGGTATAGCCGGTCTCGATGGTGATCGGGCGCATTTGGTCGGGCGTGCGGCCGGATGGGCGCATAAAGGTCGTTCCTCGTTCTGCTGTGCGGGCGGCCATAGTCGCGGTGAGCGGAGGGCGCCAGACCCCTCCACCACGTCGCGTCGCGCCGCGGTCCCCCTACCCACTCTCGATGGGGAGGGGCTTGTTCTTCGCTCCTCCCTGCCGAAGGCGGGGAGGGGGACCGCGGCGCGAAGCCGGTGGTGGAGGGGCGCCCAAAGAAACGCATGTCGGCGTTGAACATTGCCGCCCTTCGACCCTAAATCAGCGGCATGGCGAGCCAGCCGATCACCGAATTGTCGGAACGCGCGCGCGACGTGTTCCGCGCTGTCGTCGAGAGCTATCTCGGCAGCGGCAGCCCCGTGGGCTCGCGCACCATCTCCAAGCTGGGCGGCTTCAACCTGTCGCCGGCGTCGATCCGCAACGTGATGCAGGATCTCGAGGAGGCGGGACTGCTGTCGGCGCCGCACATCTCCGCCGGACGGATGCCGACGGACCTGGGGCTGCGGCTGTTCGTCGACGCGATCATGCAGGCGGCCGAGCCGTCGGTGGAGGAGCGCCGGTTGATCGAGCAGCAGCTGGTCGACGGCGGTCCGATCGAGAACGCGCTTGCGGCGGCGTCGGCGACGCTCTCCGACCTGTCGGCCTGCGCCGGGATCGTGATGGTCCCGAAGCACGAGCCGCGGCTTCGCCAGATCGGCTTCGTCCCGCTGTCGCGCGACCAGGCGCTGGCGGTGCTCGTCGGCCAGGACGGCAGCGTCGAGAACCGGGTGGTCAAGATCCCCGCCGGCGTCGGCACCTCGGCCTTGGTCGAGGCGGCGAACTTCGTGAGCGCCGAACTCGCGGGGCTGACCTTGTCCGAGGCGCGGGCCCGGCTCGGCGCGGAGATCGGGCGCGGGCGCGCCGCGCTCGACGCTGCGTCGCGCGAACTGGTCGAGAGCGGGCTCGCCATCTGGTCGGAGGATGGCGACCGCCGGCCGGTGCTGATCGTGCGCGGCCAGTCGCACCTGCTCGACGCCACCGCTGCGGCGGACCTGGAGCGCGTTCGCCAGCTTCTCGAGGAGCTGGAAGACAAGGAGGAGATCGCCCGGCTGCTCGACAGCGCCACCCAGGCATCGGCCGCGAAGATCTTCATCGGATCCGAAAACAAGCTGTTCGCTTTGTCGGGCTCCTCGGTTATCGCGGCGCCCTATCGGGGCCCCGACGGCCGCGTGGTCGGCGTGGTCGGCGTGATCGGGCCCACTCGGTTGAACTATGCCCGGGTCGTTCCCATGGTGGACTTCACGGCTCAAACCCTCTCGAGACTGATGAGATGATGGACGACAACGAGAACACGAAACTGCACGAGGCCGCGACCGCGGAGGCCGGCGCGGGCGACAATGACCGGCTCTCGGCGCTCGAGGCCGAACTCGCGGAAGCGAGGGCTGCGGTGCTTTATGCGCAGGCCGAGACCCAGAATGTCCGCCGTCGCATGGAGAAGGACGCCGCCGATGCGCGCGCCTATGCGGCGACCTCGTTCGCGCGCGACATCCTGAGCGTGGCCGACAATCTGGAGCGGGCATTGTTCGCGATCCCGCCCGACCTGCGCGACGACGACAAGTTCAAGGGTCTCGTGGTCGGGCTGGAAGCAACCGGGCGCGAGCTGGCGACGATCTTCGAGCGCAACGGCATTTCCAAGATCGCCTCGTTGGGCGAGCGGCTTGATCCCAACCGTCACCAGGCGATGATGGAACTGCCCAGCAGCGACGCCGAGCCGGGCACGATTGTCCAGGAAATGCAGGCCGGCTATATGATCCGCGACCGTCTGCTGCGCCCGGCGCTCGTCGGCGTGGCGAAGGCCGGGGACGGGGCGGGGGCATAGGCCGCAAGGCTTCTCGACTTCGCGCGAAGCGAACGGGCTGCGGTGGTTCGGGTCAGAGTCCCCGTTCGTTTCGAGCAACGTCGAGAAACGCCCCGCACACCGAGTTGAATCGTGGCGGCTTCGGCGCTACATCGCGCGCCTCTCTTTGAAAGCCGGATCATGCTGTTCACCTTCCTTCTCGTCGTCCAGGCGGTCATCGCCGCCGCGCTCGTCACGGTGATCCTGATGCAGCGCTCCGAGGGGGGCGGCCTGACCGGCGGCAGCCCGAGCGGCCTGATGTCGGCGCGCGGCGCGGCGCATTTCCTGACCCGCGCGACGGCGGTGCTCGCGACCATGTTCGTCGTGTGCTGCATCAGCCTTGCCTTCCTGGCCGCGGCGAACCAGCGCACCGGCACCATCGACGCCTCGGCCGCCAGTCCGACGGCGCCGGTGCAGCCGATCGCGCCCGCGGCCCCGGTCGATCCGCTCGCCGCCGCGGCGAGCCAGGCCGGCGCGCAGCCGGCCAACGGCACGGCGCCCGCCACCAAGTGAGCTGATGTCCGGCGCGCGGCTCGTCCGCGCGTCTTTTCGGTTCCGCTCACAGCTTTTTTACGCGTGCCGCTTGCCCCTTGGGGGGTGCCGCCGCTAAGCCCCGACTCCCATGGCGCGGTATATTTTCATCACCGGCGGCGTGGTCTCCTCGCTTGGCAAAGGGCTCATGGCGGCGTCGCTCGCCGCGCTCCTGCAAGCGCGCGGGTACCGCGTCCGCATCCGGAAATTCGACCCTTATCTCAACGTCGATCCGGGGACGATGTCCCCCTATCAGCACGGCGAAGTCTATGTGACCGACGACGGTGCCGAGACCGATCTGGACCTCGGCCATTACGAGCGGTTCACGGGCGTGCCCAGCCGCCAGTCGGACAACATCACCTCGGGCCGGATCTACCAGACGATCATCCAGCGCGAGCGGCGCGGCGATTATCTCGGTGCGACGGTGCAGGTCATCCCGCACGTGACCGACGCGATCAAGGCGTTCGCGCAGACCGAGACCGACGATCTCGACTTCGTGCTCTGCGAGATCGGCGGCACTGTCGGCGACATCGAATCGCTTCCGTTCATCGAGGCGATCCGGCAGCTCCGCAACGAACTCGGCCGCGAGAACAGCGTGTTCGTCCACGTGACCCTGGTCCCGTACATCGCCGCGGCGGGCGAGCTGAAGACCAAACCGACCCAGCACAGCGTCCGCGAACTGACCGCGCTCGGCATCCAGCCCGACGTCCTCGTCTGCCGCTGCGAGCATCCGCTGCCGGCCAGCGAGCGCGCCAAGATCGCGCTGTTCTGCAACGTGCGCAAGGAAGCGGTCGTGCCCGCGCTCGATGCGAAGAGCATCTATGGCGTGCCGCTCCAATATCATGCCGAGGGCCTCGACCGCGAAGTGCTGCGCGCGTTCGGGATCGAGACTCCGCCGGCGAGCCCCAACCTGACGCGCTGGTCCGAGATCATGGACCGGCTGGAAAATCCCGAGGGCGAGGTCACGATCGGCGTGGTCGGCAAATATGTCGGCCTTCCCGATGCCTACAAGTCGCTGCACGAGGCGCTCGTCCATGGCGGCATCGCCAACCGCGTAAAGGTCAATGTTCGCTGGATCGATGCCGAGCTGTTCGAGAAGGATGGCGAGGACGTCGCCGCGCAGCTCGAGCCGATGCACGGGATCCTGGTGCCCGGCGGCTTCGGTGAGCGCGGCTCCGAGGGCAAGATCTCGTCGGTTCGTTTCGCGCGCGAACGTGGAGTGCCGTTCTTCGGCATTTGCCTCGGCATGCAGATGGCGTGCATCGAAGGCGCGCGGAACGTCGGCGGCATCGCCGGCGCCTCGACGACGGAATTCGGCCCGACCGACGAGCCGGTCGTGGGGCTGATCACCGAATGGATGTCGCGCGAGGGCCTGCAGAAGCGCGAGGCCAATGGCGACATGGGCGGCACGATGCGGCTCGGCGCCTATCCCGCGCGGCTGCAGGGAAACAGCGTCGTCGCCGGCATCTATGGCGGCCACGACATCAGCGAACGCCACCGGCACCGCTATGAGGTGAACGTCCATTATCGCGACGTGCTCGAGAATGGCGGCCTGCTCTTCTCGGGGATGAGCCCCGACGGCCAGCTTCCGGAGATCGTCGAGCGCCCGGACCATCCCTGGTTCGTCGGCGTCCAATTCCACCCGGAATTGAAGTCGAAGCCCTTCGACCCGCACCCGCTGTTCGCAAGCTTTATCGAAGCCGCAGTCAAGCAAAGCCGGCTGGTGTAAGACAACCCGCTCCTCCCTGCGCACCGCGCGGGGAGGGGGACCGCGGCGCGACGCGCCGTGGTGGAGGGGCCTTTGACTCCCGGCATCTTGCCCCTCCACCACCGGCTGCGCCGGCGGTCCCCCTCCCCATCTCGCGATGGGGAGGAGCGTTGGTCATGCTGAAGCCGCCGTTTACCAAGCCTTCATCGGTGCCGCGCTATTCGTGACGCATGCAGAACGGATCGCTGGCAGCAGGCATTTTCGGCGGGCTCGATGACGGTGTCGGGCCCAATCTTCGCGAGCGGCGCTACGCGGTGCTTCTCGTCGGAAGCATCGCGCGCGCCTGGTCGCGCAATCGCATGCGGCTGACGGTGCGCAACATTTCCGCGCATGGCCTGATGGGCGAATGCGCCTATCCGCCGCGCGTCGGCGACCTCGTCGACATCGACCTGCCCGGGATCGGCAGCGTCCTCGCCTATGTCCGCTGGGGCGACGGCAACAAGATCGGCCTCGAGTTCGACGGGCCGATCGATCCCACGCTCGCCTTTTCGCGCAATCGCGCCGATCCGCGCATCGGGCTGTCCAGCGCGCACTGAGCGCAGCTTCGACGCGCGACGGGCCGCGCTCGTCGCGACGAGAGCGAAATCAAGGCCAGTGTGACAGAAATCACAGTCTCCAGTTTCCGACTCGGCTAGCCACGTCTCGTAACGTTGCGTTGCGTCGGAAAGGATCAGGGGATGCTGATGACTGCCGAGGATCTCGCCCGACTGCTGCCCGCCAACGCGCTGCTCTCCACCTGGGGAACGGCCGAGCTTTCGGATCTGCTCGAGCGCGCGACGCTCCACGCGATGCGCAAGGGCGATGTACTGCTGCACCAGGGCGATCCGGGTGAGGCGCTGGTCATCCTGCTCGACGGCACGCTGCGCATCTCGATGGTCGCGTCCAATGGTCGCGAGATCATCCTCGATTATGCCGAGGCCGGCTCGGTGCTGGGCGAGATTGCGCTGCTCGACGGCGGCGAGCGCACCGCCAGCGTGACCGCGCTCGGCGATGGCCAGTATCTGAAGCTCGGCGCGCGCGCCTTTCGCGAGGTGATCGAGCGCCATCCCTCGATCGCCTGGCGCCTGCTGCGCGAGATGGCGCGACGGCTGCGCAACGCCAATCTCACGATCGAGAGCGACCGCGCCTATGCCTCCGGCCCTCGGCTGGCGCGGACGCTCCAGCGGCTGATGCAGCGCAGCGAGGCGGCGGCCTCGCTCCGGCTCTCGATGAGCCAGAGCGAGCTCGGCGCCTTTGCGGGCATCAGCCGCGAAAACATCAACCGGCAGCTCGGCGCATGGGCCGATGCCGGGATCGTCGCGCTGGAACAGGGGCGCGTACGGATCCTCGAACCCGAGACCCTGGAGGAGATTGCCGCGGCAGCCGAGTGATCGGCGGATCGTGCGCCGGGCTTTTGCGACCCGGTCCGGCGCACCCCAGGCCTTCGGGCTCCTTCACGACTGGGGCGGCCTCACCAGGGGGTGGGCCGCCCCATTTTCATGCAAGCCGGGCCGATCAGGCGGCCTGGTGCTCGATCGCGACGCCGTCATTGGCGACGGTCGGGGTCGCGCCCGCGCCGATCGCGATCTTCTGCGGCTTCATCGCCTCGGGGATCTCGCGCACCAGCTCGATCGTCAGCAGTCCGTCGGCCAGCGCCGCGCTCTCGACGCGGACGAAGTCGGCCAGCTCGAAGCGGCGCTCGAAGCTGCGGGTCGCGATGCCGCTGTGCAGGAAGCGCGAACGATCCTGGCCGTTCTCCTTCTTGCCGGCGACGAGCAGCAGATTCTGCTGCGCGGTGATCTCGATCTCGTCGCGCTTGAAGCCGGCCACGGCGAGCGTGATCCGGTAACGGTCGTCGGCGATCCGCTCGAGATCGAAGGGCGGATAGTTGTCGCCGGCGCTGGCGGCACGCGCGCTGTTCTCGAGCAGGTCGAACAGGCGGTCAAAGCCGACCATCGAGCGGCGATAGGGAGTGAGGTCAAAGCTACGCATAATCAGATCCTCCAAAGAGCAAAATGATGATCTTCGACGCCCCGAAACGGCGGCGCCTCTACATTCGTCGGCCCCCGAAAGGCGGGCTGACGCTACGAAATTTGGGACGGTTTCGCTTCGGTTCAAGGGTGCGGGCGGGCCTTTCGGGGCGCGCCGAAATGGCCTAAGCGAGCGCCCTCATGTTCGATATTGCGCCGACCGAGCTTCTGCTCTGCGCCGTGGTCGCCCTGGTGGTGATCGGGCCCAAGGACCTGCCGAAGGCCATGCGTGTGCTTGGCCAGTGGGTCGCGCGCATCCGCGGCGTCGCCCGCCAGTTCCGCTCCGGCTTCGACGCCATGGTGCGCGAGGCCGAGCTGGAGGAAATGCAGCGGAAATGGGCCGAGGAGAATGAGCGGATCATGCGCGAGCATCCGCTTCCGCCGGACGGGGTCGTCGCGCCCGCGGCGCCCGCGGGCCCGCACGACCCGATCGGGGACGCGCCGATGCTGCCATTGCCGCCGGTGACACCGTCACCCCCGCCCGATGCCGATCCCGAGCGACGCGAGGGCGAGCAGTGAAAGACATCGACGACACGCGCGCGCCGTTGCTGGAGCATCTGATCGAGCTGCGCCGGCGGCTGCTCTGGTCCGTCGCGGCGCTGGCGGTCGCGTTTGGCACCTGCCTCTATTTCGCCGAGCCGATCTTTGCGTTCCTGGTCCAGCCGCTGCTGCGCGCCGGGCAGGGCAAGATCATCTACACCGACGTGTTCGAGGCGTTTTTCGTCAACCTGAAAGTCGCCTTCTTCGCGTCGCTGATGGTCGCGTTCCCGGTAACGGCGACGCAGCTCTGGCAGTTCGTCGCCCCCGGGCTGTACCGACAGGAGAAGCAAGCGCTGCTGCCGTTCCTGTTCATGACGCCGGTGCTGTTCACCGGTGGCGCCGCGCTCGCCTATTATGTCGCGATGCCGGTCGCGCTGAAGTTCCTGCTCGGCTTCCAGGGAGATGTCGGGGGCGTCCAGCAGGAAGCGCTGCCGGGTGTCGGCAACTATCTGAGCTTCGTGACGAAGTTCATCTTCGGCTTCGGCGTGGCGTTCCTCACGCCGGTGCTGCTGATGCTGCTCGAGCGGGCGGGGATCGTCACGCGCCGCCAGTTGGTGGCCGGGCGTCGCTATGCGATCGTCGGGGCCTTCGTCATCGCGGCCGTGCTCACGCCGCCGGATATCCTGTCGCAGCTGCTGCTCGCGGTGCCGCTGGTGCTGCTCTACGAACTCGCGCTGATCGCGATCTGGATCACCGAGCGGCGGCGCGGCAAGGGCGCCGCCGCCGGCGAATCCTGACGCCTTACTTCTTGATCTCTTCCTTCACTTCCTGGCTCGCCGACTGAAGGTCTTCGCCGGCGCCCGACACAGTGTTGCAGGCCGAGATCGCGAACGTGCCGGCGACAAGGGCCAGCGTGATGAACTTGCGAACCATATTTCGTCTCCTAACGGGGCGCGCCGAAGCGGCTGCGCGCGGGGGCTGAAATGCGCGAGAGGTCGAGACTGTTCCGGTCGCGGTGCGAAAGCCGGTCCTGACGGGAAGTGCCCGGAAAAAATTTGGGCCCGGAAACGCCACCGGGGGGAGGTTGGCGTATCCGGACCCATTTTCTTGGATAGCGAGAGCGGGGGGGCAAAAGGTCACTATCCGAAGAACAGAACGTCGTAAAAAGAACCAGGTTCCCGGCCGTACGCATTTTTTTTCAGATTTTTTTGGCCTCCGCCGAAGCCTCTGAGATGATTGGGAAAAGAAGGTGGAATGTGCCGACCGACAGGTCGCGCTCCAGCTTCGAGCGGAGCTGGCGGGACAGTCCCTCGAGCACGCGGCCGTAGCGTTCGTCCATCAGCTGCCGGATTTCGGCGCCGTCGCGCAGCGCCGCCGACCCGATCGTCAGCTGGGCGCGGTCCGGGTCGGCGATCTCGACCACGGACACGCGGATCGCGGCCGCCTGATCGATGCCCATCGCCAGCTCGATCAGCTCGGTCAGCAGGAAAGCGAGCGGGATCGCGGTGTCCTGGCCGACATACAGGCTGGGCACGTCCATGAGGATCGCGAGCCGCGCGGACTCGGCCGGGGCGGTGGCGCGCAGGTTCGAGGTCAGCTCGCCGATCAGCGAGCGCAGGTTCACGCCGCGGTTCTCCTCGAGCTCGGCGAAATGGTTGCGATGCACGACGGCGAGCGCGTCGACCCGGCGGCCGATCGAGGCATAGGCCGCGACGGCCTCCGGGTTGCGGGCCGAGCGCGCGTGCAGGTTGATCAGGCTCGAGACCACCTGGAGATTGTTCTTCACGCGGTGATGGACCTCGCGCGTGAGCTTGGTCTGGCGGCTCAGGCCCAGCGCCAGCTCCGACTCGTGCGCGGCGACCGTCTGGCTGATCGTGCGGAAGGTCTCGCCCAGCTCCTCGATCTCGCGCGCCGGGATCGTCATCCGGCGCAACGGCCGCATGATCTCGCCCGGTCGGTAATCGGACATGTTACCGCGCAGCACGCCGAGCGGATCGAGGATGAAGCGCTGGATGACGATCCAGGCCACTCCGAGCGCGGCCAGCCACATCAGCACCGGAAGCACGATCGTCAGCAGCTGCGCCGTCGTGAACGGAACGCTGCGCACCTCGAACAGCAACGACAAGGGCAGGCCCGGCACGTCAACCGTCACCGACTCGCGGCGGGTGAGCCGCCCGCGATCGAACGCGCGCGAGATCGGCAGCACGCCGCCTTCGCCGGCCAAAGTGATGTTGTTCGGAAGCGTCAGGCTTTGCGGCCGCATCAGCTGTTCGAGCTGGCCGCGTGAATAATGGGCGACCCCAAGAAAGGCGCGGGTGTCGCTCGCGACCTGGAGATCGACGCCGACGGCGGAGATCTGCGCGGTCAGCGTGTCACGCGGGCGCCGCACGGCCGAGCGCGCCAGCTCCTCCGCTCCGCAGACCACGCGACCGCCGCGACTGACGATGACGAAGCGGTTCCGCGTGCCGACCGCGGTCGCAAGGACGCTCGACACGCGCGTGCATACCGTCGCCTCGTCGGCGCCGCGGTCGAGCAGGTTGGCGGCCGAGCGAAGCGCGGACACGTCGATCGCGAGCTCGGAGCCGAGCCGCCGCGCACTCTCGGTCGCGGAGACGCGCACCATCGCCCGACGCTCGACGTCGGCGGATCTCGTACTCTGGAGCGAGGCGAAGATCGCCACGATGCCGATGGGCAGCAAGGCGAGGCTGAGCAGGAGCAGCAGCCGGGATCCGGTCGAAAGCCGGGCGAAGCGGTCGGCGATCGTCATGTCACCGCGCGCGCAAAAGACGCGCCTGTCATCTGTGGGGGTTTATTTAAGCTTGCCGAGCAGGTCCAGCATCTCGGGCGGAATCTGTTCCTCGACGGCCTTTTCATAGACCGAGCGCAGAGCCTTGCCGACATCGGTGTTCGCCGCCTCGGCCTCGGCAGGCCCAGGCTGGGGCTTTCCCGGCTCCTTGCGTTTCGCGCTCAATACCAACTCAGCCCCCCAATAACGGCCTGCGCCGATATGATCAGGATCTCATGCCGCATCGCGCCGGTCACTCATAGCGGCTCCGACGCGCCGGATGAAACCATTATTCGTTTCGTTTGTTCCACCACCGCGCCAGATTTTTATTCCCGTCCGGCGCATGGGGAGGGGGGCCTTGTCAGGCTTGCGTGTCCGATCCACAACGGGCGGGGAAGCTTGGAGGTTTCGCCGATCATGACGCTTGGTCAACAACTGGCCCCACACCTTCCCTTTCTCCGCCGCTACGCTCGCGCGTTGACCGGCAGCCAAGCCCATGGCGACAACTACGTGAAAGCCGCGCTGCAGGCCATCGTCGAGGCGCCGGACCAGTTTCCGCGCGAGGTCGATCCGCGGCTCGGGCTCTACAAGACTTTCCAGGCGATCTGGACGTCGGTGAACGTCGCCAACGACGATCACGACACGATGGAAGTGCAGGGCTTCTCGAACGAGGCGATCGCCCATGCGCGTCTGTCGCGGATCACGCCTCTGCCGCGCCAGGCGCTCCTGCTGACCGCGATGGAAGGCTTCACGCCCGAGGACACCGGCTATCTGATCGACGCCGATTCCGACGAGGTCGAGCGGCTGGTCGGCGAGGCGCTCGCCGAGATCGAGTCGCAGACGCGTGCGGACGTGCTCATCATCGAAGACGAGCCGATCATCGCGATGGATCTGGAAACGATCGTCCGCGATCTGGGCCATGACGTGACCGGCGTCGCCGTCACGCGCGACGAAGCGGTGGCGCAGGCGCTCGCGCGCCGGCCCGGTCTCGTGCTCGCCGACATCCAGCTTGCCGACGACAGCTCCGGCATCGACGCGGTGAAGGACATCCTCGCCGAGTTCTCGGTGCCGGTGATCTTCATCACGGCCTTCCCGGAACGGCTGCTGACCGGCGAGCGGCCTGAGCCGACCTTCCTGATCACCAAGCCTTTCCAGCGTTCGACGGTAAAGGCGGCGATCGCACAGGCGTTGTTCTTCGATCGCGCGACCGTCCCGGCCTGACCCTGGCCGGGGGGAACCTGCCGCGTTTGACCGCGTTTAGCGTTGGTCAACCGTGGCAGGGGCGAAATGAATGGCCGATGATGAAATCCACCGGACGCGAACGGAGGCGCGCGCAGCGTCGACTCCGGGTGTCGTGCGGTACATTCTGGTCATCTCGACCGGCCTCCTCATTCTCGCGTTCGCGATCATCCTGCTCGTCTGACGCGCGGCCGTCTGCCGCGTCGTCATCGGGTCAAGTCCTCGGAAGATCTGGATACTGAATGGCTGAATCCACCGCCCGTCGCGTCGAAGACCAAGCCGAGGCCGTCCCGCACGCGTCGTTGTCAGACGATGACTTCCGGGAGCAGCTGGCGCTCGTCATCCCGCATCTCCGCGCCTTCGGCCGGTCGCTGTCGGGCAATCGCGACATCGCCGACGACCTCGTGCAGGAAACGCTGCTCAAGGCCTGGGCTGCGCGCAAGCGCTTCCAGGCGGGCACGAACATGCGGGCCTGGACCTTCATCATCCTGCGCAATCTCTATCTCAGCCAGATGCGCCGCGCGCGGTTCAAGGGCGAGTGGGACGACATGGCGGCCGACAAGCTGCTCGCCGCGCCCGCCAGCCAGGATCGCCATGTCGAGCTGGCCGACATGCAGCGTGCGCTTCTCCACCTGCCTCAGCCCCAGCGCGAGGCGCTGATCCTCGTCGGGGCCGGCGGCTTCGCCTATGAGGAAGCGGCGGAGATTTGCGGCGTCGCGGTCGGCACGATCAAGAGCCGCGTCGCGCGCGGTCGCGTCGCGCTGGAGGCGCTGCTCACCGAGGGATCGCTTCCTTCCCGCCGTGACTCCGCGCCGACCAACGGGCGCGGTGCGCTCGAGACGATCATGGATCAGGTCGACGACCTCAGCAAGGACATGGACGTCGGCCCGGGCGAGCCTGGCGACGACCTCGATGCCGAGCCCGAGGACGAAGACGAGAGCTTCCGGTAAATGGGCCGCGGGTCGAACCCGCGGCCTAGTAGCGAACGCGGTCCAGCCGCTTCAGACAGTCCTGGAATTCAGACGGCAAGTCATAGCCGTCTCGAAACGCGACTTGCAGCGCGCGTCCAATGCCGTCCGATTCGGCCGGACGCGCGACCGCGATAAAGCGATCCTCGTTCATCTTCCGGTCCTTGTTCGGTCGTTGCAGCATCTTGATCGAACGCAGTAACCCGGCTCGGGTTGCCAATCGGTTGCGAAGCTGTCGCCCCTTCGTCAGATGTCTGTGGCATGATTGCACCAGCCGCAGCTGCCCGGGAGGGCCTCGAACGGGCCGCCCGACACGCGCCGTTCCTGCGCGGACTGATCGAGCGGCACCCCGATCTCGTGGCCCTGCTCGACGCGGGGAACATTGCCGGCGCGCTCGCCGCATGTTCGGTCGCCGGGCCGGATCTTCCCGTCGCGGCGGCACTCCGCCGCGAGCGCGCGCGCACGGCGCTGGTGCTCGCGATCGGCGACCTGGCCGGGCTGCTCGACTTCGAAGCAGTGACGGGCGCGCTCAGCGACCTCGCCGACCGTGCGCTCGACCGGGCGGTCGCGACCGCCATCGCCGAGCGGACGCCCGACGCGCCGCCGGTCGGTTTCGCCGTCATCGCGCTTGGCAAGCATGGCAGCCGCGAACTCAATTACTCTTCGGATATCGACCCGATCCTGGTGTTCGACCCTGCGCGCCTGCCGTGCCGCCCGCGCGAGGAGGCTGCGGACGCCGCCGTGCGGATCGGGCGACGGGTGGTCGAACTCATGCAGGCCCGCGATGCCGACGGCTATGTCTTCCGCGTCGACCTGCGGCTCCGCCCGTCGCCGGAAGTGACCCCGATCGCGCTGCCGGTCGAGGCGGCGATCGGCTATTATGAATCGAGCGCGGTCGCGTGGGAGCGTGCCGCCTTCGTGCGCGCGCGGGCCGCGGCCGGCGACCGCGCGCTCGGCAGCTTCTTTCTCGACGCGATCCGCCCGTTCGTCTGGCGCCGCGCGCTCGACTTCGGAGCGATCGGCGAGATTCGCGGCATGTCGCACCGGATCCGCGGCCACCATGCCAGTGGCCAGGCGTTCGGGCCGGGATTCGACCTGAAGCGCGGGCGTGGCGGCATCCGCGAGGTCGAGTTCTTCGTGCAAATCCACCAGCTCATTCATGGCGGCCGCGATCGCGCGCTGCGCGTTCCGGCGACGCTGCCGGCGCTCGACGCGCTGGCGGCGCACGGTCGCATCGACACGGCGGACGCGCGCGACCTCGCCGCCGCCTACCGGCTCTACCGGACGATCGAGCATCGCCTCCAGATGGTCGACGACCGCCAGACCCACGCGCTGCCGCGCGAGGGCGAGGCGCTCGACAATGTCGCGCGGCTGCACGGGCTCGACGCGGGGGGCGACCTGCTTGCGGTGTTGCAGCCGCACGTGGCGCGCGTCGGCCAGGTCTATGACGCGCTCGAAGCCGACGAACGGCCCGGGCTTCCGGTCGACCAGGGCTCGCTCGGCGAACGGCTGGTCGCGGCCGGCTTCGATCCGCCCCAGGCCGCGCTCGCCACCATCGCCAAGTGGCGCGGCGGCGGGGTGCGCGCGCTGCAGAGCGCGCCCGCGCGCGACGCGCTCGAGGAAATGCTGCCGCCGCTCGTCGACGCGCTCGGCCGCTCGGCCGATCCGGACGGTGCGCTCCATCGCCTCGACGACATGCTCGCGCGGCTGCCGACCGCGCTCAATTTCTTCCGCTTGCTCGCCGCGCGCCCGCCACTCGCGCGCCTGCTCGCCGCGATCCTCAGCCACGCGCCGACGCTGGCCGGCGAGCTCGGCCGCCGCCCGGCGCTGCTCGACGGCCTGATCGACGCGACTGCCTTCGCGCCCGCGCCTTCGGTCGCCGAACTCGTCGCCGAGTTCTCGGCCGGGGAGGGGGACGGCGATTATGAGCGGCTGCTCGATCACGTCCGCCGTGCCGTCGGCGAGCGCCGCTTCGCGCTCGGCGTGCAGATCGTGGAGGCAGCCGCCGACCCGCTCGAGGTCGCCGGCGGCTATTCGCGCGTCGCGGAGGCCGCGATCGACGTGCTGGCGCGCGCCACCGTCGCCGAGCACGAGCGGGCGCACGGCCGCGTGCCGGGCAGCGAACTCGCCATCCTCGCGCTCGGGCGGCTCGGCGGCGCCGCGCTCACCCATGCCTCCGACCTGGACCTGATCTATCTGTTCACCGGCGACTTTTCGGCCGAATCCGAAGGGCCGAAGCCGCTCGATGCGACGCGCTATTATAATCGCCTCGGCCAGCGCGTGACGGCCGCGCTGTCGGTGGCGACCGCCGCGGGCCCGCTCTACGATGTCGATACACGTCTCCGTCCGTCGGGATCGAAGGGCCTGCTCGCCGTCTCCGTCGAATCGTTCGCTACCTACCAGCGCGAGCAGGCGTGGACGTGGGAGCATATGGCGCTCGCCCGCGCGCGGCCGATCTTCGGGTCGCCGACCGCGCGCCGCGCGGTACAGGCGGCGATCGACGCGACCGTCGCCAAGCTTCGCGACCCGGCGACACTGATCGCGGACGCCGTCCGGATGCGCACCGACATGGCCGCGCACAAGCCGCCGGCCGGGCCGCTCGACGCCAAGCTGGTTCCGGGCGGGCTGGTCGATCTGGAGTTCTGCGTCCATGTCGCGCAGCTCGAGCACCGGGTCGGGCTCGATCCGCACTTGCCGACCGCGATCGAGGCGCTGGTCGCGGCGGGGCTGCTGCCGCCCGGTTTCGGCGCCGCACACGACGTGCTCGCGCGGCTGCTGGTCACGCTGCGCCTCGTCGCTCCCGACGTGCAGGAGCCGCCGGAGGCGACGCGGCGCCTGATCGCGCGCGCCTGCGGGCATGACGACTGGCCAAGCCTGCTTGCAGCCTATGACGCGGCGCGGCAAACGGTCTCGGCAACATGGGCGCGCATCGTGGCGCGCGAGCAAGGGGAGCATTGATCCGATGGTGAAGGCAGGCGATCCGGCGCCCGACGTCGCGTTCCAGACGATGGACGGCAAAGAGACCAGCCTCGCGGCCTGGAAGGGCCGGAAGCTCGTCCTCTATTTCTATCCCAAGGACGACACGTCGGGCTGCACGAGGGAGGCGCAGGACTTTACCGCTCTGGCCGGCGAGTTCGCCGCGGCCGGCGTCGATCTGCTCGGCGTCTCAAAGGACTCGGCCAAGAAGCACGCCGCCTTCACCGAGAAATACGGGTTGAAGGTGCCGCTCGCCACCGATGCCGATGGCGCGCTGCTCGAGGCGTTCGGCGCCTGGGTCGAGAAGAGCATGTACGGGAAGAAATATATTGGGATCGACCGCTCGACCTTCCTGATCGGCGCCGACGGCCGGATCGCGCGCGAGTGGCGCAAGGTGAAAGTGCCGGGCCACGCGGCCGAGGTGCTTGCGGCCGCCAAGTCGCTCTGAGGTCGGGCCGCGCTGCCGTGATCGACGTCGCGCAGGCGGCCCGTGCCGTCCTTCTGTCCGCAGAGCCCGGGGCGAAGGTGCGCGCTGCGCGCACGGCAGCGCGCGACTGGCGGCTCGGCCGGCTGGCGCATGGCTTTTCGGTGCAGATGCCCGATCGCCCGGCACGGCCTGCCGCGCCCGCGCTGCTGCCGCCGTCGCAAATGCCCAAGCGCGGCCGGATGGGTTCGGTCGCGTCGCGGACCGCCATGATCCACGCGCTCGCGCATATCGAGTTCGTCGCGATCGACCTCGCCTTTGATCTCGTCGGTCGCTTCGGCGCCGCGTTCCCGAGCGCGTTCGTCGACGACTGGATGCGGGTCGGGGCGGACGAGGCGATGCACTTCGCGCTGCTCGACCGGCGGCTGCGCGCGCTCGGCAGCCACTATGGCGCGCTGCCCGCGCACGATGGCCTCTGGCAGGCGGCGGGTGAGACGGCCGGTGACGCGCTCGCCCGGCTGGCGGTGGTGCCGATGGTGCTGGAGGCGCGCGGCCTGGACATCACGCCGGCAACGATCGCCCGGTTCGACGCGGTGGGCGACGTCGCGTCGTCCCGCATTCTCCGGCGCATCCTGGACGACGAGATCGTGCATGTCGGCGCCGGGTCGAAATGGTTCCGCTGGGCGTGCGAATCTTGCGGATTCGAACCGGTTCCACGCTGGCGTGCGCTCGTTTCGACGTATTTTCGAGGGTCGCTGAAGCCTCCGTTCAACGACTCGGCGCGCGCTCGTGCCGGTCTAACCCGCGACTTCTATTCGGAAGGTTGTCATTAACTCTTCCAGCCGAGACAAGGATGGCAAGCCGAAGCGGGGGGCAAACCGCCGCGGCAAACCAACCAAATCTGGTCCGGTCGGACCGGCCGGATCAGAGGGTCGCTGGGGTTCAAATGGCTTATCTTTCGCGAGTTCTTAACGCGACGCGCGTGGCCGGGTTCCGGTCGATCGCCGGAGTCGCCTTTGCCTGCACCGCCGGCGCTGCCTTCGCCGCCGAGCCCGCGCCCGCCGTCGGCGGTCCGTTCGAGC